>OLQH01000636.1_pt1 | contig 36081 bp, 30 predicted proteins | sample 1672671 | NCBI WGS metagenome assembly OLQH01 (sample SAMEA3136712, study PRJEB25190) | human gut metagenome
AAGGTACTATATGGTAGGTCAGAGAGTTTTTACAAACTCTTTTGACCCCAACATCTTATGGAGGTTGATATGGATAAAAAAACGGTTAAGGAAATGCTGGAAGGGGCAAAAGAGAAGGATTATATAGAAATTATATCAAAAATGACGCTGCAAAGCCCAAATACGGAGAAGGCAGTTATAGACTGGTGCAGAAAAAATAATAAAAAGCACAAAAACAAGGCTGCGGAGGTTGAATTGGAGAACCTGTGGGAGGAAGCACGGGAAATAATCAGTGATTTTAACGAGTACGGAGGAGGCCCTGAGAGGAATGAGGACAAGGCCTGCGATAATTTATGGAAAATGGACGGGCTGATTAAGGATAATGATATATTATGGGATATCCGAAGCAAAATTCTTGATGAAATGTTAGAGGAATTTTATGAAGGAAACAGCGGCTTTGATGATATACTGATCGAGGTTGCGGAGTCATTTTGCAAAAATAAGGAAGAAAAGAGATATCTTGCGGATGAATTATCAAAGGGGGGCGGCTATTATGGGAAATATGCAGCAGACCTCTATTTGCAAATCGGAGACGAGGAGCAGTATTTAAAAACGGAGCTTGGCAATCTTGTATATGGTTCTGATTATGTACGGATTGCAGAATATTTTGAAGAAAAGGGAGATCGCCGGAAAGCGTTAGATTACATATGGGAAGGGATGGAAAAATGCAGAGGAAAACTGGATGAGCTGATTGATTATGCAGCGCCGATTTATATTAAAGAACGCAATGATGCCCAACTCCAACGGTTATACAAAATTGCCGTAAAAACAAAATGGGATATAAATATTTCCGCAATAGCAAAGCATCTTTATAGATATGCGCGGCAGCTGAAAGATTATGATAAAAAGAAAAAAATGCTGATGCTTATTCTGGATACCTGTGAAAAAGGAGAGGTTAAAGAATGGTTTGAAATATGTAAAAAGGAATTAACGGCAGAGGACTGGCAGAAAGAATATGAAAATATATTGGATAAGATAAATCGAAAAAACCATAAGCTGTACCTGGATATATGTATGGAAACAGGCAGAGAAAAAATTGTCCTGAAAGATATTCAGAATGCCATACACAGCTATGATTACTGGGATGTGGATTATAATCAGTATTTCAGCAGCCGATTAGCAAAAAAATATCCAGACGAAATACTTGAGCTTTACTGGAAAGACGTAAATGAGTTAATTCGTGTAAGCAACAACAATAGATATAAAACAGCGGCAGGGCTGTTGAAACAAATAAAAGGGATTATGAGGGAGAACGGACAGAAGTCGCAGTGGGTAAGCCTGTTTGACGAATTTAAAGATAAAAATAAGCGAAAGAAAAATTTTATTGCAATGCTGAAGGGATTATAGGGGAAGGCAGCTTTTGGGAGCTGTTTTTAAGCTAGAAAAGCATTGAATATGAGCTTAAAGTATGCCTCATGTTGCATTCTTTTTGGTAATCATTCCAGACAATCATGGGATGGTATGACACAGGTGATTCGGACAATTTCTGAAAGCCATGCAGATAATATGCCCATTGTGATTGTGGATTGTATGTGTGACAGCGCTACATCAACTTCATTTATTCAGGCAAGGGAACGATTTGTCCAAAAGGCATATTCCGTTTTTATAGAGAATTATTATGCAGAGGGTGAGGCTCTTCGGGGAATAGAAGCAGCGGATGTTCCTCATGCGCCGGTTTTTTTACCTTATGATCCTTCTTTGCGGCAGGAAATTGTTTTGTATTCAACCGGAAGAACTGAAGAAGATGAAAGGGTAAAAGCTTTTGCCAGGCAGTTAACGACAGAAGCCTACCAGACAGTAACTGTAAGGATAGAAGCATGGTTTGACGAGGGGGATTTGACATGACATTAGAAGAAAAAATATCAGTATTAGAATCACTTTCCGAAATAGCGCCGGCAAATGCCTCTGCAGAAGATGAAAACAATTTGATCCCTTATTTTCTTCCATTGCGCAGCTATAGTAAACTGGCAGATGAAAAAGTGTTTTTGGTGACTGGAGGAAGAGGTGCAGGTAAATCAGAATTATTCAAGGTGCTTACTTCAGAAGGCGGGCTAAATCATTTACTGAGTGAAGCAGATAGAAAACGTCATACAAAATTAAAACAGCCTATGTTTTTAGTTGGATATCAGGCTTCAGGAAAAGAAAGTCAAAGATTTCCTGTGAGAACGGTTTTTGACAGATATGCAAAAGTCCGTAAAGAAGAGCAGTTTACCAGTATTTGGGGTGGATCATTGTGACAGCTATTTCAATAAAAATAAAAAAACGGTTTTTATAACATATGATGAATTAGATCGGGTATGTTCTGTATATAAAGATTTATTTTTATATATACGTAATTTATTGAATTTCTGGTTTGCCCATAATAACAGATGGGTAAACCTGAAAGCTAAAATTTTTTTGCGGAGCGATTTGTATAATTCCAAGGTACTCCACTTTGTAGATTCTTCCAAAATGCGTGCTTACCATCTGGAACTTCAATGGGATTCTTTATCACTTTACCGTTTGCTGGTAAAACGTCTGGCAAATAGCGGGAATCCAGTGGCTGTGGAATATCTTCAGAGTATACCGGGCTTATTGGCTGACAGAAGGCAAGGTGAGTTGGGATATTTTCCAAATGATTCAGAAGAAGCGCTGAAGCAGTTTATAGAGAAATTAATAGGGAAGTATATGGGAAAAAATCCAAAGAAAGGATCCAGTTTCAGTTGGGTACCGAATCACATACAGGATGCGAATGGAGAAGTTGTTCCCAGGCCTTTCCTGAAATCTTTTGTGTTTGCGGCAGAAGATCAAGTGGCTCATAGAAGTGAAGTTGAGTCTTTGGAAGATGACAGACTGCTGTATCCCCCCAGACTGCAGGGGGCTCTTACCAAGGTCTCAAATGACAGAGTAAATGAGCTGATTGAAGATGAATATGACTGGCTCGAGGTGTTGTCTAAAAAACTGGAGGGACAGTCGATTCTTATGGAACGATCAGAATTTTTGAAGTTTCTTACCCTTGATAACTGGCCTGAAGGAGAGAGGGAAACATTGCCCGGGACAACACCGGAGGAATTGCTGGAAGCTCTTGAGAAACTGGGGATTTTCATTGAAACAATAGCTGGACGTATGAATGCTCCGGAAATTTATCTTCATGGATTTGGTTTAAAGCGCCGTGGCGGTATCAAGCGGCCTCGTGGGTGAAAGAAATATAAGACAGAGAAGTCTGAACCTGAAAATAAAAATACCCGTAGTTGTCAGGGTGATGAGTTTACATCATTGCCAGTCAGCCGCGGGTATTTTAATATTCAAGTATTAAAAATAGGGTACCACTCTTCCTGATTATTTTTTGCTCTGTGCCCCTTTTCTATAGTTAGAGCACAGTGCCGTGAATAATTCAGGATAAATAAATTCAATAATGAAATCGGTTTCTTAATTTCCTTGATTTTTAAAGAGCAAAAAAATGTAAATTCAATTGCTTATGGAAAAAATAGATATAAAAGCCTTTCCTTTTTCACTATAAATAACAGTAAAATTATGCTAAATGCATAAAAAAATAATTAAAGAAAATTTTTTATATACAAACTGTTGACATACTAGAAAATAATACATATAATTAAAATATGAAATGGGTTTCAGAGAAACGGTTAATAAAAAACTGTAATTTATAAGTAGTAGGAGGGAAAAAGGTTGAGTAAGAAGAAATCAAATGCGGCTGCCGCCGTACCAAAGAGAAAAGAAAGGTCGTTTATACAGAATGTAATCCGATATCGCGTATTACTTTTAATGTGCCTGCCGGCGATTTTGTTCTTTTTTGCATTCAGCTATATGCCATTGCCGGGTATCTGGGTAGCATTTGTAAAGTATAATTACCGGAACGGTATTTTCGGAAGTAAATTTGTTGGTTTGCAGAATTTTGAATTTTTAGCTGAATCAGGAAAACTGCTGTCTCTTACCAGAAATACGATTCTTTATAACCTGGCGTTTATATTACTGGGGAATCTGCTGGCAGTATTCATCGCAATTCTGTTGAATGAAATGAGAAGTAAATGGTTCAAGAAAGTTTCGCAGACATTAATGTTCCTGCCTTATTTCATTTCACAGGTTCTGGTAGGCCTGCTGGTATACAGCTTACTGAATTTTGATACAGGATTTATAAACAGCATTCTGACTGCGATGAGTATGGAAAAATGGCAGCCTTATGCGGATCCTAAGGTTTGGCCGGTGCTTATGGTAATCATCTATCTCTGGCAGCAGACAGGATATAACTCGGTTGTTTATTTCGCCGCAATAATGGGTATTGATGCGGAAACAATCGAAGCGGCAAGGGTAGACGGTGCCAACGGATTTCAGAAAATACGCTATATAATTCTCCCTTCGCTGAAACCGACAATTGTTATTCTGATTTTGTTTGCCCTTGGCGGTATAGTAAAAGGAAACTTTGGTTTGTTCTATAACATTATTGGTTCAAACTCCATTTTGTATCCGACAACAGATATTATTGAAACATTTGTATATCGAGCAACCATGACGGACTTTAACTTCTCTACAGCTTCTGCAGTAGGCCTGTATCAGTCAGTAATTGGTTTTGTGATTGTAATGGCAGTCAATTATATTGTAAAGAAAATTGAACCGGATTATTCCCTGTTCTAAATAGAAATGGAGGTCAATCATGGCGAAGAAAAAAGATATGGATTTAGAGATGTCCGGCGCTAAAGTCAAGCTCGGAACATCAGATATAATAATCAGAAGTTTTGGCTATGTGATAATTACGATTTATGCACTTGCCTGTGTTGTTCCGTTCCTTCTTATTATTGGGACATCTTTTACCAGTGAGGCAATTATTCATGCGCAGGGTGTTCAGCTTATCCCCAAGGAGTTTTCACTGGAAGCGTATCAGATGGTAACAAAGAACGGAAATATATGGAAATCTTACATATTAACCATAGTAATGACAGGAGTAGGAACGTTTTTGGGACTGTCCATTATTTCAATGACAGGTTATGCACTTCAGAGAAAGGATTTTCCTTTCCGTAATGCAATTTCCTTCTATATTTATTTTACCAGCCTTTTCTCAGCAGGCCTGGCTCCTTACTATCTGTTGATGACACAGACCTACCATTTGAAGGACAGCTATCTGGCAGTATTGCTTCCGCTTTTAATGTCACCCTGGCTGATTATCCTTATGAAGAACTTTGTGAAAGCAATACCTCATGAAATTACAGAATCCGGCAAGATTGACGGCGCCGGAGACATGAGAATATTTACATCATTAATCCTCCCTATGCTTAAGCCTGCACTGGCAACTATAGGACTGTTTCTTGCTTTGAGCTATTGGAATGAATGGTATCAGTCATCCCTGTTCCTTAGTACGAAAGTGGCAATTAAGCCTCTGCAGTATACTTTATATGAAGTTGTAAATAAGATTGATGCTTTAAAGAATTCTGTCGCAGGACAATTTGTCAATGTGGTTGATATACCTCAGGAAGGCGTTAAGATGGCAAATGCAGTATTGGCGACAGGACCTATTATTCTCCTTTATCCGTTTGTCCAAAAATACTTTATCAGCGGTATAACAGTCGGAGCAGTAAAAGGATGATGGCAGACAGCAATTGATTTATGGACCATATTAACTTAGAGAATTAAGGTTCTTACTCTGCACAAGCAGAGATAACATAGGGAACAAATAACGAAATGGAGGTTGAGTATGAAAAAGAAATTACTCGCAATTTTTTTAGCAGCTACTATGGTAGCAAGCCTGGCAGCATGCGGAAGCAGTAGCTCTGAGACTGCTACGGACAAAGAAACTGCGTCTACAGATTCTGCGGAAGCTGACAACAGCGCAGCTGCAGACGACGCAACAGACGCGGCAACTGCTGATTCATCTGACCCTTGGGCAAATGTTGACACATCAGAACATGTAAAAATCACTTATATGACGACTGGTGATAGACCTTCCGGAACAGAAGCAAAGTATGAAGAGATGATGACAGAGTTAAACAAGATCCTTACTGAAAAGGTAAATGCAGAACTCGAAATTTACTTCATTCCCTGGACCGATTATCTTACAAACTATAACCTTACCTTGGCTCAGATGGATGGTACGGTAGATCTGGTTGGTACCGCTTCCGATTGGCTGGATGCATGGCCGAATTCCAAGAACGGTGCATTCCTGGAACTGTCCGAAGATATGCTGAAGACCTATGCGCCCCGGACCTGGGCAAGCGTAAGCCCTGAACATTGGGATATGTGCAAATACAACGGTGAAATATATCTGATGCCTGAAGACAATTATGCACAGTGGACCAACCATGGTTTCATATATCGTCTTGACTGGGCAAAAGAAGCCGGATTGGACAGAGTTGACAGTTGGGAAGATATGACAGAATACTTCCGCTATGTAAAGGAAACTTATCCTGACATTATCCCCTGGGATTCCGATGGAACACAACATACACAGCTGGCAGGCGGCTGGATTAGTTCTCATACAAACTTTGTAGCTATTGACGGTATCTGTTCCGGAGCTCTGTGGGGCGGTACAAGAGACAATCTTTACACCGTTACTACACCTGCGTATTCCGATACGGAAATGATGGTAGAATTTGCGAAAACCATGAAAGAATGGGATGAAATTGGCGTATGGAGAACTGACGTACTCAATGTTGGATCCACTACAAACCGTGATGACTATCGTGTAGGCAAGGTTGCTGCAGATCAGCATCATACTCAGACCTGGACAGACCTGGTGAGCCCTACCAGCCAGAACAAGATTTATCAGGACGATCCTGATGCTGAATCCGGATTCTTCTATTTCGGACAGGAGACAGGAAATGTTACTGCTCTGTCAATTACACACGGTGCTATGGCGGTTTCAGCTGGAAGTGCAAATCCTGAAAGAGCACTTATGGTATATGACCTTCTGAGAAATGATCCTGAATGCTATCAGCTTCTTTGCTACGGTATCCAGGGTGTGTCATGGGATGTTAATGACGAAGGACTTCGCGTAGAACCTGAAGGATATAATGCAGATACAGATAATATCAACGGAACAACCAACTTCTGGTGGGGACGTAACGACGACCTGGAAATCAGAGATGCCACAAGAGACTGGGATAAGATTGATGCTCTATATGCAGAGTATGACAAGATTAAGATTGACTATCCTTATGGACAGTTTGTTCCTGAAGTAGATGATATTCAGTCAAAGATTAACAACGTAAACGAAACCTATGTAAACTATATGAAGCAGATTGCTTTTGGTAAATACTCCGGAACAGCAGAAGATATTGTAGCTGAGATGCAGACGGCTCTGAAGCAGGCCGGCATTGAAGATGTAACTGCTGAACTGCAGGCACAGTTTGATGCATTGTATAAATAAATTTCTGAATATAGCATGAAGCCTTTTGCCGGCTGCATACTCCGGTATGCAGCCGGCAATTTACATAATAGATCCATGACCACCACAGACAGGAAAATTAAAATGGAAAACAGACTGCTTATTGACACAAACGGAAAACAGAATGAAATGAATGATCTGTTCGGCATTTTTTTTGAGGATCTGAACCATGCTGCCGACGGCGGCTTATATGCGGAGCTAATACAGAACCGCTCCTTTGAATTTGAGAAAATTGATAATCCGGATTACCATGCCATGACGGCCTGGGAATGCGTGGAAAATAACGGGAAGGCAGCGTTTTATATAGAGACCTTCAACCCTGTTTCCGCCGGGAATCCCCAATTATCTTGTCATAGATATTAAACGGCCGGAGGAGGGAATCCTGGGAACCGGACATCACTGCATCATGAAAACGCCGGCACAGGATGCCTGGATAATCGCCTATCACCGTTTTGCCCTGCCTTTGGCAGAATATCCGGAGGGAAAGGGTTATCACAGGGAAACCTGCCTTGACAGCGTGGAATTCGATGAGAACGGCCTTATGAAAAAAATAATACCTTCCTTATAGCAGGAATGCACATCGATTCAGAGGGAAAAGGAGAAGTGAGATGAAAGAAGGAATTTTTGAAATTAAAGATGATTTCTACCTGAATGGCAAACCTTTTAAAATCATATCCGGGGCGATTCACTATTTCAGAATTGTTCCCGAGTACTGGCGCGACAGACTGGAAAAGCTGAAGGCCATGGGAGCCAATACGGTGGAAACCTATGTGCCCTGGAACGTGCATGAACCCAAGAAGGGGCAGTTTGTGTTCGACGGCATACTGGATATCAAAAAGTTTATCCTCACCGCCCAGGAGCTGGGACTTTATGTCATTGTCAGGCCCTCTCCCTATATCTGTGCAGAATGGGAATTCGGCGGGCTTCCAGCCTGGCTTTTGAAGGAGGACGGCATGCGCCTGCGGGGCTGCTATGAACCTTTTATGAAGGAGGTCAGGGAATATTATAAGGTGCTGTTTCCCATAATTACGCCCTTACAGATCAATTACGGCGGCCCTGTTATCATGATGCAGGTGGAAAATGAATACGGCTATTATGGGGATGACACCAATTACATGGAAGCCATGAAGCAGCTGATGCTGGATAACGGTACGGTGGTTCCCCTTGTCACCTCCGACGGCCCCATGGATGAATCCCTTTCCTGCGGCAGGCTGGAAGGCGTGCTGCCCACCGGGAATTTCGGCTCAAAAACGGAGGAACGTTTTGAGGTGCTTAAGAAATACACAAACGGCGGTCCCTTGATGTGTACGGAGTTCTGGGTCGGCTGGTTCGATCATTGGGGCAACGGCGGTCATATGCGGGGAAACCTGGAAGAGAGCACCAGGGATCTGGATAAAATGCTGGAGCTGGGCCATGTGAATATATACATGTTTGAAGGCGGAACCAACTTCGGATTCATGAACGGATCCAACTATTATGACGAGCTGACGCCGGACGTCACCAGCTATGATTATGACGCCGTGCTGACGGAGGCCGGGGATTTTACGGAAAAATATGAAAAATACCGTCAGGTCATCGGAAAATATACGCAGCTTCCCCAGGTCCATTTTTCATCGAAAATCAGGAAAAAGACTTACGGCACACTGAAGGTGCAGGAGAAGGTGGGACTGTTTGAGGCGCTTAAGGACATTTCGGTTCCTGTGAAAAATACGTTCCCGATTCCCATGGAGAAGCTGGATCAGAGCTACGGCTATATTCTGTACCGCACGGCTCTGGAACGGGAACAGAATCTGGAAAAAATCCGCCTTTGGGGCGCCAATGACAGAGCTAACATTTTCGTGGAGCAAAAACCTGTGGCAGCCCTTTATGACAGGCAGCTTTTGGAAGAGGTGCAGGTCAATGCGGACTTTGAGGCAGGTGCGACCATGGATATCCTTGTGGAAAATATGGGCCGTGTGAATTTCGGTCCCCGTATGGAATACCAGAGAAAGGGAATCGAGGGATGTGTGCAGCTCAACGGTCATATGCATTATAACTGGGAAATGTATACGCTGCCGCTTGATAATCTGGAAAAGCTGGATTTTACAAAGGGATATGAGGAGGGACGGCCCGGCTTTTACCGGTTTACCTTTGAAGTGGAGGAGGCCGGGGATACCTTCCTGGATTTTGCGGGCTGGGGAAAAGGCTGTGCTTTCTTAAACGGCTTTAATCTGGGCAGGTTCTGGGAAATCGGGCCGCAGAAGCGTTTGTATATTCCCGCGCCGCTTCTTAAGAAAGGGACCAATGAAATTATCATGTTTGAAACGGACGGAAAGACCGCGCCGGAAATCAGCCTGAAGGCAGAGCCGGACGTGGGCTGATAAGCGTTTTCCTGACGGCATACCCGTAACGGTTCAGGTATCTGAACCGTTACATTTTATCCATAACCGCGCCGCAAAAAACTTACGGAAAGCAAATTTTATAAAAATTTGCAGATTACCGATTTTTTTGAAAAAAGGATTGGTTAATTCCGCTGTATGTATTATAATAGAATTATAATGATACCGGTTTCAACGGTGTGTTTTCGGGGAATGACAGAAATGCCTGGAACGGGGAGGAGCGTAATGGAAAAAGAAACGATCAGTATATATACAATTGCAAAGGAAGCGGGCGTATCCCCGGCTACGGTTTCCAGAGTGCTGACTGGGAATGCAAAGGTGAGCGAGGAAAAGAAATTCAGGGTTGAGGCGCTGATCAGGAAGTATGATTTCCGGCCTAATGCCCTGGCCAGAGGCTTAAGCAGTGTTCAGACCAAAATAATCGGCCTGATGGTTTCTGATATCCGAAACCCTTTTTACGCCACCATGGCGGTGGAATGCGAAAAGGTGGCCAATGAAAACGGCTATCTCCTCATGCTCTGCAATTCCCTGGGAAGCAATGAGATGGAGGTTTCCTATCTGGAAAAGTTCTCAGGCCAGAGGGTGGATGCGATTATCCAGATAGGCGGAAAGGTGGATGAACTGATATCCGACACCAGCTATGTGGAGAATATTAACAAAATTGCCAATACCACACCGGTGCTGATTACAGGCAAACTGGACGGCGCGGACTGCTATCAGGTGAATATTGACGAGGGGCAGTCCATGGAGCTGCTGATGCAGTTCCTGATAGAAAACGGACACAGGGACATCGCTCTCATCGGAGGGCGCGACAATGTAAAATCCACCCTGGATAAACGTCTGCGTTACCGTCAGATGCTGCGCAAGTACGGGATTCCTGTACGGGAGGAATATATTGTGGATGGCCACAGCTACGATATAGAAAGCGGAAGCAACGCAATGTACCGGTTTATCCGGGAAGATCATCCCATGCCCAGCGCGATTATCGCCATCAATGACTTTACGGCTGTGGGGATTGTCCGTGCGCTGCGGGAGCAGGGCTACAGCATTCCGGATGATATTTCCGTGGTGAGCTTTGATAATACTTATATTGCAGAGACCTGTATGCCAAGGCTGACCTGTGTCGGCTACGATTATAAGCTGTTCGGGAAGACTCTGATCGAAACTGCCATACAGGCTATCCACAATGAGGAGCCGCCGCGGGTGCAGATGGTGAAATCCCGGCTGGTGATTCGGGATTCCTGCAAGCAGGTGCGTTAAGTATTGGATTTCCGGTTCCGGGCTGGCCGGCGGTATGCCCGGAGGGGTGAGAGGAAGGGAGACAGCAGGGAATGTTTTACCGGATGAATCCCCGGATTCTGCCATCGGTCAGGCTGGCGGATTCGGTGGTGATTGAACCGCCTTACGTGCACCGGAGAAGAAAGGCGGACGAATACATAGTTTATCTCATTAAGAAGGGCGTCATGTATCTGGAGGAGGACGGACGGGCGGTTACCCTTCAGCCGGGGGATGTATTTGTACTGGATCCCCGGTTTACGCATGTGGGAGTGAAAGCCTCCTGGTGCGAGTATTTTTACGTACATTTCAGGCATCCTGAAATAGAACCCTTTGAAGAAGAAAAGGGATTTCAGAAGCTTCTGCTGGAGAACAGGCAGGAGTCGATCCAGAGTGATATTTTCAGTTATGAAAAGTGCGAAGGCCAGAGCCTGTATCTTCCGAAGCATTACCACATGGCCGATTACAGCAGTCTTGTTAAGGTGACGGAGCTTTTGAATGAGGCGGTGGAAAATAACACGACACAGCTGGAGAATTATAAAACCATGCTGGCCTGTAAGATACTGGAGGCTTTTGTGGAAATTGGCAGAAGCTATGTATCCACGGAGACGGTTGCTTATGTGGAGGAGCAGCCCCGCTCCTACCGGAATGTACAGGAAATGCTGAATTACCTGAACAGGGAATATGCCGGGGATATCACGGGTCAGCTTCTGGAAAAGGAATTCGGCGGCAATTTTGATTATATGAACCGTACCTTTAAGAAGGTGACAGGGCAGACGATTTTCAGGTATCTGAACCGGGTGCGGATCAACCATGCCAAGGCGCTGATCCTCAATTCCCCCTGGAAAATGTCCAAAATCGGGGAGAGCGTTGGATTCCCGGATGAATACTATTTCAGCAGGGTTTTTAAAAAGTATACGGGAAAATCGCCTACAGAATATGCCAGGGAAGGCCTGAACGGGAGAAAAAGCGGGAAATGACAGAATGCGTCATTTCCCGTTTTTGATTCCGTTGGCACAGCTTATGGCCAGCAAATGAAATTCCAGACAGCGGTTATCCCTGTAAAATTTTTTCATAAGCTGGGAGAGCGGATGGTCCTCCAGGCCGCCGCCCGGATCATGATGGTGCAGGTATTTCTGGAACTGTGCCGTATTATTGTGCGGCAGATGGAGAAAATAAGGTTCCGTATTCTGAAAAACAGCGTCACAGAGAAGACATATGAGAAGCTGCTGCTCTCTTTTGGTCACAATCCGTTCCGACTGGTAAAGCACCTTCCCGGAAGGGGAGAGGAAACGGATGATGTAAAACCCCAGGCCCCTCAGGGCCGGCCCGGCCGATGGGGAGGGAAAGCCGCGGGGAGACGGGAAGCCTATGGATTCATAGGCCTCCAGCCAGATGGAGCGGCCGGTTTTCAGCCGGCAGCGGAAGGCGATGTTCTGGGCAAAATTTTCTGTCTCCGAGCCATCAAATTCCACACCCATTTCAGTCATAAAGCAGATGGGATCGTATTCCGCCACTTCCCAGCTAATCGTCCCTTTCCGGGTGCGTTCCGTAAGCGCGGCCAGCAGCCTGCGGATTTCTACAGATTCAAATTCCATGATTTTTCCTTTCATCGGAGAAAAAAGATCCCCGTTTATTATGTTATGTAAATTTGTAAGCAGCGCGCATCTATATAAGCATTCCCGGAAAACAATCTTTTATTACGGATTAAGTAATTATACTATAATAATAAATTAATTATATAGTTTATTATAATATACTATATCTAAGGTTACAATGAGTCATATAAGACGTAATGCAGGAGGCTGGTCTTTGTGACGGTGAATACGAAAGCGCTTGGTGAAAGAATAAAAGCAGCAAGAAACAGGATGGAAATTGGTCAGGAAAAGCTGGCGTCATTGGCTGTGGTGGAACCGTCCCGCATATCGAATTTGGAATCGGGAAATGAGAGGCCCAGCCTGGCTGTTTTATGCAGTATTTCCAAGGCTCTTTCTGTTCGAAATGATGAGCTTCTGTGTGACAGTGTATTGAAATCCGGCAGAGTGTTCAGATGGGAAATAATGGATACGCTGAAGGACTGCAGCGCTAACGAACAGCGTCAGCTGCTTTATATTTTAAAATGGTATAAAGCAACGCTGCGGATGGACGAGGACTATACGGAAGCTATAAAGCTGTTGGAGAGGAAGAAATGGAATGGGAAGAAGGAAAGGGGAAAAGAAGCAGCTGACGCAGGCGGAGAAGAAAGAGATGGGAAAACGGATCAAGATAGCCAGAATCAGGGCGGACATGACTCAGGAAATGCTGGCTGATGCAGTCGGTATTGTTCCGGTATATGTCAGCCGGATTGAATCAGGACTCGGAAATCCCAGTCTGGAGATCATTGTAAATATAGCCAATGCGCTGTATGTATCTGTGGATGAACTTCTCTATGACGAGCCTGACAGAAAGGAACCCCAGCTGCCGGGAGGATATATAGAGCTGCTTAAGGATTGCGATGAGTATGAGACCAGAATTCTCTCTTACGTATTGAAAATGAGTAAGAAAACGCTGAGGGACAGTTCGGATTTCAGAAAAATAATAGAAGAAATGGAATCTAAGAAAATAAAAGGTAAACAAAGAAAAATACAAAAGAAGCCTCTGCCGTAATGGAAAACGACAGAGGCTTTTCAACATCAAAATGCCTGATCCGGTTACGCCGATTCGGTTATACCTTCCGCAGCGTCCAACGCCGCGACCGCCAGCGGAAGAAGAAGGTGATTCCACGGAACAGTTCATCCATCATGAAGGCAATCCAGCAGCCTGTCAACCCAAGTCCCAGCCGGATTCCCAGAATATAGGAAAAGAGGATGCTCATGGTCCAGCAGGAAATAATGGAAACGATCATGGAGAATATCACATCCCCGGCGCCGCGCAGGGAGTTATCCTCGATATGGTTGAAGGCCCTGCCGATTTCCACAAAAATATCGATAAACAGGATGGGACGTGCCAGAGCCATGATTTCCGCACTGTCTGTAAACAGGCCCATCAACGGTCCGCCGAAAAGGAAAATCAGGGTGGAGCCGGCGGCGTTTAGCAGCACGGCAATGCGCAGGTTCTGCATGTTCAGCCGGTAAGCCTTATCATATTCCCCTGCTCCGGTCATCCAGCCGATGATGAGGGAGGTTGCCATGCCAAGGGACATACCGATCACATAGACATAAAAGAATATGGTGGACAGGTATATTTTAGTAGAGATGGCCGCCGTCCCCAGAACCGCGAGAATGGAGGTGGATACCACCTGGGAAGTGGAATAGGAAAGTGAACTGATTCCGCCGGGAAGACCGATATGCAGGATATTTCCGATGCATTTCAGCGTTTTCAGGTTCTTTTTACGGAAGTTTAGCTCCAGGGAGCTTCTCAGCAGGCATACCACAATCAGTACAAAGGCAGCTCCGCGGCTGATTACGTTGGTAATCGCAATGCCGCTGACCCCATGAAGCGGAGTTTCAAACGGCCGGAAAATAACGATTACATTCAGCACGGCATTCAGAAAATTCATGAACAGTGATACCCAGACCGCTATTTTCGGCAGGCCGTAGCTCCGGAAGATGGCGGAAATGGAAGATATCAGCGCCTGGAAAAAGGAGAAGGAGATGCAGATTCGGAAATAAACCGCCGCATCCTCCAGCACCTGGCCGCTTAGCTGCATCATTTCCATCAGCCTGTGGGCAAAGAAGGAAAGCACTGTCCCCACCACGAGGCTGAGCGCCAGCCCGCAGAATATGGAGGTGAAGGCGGCGTCCGAAGCCGCCTCCTTCTGCTTTGCCCCCAGCCGGTGGCTGATAAAAATGCTGGCGCCGGTGCTGATAACCGTATAAAAGGTAAATATCATGCCCATCAGCTGGTTGGCTGCGCCTACGGATGCCACGGCCTCATCGGAATAGTGGCTGAGCACCAGCGTGTTGACGGTTCCCATGGAGTTGGTAAGCAGCATTTCCACAAAGAAGGGGAGAAACACCGATACCAGCGTCAACGTCCCCTGAGGCGTTTCAATCCGGCTCAGGGATTTGTCATACAATTGAAAGCTCTTTTTTTGCCCGGTCAAAGTATCCATATTCTGTCATTTCCTCGATTCCGTCAGCTTCAGGCATTTTCTTCTATAATAAGTGTTTCTTCGGGCAGGTTTTCCGCGTGGGCGCGCAGGGTGATGGCTCCGTCTCCCGTGCGGCGTATGTAAGCGATGAGACGGCCTTCGTACGCCCTTCTGGAAGAATCGGAATAAGGCGTATTGTCAGCCAGGTCACCGTTTTCCAGCCCCAGGAGAACGCCGCTGCCGGTAACCTGCGCCTCTACAAGGCAGTCCGCATTGCCGATACGGCATCCCTCGCTGTCGGCAACCGTGATCTCCACCTGATAAACAGGGTGAAGGCCATCCGCGTTTTCTCCTTTTTCCCGTGCGGAGCGCCAGCGGGAAAGCAGCAGCTTCGCCGCATCCCCTGTGGTATGAAGGGTAAAGCTTACACAGCCTTCACTGGAGGCTGCGGAAAGCTTCCCGGCCACGGCCTTCAGTTCGCCTGGCTCATAATCCACGATCCATTCCATGCAGCCGTCCTCGCCCAGTTCCTTCCGGGCGCCCAGGGATTTCCCGTTCAGGAAAAGCTCCGCTTCAGGCTGGTTGGTGAACAGGCGGACCAGAACCTTATCGCCGGATTCATAGTTCCAGGATTCATATAAAGGCATCCATTCCTCGTGGTTTCCTTCGTATTTTACCGTGGCAAGATATACCATGGGGTTTTCTGACCAGAAGGACTTTCTGCGGTAATAGCGTGCTTTGGGGAAGCCGGCAAGCGTCAGGAGCCCGGCGGCGGAGCCGTGGATAGGCCATCCGTGCGCTTCTCCCAGGTAATCAATGCCGGTCCAGAGAAACTGGCCGCTGATATAATCGTTATCCCTTACAGCCTTCCAGGCCTGATAGCTGTGTCCGTTTTCACTGCCCAGGAAAGGCAGGGTGGGAAAACGGCGGTGATCCTCTTCATACAGATGCTCTTTATAGTTGTAGCCCACCACATCCAGCGCGTCGAAATAATGCAGCCTGGAGGAAAGCTCCGGGAATGCCGCGGCCAGCGTTACCGGGCGTGTGGAATCGTACTGTCTTACAATGCCGGCCAGCTCTGCCACGATGGGAGAAAGCCGTTCCATGTTCGGCTTATCAGGATTGTACATCCGCTCCGCGGCGGGCTTATTTTTGTCATTGTTGCCTGTCATTTCTCCAAATAAAGGATGGCAGTAGGGATCATTGGGGTAGTCGATTTCATTTCCGATGCTCCACATGATAATGGAAGGATGGTTCCTGTCCCTTAAAACCATGGCCGCCAGATCCTTTTCATGCCATTCCGGGAAATCCTCAAAGTAACCCTGATGCTTGGGCGGGTACACATTATGTCCTGTGAACCATTTGTTTTTCGGGTTTTCCCACTCGTCGAAGGCTTCATCCATCATCAGGAAGCCCATTTCATCACACAGATCGTACAGCTCCGGCATATGGGGATTATGGCTGGTGCGGATGGCGTCACAGCCCATTTCCTTCAGCGCGGTCAGTCTGCGCTCCCAGACTTCTTTTGTCATGGCGGCTCCCAGGCAGCCTCCGTCATGGTGGACGCAGACGCCCTTCAGCTTCCGGTTTTTCCCGTTCAGGAAAAATCCCTTATCCGCATCAAAACGGAAGGTACGGATGCCCACTTTACCTGAAAATACTTCGTAGCCCTTTTCCCCGTTTACGGAGAGCACCGTATTGAGGCGGTACAGATAAGGGGATTCCGGGGACCAGAGGCTGGGGTGCTTCACACATCCGTTTAAAGCAATGGTCTTTTTCTCTCCCGGGGCAAACTCCGCACAGGAAGATACCTCCAGCACTTTTTTCCCCTCTGCGTCCCAAAGGGAGCTGATCAGGGAAACGCTGGCCTTATCCGTCCCCTCGTTCACGATTTCATGGGAAACCTCCACCTGGGCTGATTTTCCGTCATCACCGTAAAGCGTGGAAAAAAAGATCCCGTTCTGTACGGGATGCACCGCCTCTTCCACCAGGACGCACACCTTCCGTGTGATGCCGGTTCCCGTAAACCATCTGGAATCCGCCACATCCGTGTGGGTTACCTTAACGCTTACCTCATTGTCCATATCCCCGAAAAAGGCCTTTTCGCTGATGTCATATGCAAAAGGGACATAACCGTTGGGACGTTTTCCCAGGTAATAGCTGTTGCACCATACCTGGCTGTTTTTATATACTCCGTCGAACAGCAGTGAGATTTTCTTCCCCCGGTATTCCTCCGGCAGTGTAAAACGAACCCGGTACCAGCCGGTCCCGCCTGCCAGGTATCCCGTACCGCTGGAATATTCCTGGCTGAAGGGCTGTTCCACCGACCAGTCGTGGGGAATTACCACGTCGCGCCAGCTGCTGTCATCATAACCCTTATACCAGGCGTCTTCCGCCTCGCCAAGGTGAAATTTCCAATTTTCTTCAAGCCTCATCGTCAAACTGTCCATATATCTGTCCTCCGTTTTTTTCATGCCCGTCCGCTGCTGATAACTGGCAGCTGCCTTTCTGCGGCCAGGCCTTATTTGGTGCCGGCGGCAGTGTTTTTACCCGCCGTTTTCCCACGTAATTTTTAATCACGCTCTAACCAAGTATAAATAAAATCTGCCGGAAAACAATGGAGATAAGATGCTTCTTTTTATCTTTTAGCGACTTCTGTTTCTGTGCGGCTTAAATAACAGGCATTGCAGGGAGGAAGTGGGACGCCCGCAGCCGGTCAGCCCCCATAGCGCCGCCGGTATTCGGCAGGCGTGCAGCCGGATGCCCTGCGGAACACCTTACAGAAATAATTCCCGCAGGAGAAACCGCAGTCCCGGGCCACCGCTTCCACGGGCATGGTGGTGTTCAAAAGCAGGGACAGCGCATGGGAAAGCCGCAGCCCGGTCAGATATCTGACCGGGGACTGTCCGGTTTCCCTGGTAAAAAGCCGGGTGAAATAGGCAGAGGAAAGCCCCTTGTACGCCGCCAGCTCCTCTATGGAAAAATGCTCCGGGAAATGCTCCTTCATGTAGCGGATGCTTTCCTCCACACAGGGCGTCAGCGCAGGCCGCTGCGGTTCCTCCAGGGTCCGCAGCAGCGAAGACAGAAAGCGGTAAACCAGATCTCCACCCTCATACCGCCGCAGCTGCCGTCCGTTTGTCATATCCTCGTGCAGGTTCAGCCACAGCTGTATCGGAAAGCTGTCCGCGGGCACCGTAACCACCGGGCCGAAGCTGTCTCTTATTTTCCGGAAAAAAGGAACGGCTGCCGGACCCTGAAAATGCACATACAGATATTCCCACCGGTTTTCCGGTTCTCCCGCAGGCAGATAGTACCTGCTTTTTTCCGGGATACAGGAGAAAAAGGCGGTGCCGGCGGAAAGCCTGCGGCTGCCCTCCTCCGTCTCAAAAACCCCCTCTCCCTGAAAGGTATACTGAAACAGAAAGCCGTCATAATCCCGGTCGTCATTATAAAAATCGTACTTCTCGGACTGCCTTTTTTCGATACCGAAATCCAGAAGCATAAGCGGTTCCTCCGTCAATTGCCCCGGATTGAGGAAGCCGAAGGTTCCATAAGTTTGTAAGGTCAAAAAATTACCCTCCGTTATCGTTTTTTTATTCTTGTGCTGTCAATATGGGAATATTATAATCAAGTCAGACAGGAAAGACAATGAAAACAGAACAATAATTTCCGGTGTCAAAAAAATACCATGCAGGAGGAAAATCCTCTGCTCGTCAGAGGACTCGCATTTTGCTCCGCAAAACTTAGGAGGATTTGATAATGGATAAAAACAGGTTTGCCATGACGCCGCCCATGGGCTGGAACAGCTATGACTACTATGATACCACGGTGAATGAAGAACAGGTGAAGGCCAATGCCGACTATATGGCGGCTCATTTGAAGCAGTACGGCTGGGAGTACATCGTTGTGGACATCCAGTGGTATGCCTATGGGGCGGGAAGCATGCGCGATAAGCATCAGTATATCCCCTTCAGCAAGCTGGAAATGGATGAATACGGAAGGCTCCTTCCCTGCCCGGAGCGTTTCCCTTCCGCTGCGGACGGGGCGGGCTTTAAGCCTCTGGCGGATTACATACACGGCCTGGGCCTGAAGTTCGGCATTCATATTATGAGGGGGATTCCCCGTGCGGCCGCACAGAACCATCTGCCGGTGCTGGGAAGCAGCCAGACAGCGGACGAGGTTGCCAATCCTTCTTCCATCTGCGGCTGGAATCCGGATATGTACGGCCTGAGAAAGGATATGGAGGGCAGCCAGGCTTACTACGATTCCCTGCTTGCGCTGTATGCCCAGTGGGGAGTGGATTATATCAAATGTGACGACATCTGCAACACCAGTATTTATCGGGAAAACCAGTATTCGGCCGCCCATGAGATCGAAATGCTCCACAAGGCCATTGAAAAATGCGGCCGTTCCATCGTTCTCAGTCTTTCTCCCGGTCCTGCGCTGATTGAGAAGGCGTGGCATTATGAGAAGTATGCCAATATGTGGCGTATTACCGATGATTTCTGGGATAAATGGGAACTTCTCCTGAACATGTTCTACCGCTGCGAGCTGTGGCAGAGCCACGTGACACAGGGCTGCTATCCGGACTGCGACATGCTGCCGTTGGGTTGGCTGGGCAAGGGCTTCGGTGAAGAAAGACAGACCAATTTTACAAAAGAAGAGCAGGTGACCATGATGACCCTGTGGTGCATCTTCCGTTCTCCCCTGATGCTGGGCGCGGAAATGCCCAAGCTGGACGAATGGACGCTTTCCCTGCTCACCAATGAAAGGGTGCTGGCGCTTATGGGATCGGAGTACCATGGCGTACAGGTGGAACGGGACGGCGTGCATGCGGTATGGGCCAGCAGGAAAAACGGAGAGGATGCCGTTTATGCCGCGCTGTTTAATTTCAACGATGAAGAAAAGGAAGTCGGCGTTAAGACGGAGGATGTGTATGCCGCCGTATCCGCGGAGGTTCCTGATTTGGATCAGGAGCTTGTGATGGAGGAGCTTTGGACCGGAGAAGTGCAGCAAAGCAGGGGAAGCGTGATTTCCAGCGCTGTGAAGGCACATGGCGCGAAGCTTTTCTGTATCCGCAGAGCCTGAAAATAAGGAGATAAGGCAATTGCCCGGCAGGTGAACGCCTGCCGGACCGGCTGTAAAAACAGCGTAGGGAGGAAGGAACCCGTTATTTTATGTGGTTCATTCGGATTCCTGTTTTTACACATGAACAGCGATACAGTTGACATCAGGAAAGGGGAAGTATTATGAGCTTTAAAATTGCAGTGATTGGGGCGGGAAGCCTGGTTTTTGCCAGGACATTATTTACAGATATCATGTCCGTACCGGAATTTCATGATATTGAGGTGGCCTTTACGGATATCAATCCGGACAATCTGGATAAGGTAACCCGTCTGTGCCAGCGGGATTTGGACAGCAACAATATCCCGATTACCATTCAGGCGACAACAGACAGAAGGGAAGCCTTCCGCGGCGCCAGATATATTATCAACTGCGTCCGCATCGGAGGCCTGCCCGCTTTTGAAATGGATGTGGACATTCCGTTGAAATACGGTGTGGATCAGTGTGTGGGCGATACCCTCTGCACCGGCGGCATCATGTACGGACAGCGCGTAATCGCTGAAATGCTGAATTTCTGTAAGGATATCAGGGAAGTGGCGGAGCCGGGGGCAATTATGCTTAATTACTCCAATCCCAACGCCATGGCCACCTGGGCATGCAATAAATACGGCGGGGTCAAAACCATCGGCCTGTGCCACGGTGAGATTCACGGCGAGAGCCAGATTGCCGAGGTTCTGGGAATCCCCAGGGAGGATCTGGACATCACCTGCGCCGGCATCAACCATCAGACCTGGTATGTGAGCGTAAAGCATAAAGGCGTGGAGCTGAAGGATAAGCTGCTTGCCGGTTTTGAGGCCCATGAACGCTTCAGCGAAGAGGAGAAGGTCAGAATTGATATCCTGAAACGCTTCGGCTATTATTCCACCGAATCCAACGGCCATTTATCCGAATATGTGGCATGGTACCGGAAGCGTCCGGATGAAATCAAGGACTGGATCAATACGGACAGCTGGATTAATGGAGAAACCGGCGGCTATCTGCGCGTTACCAGAGAGGAACGCAACTGGTTTGAAACGGAATACCCCAAGATTGCATCGGAGCCTCCAAAAAAATACGACGGCAGCCAGAGGGGAAAGGAGCACTGCTCCTACATCATGGAGTCCCTGGAAACCGGCAGAAAATACAGGGGCCATTTTAATATCATGAATGAAGGCTGCATTACCAACCTGCCTTATGAGTGTGTGGTTGAAGTTCCCTGCTATGTGGACGGCAACGGAATCTCCGTTCCTAAGCTGGGGGATCTGCCCCTGGGCTGTGCCGCCGTTTGTTCCCAGTCCATATGGGTACAGCGTCTGGCCGTAGAAGCAGCGGTGGCAGGCGATGTGAAGCTTCTGAAGCAGGCCGCCCTCATGGATCCTCTGACCGGAGCCGTGTGCAACCCTCCGGAAATCTGGCAGATGATAGATGAAATGCTGATCGCGGAAGCGGAATGGCTGCCCCAGTATACCCAGGCCATCGCAGAGGCCAAGGAACGCTTTGCCAAAGGCGATCTGATTCCTACAAAAGACGGATATCAGGGAGCTGTAAGAATCCGTGAAAAAACCGTGGAAGAAATTTCAGCGGAAAGGGAAAGCAGGACGATTACGGCGGAGTAAACAATCAAAATTTACGGCAGGGAGCAGAACCGTCAGTTATGCGGGCTGCCCCTGCCGCTTTCAGGGTTACAGTTGACATCCTGCTTCGAAACAGTTAAAAATAAGTAAAAAAGCTTGAAAAAACTTGCCCTCTTCCACAAATTTTGTTATTCTATATCATAAACGAAATTAAGTGAGTTAATCTTGAAAAATCCCGAGAACTCTCTCAGGTGTTTCCCCAGGCATAAGCCAGTCAAAAGAAATCATTTTTTTGATGCAGTTACAGGGCGGCCAGGCTGAACTGTAACAGTTCGGTCCGGTTTGTAACCTCTGGACCACAACTAAAAAATGATTGATATTTCACGCACAAAAGTTTATAATATGTAGGAGAAACAAATGGGGAAAAAAGACATTACCCTGAATGAATTTCTGGGAGATCCGCATATCTTTGCAGATCTGCTCAATGGCTGCTTTTTCCGGGGAAGACAGGAAATCCGCCCGGAGGAGCTTCTGCCCATGGACAGCGTGCAGGGCACCGAAAACAGTAGCGGAAAGCCGGAAAAAAGGATTCGGGATACAAAGAAGCTGTTTTACAGACACCGTCCGGCCGCAGTGCTGGCCGTAGAAAACCAGGAGAACCCGGACTGCCGGATTACCCGTTGCGGCGGCTCTCTATAAGAAAGGATTTGGATATCGAACTGTTCCGTACGGAGCTGCGGGAGGTGATGGGCATTTTGCAGAGAGTGGATGATAAAGCTGCCATGTGCGCTTTTGTGAATGCCAACAGGGATGCCTTCACACGCATGACAGAAAGGGGATTTGCGGTGATAGTAAACTGCACCAATTCCCGGAGGCTGGAGAAATATATCAGGGAAAACAGGGAAGGAGGACGCATCGATATGTGCAGAGCTTTTGACGAATGGATGGACGACTGCCGTAAGGAAGGAATTAAAATCGGTGAGGAACGCGGAGAAAGACGAGGAGAAAGACGAGGAGAAAGGCGTGGGATGAAAAAAGGGGAAAACCGCCTGGCGCAGCTGATACAGCGGCTGGGAGAGGAAGAACGCTTTACGGACATCCTGCGTGTGGCTGAGGACGCATCCCTGCGGAGCCGGCTGTACAGAAAATACGGGCTGTAACGGCCTGTACCTATATTAATAAAAAGTATAAACAGCAACAGCCGCTTTGACGGCATGAGAGAAAGGAAGAAATATGGCAGCATACACAGGATATTTGTTCGTACATTTTACAGGAGAGGAAAAGCTGGGAGAGCAGATTTATTTTGCGCTGAGCAGGGACGGGCTGCACTGGATGGACTTGAATGAAGGAAAACCGGTCCTGGTTTCGGATATCGGAGAGGCGGGCGTGAGAGATCCCTTTATCCTCAGGAATCCTCTGAACGGAAAATACGTGATTATCGCTACGGATCTTCGGATCGAAGCGGGAAAAGGCTGGACGGCTGCACAGGAAGAAGGCAGCAGGAACCTGATTGTGTGGGAGTCGGAGGATATGGTGAACTGGGACGGCCCGTTCTGCGCGGAGGTTGGAATCCCGGAGGCCGGCTGCGTCTGGGCGCCGGAAGCAATTTTTGATGAAAAGAAGCAGGCCTTCCTTGTATTCTGGGCTTCCAAGGTGAAGGAACCGGGCGACACTGAATCAAAGCAGCGCATTTACGCTTCCTATACGACGGACTTCCATGCCTTTACGGAGCCTGTCAAATATCAGGAGGGTGAAAACCATATCATTGACACCACGATATTAAAAGCCGGGGATTATTATTACAGATTCTCCAAAGATGAAACCGAGAAAAATATCCGCCTGGAAAAAAGCAGAAGCCTGGATAAGGACAGCTTTACGGAGGTGTACGCGCCGGTGCTGAACGCGCTGGCCGGCGTGGAAGGACCCGCATCCTTCCGGTTTAACGACAGAGAGGAATGGTGTGTCCTTGTGGATCGTTTTGCGGAGGGAAAAGGCTATCTTCCCCTGTTCAGCCCGGATTTCGGAAGCGGCGAATTCAGAATCCCGGAGGAATCGGAATACGATTTGGGAAAGAGCAAAAAGAGACATGGCAGCGTGCTTAACCTGACGGAAGAGGAATTTCAGGCGCTGGAAGGCAAGTGGGGAAAATAAAAAGCCTTCAGGCGTGTTGCTTCAAAGATAAAAAGACCTTGCTTTCCAGCCTTTTACCGGCTGCAAAGCAAGGCTTTGATTTATCGGGAAAGCACATCATGACTGGATGACCTCCGGACGGGAGCCTGCAAGGGCAGCCGCTCAGGCATCCAGCATTTTTAAAACATCTTTTTTGGAACGAAGGCCTACGCTGGCCGCTTTTTTCCTTCCATTTTGCACAAGGACAAGAGTGGGGATGCTGGCCACACCGAATTGGTTTGCCAGCTCGATATTTTCATCAATATTGATTTTCCCGACCTTGATATCCTCACGCTCCTCGGCCACAGAATCCACCGTGGGCGAAAACATGCGGCAGGGGCCGCACCAGGGCGCCCAGAAATCCAGCAGCACGGGCTTTTCGGACTCAAGTACCTCTTTATGAAAATTGTCTGATGTGATGTTTGTTACTGACATATCATTCACTCCTTTTACGCTTATAATTGTTAATGTGCCCATAACTGTTCCGAACCTCAACAGTTGCGGGTGTTTTTAATTCATGGTCTTATTTTAACTGTTATATGCGTAAACTTCCGTGACGATGTCACACAACGGATAAAATGGGAGAGATAACAAAATTATCCCGTTCATTCCCTTTCCGTAATCACAACATGTACCGTATCTCCCGGCTGTTTTCCAATCAGGCTCCGGATATCCTTCCTGAGTCCAATAATATGTCCCGGCGTCTGCATGCGCACCAGACTGCCATCATAGGCCGTTTTCACCCCAAACCGGGCTGGTATAAGTAAGTATTCCCGCCTGTTTCTGCCGGAATACCGATCCGCCGGCGTAACAGCCGTCAAGAGCAGTGTCCGGAAAAAAACGCATAACAGGAAAAAAACGAAAAAGAAATCTGATTTCTTCTTTTCACCAATGCAGAATGGCGTTATACTTAATAGTAATCTGAAATCCTTTAGATAAATCAAAACAAAACAGGCATAACAGATAAAGGGGGAAAAATATCAATGAAAATGCTATGGAAGCTGACCAAGGAAGCGGCGAGATACAAGGGACTCTATATTTTGGCTATCGTGTCCACGCTCTGTCTGACCGCGGTGAATCTGGCGGCGCCCAAGGTACTGTCAACCATGACCGGCATAGTGGAAAAGAGGCTGGAAAATACGTCCTTCTCCATAATTACGAAGCTGACGCTGATTTTGCTGGGACTCTATCTGCTGCGGATAGCTTTCCGGTTTTTAAGCAATTATCTGGCGCATAAAGCTGCCTGGTACCTGGTAGGGGATCTGCGCAGCAGGATGTATGACAAGCTGCAGCATCTGGATCTGGGCTTCTTCCATGATAAGCAGACCGGAGATCTGATGAGCAGGGTAGTAAATGACACCAGGGATTTTGAACTGCTTTATGCGCATATGATACCCGAAATGATCACTAACCTGGTGACCTTTGCGGGCGTCCTCATCATTCTTCTTATGATAAACTGGAAGCTGGCGCTGATTACCTGCTGCCCGATTCCGCTGATTCTCTTTTCCGGCGTAATTTTTGCCAAGAAAGTACGCCCTTTCTTCAAGGCTTCCCAGAAATGCATGGGTGAACTGAATGCCAAGCTCCAGGATAACCTTTCCGGCCTGCATGAGATTCAGTCCTTCGGCCAGGAAGAATTTGAAGATGAACAGGTAAAAAAGAAAAATTTTGAACAGGTACGCGCCATGCTCCGCGCGCTGCGCGCCAGCGCCGTATTCCACCCCAGCGTGGAATTCCTGTCCTCTGTAGGTACTGTGCTCGTGGTGTTTTTCGGAGGCGTGCTGGCGTACCGGGGGCAGCTTTCCGTGGAAGACATCGTTGCCTTCATGCTGTACCTCTCCCTGTTTTACGCGCCGGTTTCCGGACTTGCCAATCTGCTGGAAAACCTGCAGCAGTCGCTGGCCGGAGCGGAACGTGTCACCCTGATTCTGGATACGCCCTCAGCCATTCAGGACGCACCGGAGGCAGAGGATCTGGGAAAGGCCCAGGGAAGCATTACCTTCGAAGATGTGAGCTTTCACTATGCCAATAAAATACCGGTGCTCAAAAAAGTATCTTTTTCCTGCGAACCCGGCATGATGGTGGCATTGGTCGGCCCCACCGGCGTGGGAAAAACAACCATGACACAGCTTCTGTCCCGGTTTTACGACCCGGTGGGAGGCCGGATTCTCATAGACGGCAAGGATATTAAAAACGTCACTCTCCAAAGTCTCCGCCGTAACATTTCCCCCGTGCTCCAGGATACGTTCCTCTTCAACGGCACCATCGCCGATAATATCGGCTATGCAAAACCGGACGCCACCCGGGAGGAGATCGAAGAAGCCGCAAAAGCCGCCAACATCCATGAAGACATCATGCACATGCCCGACCGTTATGAAACAAAAGTAGGAGAAAGAGGTCTGCGCCTCTCCGGCGGACAAAAACAACGCGTAGCTATAGCAAGAGCTATCCTGCGCCAGTCCCCCATTATCATCCTCGATGAAGCGACTGCCTCAGTAGACGTGGAAACCGAACGCCAGATCCAGAAAGCCATTAACCGCATCACAGGCAAACGCACCATCATAGCCATAGCCCACCGCCTCTCCACCATCCGCAATGCCGACTTAATACTCGTAATTCAGGAAGGTGAAATAATAGAACGCGGCACCCACGACCAGCTGATGGCTCAAAAAGGCACCTACTACCGCATGCAGAACACCCAATAAGCCCATCAGCTGGCCGAACACTGCGCATACTTTTTGGGTGAAATCCCCACAGCCTTCGTAAAGGCCTTAAGAAAATTGCTGTAATCGTTAAAGCCGCACCTCTCGCACGTTTCCGTGACGGAATAACCGGTGCTGAGCAGGGATTTGGCCACCGTAATACGCTTGGCGGTAATATATTTGTTGATGGTAGTGCCTGTGGCAGCTTTGAAAATACGGCACAGATATGAGCTGCTCAGGTAAAAATGGGAGGACAGATCGTCAATGCTCAGCTGGGAATCAATGTTCTGGTTGATAAAGGTAAGAATGTCGTCCACCTGTGTATGGTATGCCGCTGCATCAAGCGGCAGCTTACCGGATTTGCTTTTGCTGTAGAAAATACGGTTCAGGAACACCATGAGCTCTGTAAAAACGGCCCTTTCCTCCAGATCGGAGCCAAAGCCGGAAAAGCCCGTAAGCTTATGTATAAAATAACGGAAACGGTTCTGCTCCTCTTCGGAAAGATGGAGCTTGTGGGAAACCTCGCTGCCGCGGTAGTGGAAGCAGGTATTCAGATCCGTTGCCTGGGAGGAAATGCTTTTAACGAAATCAGGATAAATCGACAGGACAATCCGTTCATGGACAGCCTGATCAATCTGGGACAGGTAATGGCTTTCATATTGGTTAATAAAAAAAATATCCCCAGGCTGAATATCGTAGAAGCGGTTGTCAATGAGAAACTGCTTGCCTCCTGAGATGGAATAATAGATCTCATAGCAGTCATGGATATGCATATCCATAGGTCTCTCATCATTATACAGGTGGGCTACCGCAAAACTTTTGTTCTCTATGCAGGACTGAATGGCTGATTTGCAGGAGCTGTATTCTTTCATAATGTGTTCGCTTTATCCTTTTTCTGATTTAGTAAAAGAACCCTTGTTTTTCCTGAAAATCAGCCGGCGCTATGGTAAATCTGCGGCATATAGTTACAGGAGAAATATCCTTTTTGTACAGTATACGACATAAGTTCAGAATAAGCAAGATTTTAAAGAAAATAACACAAGAACCGGAATATAAAGCATGATATGATAAATGCAGTTAAGGCAGTTGGAAATGACGGAACAGGCAGAAAGGGCTGAAGGTGCAAGCGGTAATGGCGGCATCCGGCCTTTTGCCTGCAGGCGGCGCAGCCGCATGCCCGATGAAGCGGGCGGAAGGGAGCAGAAATGGAATTAAGAACGGCATCATCACCCAGAGACGTAAAGCATTACACAACAGAAAGACTGCGTGAGGAGTTCCTGATTCAGGGGCTTTTCCCGGCAGATGAAATCAAGCTGGTATACAGCCACATTGACCGTATTATTACGGGAACGGCAACTCCGGTTGCAAAGAAGCTGGAACTTACGGCAGGAGACGAGCTTCGTGCGGAATATTTCCTGCAGAGAAGAGAGCTGGGCGTTATCAATATCGGCGGCGCAGGAAGAATTACCGTTGACGGCAGAGTTTATGAAGTGGCTTCCAGAGAAGGCATGTACATAGGCATGGGTTCCAGGGACATCAGCTTTGAAAGCGTAGATGCAGGAAATCCTGCAAAATTTTATTTAAACAGCGCTCCCGCGCATACAACCTACCCCACCGTGCTGATTAAGCGGGAAGGCACACCGGAAGACGGCGTGGTCATCATTAAGGATGAAAATAAGGTGGAACTGGGCAGCCTGGAGGAATCCAATCACAGAGTTATCTGCAAATACATTCTTCCCGGCCAGGTGGAAAGCTGTCAGCTGGTAATGGGAATGACCTCCCTGAAACCGGGCAGCGTATGGAATACCATGCCCTGCCATACCCATGACAGAAGGATGGAGGTTTACCTCTATTTTGACCTTCCCGAGGATGCTTTCGTGATGCATTACATGGGAGAGCCCACAGAAACAAGACATATTGTGGTAAGAAATGAAGAAGCGGTGATTTCACCCAGCTGGTCCATCCATTCCGGCAGCGGCTCCAGAGCCTATACCTTTATCTGGGGCATGGTCGGGGAAAATCAGGATTTCGATGACATGGACGGCGTTAAAATGACGGAACTGATGTAATTTTATTTCATATAAGGAGGAAACAAAAATGGGAATTTTGAATGATTTTTCACTGGAAGGCAAGGTGGCTCTCGTTACAGGCGCATCCTACGGCATCGGTTTTGCGATTGCAACCGCTTATGCCCAGGCCGGCGCGACCATCGTTTTCAACGATATCAAGCAGGAGCTGGTGGACAAGGGAGTGGCCGCTTACAAGGAAGAGGGAATCGAAGCACACGGCTATGTGTGCGATGTTACCAATGAAGAAGCGGTAACGGAAATGGTTAAGAAGATTGAAGAAGAAGTGGGCGTAATCGATATCTTGGTAAACAATGCAGGTATCATCAAACGTATCCCCATGCTGGAGATGTCCGCTGATCAGTTCCGTCAGGTAATCGACGTGGACTTAAATGCTCCTTTCATCGTATCCAAGGCCGTAATTCCCGGCATGATTAAGAAGGGCCACGGCAAGATTATCAACATCTGCTCCATGATGAGCGAGCTGGGCCGTGAAACTGTTTCCGCTTATGCGGCTGCCAAGGGCGGTCTGAAGATGCTCACCAGAAATATTGCATCCGAATATGGCGAATACAACATTCAGTGCAATGGCATCGGGCCCGGCTATATTGCCACACCCCAGACTGCGCCCCTGCGTGAAATCCAGCCTGATGGAAGCAGACATCCCTTCGATCAGTTCATTATTGCAAAGACTCCTGCCGCACGTTGGGGAGACACCGCAGATCTGCAGGGACCTGCCGTATTCCTGGCATCCGATGCTTCCAACTTCGTAAACGGACATGTACTTTACGTAGACGGCGGTATCTTGGCTTACATCGGAAAACAGCCCCAGTAAGCACCCTATAGCCCCGGCAGACTGTCCCGGCAAGAAGACACAGCAAGCATCAGGGTAAGCTGCGGGACAGTTACGCGTATCGTATAAAAACATGGCGGCAGCAAGCATCCGGCCTATCGCGCAGCGATTTTGAAATGGCCGGATATCCGCAACAGTCCGGTTATCCGGATCGTTGCGGCTTCTGCCGTTTTTCTTGATTTAGGAGGGAAAAATCTTGCTGACATTAAAAGTGATCGATAAAGACCGGCAGGTAAAATGCATGAGCAGCGGGGAAGAGGAAACCAGCCTGGCCGTGCTGAGTGCATATGAGGAGGGGGATAAAATCCTGGTGGAGACCACGGAGAAAAACTGCTTCCTCTGGCTTCAGGTGGATGATGCGCTGGGAAAATCCCTGGTTTACCTGACGGATACTTATGAATATACCATCCCCTTCGGTGAAAAAAGAATCTGCTATTCCCCCAAGGTGTTTTCCGGGGACAGGCACCTTCTGTGTGTGAAAAAGGCCAGGGCTTATGAAATCGGCGCCTACCGCAATCTGGCGCTGAATGTAAATGACCAGCACGGCAACGAGGTCTGCTATCCCAGGGCTTCTGCCAATGTGGAAACAAGGGGAGAGTCCGTTTTTGCGGCGATGAATGCCATTGACGGCGTGACGGAAAACCGTTCCCATGGGGCGTGGCCCTATGCCTCATGGGGAATTAACCGCCAGGATGACGCCAGGATCCGTCTGGATTTCGGCCGTCCGGTTGAGGTGGATACCATTGTTTTGTATACCAGGGCAGATTTTCCCCACGACAACTGGTGGGTGGACGGGAAAATCACATTTTCAGACGGAAGCGAAATGCAGCTTCCCATGGAAAAATCGGTGCTTCCCCATACCTTTACTTTTGAAAAGAAAACCATTACCTGGCTGGAAATGGGCGACTTAATCAAAGCGGATGATCCGTCCCCCTTCCCGGCCCTGACACAGATCGAGGTGTACGGCAAAGAGGCCGCAGGCAACTGACGCGCGCCTGATACAGAGGGAAAGCCGGAAAAAGAACCTTCGGATGCTGAATGAAAGCCGTCCGGCTGTCGGAAAAAAACGCCGGCTGCCGGATGCAACCTTGCGGAGGCCTGACCGGCGGGCGGTTTTAGTTATATGCGCGCTGCGGTGCGCAGATGGGAGCAGAAATGACGGAGCAGAAACAGGTGCGGACAGAAGAGATAAAGGCCTATCTGAAGGCCTATTGTGAATGTATGAGAGCGCATGCGGCTGAGATGATGGATCAGCCCATGCCGGTGGCCGGAGAGGAACTGTTTGCCCTTTATGAGAAGACAGGGAACCGGCTGATTTATGAAGAAGTGTATTTTACCAGACGCAAGATGCTGGCGGTGTTCGGCTGCCTTTCCATATTGGAAGGAAAGCCGGAATATCTGCATAAGCTGGAAGAGGTTCTGGATGGGATCTGTGAAGAGGAATGCTGGGCGCTGCCCGCCCATGTGGAGAGGGACAGTGATCCGGACTGGCGTATCCGCGTGGATTTGTTCGCCTCCGAAACAGCCCAGGCTCTGGCTGAGATCATGAGCCTGGTGGGAGACCGGCTGCCAGAAAGCCTGCGGGAAAAGGTACGGGACAATGTTTTCCGCCGTATCCTGGAGCCTTTTATGAATTCCCGGCCGCCCTATAATTTCTGGGAAGGCGGCGACAATAACTGGAATGCGGTATGCTGCGGCAGCATCGGCTGCGCTGCGCTCTCCCTGATGCAGGAGGAGCCGGAACGGCTGCAGCCGCTGCTGGAGCGTCTGGAGCGTTCCCTTCGTTCTTATATCGGCGGTTTTTCCGATGACGGCGCATGTATGGAGGGATTGAGCTATTTCGTATATGGTATGACCTACTATACCGGTTTTGCCGATATGCTTTACCGGTATACGGAAGGAAAGACAGATCTGATGGATCAGGAAAAATGCAGGCAGATCGCTCTCTTCCAGCAGAAATGCTTTTTCCCGTCAGGCAGGACGCTCAGCTTTTCCGACGGCGACAGCAGGGACAAATATAAGATGGGACTGACATGCTTCCTTGCCATGCGTTATGCCGGGATGGAGATTCCTCCCGTGTCCTGCGTGGGCGGCTTCGACGGGGACAGCTGCTACCGTTTTATGGCCAACTTAAGGGATGTGCTCTGGACACAGCAGTATCTGGAACGGGCGGAAAAGGGCGCCCTTCCCCAGGCGGAGAAAAACGGGGAGGAGCGCGGCTGCGACGTGCTTGCCGATGCCCAGTGGAGTATCTGCAAAGGCGCTTCCGGCGGCGGTATGGCGGCCAAGGGCGGCAATAACGGAGAGCCTCACAACCACAATGACGTGGGAAGCTTTTTCTATCTTGTGGGAGATGAAATGCTGCTGACGGATCTGGGCGCAGGAGAGTATACGAAGGAATATTTTCATGAGGGCAGGTACCGGATCCTCTGCAATAATTCCTTTGGACACAGCGTTCCGGTTATTGACGGCGAAGGACAGAAGGAAGGCGGGGAATATTCCTGCAGCCGCTTTGAAGCGGACGGCAGGGGAGAAACCATCATTTCCTTTGCGGGCGCTTATGGAAATGATAAGGTGAAGGAGCTTACGCGTACGCTCCGTTATGACTGTGCGATGGAAACCCTTTGCGTGGAGGACTGCCTCACGGCGGCAAAGCTGCCCGGGGGAGCGCCGGAGTCTTCGGAGCCGGTTCCCATGAGTGAGAACCTTGTAACGCAGTTTGTCCCCGTTGCAATAGGCAATACCATACGGATCGAAGGTGAAAAATATGCATGCCTGATCACGGTGGAGGAGCTGGAAGGCAGCATCCGCTGGGAGCAGAAAAAGCACATGAACCATAAGGGCCTGGAGGAAAACGTGTACTGCATCAGCTGGGATGTGCCGGCAGATCCGGCCGCGGAAAAAAGAACATGCAGGTTCCGTGTGGAAAAAATCCTGAAGTAATATTTTGCAGGCAAGTTCCCTTTAAACTACTTATTAAGGCAGTATCGCAGGCAGGCCTGCGATATGCAGGAGGCATAAAAATGGTAAAAGGATTTAAAATGAAGCTGTATGAAGGACAGGAAGCGGAGTATGAAAGAAGGCATAACCTGCTCTGGCCGGAAATGAAGGACATGATTCATGAGCATGGCGGAAAGAACTATACAATATTCCTGGATAAGGAAACGCTGACGCTGTTTGGTTACATAGAGATAGAGGACGAGGAGCTTTGGGCCAAAGGCGCAGATACCGCCATCAACAGAAAATGGTGGGATTATATGGCTGATATCATGGAAACAAACCCTGACAACAGCCCGGTAAGCATTGACTTACAGACAGTGTTTCATCTGGACTGAGGAAACACCGGCTGTAGATTTGGAACGAAAAAAGACCGATTGCATTTCCTGACCGCATGGCGGCAGGAAACCGGCGCGCCGCCGTCTCCGGGACGGTGGATGCGCCGGTACAATACGGTCTTTTTTTATTCCCGCGAGCAACGAGCCAAGTAGCCATGCTTGCATGGATATTTGGCGACTGCCGCGAGGGTCAAATACCCCGCTGCTTGCAGCGGAGTATTTGATTGCCGCAGGCACCTTGATGCCGGCGGCGGTTTTAGGCCGGAAGAATAAGCCAGGCTTCATAGCTTCCGGCTTTAAAACGGCATCCGGCTTAAAAATGGCTTCCAGGAGCAGCTTCCGTCACGTCTTTACTCCTCCGGAAAATCGCAGGGAACCGGATGGATATCGATCATCTGGTGGAAATATTCAAACTGTGTGGTATAAAGCCCCACGCCTTCAATCTCACATTCCCCTACCTGGTTATCATAGGGATCTGCCCGCAGCCCTTTCTTTTCGGGAAGCAGCGGCGCCTGAAACTCCGTATTGGCAACCATGCGGAAGGGATCCAGATTGCAGAAATAGAATTTCCTGCGTTCCTCATCCCCGGCGCGGAAGGCGCTTCCGCCAAAGGAGAGGTCGGCGTGCAGCCAGCCGTAAGGGGCGATATAGAACTGTGCCCAGTCGTGGGGGCCAATGGATTCCGGCGTGGCGGACAGCCCGGACTGCCAGCGTGCAGGGATTCCTGCGATACGGCAGAGGGTGATGAAAAGCAGCGCCTGGACACCGCAGTCCCCCTTCCGGTTGATGGCGCAGTATTCCGGGATATCATCCAGCAGAAAATATTCTTTCATGAAGGAATATTTCACGTGGGTAGTGATGTAGTCATATATTTTTTCCGCCTTGCAAAGAGGATTGGTTTCACTGCCGGTGATTTCCTCTGCAAGAGAACGTAAAAAGGGCGTGAAGCGGATGTGGGGAAGCACTTCGTCCGTATCAAAGTCCGGCTGCAGGGGGGATACCCCGTCGGGATCGGGCTTCTGATAACGTATCGTACTGTCATATTCATATTCCACCCAGAAGGCGGCGTTTTCCGTAAGCGTGGTCCGGAAGGCGATGGTCCGGGACGGCGCATCCACGGGCGCGAGCGCGGTAGGATTATGGCTTGTCCGGAGAATGCGGATGTGGGAGGTAGGGCTGCTTTCCTTGGGGAAGGGAAGGTGGACAAGCATTTCCTTTCCGGGGGCAAAGAATTCGTCTTTGACCTGCAGTCCGGCCCGGAGATGGATGTGATACTGCAGTCCGCCGTCTTCCATGATTTTTTTCATGGTTTCCCGTCGGAACTGCGCTTTGCGGGCGGCTTCCAGGGTAAGCGAGGGATTGGAGCGTGCTACGATGTCCGGGTGGGTGGCGGTGAGCGTTTCAAAGAAACGGGAAAAATATTTTTTCTCCCCCTCCACAAAAAGACAGTCAATCCGTCCGGCATCCTCCAGGGCGGCAAATTCTTCGTCGGTAAAATCGGGAATGGTTTCATGGATGAGCGCCATTGCCTGTGGATAGGTGTAGGGAAAATCCGCGGGAAGGTGGATAAGCCTGATTTTTTCCAGTTCCAGACGTCCCCGGAGGGCTTCGGGAATATCTTCAGCCAGATAGCCTTCGATGAGGGAAAGCGCCTTTGTAAAATATCCGGCCCTGCTAAAACGCAGAATATCTTCCGGGAGCGGGGTTGACAGATACGGGATTTTATCATTGATAGTCATGGCATGTCCTTTCTTTTGCTGGGGAGAGCACTGGTATCCGCCTGAGCCCGGCGGCAAATGGGCAGGTTTAATAACTGTTTGTTTTATATATAACAGTTATGTCTTTTCTACTGATTTTATCATACTTTACCGTTTCGGGCGACAAAAAAGTAAAATAAGGCAGCAGTTTTGCCATGTGGAAAGGAATGGACGGATTGGCCATGGAAAACGGAGCGCTGAAGGCAGTCCGGCAATCATTTTTGTAAGGCTGAACCGCAGCTTGAAAGGTGCTGGTTTAGCAGCACCCTTCTGCTGCCGGAAGGTCAGTCGTTTTCCGCCGTCGGCGTCTGCTTGCAGCCCTTGGAACCTGGTGTGGCGGCGCAGCAGGGGTCGCAGGGAACGTCACAGGGGACATCGCAGGAATCCTTAAGAGTCTCTTCGTATTTGGGCGGGCCCAGCTCCAGCGGTTTGATGGCCAGGTCAAGAAGGTCGCCGCATACAAAATCAAGGCAGATAGTATCATCCGTAGGACGGGTACAGGCCTTGGGGACCACCGCTTTTCCATTGTGGGGAAGCTTATACTGGGAGAAATAAACGGATTTCAGGATAACGCTCAGCCCGATTGTGGCAATATCATCTTCTGTATCATAGTTAAGGACCTTGGGGATTGCAATCAGGTTCAGTCCCTGGGTCAGCGAGGTATTGCAGGCTCCGAAGCCGATAACGTGGACAATAGCCGGGAGATCGGCCGTATCGGCATGGGCTACGCCGTAAGGTGCATAAATTTCCAGTTCCACAGAGGAGGGATTGGTGTCTTCATCCATGTATTCGTAGTCTGCGGAGGACTCGTCATAGGGCAGGTAGTTTGCGCATACGGTCTGTGTACAGAGTACCCGTTTTGCACAGTCGTAAAAAGTTACGAAAAAAACAACCTGCAGATTAGTCAACGTCACAAGATAGCAGTTGGGCCTTCCGCTGATCGGGACAGCGGATACGGCTGCGTCGCCGCAGGTTTCAAATGTGATATCCATAACCTGTACGGAAATGCTTTCTACATTTGTGGAGGGCGGCTCCAGCGGGATATTCCGGCAGAGGTTGATACCAAGCTCATCATATACAACCGGGGTCAGGACCGTAAGGCAGTCCGGGTCACCGCAGATAGGATCCGTGCAGACATCCAGGCAGTTGCCTTTTTTGTCAATACCGCAGCTGACATATCTTTTTGAGCAGCATTTGCAGTTTTTGGATTTGCAGTTAGGCATATGGAATGCTCCTTATAAAAATACTTACTATATCCTATGCATCCCGCTTCTTTTTGTTCAGTGTTGGAAATATATTTATTGTAAAGCCAGTGAACGCGAAGTGGATATAAAGTCCAGCTAAGAAATGTCAATAGGTAAAATGAAAAATGTTTACAAAGTTTTT
>OLQH01000643.1_pt1 | contig 35794 bp, 27 predicted proteins | sample 1672671 | NCBI WGS metagenome assembly OLQH01 (sample SAMEA3136712, study PRJEB25190) | human gut metagenome
GCACGGTGGTGTGAGAGGTCGGCTAATCAACTAATGGTTAGCCTCCTACTCGATATAAAAAGTATTTTGTGTTTTTCCCTGCAACAATTTGACAGGGGAATATTGGAAGACTGCTATTACAGCACGGCGTTTGATGATTATAAATCGGCGCTTGTCGATGATGAAAAACTGGGATTGTATGTTTTGCACAAACAAAAAAACAAATTTCAAAAATACAAACAATGATATTGACAAAAATATTCGGTGGGTGGTATAATGATGCTAGATATTTTGTGAGTTATTTGCAACTTTGGGAGAAAAATACAAACAATATATACAGAATAGACAACTTGTGCTCATGGAATAAATTAAGAGAAGGAAGAGGAAAGAGTTATGAAATTGAAAAGAATTTTAGCATGTGCCTTGTCTGCCTCCATGCTAGTAACAGGTGTGTCGTTTAGTGGTGATTTTAAGTGCGGAACAGTTCAGGCGGCAACAGAACTTGATGATCAGGTAATGCATACAACTTTTGCAGAGATTGATTCGACAATTCTTGCAAAGAATGCAAAAGCAAAGTCAGAGATGAATCCGGCAGATAAACAAGATGGTCCGGCAAGCTGGGCATTTGATGATGAAGATCATTGGTGGCACACAAAATGGCAAAATGAAGTGAACAACGAAGGAAAGCCAAGCGCAGGCAATCCGATTTGGATTCAGACAGGTTTTGACGGAGCGAAAAAGATTAAGAAGATTACCTATCAGTCGAGAGACAATGGAATGGGAAGTATTCGAGATTACAAAGTGCAATATGCGAATGTGACAGGAAGAGAGCCGGAAGACAGTGATTTTCGGGATGTTCCGGGAGCCTCAGGAACTTTCGAGAATGTGCGTACAGAACAGGAAGTTGTTTTTGGAGAAGCGGTAGATGCAACTCATATTCGCCTGGTTGCTTTATCTGAGGTATACACAAATAATGGGAATAATTATGTAGCGGCGAAGAGAATTCGTGTGTTTGAAGAAAAAGAAGTAAAATATGATCTTAATAAGCAGGGTGATTTTTGGGATTATGAGATAGCACATGGCGATATGGCGGATCAGGGAGAAGCAGGAGACAGATGGCATTACCAAATTAAAGAAAATGGTGTTTGGAAAGATTTACCGGCATCTGCTTATAATGGCACTACATGGATGACAAATCAAAATCTGAGTGATTACTATTGGGCGAAGCTTGCAAAGGGAGAAATTACATCTACATTTTCAAATTCAAATGCAGCACATCAGGCGCTTGCGTTTTCATGGAAAGCTCCAAAAGCCGGATATTATAAGGCGACTTTGGAAAGAACGATGACGAATACAAATGGAAGCAAACTTGATTTTATGATTGGACATGCGAAAGCAGGAGAAACAAACGATGGAAAAATCTTACTCGAAGGAGTTTATGGGAACGGACAGACGTTTACAAGTAAAATAGCAAAAGCAGAGGCAGGAGATTTTATTCGTATCGGAGCGAAAAAGAAAGATGCATGGGTTCAGAATTTCTTACCAATGGTTGTAGAAGTGACTGCGAAAGATTATGCAGAGCAGTATTTAACTGAGGTAGAAGGTGTAGAAAATCAGGGAACATATACCGAGAGCTCAAAACAGGCAGTAAAAGATGCGAGAGAACAATTACAAGCAGCTGTAGGTGCAAGTGAGTCAGACATGGCAGATATTGATGCGAAAATCAAAGCATTGGAACAGGCAATTGCAGACTTGAAAGAATATGTGGCAGTGGAAAGTGTTACATTAAATAAAGATACGCTTCCTTTGACAATCGGAGAGACAGAGACATTGACAGCAACTGTAAATCCTGATACAGCGACAGAGCAAGATGTTACATGGAATTCTTTGAATCCAGATGTTGCTGCAGTAGATGATACAGGACTTGTGGAAGCTAAGAAAGCTGGAAATGCGGTTATTGAAGTGTATTCAACAAATCATCCGGATAAAAAAGCAACATGTACAGTCGTAGTAACTCGTGATGATACCGAATTAGATGCAGTGATTGCAGAAGCGGAAGAGAAATTGCAAGAAGAAAACTTTGAAGCAAAATATACGGAAACATCAAAAGCGGCGTTTAAAGAAGATTTAGACATGGCAAGAGCTGCAAAAAAAGATACAGAGATGTCTCCGGCAGACGTAAAAGAAGTAGTGGATGCCTTAAAAGCTTCTATGTCAGGATTGGAATTGAAAGCTGTTGTTACAATTGATAATAATGGAACAACAGAAACAAAATACTGTGAAGTTGGAGAACGGGTAAAAGTGGTTGCGAAAGCAGCGCCGGAAGGTATGAAATTTGCATACTGGACAGTAGATGGAAAACCGATTTGCTACAGTGAATCCTACACATTTACAGTATACAAAGATACAACGGTGAAAGCAGTTTATATTGAAAAAGAAGAGGAAGTTCAAAAATCAGTTTCAGTTTTATGTAATGTGTCTTATGCAAATGGAAAAGTGAAGTTTTTATCAAAACATTCAGTTCCAGCGGATGCAGGGTATAAAGTATTGCGAGCAGGAGTTGTGGCAACGGATAGTAAAGGTTATGCGGCAATTGAAGCAGCAGGAGAAGAACTTACATTGGAAACAACTGCGACTACTCGTTTGAAAAAATATGGTGTAAATACCAATTACTATTTGGCAAACTTTACACAATATTTGAATTCATCTTTCAAAACGACATGGTATGCAAAGGGATATGTAATGTATCAGGATAGTGAAGGACAGACTCATACAGTATACAGCGATGTGGCACAGTGTACAGTTCAATAAATGAGAAGAGAGAACAGAGCAGAAGACTACTGAAGTTTAAAAGGAGATTAATATGAAAAAGGCATTTTTAGAACCGGAAGTAGAAGTTGTAAAATTTGGAACAGAAGATATTATCACAACATCATTTGTTAATAATGGAAGTGGTGAGGGAGAGATTGGCGGAGGCACTGAAGGTGATGGTGGTGATGGAGACCCGTTCTCTTTATAGGAATGGCAGTAACTAAATTAATGTGAGTAATTGGTATCCTTGCTGGATAGTATCATTGTTATACAGAATCCGGCAAGGATATTTTTTGAAAAAATGCAGTTGTGAAAATGAAGCAGAATGCTTCGTTAAAAAGGGAAAAAGTTATGCAGAATACATCTTTAGAACAAGAACTAAGAGCAGGAAGAACCTGCGTTTCCACGACAGTGGGAGACAGCATGGAACCGATGCTGAGAAATCGAAGAGACACTGTGATTATTGAGCCGGTTCGGGGAAAATTAAAAAGATACGATCTGCCGCTTTATCGGAGACCAGATGGGAAATATGTGCTGCATCGCATTTTGCATGTGAAGAAAGACGGCTATGTCATTTGCGGGGATAACCGTTGGTGGAAAGAATATCCGGTGCCGGATGAGTGGATACTCGGTGTTGTGACAGAATTTTATCGGGGAGAGAAACATATTTCGGTGAAAGATCCAAAGTATCGCTTCTACGTGCACTTATGGTGTGATTTCTTTTGGGTACGTGCGTTTGTGCTGAGAGTAAAGTCCCGATTTTCTAAAAGATAAAATGTCGTTGCAAGTCAAAGAATTCAATGTTATGATGGAAAAAAGCATTTTATTTTCTATATATTCTAATCGGTTTCAGCCGGAGATCTAATACATTTCATATAGCGGATTTTTCAGAATCCGTCCTTTCAGAAAATTCATGCTTTTAAATCACAAGTTTTATAAGCAGGAGTTTTCAAAAAAGGAAATCTCCTGAACAATTTCAAAAAAGGAGGTTTTATATGGATAAAACGAAAGATAAGGAGCGCAGAGAAGAGAATCTGCATTGGCATCCTGCGTTTTTTGCAACGGCTCAGATTGAACTGCAGGAAGAGGCAGAGTATCTCATATTTGAAGACGAGCATCAACTCTCAACAAAACCAATGGCAATTGATATGCTGGTCATCAAAAACGAACAAAATCACAAGGTTCGAAAGAATATTGGCAGGATATTTCGAAAGTATAATTTAGTGGAATATAAAAGCCCGACAGATTATGTGAGTGTGGATACGTTTTATAAAGTATACGGTTATGCATGTTTTTATAAAGCGGACACGGGGAAGGCAGATGCAATCTCTGCTGATGAGCTCACAATTACATTATTCGGCAGCAGATATCCGAGAAAACTGATTGAGCATTTAAAAACTGTTCGTGAGTATTCGGTGGAGAGGCAGGAGGATGGAATTTATTATGTGTACGGGGATTTCATTCCAATTCAGATTGTTGTGGGAAGTCAATTGTCTCCGAAGGAAAATCTGTGGCTGTGCAGTTTGACGAACAAGTTGGAGAGTCAAGAGATGCTGGAAGATTTGGTGGAAGATTATAGAAAACATAGCGAGAACACATGGTATCAGTCAGTGATGAATATTATCGCACGGGCAAATGAGGAAAAATTTATGGAGGATAATAATATGGTATGTGATGCGTTGATGGAAATAATGGGTGACAAATTGGAGGAAAGAATTCAGGAGAGAGTTGAAAAGGAGACTGAGAAAAGAGTACAGAAACAAGTACAGAAAGAAGTAGAGAAAAGAATAGAGAAGGGAATAGAACAAGGAATAAAACAAGGAATAGAGCAAGGAATAGAGAGAATCAATGTCTTATATGCTAAATTATTACAGCTTGGAAGGCAAGAAGATTTGGTGAGAGCAACGACAGATGAGAAGTATCGAAAAGAATTGCTGGAAGAATTTGATGTGAAATGAGAGTTAAACGAAGCAATTAGAGGAAGAGGGATATGGAAGAGAAACATTTACAGGTAAGAATGGCGGATTTGAGTGTTAGGATTCATTATAAATATTCGTACATAGAACAGCAGTGCAGGGGGTGGGAAGATAAAAGTGGAAGTCAGGCAGATATAGAAGTCGGAGTTTCGGATGAAGAAATTGAAATGGAGTATGCACAGTTTTTGCCGGGAACCGTTACAAGAGAAATGTGTGAAAGTGTTTGTATCTATCGTTCGATTGCAAAAAGATTACCTGCATTTTCTGCATTTGTTATGCATGGGGCTGTGTTAGAATTGGATGGAAAAGCGTATGTTTTTTCTGCGAAGAGCGGAGTGGGAAAAACAACACATACGAAATTGTGGATAGAATATTTTGGAGGAAGAGCAAGTTATATTAACGGGGATAAGCCGATTGTCAGATGTAAAGACGGCATCTGGTACGCCTACGGGACACCGTGGATGGGGAAAGAAAGATTCGGAAGTAAAAGCTTTGCGCCGATTCAGGCTGTTTGTTTTATTGAACGGGGAGAACAGAATGAGATTAGAAAGATTGCAGATAAAGAAGTTGTGAATCGGATATTTCATCAGCTGTTTTTACCAGAAAGACAAGAGACGCTGTTCACTTTTATGGAATTGGCAGATGATATGGTCAGAAAACTTCCATTTTTCGTGCTGAAGTGTAACGTCTCGATGGAAGCGGTGCAAGTTGCGTATGAGACTTTGAGCAAAGCTTGAGGTCTATAGAGTTGCCGGAAAAGAGAAAGAAAAGAGAGCAGGAGGAAAGAAAGATGAAAATAAAAGAAGGATTTATAAAACGTCAAGTGGGAGAACGTGCTGTTGTTGTACCGATTGGTGAGGCGGCAAAAAATTTTCACGGAATGATCAATCTAAATGAAGCAGGAGGACAGTTTTGGGAATTTTTGCAAGAGGATACAACTGAAGAACAGGTGCTGGAGAAAATTTTAGAGATATATGAAGTGGAATATGAACAGGCAAAGAAAAGCTTAGATGTTTTTTTGAGTAAAATGAGAGAAGCGGGAGTTTTGGAAGAATAGCAATGAAAAAGGATAAAATATCGTCTCTCCAATGGATTTATCATTATAGTCGCCGCTTTATCGGATACATTCTGCTGCTGTCAGCAATCAGCGGAACGATAGCGGGAAGTTTTATTTTGCTTGCGCTGGTCTCAAGCAGTGTCCTTGACATTGCGACCGGAAGCAGAGAAGGAAATCTGTGGATTCAGATATTGGAGCTTGCGATGCTGATCGTATTTCAGGCGGTTTTAAATATTATAAGCAGTAATGTCAGAATCCGCGTTACAACAAAAATTGAAATGTGCGTCAAGCAGGGAGTATTTTCCAAGGTACTGCAAAAACAGTATCAGGAAGTGAGCAAAATGCATTCCGGTGAGATTCTGAATCGCTTGACGAGTGATGTGGATATTGTAGTTGGCGGGATTGTATCGTTGATTCCACAGGCAATTTCCATGCTGACAAAGATTGTGGCGGGAGTCGTTGTACTGTTTTCGATCGATGCCCGTTTTACTGGGATTGTACTCTGTGTGGGATTGGTAGTCTGCATACTCAGCAGGATTTACAGCAGACATTTTAAATATTTGCACAAGGAAGTGCAGCGCACAAACGGAATCGTCCGGTCGTATATGCAGGAATGTTTGGAAAATCTAATTGTGATTAAGTCGTTTGTAAACGAAAATGCTGTTGGCGGTAAACTGAATGAATTTCAGAGTGAAAATTACAGGATAAGAATCAAAAGAAATACAATCAGTAATTTTGCAAACACGATGGTATATGTTCTGTTCACAGCGGGGTACTATGCTGCGCTTGCATGGGGAGCGCTGCAGATTTCAGCAGGTGTTATGACATTTGGAACTTTAACTGCATTTCTGCAGATTATTAATCAGATTAAAGCGCCGTTCCGAAATGTTTCCGGTTTGATTCCACAATATTATAGCATGCAGGCGTCAGCGGAACGATTGATGGAATTGGAGGAGATGACAGATGAGCAGGCAGAATCAAAGATTTCAGATGTAGCTGAATTTTATAGGACATTTCGCGCGATTGCAGCGGATGGAGTCACTTTCTCTTACATGGATGGAGAAACTGTTTTAGAAGATATCTCACTGCGCGTGGAGAAAGGAGATCTGCTTGCGATTGTTGGAGAATCCGGTATTGGAAAGAGTACTCTTGTGAAATTGCTTTTACATCTGATGCCCTGTGATTCGGGGAGTCTGTATTTGGAAACAGCGTCTCAGAAAATTGAGATTGATGCGGGCACAAGAAATGTATTTTCCTATGTCCCACAGGGAAATATGATTATGTCCGGAACGATTCGGGAGAATATTACATTTTGTAATCCAGAGGTGACTGATGCGCAGATTCAAAGAGCTGCGGAAGCGGCGTGTATTTGGGATTACATTGAAACATTGCCGCAAGGGTTGGACACGATGCTGAAGGAACGAGGGGAAGGACTGTCCATGGGGCAGATTCAGAGAATCGCAATTGCAAGGGCGATTCTGGATGATGCGCCGATTCTTCTGCTAGATGAGTGTACGGCTTCTTTGGACAAAGAGACGGAATGGAATGTATTGCAGAATTTGAAGAAAATGAATACAAAGACGATAATCTGCATTTCGCACACGGCGGCAGCTATGCGGTGCTGTGACCGGGTGGTGCGGATTGAAAATAGAAAATTTACAGAAGTGGAGTATGACTAAAGTGCAAAAAATGAAATATTTATTTGAAATCATACGGTACAGCCTGGAAGGCGGAGACTGTCCGATTTTGTCTGAAAATGTGGATTGGGAAGCATTATATAAGATTTGCAAATTTCACAAAATAGAATCTGTGGTGGCGCATGGTCTTGAAAGGATGGATGACAGGGAACAGATTCCGGAGGAGATTTGGAAAAAATTTGAACGATCATGGCAGATGGAGACTGCCCGGGATGCAACGCAGCAGCTCTCGCTGGAGGAATTGCTTGCGGCATTTGAGAATGCAGGTGTATACTGCCTTCCTTTGAAAGGTGTTTTTATGAAGCAGTGCTATCCGCAGACAGATCTTCGGATGATGGCAGATTTGGACTTGCTGTTTCGGTTGGAGCAGGAAAAAGAAGTGGATGAGATTCTTTTGAAACAGGGATATCATTGTCATCAGAGAGACGATCATCACCACATTTATTATAGGAAGCCATTTATGAATGTTGAGATGCATTATCGTTTGGTGGAGGAAGACAATCCGTTTGCGTCTTATTACAAAGATCCCTGGGAGAGAGCAAAAGAGTTTGATGGGAAAAAATATATTTATCAATATGGATGGGAAGATTTTTATATTTTTTTCATCGTTCATATGGTGAAACATTTTGAAAACGGAGGGATTGGAATTCGCTCGGTTGTTGATATCTGGCAGTTTGAGAAAAAGATGAAAAACGAGATGGATTGGGCATATGTGGAGAAAGAGCTGGAACAGCTTGGGTTGAAAAAGTTTTTGCATCATATGGAAAAACTGGCGTTAATCTGGTTTGAAGATAAACAAAGTACAGAGTTTTATAATCAACTGACGGAATTGATCATAGGAAGCGGAGTGTATGGAACGATGGACAATTATTGGGTACAGAACGTGGCAACGGCAGATAGAAATGCCAGATTTGGTCAGATTAAGGTATGGCTTTCCACAATTTTCTTCCCATATTCAGCGATGAAACTGCAATATAAATATTTGGAGAAATATCCTGTTTTGCTTCCGATCGCATGGGTGCAGCGAATTTTCAGGACAATTTTTTTGCGGAGAGGAAAAGCCAGAAAAGTGTTGGCAGAGCAGAGGGCAGATCTTTCGAAGGTTCGCAGAAGCCAGGAGGTATTTGAGAAACTCGGATTATGATTGATAATTTTGTAAAGAATAGATAAAAATCAGATAATTAAATAACATAAAAACAAAAATAAAAAAATATAATATTTTTCATAAAATAGTATTGACAAAAAGAATACCGAGTGCTATTATAAACTCAACAAAACAAAAGAGATTCAGAAAACAAAAAGGTTTCTAAAAGAAGAATTTCTGAAAGTAAAATTTAATATTCTCAAGTAAGAAAGAATTTTGAAATCCGTTTTATATCTGACGAGAAAGGAAATAAAAAGAGGGGTGAAAAGAGAATCTGAAATGGGAATTAGGATTTTTAAGTAAGAAAGCTTGAAAGAAACAGATTTTCTGAAAATAGGAGAAAGAAGGAGGCTTAGTCCAATGGATAGTTCGGAATTTACAATTCAATATGTTGGTGGTATGGCAAATGTAAGAACCTGTGATGAAAGCCTTTACCATAGAGTATAATCCAGAGAAAGAGAGCAAGTAGAAGAATTTATTCGGAGAGTAGAACATCTGGAGCAGAAGATTAAATATTTGCAGACATATTGAAAAGAGGAATACCACATAGCTTCAAAGCAGTTATAAGATGTGTAAAGAAACATCAGAAAACCAGATTAGGATTAGAGAATAAGAATAATCGAAACTTTGAGTTATAAATTGCATATAAAGTGAAAAAAGGCAACAGGTTTTATAATTGATATATTCCTCCGAAATAATAAATAAAAAAATAACAATAAAATACAGAATAAGGTTATCTTATAGAAGTTTAAGATAACCTTATTTTTATTACGTTTTTGTTACATCTTTTTGACATTGGTTATCTCCTGTGATAAAATAAAACAGAATATAGAAAGCTAAAATTCGACTAGATAGAAAGGTCATAGAAATAATAATAGGGGTGAATACTTTGGATAAATACGAATATCGAGTAAGAACAGAGCAGATGCTTGAGTATATGGAACAAAAATCATATAAAAAAGCGATGGAGATAGCAGACAGTATCGATTGGCGTAAGGCTAAGAATGCAGCGATGCTTTGTACAGCAAGTGAGATTTATGAGTATAATGGAGAATATGAGAAGAGTAGGGAGATTTTATTTATAGCATATGACAGAGCTCCGGGAAGCAGAAAGATTGTATATCGTCTTGGAACACTGGCATTAAAATTGAACGATGTAAGAGAGGCAACAGACTGTTATGAAGAGTTTATTGCCATGGCTCCAAAAGATCCGAATCAATATATTTTGAGATATAAGATTTTGAAAAGCCAAAATGCACCGTTATCACAGCAGATTGAAGCGTTGGAAGAGTTTAAAAAAGCCGAGTATGTGGAAAAATGGGCATATGAATTGGCGAAATTGTACCACGAAGCGGGTATGGTGGCGGAATGCCTGGAAGAATGTGATGATTTAATTCTATGGTTCAGTGAAGGAAAGTATGTATATCAGGCTATGGAATTAAAGATGAAATATAAACCTTTGACACCTTTGCAGCAGGAGAAATATAATCATAGAAATGATGAAAAGAAACCAGTAAAAAAGGTGGAGCCAGTTGCCGAAAAGAAAGAAGAGAAAGTTGAAAATGTGGAAGAACCGACTGTGGAAATGAAAGTTGATGAAGTGAATGCAGCGATTTCACTAGAGAATACAACGAAAGTGGAAGCAGTTTCTGCAGAAGAAGCAGAAAAAATAGAAGAGACACCGGTAGCAGAAGAAGAGTCAGTTGAGGAAGAGGCAGAGACTATCGAGGAGGCTCCAGCAGAGGAAGAGGCAGAGACTATCGAGGAAGCCCCAGCAGAGGAAGAGGCAGAGACTATCGAAGAAACTCCAGCAGAGGAAGAGACAGAGATTATCGAAGAAGCTCCAGCAGAGGAAGAGGCAGAGACTATCGAGGAAGCCCCAGCAGAGGAAGAGACAGACATTATCGAGGAAGTACCAGCAGAGGAAGAGGCGGAAGCAAGCGAGGAGCCACAAGTGCTGGATGAAACAGAAGATGAAGATGTGAGCAAAGAAATTTTTTCTCAAAGTTCTAAAATGAGTGTGGAAGAGATTCTACAGAATTGGGAAGAGAAACAAAAAGAAAATGCTCAATTAATTCAAGAAGAACAAGAAAGAGCAAGACGGGACAAAGAGAAACTGGAATCTCAAAAAGTGGAAGAAGAAAGTATTCTTCCAGATGATATCAGACAGTTAATGGAAGAACTGGAAGCTGAAGCGGCTGAGATTAAGCAGAATAAGGCAAGGCGCGAGAAAGTGGAAGCGCCGGAGGAAGAAACTGTTGAACCATTGGAAACAATGGAGGAAGAAACAGTCGAAACAGTGGAAACGAAGGAAGAGGAACCAATCGAGGAACTGGCAGAAGAATCAGTTCAGGAAGAAGAGAAAGCAGAACCAGAAGAAGTAGAGGAAGATCCGTTTGATGAAGAAAGTTTTGACGAGGAAGCTTTTGAAGAAGTAGAATCAGAAGATTTTGAAGAGATTGAAGAAATCGAAGAGATTGAGGAATCAGAAGGAATTAAGCTTGGAGACACACAAGCGATTGCAATTTCTGCCAAAGCTTTGATGAATGGCACAGTAGTAGAGGAGCCTTTGGAAAAAGAAGAACAGAGACGTCCGGAGCCGTCTTCACCATTTGATACTGCTTTTATCGTGCAGGGACGCTATGATCTGGAAGCACAAAGTGAGATTGGAATTAAAGCGGGTCTGACAGAAGAACAGAAAAAATTATTCTCTTATTTTGTTCCTGTTCACGGCATGAGTGAGCAGATTGTAGATGTATTGGAGAACGACAAGAGATGCAGAACGAGATATGGAACATCTCGAACAGCCAACTTGCTTGTTGTAGGGCGGAAAGGCTCTGGAAAGACAGTTTTGGCGGTAGACATTGTGAAGGCAATTCAAAAGAACAGAAAGCTGAAACAAGGTAAAGTTGGAATTGTCACAGCGGAATCATTGAATAAGAAAGATGTTTCACATATTATTGAGAAACTGCATGGTGGAGCGATTATCATTGAGCGTGCATCGAAACTGAATAAAAAGACAGTTTTAGAGCTGAATGATCTTATGGAAGAACAGACTGGAGAATTACTTGTAGTTTTAGAGGAAGAGCGCAGACCACTTGATAAGATGTTGGCATTATATCCGGACTTTAAGAAAAAATTTACGTCCAGATTGGAACTGCCGGTATTTATTAATGATGAGCTGGTAACATTCGCTCAGACTTATGCAAAAGAAAATGGATATAAGATTGATGAGATGGGAATTTTGGCATTATATAGCAGGATTGATCTTATGCAAAGAGAAGAGAGCATTGTTACAGTTGCGGATGTAAAAGAAATCATGGATGATGCGATTGCACATTCTCAGAAAATGACATTTAAACGTTTCCTAAAGAAATTATTTGGTAAGAAGAAAAACGAGTCTTCAAGAATTGTTTTGCAGGAACAGGATTTTAGATAATAAGAAGAAAGAGTTTTGGTGACAAAACTCTTTCTTTTTATGTGTGGCTAAAGTATAATAGACATATATACCAAATAAACTGGGAAGGTGAAAGTATGGCGGAAAAAAATAAGACAAAAGCATACGAAATCGGAGAATTAGACCATTATTTGTTTGGTCAGGGAACTCATTATGAGATTTATAAAAAACTAGGAGCTCACATTGTAAATGATGGTGAAAAACAGGGTGTTTATTTTGCAGTATGGGCGCCACATGCGGAGAAAGTCTCGGTAGTTGGCGAATTTAATGATTGGGATGCCGACAAGAACCCGATGAAGAGGGAAGAGCCACTTGGTATTTATACATGTTTTGTTCCTGATGTGCAGGAGGGAGCGCTGTATAAGTATTGTATTCAAACATACAAAGGGGATCATATTTATAAAGCGGACCCATTTGCCAATTATGCAGAACTCAGACCGGGGAATGCATCAAAAGTGACGGATATCAGTGCTCTTAGATGGACAGACAGCAAGTGGATGGAGCGGAGATTAACTTGGGATCATCATAAAGAGCCGATGTCAATTTACGAGGCGCATATCGGTTCATGGAAGCGGCATCCGGGCAGAGAGGATGACGGATTCTATACATATAGAGAGTTTGCCAAAGCAGCTACAGAGTATATCAAAGAGATGGGATATACACATATTGAGCTGATGGGTATTGCTGAGTATCCTTTTGACGGATCTTGGGGATATCAGGTGACAGGATATTATGCCCCGACTTCAAGATACGGGACACCGGAAGATTTTGCGTATATGATTGATTATTTCCATAAGAATAAGATTGGAGTAATTCTTGACTGGGTGCCGGCGCATTTTCCGAAAGATGCACATGGACTGGCTGATTTTGATGGAACACCGACCTTTGAGTATGCAGATCCGAGAAAGGGAGAACATCCTGATTGGGGAACAAAGGTTTTTGACTATGGAAAGTCAGAAGTTCAAAATTTCCTGATTGCAAATGCGCTGTTTTGGATAGAGCATTATCATGTAGATGGCTTGCGAGTAGATGCAGTTGCATCTATGCTGTACTTGGACTATGGAAAAGAAAAAGGTCAGTGGGTTCCAAATAAATACGGCAGCAATGAAAATCTTGAAGCAATCGAATTTTTTAAACATTTGAATTCAGTGGTTCTTGGAAGAAATTCGGGAGTTGTCATGATTGCGGAGGAATCTACAGCTTGGCCAAAAGTAACAGCGCCAGCAGAATATGATGGACTTGGATTTAGTTTAAAATGGAACATGGGGTGGATGCATGATTTTACAGAGTATATGAAACTGGATCCTTATTTTAGAAAAGGGTGCCACAATCAGATGACATTTGCCATGAGTTATGCGTATAGCGAAAAATATGTTCTTGTATTGTCGCATGATGAAGTGGTGCATCTGAAGTGCTCTATGCTAAATAAGATGCCTGGGCTTGGATTTGATAAATTTGCCAACCTGAAAGTCGGATATGCGTTTATGATGGGACATGTTGGTAAAAAACTGTTGTTTATGGGACAGGATTTTGCTCAGCTTCAGGAATGGAGTGAAGCGCGTGAATTAGACTGGTTTCTTCTTGCAGAAGACTGGCATAGACAGTTGCAGGAATTTACAAAAGATTTGCTTCATTTGTATAAAAAGAATAAGGCGATGTATGAATTAGACTGTTCACCGGGAGGATTTGAATGGGTGAATGCAGATGATGCGGAGAGAAGTATCTACAGCTTTATCAGACATTCTAAAGACGGCAAGAAGAATCTTTTGTTTGTATGTAATTTTACTCCGATGGAAAGAACGGAATATCGTGTTGGCGTTCCAAGGAGAAAGCAGTATAAGCTGATTTTGGACAGTGATGAAAAGAAATATGGTGGAGAGGGAAAAGTACGTCCTGAGATTTATAAGAGTGTGAAAAAAGAATGTGACGGAAGACCATTTTCATTTGCTTATGATTTACCGCCATATGGTGTTGCAGTGTTTGAGTTTTAAGTTGAAAAAGTGAGAGATTATGGAAAAGCAACCGATTTTATTGCGGGCACATCATGGAATGTGCCTTGCATTTTTTCAAGGAGAAGGATATAGTGATTTGTTTGTGGCGCATATGGGAAAGATTTTAGAACAGATGCAAGAGAATCCTTCTTTGCAAATTGTTACGTGCGCAGATGTTATCTGCGAGAAATGCCCCAATTTAGAAAATGGAAGCTGTAATACGCCGGATCTTGTTCGGGCATATGATCAGAAAGTACTTTCGTTTTGCGGTCTGGAAGAAGGTGTAGTTTTGACTTGGGATACTTTTTCTAAGCTGGTATCAGAACAAATCTTACTTCCGGGGAAGCGAAAAGAAATATGCGGAACATGCAAATGGAGTGAACTTTGTGAATAGAAAGTTCACTCCATTTTTGAATAGAATAGTGTATTCCATTATATTTTCCGCTGTTTTATCACTTTTAATCGTGTGAATTCTTCACGTTCTTTTTCCTCCAAAGCATTGGAAATGGAAGATACTAAAGTGGTATAGGTCGGAATTGTAATATTTTTCAGAGCGTTTGCACGCTTTTGTGTTTTTTTAATATTGGTCGCAAGCCGGTAGGCTGCATTCTCAATCATGGATAATTTGATCGTAAGCTCTTTTACTTTGCGAAATGCTTCGCGTGCACGGTCGATTGACTCATCAGTTGTACTGAAAGAGTAAGTCGGCTGATTCTCATCCGGAGTGTAATCCACAAGTGGAATTTCCGTTCCCATAATGCTTCGGCTTTTAATCTTGATAGAATCCTCAATCGGGACGGTATAGGCAAGTTGGGATACGAGACTGATACCGTGTTCAATATTGGCGTGCTGCAGGCATTTATATGCATGTGTGAAGGTGGAATCAATCTGTTCCTGAATGTCCTTTGCCTGATCGATCAGTTCCATCAGTTCGCGGATCAGAATGTTTCTTTTCTTATCCATAAGTTCGTACCCCTGATTGGCAAGAGCCAGAGAATTCTTTGCAAGAATCAGATTTCCTTTTGTGGGAAATGTGCGAGGATCCATAAGAACGCCCCCTTTCTATGAGTCTGAACGATTATCATAAAATTGTTCCAAAATCTTTGTGTCAATACGATCTAATTCTTCTCTTGGAAGCATTTTTAAAAGTTCCCATCCAAGGTCAAGTGTCTCTTCGATTGTACGGTTTTCCTCCAGCCCCTGACCGATATAGCGTTCTTCGAATTCCTTTCCGAAGGCAAGGTATTTTTTGTCGATCGGGGAGAGTTCATCTTCACCGATGACAGAGGCAAGGTTTCTCGCTTCTCCTACTTTGGCGTAGGATGAAAAGAGCTGGTTGGCAAGATCTTGATGGTCCGCGCGAGTGTATCCCTCTCCGATACCGTCTTTCATCAGACGGGAAAGGGACGGTAAAATATTGATTGGCGGGTAGATGGACTGTCCATGGAGTGCACGGTCGAGTACAATCTGTCCTTCGGTAATATATCCTGTCAAGTCAGGAATCGGGTGTGTGATATCGTCGTTTGGCATTGTCAGAATCGGCAGCTGTGTCACGGAGCCATTGACGCCTGCGACAATTCCTGCGCGTTCATAGATTGTCGCAAGTTCACTATAAAGATATCCCGGGAATCCTTTTCGGCTTGGAATCTCGCCTTTGGAGGAGGATACTTCACGCATCGCCTCCGCAAAGGATGTCATATCTGTGAGAATGACAAGGATATGTTTGTTCTGCTCAAATGCCAGATATTCTGCGACGGTGAGCGCTACTTTTGGTGTGATAAGACGCTCCACGACCGGATCGTTTGCCAGATTCAGGAACATGACTACGTGGTCGGATACACCGCTTTCTTCAAATGTGCGCTGGAAAAATTCCGCAACGTCATGTTTGACACCCATTGCAGCAAATACAATAGCAAATTCTTCATCGGAATCATCTCCGAGAGAAGCCTGTTTTACAATTTGAGCGGCAAGCTGGTCGTGTGGAAGACCGTTTCCGGAAAAAATCGGAAGCTTCTGTCCTCGAATCAGTGTGGTCAGACCGTCGATTGCAGAGACACCGGTGCGGATATAGTTTCTAGGATATTCACGTTTTACCGGGTTAAGCGGAAGTCCGTTGATATCTCTTGTCAACGTTGAGGTAATCGGACCGAGAGCGTCAATCGGCTGCCCGATTCCGTTAAATGTTCTTCCGAGCATATCCGGTGAGAGGGCGATCTCCATCGGATGTCCGGTGAGTTTTGTGTGGGTATTGAGCAGAGACATATTTTCAGTCCCCTCAAATACCTGAATAACTGCTTTATCCTCGTAAATCTCAATGATGCGACCTAACTTACGCTCGTTTCCGTTTACTACAAATTCTACGATCTCATCAAAGAACGCATCCTGTACACCCTCCAGCACGATCAGAGGACCGTTGATGCTGCTTAAGCCTAAATATTCAATTGCCATACAAATCCTCCTCCTTTATGCGTTCTTTTCCATAATCCGGTCATAGAATGCATCGATTTTTTTCATATATTCATCAAATAGTTCGAGTTTGTCATTTGGCACATCGTATTTGATTGCAATGACTTTTTCGAAAATATCTTCCTCTTTCAGAACAGAAATCGGCATGTTCAGTGTGATGAGTGCTTTTGATTTCTGATATAAATACAAGATAACTTCCATCATCTTGAACTGCTTTTCTAATGAGACACAAGTGTCGTCTGCATGAAATGCGTTTTGCTGAAGGAATCCCAGTCGGATGACTTTGGCAATTTCCAAAACGAGTTTCTGGTCGTCCGGCAGCACATCGCTTCCGATTAATTTTACGATTTCCATCAGGCTGCTCTCTTGATTCAAAAGAGCCATCAGCTGATTGCGGTAGTCGACAAACTTTGGCGAAACGTGTTCGTTATACCATGGGGCGAGATCGAGCAGATATTCACTGTAGCTTGTCAGCCAGTGGATTGCAGGGAAATGTCTCGCATACGCAAGGCTCTTATCAAGTCCCCAGAAACATCTGACAAAACGTTTGGTATTCTGTGTAACCGGCTCAGAGAAGTCGCCGCCCTGTGGTGATACAGCTCCGATAATAGATACAGAGCCGTCAGTTCCGTTTAAGTTGTGCATCATGCCCGCACGCTCGTAAAACGCAGATAAGCGTGATGCCAGATAAGCAGGGAAACCTTCTTCCGCAGGCATTTCTTCAAGACGTCCTGAGAGCTCTCGAAGTGCTTCTGCCCAACGAGATGTGGAGTCTGCCATGATTGCCACATCATATCCCATATCACGGTAGTATTCTGCAAGTGTGAGACCGGTGTAGATGCTCGCTTCACGGGCCGCCACCGGCATGTTGGAAGTATTGGCGATCAAAGTAGTTCGGTCCATCAGAGGATTGCCGGATTTAGGATCCACCAGTTTTGTGAATTCTTCCAGTACCTGTGTCATCTCATTTCCACGTTCTCCACAGCCAATGTAGATGATGATGTCGGCATCGGACCATTTTGCGATCTGGTGCTGTGTCATTGTCTTTCCGGTTCCAAATCCACCAGGAACACAGGCGGTGCCGCCTTTTGCGATCGGGAACATCGTATCAAGAATACGCTGTCCGGTGATGAGCGGAACGGACGCAGGAAAACGGTGGTGCGTTGGACGGGGAACACGAATCGGCCATTTCTGAGTCATAGTCAGGTCGATCGTCTCGCCGGAGCTTAGCTCGACTGTTACGAGCGGTTCATCAATTGTGTACTCTCCATCCGGCATGACTTTAGTGATAATCCCGCTGATATGTGGAGGTATCATGCATTTGTGCACGATGGCCGTTGTCTCAGGCACTTCGGCAATGATATCACCTCCGTGAACGGAATCTCCGATAGAGACCGTCAGATGTGTCTTCCATTTTTTTTCTTTATCCAGCGAATCTACACTCACACCACGGCTGATAAATGCACCGGAATTTTCGGCGATGCGTTCCAGCGGACGTTCAATACCGTCAAATATATTATTGAGAATTCCCGGGGCGAGGGTTACGGAGATGGCATCTCCAGTAGCCTCAACAGTCTCTCCCGGACGTAACCCGGTCGTCTCCTCAAAGACCTGAATGGTTGTCTTATCTTTATCAAGCGCGATAACTTCGCCGACTAATCTTTCTTTCCCTACATAGACCATCTCTGACATTTTAAATCCGGTATTTCCTTTCAGATAGATGACAGGACCGTTTACTCCATAAATTGTTCCGGTTCTAAACATAGTTGTCACCTCCTAAAAACAAGAAATTGTCGTATTCTTCCGAGAGTGCTGATTTAAACGAGTAGTCGATCAGAATACGTCGTTTTTGCATGACGGCACGTGTCCCACCGATAAAATCCTCTCGGCTTACGGTGAGGGAGGCGCCGGTTTTTGCTTCTAAATCATCTTTCAAATGCGCATCACTTGGATTGATGTAGATCAGGATTTCTTCGCCATCTGCAAAATCCAGTGATTTTTGAATACGTTTTTCCAGAATTTTTTTGTAGTCATCTGTCTTCATATATTCTTTTACAAGTACAAGAACACGTTTGAACAAGCGGTTTTTTAAGTCTGTCTGGCATTTTCCCTGTTCGCGTTTGAGTTCGATCTGTGCTCTTGCCATGGCTTTGTTTAAAGATTGCCTGGCGTTGGCGGTCTCTGTCTTTAAGGTGAGTTCCGCCTGACGGATGGCAGTTTCTTTATGCTCTTTTAGTATCTGGTCTAAAGCCTCCTGGTGTTCATTTATAATCTCGTTGCCCATTGCTCTGGCATCTTCCATGGAAGCATCCTGCAGATACTTTAATTTTTCTTCGATTGTCAAGATTTCACCTTCTTTTACTATAGTTTCAAGCCGATGGCTTCATTTACATAAGATGTGATAAAGTCTTTTTTACGGCCGGTTCCGTGACGGTCAGGAATTTCGACAAGCAACGGTAGTTTTCGTTTGAGCTTGATCTCATCGATAAGATCGGGAAATTCCCGCCCGAATTTTTCGGTGAGCAAAACAATACCGATGGATTTGTCATCCATAACTTTCTGCAGAGCGTCGTGAAGTTCGCTTCGTTCGTGTACAACAACACCGTCTACGCCGGCGAGTCGCATTCCTGTGTACGTATCGACATTATCACTGATCAAAAACATCTTCATAATTACAATTTACCTAAGATCATGAAGGAGATGATCAGTCCGTAGAGACAAACACCTTCTGCAAGACCTGCAAAAATTAAGGATTTACCAAAAATGCTGGAGTCTTCGCTGACTGCTCCAAGAGCAGCGCTTGCAGCACTGGCAACAGCGATACCACCACCGATACATGCTAAACCGGTAACAAGGGCGGCGGCGATATATCCAAGTCCTGTGGCGGTAGAAGCAGCAGTTGTAGCTGCATCAGCAGCCTGAGCAGAACCGCCAAACATCATAATACCTGCAATTACAAAAGCGCCAAAGTAAAAGAAGATATTGACGCCGATTGCCTTTTTGTAGCGCTTTTTGTTTTTTTCACCGATCAGATAGTATCCGAAAGGAAGAATGATGCTTAAGATTAAAGTTACGATAAGAGTTAATTTTACTGTTAAAGTCATAATGAAAACCTCCTGAGTTTATACATTTTTCTGATTATATGGTTTGAATTCGCGTCCGCTTCCTTTATAAAAGCGGCTGAACATTTCATAATATTCCAGTCTTAACACCTGGATTCCGACAACAAGCCCTTCCATCAGGCAGACAAATATGTTGCCGGCTACAATGACGATCCAATTTGGACTGCTGTTTTGTGTGGCGCCGCCAAGCATAAGTACAACTTCCATCATCGCTGCATGGCTGACAGCAAAAGCGCCGATACGCACAAAAGAAAGTGTGTTGGAAAAGTAACTGAGCATTGTTTCGAATAATTCGAAGAATGCCTGTACAAAAAACATGACTTTTCCGCCTTCTGTTTTTCCGGTGCGCTTTTCAAGTTTTTTTGCGAGCGGTTCCTTGAAGACCATCATCAGAACCGGGACACCGAAAAGCACGGCGAGCAAAATGTTAGCAGGCATCTTGTGACCTGTCATAAACAAGACAACCGCCAATACGACAGAGCCATAGAAAATCAGTCCGGCGACCCCGTTCGATGAGAACCATGCGTTTTCTAAATCATGCGCCCGCAGGGAGTTGATAATCTGGAAAATCATGGACAGGAGAATGATTCCCATTCCAAATGCGATTGCAACGATAAATACGGTGTTCAGTTGACCGACAAACGGAAGGCTCGTCATAGCTGAAATCGGATGCAGCCATTTTGCCTCGATGATATTTTCAAATCCAAATACACTTCCGAACATAAAGCCGAAAAAGGTGGAAAAGATACCGGCAAGCGAGATGACCCCCGCAAGATCAATTTTTTTGAATTTGTAGAGCAGTCCGCCCCCGATTGCGAGACAGAGTCCCTGGCCAACATCTCCGAACATGGCGCCGAAGATAAAGGTGTAAGTCAGCGCGAGAAAAATCGTCGGATCCATCTCATTGTGTGCCGGAAGTCCGTACATACGGATAAACATCTCAAATGGCTTGAAGATCTTCGGGTTCTTCAACTTTGTCGGAGGCTCCCCGAAATAGGTCTCGTGGTCATCTTCCACCACTACAAACAGGTTCGGATCGTGCTTGACGTCTTCGAGGAAGGAACTGATGTCAGCCTCGGACATCCATCCGCATAATATAAAGAAGTTATCGTGTTTGTCTTCCACACAGGCAGCAAGCTTTCGCACATCGAAGTTCTTGGCGAGTACCTGCAGACGTTTTTGTGCCGAGACAAGTTTTGCGCTGTCTTTTGAGAGAATCTCAGCAATCTCTTCGTCGATATGCCGGATTTTTTTCTCAATCGAATGAATACTTTTTTCCAGTGTGCGGCACGCATCAGTAGGCGTGGTATCATACTCATCCGGCAGGAAAATACGCTCAAAATGCAGTGATTTTAAAATAGCGTCGATGCGTTCGGAGTCGGAGCGGGAGGAGAAGTATACGCCGTATACGTAGCTTGTATCTCTTCCGCCCTCTAAAAAGATTACATTAAGGTCCTCGCTTACATATTTTTCTACTTTGTGATAATAGTTCAGTGCAACACGCCCAAAACGGAATTTGATAAAGTGATACTGCATCACGTCGTGGATGTTGCATTCGAGACCTGAAAACGGTTCGATCACTTTGAGTTTGTCTCGCAGTGCTTCTTGTTCCTCTTTCAGGTTCTGTTCTTTTTCTTTGAGATCCATATAGTTGTTGTTTGCTGTACGGATTGTCTGGAACAGCTCCTCCATCGAAAGCGGAACTTCCGGAAGAGATTCTTTGTCAGACAAATATCCGACGAACTGATTCGCCTTTTCCAGCGCATCTTTATATGGATTGATCTCGATAAACGGCTGAAGGTTATCGACCGTTTTTAATTCCGAAAGAGCATTTTCCAATTGAATCTCATATTTTGAGAAATACAGATCCGTTACCCGGTCAATGTCATTTTTCGGTCCGGTGATACTTAAAAATTTCATTTTTACAATCATTGTGGTCTCACACCCCCTATATATTTTAATGTTTCTCCAGCGGACAGACCATAGCGAATACATTCCAATGCCGTTGTAAGCTTCCTTAGTTCCTCTTCTTTTTGGAAAAGATAGGAGTTGATGGAAGCAATGGAATACGGATGTTCTCTGCGGTCGGTGGAGTACAGGCGTGACAGGCAGTCCGTATACATCTTTTCAATGGTAAATGCATGATCTAAGGGCTGCCGTCTGCCGTAATAAGTCTTTCGGAGCAGTTCCATGAACTCGTCCAATGACTCGCTTTCGATCAACGTTTTTATCTCAGGAAGTTTGATGTGAAAATAAACCGGAATGATAAAAGCGTAAATCTGAATGGAATCCATGTTATAGTATTTTTTTGCACGGTAAATCCATTGTAAATTAATCAAATCGATCTTCGTTCCGCAGTCGCGGGTAAAAATCTTAAGTTCCAATCCTTTGAGCGTTTTTTTGCGCGCTTTCCAGACGGAGGTAAATTCATATAAGTTGAGGGCGAGGTCGTAATCAAACAGATCGACGGGCTGCCCGGATTCCTGTAAAATTTTCAGTGGAGCGTAATATTCTGTGCCTTGCAGATTGTCTACTAATTCTTCCATGGTCTTGGAAGTGATCAGACGGTCGATTGAAATCTGAGAGTAGCGGTCAAAAAACGGCTTTTTGTGATTCAGATCAAACGGTTCCTCATAATGGTTGTAGACAATTCGCAGGCAGTAGTTGATCAAATCAACTTCATAGCGCTTGAGATACAGTCTTAAAAATCGTTGGTGTTCCAGACCTGAGAAACGATACAGTTTGGAGTAATCGTTGTAAAGGGACTGGATGAGGATCTTCTCGACATCTCCACGGTGAAGTGTATTCTCATCTACAGTTTCAAAGGCTTTTGCGTACGCGGGAAGTTTCTTCAAATAAGTGACCACCTCGGCAACGTTGCGCAATTGTGCAATTTCCCGGAAGTGGTCATCTGTTAAAAGCTTGGCCTGCATTGCATGTATCTTTGTTACGATTCCACTATATGATAGTAGATTTCCCATAATTATACCTCTGTAATGCGTTTCAATATTTCGTGAGCGTATTGCTCATGCTTGATTTCGTATTCCCTTGTGAGTGAATGTATGGTTTGCTCACTTTCTGACTGCAGCTGCTGTAGCTGCGTATTCATTTTAGAAGTCAGATTTTGCTGGATTGCATCCAGTTTTTCTTTTGTGCTTGCAGCCAGATCTTCGTCGAATCTTTGTTGGTCTTTTTGCATCTTTTGATCGAGCCTGTCTTTTTCTGATTCGGCATGCTTTACAATGGCTGTAGCGGCTGTCTCAATTTCTGACAATTTGCTGATAATAGAATTCATTGTGAACCCTCCTTTTGTGCAAGCTGATATGAATAATGTAACACAGTAGAAGAAATAAAAAAAGGGTTTTGCGAAAATAATGCAACTATAAATTGACGATATATCTCCGACGAGATATACTGAGAAAAAAAGAATGAGGTGCACGAGTATGAGACTTAGAAATATTCCGGGTGCAGATGATGTGATTCAGAACCATCCGGTTGCAATAAAGAATGAGATAGAACAAAAAGGGAAGTGGCATACGGTCTTTGGAAATGAGAACCCGATTCACATTGAGATTGGAATGGGGAAAGGGCAGTTTCTCTTGAATCTTGCCAAGCAGAATCCGCAGATAAACTATATTGGAATCGAGCGCTATTCGAGTGTTTTGCTGAGGGCATTGGAAAAATACGACACAGAAGAATTTTGTGATATGAAAAATATTCGTTTTATCTGTATGGATGCTTTCACGCTGCCGGATGTGTTTGGAAAAGGCGAAGTGGCAAAGATCTACCTGAATTTTTCGGATCCTTGGCCGAAGGCAAGACATGCCGGGAGAAGGCTTACGTCTACTCGATTTTTTGGACAATATGACAAGGTGCTGGCACAAGACGGTGTTGTGGAATTTAAGACAGATAACAGCCAGTTGTTTGAGTTCTCCCTGGAACAGGTGGCGGAAGCAGGATGGAAATTGCTGGCACATACATATGACCTGCATCACGATGAAAAGATGAATGTGGGGAATATTATGACAGAATACGAGCAGAAGTTCTCAAGCCTTGGTAATCCGATCCATAAGTTGATCGCAGCGAGGAAATAGTTCGAAGCTTTCGGCATATTCTATATAGAAAGTATGTGTATAGAACAGGAGAACCTTATGGGGAAAGGAAAGTGGAAACATTCGTTTTGTCAGTTTTGCTATGATAACAGGAAACTGACATGTAAGCTAAAATGCATTAGACGCTCGTTTGAAGAGGTCTGCGACATCTTGAATGCAAGATGTAAACCATAAGGGCGAGCTGTACACTAGTGTCCGGGAGGGTGGCATATGCAGGTTACACTGATTGTTCTGTTTGCGCACTGGTGTCCGAAATGTAATATGATGATGCCGGTTGTGGATGAGATAGAAGAGGTCTATAAGGAACAGCTGGAAGTCGTCAGAATAGACATTGAAAAAGAAACTGAAATTGCAAAAGATTATAGTATCCAAATTGTACCGACATTTGTTATAATGAAACAAGGAAATGAAGTTATGAGGATGGCTGGGATCATCGGTGAGGAGATTCTGAAAAAGAGGATTGAGACGGTGATTGGAAAGTAGAGGAATGTTTGCTCCGGCAAAGCCGGTGTGCTTTGCCGGAAAAGCGAAAGAATGATTCAGGAAGGATATGACGGATATATGTATGATAATGATTTTTCAAATCTTGGAAGACAGATCCAAGAGACGGTGCAAAACGCTGTGGAGTCGATGAATTATGATCGCCTGAACCAGACAATTAACCAGACGGTGAATCAGGCGCTGGATGAGGCGAGAATATATAAGGAAAAAGTGAGAAGGCAGTATGAGGAGAGACAGAAAAGACAGGCTGAGAATCTGAAAAAGCAGGCGCAGACCAACCAGCAAAGCAATGTCTATCAGACAAACTATGCAAGACCGGTAGGGAAAAAGCAGATCAATATGGTGCTTGCGCCGAAGATCAAAAAAGGGACAGGACGCATTGTGGCAGGAACGATATTGAGTATTGTTTCGGTTGCGGGGATTATCGCTCTGCTGGTTACAAAGACCTTTTTAGAGATGATCGGTACAGCAAGCCTTGCTGAGATTGTTCTGGGGCCTAGTGTGCTTTTGATTCCGCTGTTTGCAGGAATCATTTTGTCTGCGACAGGAAATCATTATCGCAAGAGATACAGACGGGCTAGAAAGTACGTGGAGATCTTGAATGGAAGAGGTTTCTGTGAGATTAAGGAATTGGCAGAAAAGTCGAATCAGTCAGAGACAGAGACGAGGAAAGATCTTCGAAAGATGATTCAGAAACAAGTGTTTCGGGAAGCGTACATGGACAAGCAGGAGACGTGCCTGATGATTAATCGGATTGCATATGACTATTATCTGCAGGCGGAGGAATCGCTTCGGCAGAGGGAGATGGAAGAGGCGAAAAGAAAAGAACAGGAAGAGAAGATGTCACCTGAGATTTTGGAGATGATTCGTACCGGAGATGAGTATATCAGGACAATCCGTGAGGCGAATGACGATATTCCGGGTGAAGTTATTTCTGAGAAGTTAGACAGATTGGAGCAGGTTGTGCGTCGTATTTTTGAGTCAGTGAAAAAACATCCGGAGCAGAAAAAAGAGATAGATAAGTTTATGGACTATTATATGCCGACAACACTGAAGCTTGTGAATGCGTACCGTGAGTTTGATGCTTTGGAAGTAAAAGGGGAGAATATCACGAATGCGATGCAGGAGATTGAGAATACACTCGATACCATCAGTCTTGCGTTCGAAAAACTTTTAGATGATTTGTTTCAGGATGCTGCGTTTGATGTGTCAACGGATATTTCAGTTCTGCAGATGATGCTCGCAAGAGAAGGATATAAAGAAAAAGATTTTAAATAGTAGGAGGACATAAGCTTATGGGACAAGATATCAATGAGATGATGCAGGAAGCGCCGGTTTTGACCTTGGATCCGTTTGGGGAGACAAAAGAAGAAGTCGTGGAAGTCAAAGAAGAGCAGGTTGAGGAATTGGACGTGCTCACACCGGAAGAAAAAAAGATGGTAGCGGATTTTGCGGCGAAGATCGATCTGAGAAGCTCCAACGCAATTCTTCAGTATGGAGCGGGGGCCCAGAAGAAGATTGCTGATTTTTCGGAAAGTGCGCTTGAGAATGTAAAGACGAAGGATCTTGGCGAAGTTGGTGATATGCTTGCGGGTGTTGTGACGGAACTTAAGAGCTTTGATGAGGAAGAGGAAGAAAAAGGGATTTTTGGATTCTTTAAAAAAGGCGGCAATAAGCTTGCCAATATGAAAGCGAAATATGACAAGGCAGAAGTGAATGTGAATAGAATTTGTGATGCGCTCGAAGGACATCAGATACAGCTTATGAAAGATATTGCCATGCTGGATAAGATGTATGAATTGAACACAACGTATTTCAAAGAACTTTCGATGTACATTGCAGCCGGGAAGAAAAAATTACAGGATGTTGCGACGACGGAGCTTCCTGAACTGGAGGCGAAAGCTGCACGGTCAGGGCTGCCGGAAGATGCGCAGGCGGTCAATGATCTGAATGCACTGTGTAATCGGTTTGAAAAGAAAATTCATGATCTGGAACTGACTCGGACGATTTCGCTTCAGATGGCGCCGCAGATTCGTCTTGTGCAGAGCAATGACACGGTGATGTCTGAAAAGATTCAGTCTACGTTGGTAAATACAATTCCACTGTGGAAAAGTCAAATGGTTTTGGCGATCGGTGTGGAAAATTCTTCTCGTGCGGCAAAGGCTCAGCGGGAAGTGACTGATATGACGAATGAATTATTGAGAAAGAATGCGGAAAAACTCAAACTTGCTACGGTGGAGACTGCAAAAGAGTCAGAGCGGGGCATTGTCGACATCGAGACGCTGAAAGCAACCAATGAATCTTTGATTTCTACACTGGATGAAGTGATGAAGATTCAGCAGGAAGGAAAAGAAAAGAGAAGAACGGCAGAAGCAGAATTGAACCGTATCGAAAATGAACTGAAACAGAAACTATTGGAGATTCGGTAGGACTTTTTATAACATATCCCTCATATACTTGGTATTATTGCCAAGTATATGGGGGATTTTTTATGGAGTATGTAAAGGAAATCAATGCGGTTGTAAACCGTTTCATCTGGGGGAGGGGAATGCTCGCTGTCTTTCTGTTTGTCGGAGTGATGTTTACCGTGCGCACCGGATTTTTTCAGTTTACAAAGGTGCGGATCTGGCTTGGAAAAACAATCGGGGAGATGTTTCGGGACAGGCGTGTGCGCAGGACCGAAGAAGAGCATTCTATCTCTCAGTTTCAGTCTTTTTGTACGGCGCTTGCAGCGACACTTGGAACAGGGAATATCACAGGTGTGGCGGCAGCGCTGATTGCAGGAGGACCGGGAGCAATTTTTTGGATGTGGGTATCTGCGTTTTTGGGGATGATGACAATTTATGCGGAAAATCTTCTGGGGATACGGTATCGCTATAAAAATAGAAAGGGAGAATGGGTTGGCGGCGCTATGGTGTACATAGAGCGTGGACTTGGATGTAAATGGCTTGCCGTGCTTTTTGCTGTATTCTGTATTTTTGCATCATTTGGAATGGGAAATATGACACAGGCCAATTCCATGGCAAGTGGATTAAAAGAAAGTCTCTCTATTCCGCCGTTCATTACAGGAGCGGTTGTGACACTTGTTGTGGCGGCAGTAATTTTAGGTGGTGTGAAGCGGATTGCGGCAGTGACAGAAAAAGTGGTTCCATTTGTGGCATTGTTTTATATGGCAGGCGGAATGCTCGTGCTCATTCATTTCCGTGCGGAAGTTCCGGGAGCAGTACGCATGATTTTTGAGGAGGCTTTTCGCATGAAAGCAGTGGGAGGAGGAGTGATAGGATATGGAATTCGTCAGGCAATGAAAATCGGTATTTCGCGAGGGGTATTCTCCAACGAAGCGGGGCTTGGTTCTTCTGTCATGGCGCATGCGGCATCAGATGTGAAATCTCCTGCAATACAGGGAATGTGGGGAATCTTGGAAGTGTTTATCGATACGATTGTAGTATGTACGATGACAGCGCTTGTAATCTTAAGTTCCGGTGTCTATAAGCCGCAAGTGTATCTTTCCAATATGGCGCACGGGATCGAAAATGTCGATGGAACGACTTTGACCGGGGAAGCTTTTTCGACGGTTATTCCTTTTGGAGATAAATTTCTTGCAGTTTCGATCGTATTGTTTGCTTTTGCAACAATGGTTGGCTGGGCGTATTTTGGAGAGCGCACGGCGGCATATCTGTTTGGAGAAAAATCGGCGTTTCTTTACAAAATGGTCTATGTACTGATGATTCTGCCGGGGTGTATGATGACGCCGCACCTTGTGTGGGAGGTGGCGGATACGTTCAATGGACTGATGGCATTGCCAAATATGACAGCTCTGATTTTGCTTAGTGGTGAAGTTGTCTATATCACAAAAGAATATATTAAAAATAAGGTGTAAAATTATATAAAAAAATAAAAAAAATCAACACAAAACTATGAAAAATGATATAATAAGAAATGATAGCGCTTGAGGATAAAATATGAGAAAGGAAAGGCGAAAATTATGGGAAGGAAAATGATAAAGAGACTGATTGCCGGGATGTTGACAGCAGCCGTTGCGATACCGACCAATTTTATGCCGGTACAGGCGGCAAAACAAACCGCAGAGGACTATGTAATCTATCCAACTCCTCATAAGATGGAATATCAGGAGGGAGATTATATTCTTGGCAAGGAGATGAATGTCATCTATGACACCGGAATTGATGAGGCGACAAAAGACCGGCTGGAGGAGGCAGCAGCGCTCAAAGATATTAAGGTGAAGGAGTCAGATGAGCCGAAGAAAGGTGCGACGAACGTCTATGTCGGCGTACACGGAGAAGACGGAGAGGCAGAGGACTATATTACAAAAGAGTATGCACCGGAAGATGCATTGTTTGAGAAGACAGATTCGTATTTTTTGGCGAGTGATGAAAATGTAATTTCTGTACTTGGAAAAGATACAGATTCTGCATTTTACGGACTGACTACGCTGTATCATGTATTTGCACAGCTTGACAGTCTCACAATACGAAACTTTGAGATTGAGGATTATGCAGATGTTGTGAGCCGTGGATTTATCGAAGGATATTATGGAAATCCATGGTCTACAGAAGACCGTGTGAATCTGATGAAATGGGGCGGATATTATAAACTGAATGCATATTTTTATGCACCGAAAGATGATCCGAAGCACCGTACGCAGTGGGATGAACTTTATACAGAGGAAGAGTTAAAGACAAAGATCAGACCATTGGCAGAGGCGGGAAATGAGTCTAAATGTCGCTATGTATATGCGCTGCATCCGTTCCCGGCCGGAAATCATCTTCGTTTTGACGAGCATTATGAGGAAGATTTAGCAAAACTGCAGGCAAAATTCAAACAGGTGATCGATCAGGGCGTACGTCAGATTGCCATTCTTGCAGATGACTTCTGGAATCCGGGTGGACAAAACGGATTACGTCTGTTGAACGATATGACAGAGTGGCTCAAAGAAGTGAAAAAAGAATATCCGGATATGAAGATGACAATTCCATATGTTCCATATGACTACATGGGCAACGGAAGCAGTCAGGAACTTCAGATTTTGAAACAGGCACCGGACAACGTACAGATTGTTATGACCGGCGGAAGAGTTTGGGGAGAAGTGACGGATAACTTTACTTCTACATTTACAAACAATGTAAGTCGTGGACCATTTATGTGGATTAACTGGCCTTGTACAGATAACTCAAAGAAACACCTGATCATGGGTGGATATGATACATTCCTTCATCCGGGAGTGGAACCATCTAAAATTCAGGGAATTATGTTGAATCCAATGCAGCAGTCAGAGCCAAGTAAAGTTGCAATTTTCGGAAATGCATCTTATGCATGGAATATCTGGGAGACAAAAGAAGAGGCAGAAGAGATCTGGAATGCATCCTTCTCTTTCGTGGATCACAATTCTGCGATTTCAAATGAAGCAAGCGATGCGCTTCGCGAGATGTCAAAGCATATGATCAATCAGGCAATGGATTCACGTGTCACAGCATTGCAGGAATCCGTAGTATTGAAAGAACAGTTAAATGCATTTAAAGAAAAACTGGAAGCGGAGACACTTACAGCAGCTGATGTGGACGCAATGATCGAAGAATTTGAACTGCTCCAGGAAGCTGCCAAAACATATCGAGCCAGCGGAAATGAAGCAATCAAAGAACAGATTGTATACTGGCTGGACTGCTGGGACGACACAACAGAAGCGGCAATTGCATATTTAAACGGTGTAAAGAGTGATCTGGAGGGCGATGTGTCAGCTGTGATCAATTACAACACAGCCGGAAAGACAGCATTTGACCAATCAAAAACACATGACTTTTTATATGTAGATCATCAGGAATATGCAGAGGTTGGTGTACAACACATCGTTCCATTTATCAATACATTGGCGGAATATGTATCTGCAAAGGCGGAGACTGCAATCAACCCGGATAAAGTGATTCAGAAGTTTATCACAAGCAGAAAAGATACACCGGAAGGAGCGAAAGAGAATCTCTTTGACGGTGATGAATCCACAAAAGTGATTTACAAAAATCCGAACTCACTTTCAAAAGACGATTATATCGGTGTGGAATACAACAAAATGATTGATGTGGACAGCATTCGTTTTGTGCTTGGAACAGGAAAAGATCATTTTGAGCATGCAAAACTGCAGTACATGGAAGAAGATGGAACTTGGACAGACTTGACTTTGGAAGGAATGGATAATAACTTTACCGGAGAACAGGGAAAAGTTCAGGATATCAGTGTGGAGGAAGAAAATCTTCCGAAAGATCTGAAGGCGAAAGGAATCAGATTGATTGCGACAGAGGCGAACAAAAATGACTGCTGGCTTGAGATTCGTGAAATTCAGATCAACAATCAAAAAGAAGCTCCAGCAGAGACAGAGCGTTATACCGGAACCGTGACATTGAGTGGAATTTCTGTACAGAGTGGAACGACAACAGACAAGTTGTTTGATGGTGATCTTTCCACAGAAGCATGGCTTGCAAAAGGACCATATGAGAATCCGAACCGCGACACAATCGCAGAAGGTGCTTATATTCAGGTAACTTTGCCGGAGGCAAAACAGATTGGCAGTGTGAGAATGACACAGGGACAATCAGCGGCGAATGATGTGTTTAAGAAAGCAGAAGTACAGTACAGCGTAGACGGACAGAATAACTGGAAAAAAGCAGGAGATCTCACAAACGCAAAAGATCAGACGGTGAACTTTACAACAAGCGAGAAGATCAAAGCAATCCGAATCGTAAACAAAGAGCAGACAGCAGGGTGGGTGCGTGTTGGTGAATTAGATATCCGTGCGTCAAAGAATGCGACAACTCCAATTACATATAAAGTAATGAAAACAGATCGCTGGGTAGTATCACAGGGAACAAAAGAGACAAGCTTGTATGACGGAAATGACGATACATATGTATGGTATGATCCGGATGGAAGTGCGAACTCAACGAATGATGATGTGATGGTAGATGATTTCTTAGGATATGATCTTGGAACAGAGGCGGTATTAGACAAAGCGCACATCGTAGTCGGACACGACGGTGGAGACAAGATTGTAAAATATGCAGTTGAGACATCCGTAGACAACAAGACATGGACTCCGGTAAAAGGATATGAATCTCATACTGGTGCAGCGACAGGAAAAGATGTGCTGGATATTGATTTGAATGGAGTGACAGCGCGTTACATCCGTATCCGCAACTTAGAGCAAAAAGGTTCTTGGGCAAAATTCTCTGAATTCACTGTAGAGCAGAGAATTTCTCAGGCAGGAACAATAGAGAATATTTACACAAATGTAGAAAATCACGGAATGGTTGGACAGGTGGAAGAAGGAGTTTCTTCTTTGCAGCCGGGAACCATCAGCTTGGAAAAAGGTCAATATATTGGTGTTGACTTAAAGAACATCAAAGCAATTCAAAACATTGCGGTGAAAGCAGGGGACAATGCGAATGTGAAAGTGCAGAGCTCTATGAATGGAGTAATCTGGACAGATGTCAATACAAAAGCATTGGAAGATGCAAGATATGTGAGACTTTACAATGCGTCAGATGCGACAGCAAATGTTGCAATCGAAGAATTTGCAGTGACTTACGCATTCATCGGTGAAAAGGCAGTAGAGAGTGATTTCGCGCAGAATAGTTCCGCAGAGGATTTAAGAACAACCGGAAAAGTGAATAACTTATTTGACGGAAATCTTGCCACATCCGGAAAAATCACAGGAACACAGGATGCAGGTAAAAAGATTGTGTTTGATCTCGGACAGACAGTAGATTTCAAATCTTTCAGATACTATATGAAAGAGACGAGCGTGGATTTCTTAAGACATGCAAAATTTGAAGTGGCAGACAGTAAAGATGCCCCAGATAACGAGTGGACAAAGATTTTGGAAGTAGGAAATGCAAATGCGGTAAATCTGCCAAATACAGCGACTGCAAAAGACGCGGAATATCTGACACACGACTCTAAAAATCCGGGTAATATGTATGCGGAAGCAACAGGACTTAGCGCATCCGGACGTTATTTAAGAATCGTGCCATTGACAACATACACAGGAAGATGGGTTGAATTGTATGAGCTGCAGATCAATGGCGGCGCATATATGACGACAGAATCTAACCGTGATGTAGTGTCAGAGGTGACAGAGGAAGCAGGAAAGATTCCGTCTAATATGTTTGATGGAGACTTTACAACAACGTATAAGCCATCAGCAGAAAATGGTTCTTTCACATACCGTGTCAGCGAACCGAACCAGAGAACAATCCGTATAATCCAAAACGGAAAGGTTTCCAACGCAACTGTAAAGGCTGTGCTCTATAAGAATGGTGAGAAACAGGAAGCGGTTACAATTGGAAAATTGAATCAGACAATCAATGAATTTGCAGTGGCAAAAGACAGTCAGATTTTGGAAATCATTGTAACATGGGAAAAGGATATCCCAGAGCTTTCTATTATAAAGACAAATGAAAAAGAAAAAGCAGCGGTCAATAAAGATGCGCTTAATGAGGCGATCAAAAAACCAATCGCAGACAATTGGACTGCAGGCAGCAAACAGGCAGTTAAAGATGCAAAAGCGGTTGCAGAAGAAATTGCAGCAAATGAGTATGTGACACAGGAAGTAGTAGATATGGCAGAGAAAGCACTTCTTTCCGCACATAAAAATGCCGTTGTCAAAGGTGATGTGACTGCATTAGAGAATGCGCTGAAAAATCAGAAGGCAGGAAAAGAAAATGTGGGAACAGAAGAACAGCCTGTTTATGTAGAGATTTATTCAGCAAGAACCTATGCAGCCTATGAGACGGTGATTGCTCAAATTGAAGAGGTATTAAAAGACAAAGAAAATATCTCTGAGAAAGAGGTAGCAGATTTGCTTGCAAAACTCGAAGAGGCAGAAAACGCATTACAGTACTCACTTGTCCAGAGAGAACTTGCAGAATTGGAACTCCAGAATGCGCCGGTATATGACGAGGCGAACTACACAAAGGAATCTTACAAGTCATACACAACTGCAAAGACAGCATTGGATGCAATTGTGAAAGCCGATAAAGCAGAACGCAAGAATCCAAAAGAAATTTATGAGGCACGCAATGTATTTGAACAGGCAAAACAGGGGCTTGTAAACACAGAGGCGCTGAATGCAAAACTTGCAGAGATTGCGAAGAAAGATGAAACACTCTACACAGAAGACAGCTGGGCAGCACTTCAGGATGTTGTGAAGACAGCGCAAGGATATCTGAACAACGGAACGAAAGATCAGGTGGCAGATATCATTAAAGCGTTAGATAAAGCGGTGGAGAGTTTAGTGCTCGCAGAAGGCAGTGAGAGCGATGTCCAAAAAGTGATTGACGAGCTCAGGGAACTGAACAAAGATGATTATACAAGTGCAAGCTATGACATTCTTTCTCAGGCGATTGCAAAAGCTGAAAAAGATATGTCCAAAGGAGATGCAGAGCTTGACAAAGCCAATATCGCGGCGATGCGTGAAGCACAAAAAGCTCTTGTAAGTATTGTGGATCTGAAAGCTGCAATTGCAGAGTCAGAAAAATACAACGCAGAGAATTATACAGCAGACAGTTATAAAGTATTGCAGGATGCTGTTGCGGTAGCGGAAGCACTGAAAGCAGACGGGACAAAAGAATCTGTTGCGAAAGGAGCAGAAGCGATTCGTGCAGCAATAAAAGGTTTGGAAAAACTCGCTTCAGGAATGGATGAGTATCGAGATTCTATCGTCCTGAAGACACCGGCAGAGGACTATACAGATGCAAGCTATGCAGCGTATAAAGCAGCATACGACACATTGATGGAGCTGGATGCTAAGACAACAACAGAGGAAGAGTTCCAAGACGCAAAATCAGCATTTGAAAATGCAGAGGCGAAACTGGTTGTGCAGCTTGCAGATTACACGAAAGTGAATGAAGCGAAAGCAAAGATTCCGGCAGACTTAAGTGTCTATACAGACGACAGTGTGAAAGCGTTGAAAGATGTGCTTGCAGGCATAGATGAGAATCTGCCAAGATCAAAACAAAAAGAGGTAGATGCCTATGCAGATGCAATTGAAGCAGCGATCGGTAACCTTGTTCTGAAACAACAAAACGGTGGCGGAACAGCAGGGACACCGGACAACGGAACATCCGGTACTCCAAATGGTGGTTCTTCGAACGGAGCGGCAGCAACAGGAGACAGTGTAAATGTTTCTGTTATGGCAGCGCTTTTACTTTCGCTTTTGGCAATTGTTGTCCTTATGAGACGGAAAATGTTCTTGAATCTTTCGGGAAAAGATGATACATTATAGAAAGACAAAGTTCAGAAGAAAAGAGAGAGAACATGACACGTTATATTTGGAGTGGGTATAAAAATTTCAAATTGACAGATAGTAGGAAAAGCAGGTGAATACCTGCTTTTCTTTTTCTCTTTAACAAATTAAATGGATAAAAGGACAAGGGGGATTCAGATGAAAGCAGAGTGGAAAAATGAGTTGAAGAACGTTTTTGACTGGAAAAAACTATTTTGGGTAATATTTGGAAATACGGCGTATTGTTTTGGAATTGTTGCGTTTGTACTGCCGATGGGACTGATTACCGGAGGAACGACCGGACTTGGTTTGATCGCAAACCATTTTGCGGGAATTCCGGTGGAGGTCTTTGCGGCAGTGTTTAATGTTGTGATGTTTTTACTGGCAATATGGCTGCTCGGTATTTCGTTTGCACTGACAACGCTGATCAGTACGTTCTATTTTCCGTTTATACTGGGAGTGCTTCAAAGAGTAGATGCGCTTCAGGGGCTGACGACAGATCCGCTGCTCAGTACGATATTTGCGGGGCTTTTGATTGGAGTAGGAATCGGAGTTGTCATCAAAGCGGGAGCTTCCACGGGTGGTGTCGATATTCCGCCATTGATCTTAAATAAGAAATTGGGGATTCCGGTCTCTGTGGGACTGTATGCGTTTGACTTTATGATCTTGATCGGGCAGATGGTATTTCGTGATCGAGAGAAGATTTTATATGGTATTCTTCTTGTGATGATTTACACAACGGTTATGGATAAAGTGCTTGTAAATGGAAAGAGTCAGATGCAGGTGAAGATTATCAGCGATCATTATGAAGAGATCAATACAGCGATTCAGCAAAAGCTTGACCGTGGCTCTACATTCCTCAAAACAGAATCCGGATATTTGCGGAAAGAATCTATGGCACTATTGACGGTAGTGTCCAACCGTGAGATGCCAAAACTCAATCAACTTGTGTTGGAAATTGACCCGAAAGCCTTCATGATCATCAATCAGGTAAATGAAGTGATGGGCAGGGGATTTACACTTCATAAACATAATATTTAAAAAATTGAAAAAATTTGAAAAAAAGTGTTGACTTTTTAGTTGACCTTTGATAATATATCACTTGTGTTAAGGAACAGCTAAAAAGGATACAGAAGCCCAGATAGCTCAGTCGGTAGAGCAGAGGACTGAAAATCCTCGTGTCGCTGGTT
>OLQH01000646.1_pt1 | contig 35653 bp, 24 predicted proteins | sample 1672671 | NCBI WGS metagenome assembly OLQH01 (sample SAMEA3136712, study PRJEB25190) | human gut metagenome
CTGAGCGGCAGCGAAGAGTTAATTTACACGAACCCCGGCAATCACGCAACCCGGCCCCTCACGGACACCCCGCGAACCCTTGGAAGACAACGCATCCACCGGCGTGTCGAAAACACGGGAAAACGGGCGGCGAACGCCACCGCACGGCACAGGACCACAGGAAAAACCCCACCACAAACCAACACCCGGGCGTGTCACACACCGAACTATCTCATTTACGGCCATTCCCCTAAGCCAACCCATCCGAGAAAACCTCCCAACTGAAAGCAGAAATAGGAGAAAACAGAGGAAAGCAGAAGAAAGCAGATAAACGAAACCGCACCGCCGATCGTTGTCCTGAACAAATTCAGATCTCAACTGATCGAAAGTGCGGTTTTGCATATGCGCGCGCAAGCGACGACAGAACAAGGCAGCGCAGCCAAAAATCGATTAATCGGCGCAACCGAAACGGTAGAGGGCCCAACCCTGACCGTATTGCGAATAATCGGCAACCTTCACCAACGTGCCGCCATCCACATACGCATCAATCAATTCCTCATTATGGAAGGAATCGTATTGGGCGCGATACGGGAACGACTGCAAGCTTTGCGCTTGGTCGCCCATCGTAAGGAAGTACTCTGGAGCGTCAGTCAGCGGACATACCGTGCCAAGCACCTGCTGCCCATCGCCGGAAGCAAACGCAGTCTCCACTTTGCCGAACGGAACGGATGGCACATCGGTGCGCGCATTGATGATCGGATACAGCATGCTCGCATTGAACAGCGTCTCCGCATACATCGAGCCGTTCAACGGGTCGGAAATGATGGTGGCCTGAGTGCCAGTACGTTCCATGACCTTGCGCAGCACAGTAATCTTCTGCTCGGTGAGCTGCTCGTTGGGGTCGCTTTGGTTCAGGCTGGAATGCGCGATGATCGCGTCGCGAGCCGCAGTACGAGACGGGCATACGATCTGAGCGAAAACCGCAAGTATCGCAATCACAAGGAATGCGGCGATTGGGCCGATCCAATTGGAAGCGAAAGAAACGTTCTTCACGGAAGAAACAGCAGACGCAGAAGAAAGGGAGGGAACGGAAGAAGCACTATTCTTCGCGGAGAAGGAAGATGCAGAAGGAACGAAAGAAGCGGATGCGGCACACACGGAAACGCATTCGGAAAGCGCGTTGACGCCAATGACAAGCAACGGCAACGCAACCAGCGGAAGCATGGTCATAATGCGGTTTTCATCGCGATACCAAGGAGAGCTGATGATATTCGGCAGCGCGCCAACCAACGTGACCGTGCACGCATATACCAGCGTGACCAGCAGAAACGCGGCCATCAACGCGATCACGTCACGCAGACGATCGTTGCGGCGAGGTCGAGATGGTTCGGACGGTGCGGATAAGGAGACATCAGCAGCATCGGAACACGAAGCAGCCGGCAGGTCGGAAGCGGAAACCAAGGAGACCGCAGCATCGGAAACCAAAGCATCAGCATCAGCGGAAAAAGCGGGAGCCACAGTGGAAACAGCAGCCGAAAACGAATCCGAAGAGCGCACAGCAGCGCGGCGGAAGGCGCAAACGAAAGCGGCAACGGTTCCCGCAATCAGCAATAATGCGAACAAAATCGCAGGAAAACCGTCAAGGCCATCCGTGAAGCAGAACGAAATCGACTCCCACAAATTCATGGACGGCTGATGGCTATGGAACCAGGAAGCGGGATTCGCCCAACGATCCGATTTGAACGACGTAAGCATCAGGGCCACAAACGCAACCGCGCCGACACACATGGCGATAAACGCACCCAGAATCAGCTTCCACGGCAAACGCAACACAATGAACGGCACCAGAATCAGAGCATACGTGAATGCGATACGCGGGTGTGCAACGAGGCAAACCACGCCTGCGACAGCAGTGATCACAAACCATTTCACTATATGCTCGCGTGCGGCGATCGCATCGAACAGGCGCAACGTGGCAGCGATAAGAAACGGCAGCAGCGACGTGGCGAAACCGAATGCGATCAGCGGACCGGCATTCAGCAGTCCGTACGGGTGGCACACCGAGCTGACGGCAAGCACTGGCACGAACAGTCCAATCAGATTCTGCAGAACGAAAGTAGCGTCGAAAGTGGCGTTATATTGCCGATTCACAGCTGACGATACCTGCTGATTTGAAACATTCGACGATTCAGATACGGACGACGATTCAGGCGTAGACGATGCTTGCGAAATACATGAAATTGGATTACCGCGATTCCAACGTTGTAGGAAATACCTGCACAATACCAGCATTCCAGAAGGGAAAATCACGCCCGAAGCGATGATCCATGTGATATTGAATGCCGCGTAAATAGAGCATTGCGCGCCGAACAGCGCCGCGATTTTGATTACGGAATAAGCGCAAACATGGAATAACGGCGGATAGAACGAATTATGTGGCCACAAATGCAGTGCCGCCCCCAAACCTTCGTCAAGCAAGCGGCGAATGAAATAGTAATGCGCAGGGGCATCGCTGCTGACAATCGGCGTATTCCACACCGTGGAGGGGAACCACGCAATCACCATGCATAGTGCGGATGAGATGCCGATAATCGACGTAAGCCACGGCAATAACACGCGGAGCGACGCCGGATGCAGCATCGCGGGACGCCATCGCAGGTCACGTTTCCGTTCGGACGGGCCGCCATTGGACGAGCCGTTCTGCCGAAGTTGAGTCTGCGCAGGCGTCTGAATCGAGTCATGATTGGCCATTACGGAACCGGTATTCGTAATCTGTTCGGAAGTCATCGATTCCATCGTAGCGAGTGCCGCAACCATGCTCAACGCTTATTCTCTGGAATCACTTTTCAGGAATCATTCAGACTTCATGCAGGGGTATAACAGTGTTGCGCAAGAAAACAATCACGTTGGAAGCCCAAGATGATTGCACGGGACGCATCATGCGCTACGGGCCTGCCTTGCTGCGGAGCGCGCGTCCCGGCCAACGCTGACGTCGGCATGCGCCGGCGCGCTATAACAGAGAACTGGAGAAGTACCGCATGTTCGTTCTCAAGAACGCATGGGCGGCGCTTGGTCGCGTCAAATGGCGCACCGCGCTGATCGCCCTACTCGCATTACTGGTGTCTTTCTCGGCTGCCGTGGACTTGGCAGTGATTCGAGCCGACGACACCGCCAATAATGAGACATACCAGTCGCAGAAAGCCACGGCGGTGATTCGGCCGAACGCGCAAACACAAGCCAAGCGCGACGGTGCCGATTCCAGCTATACCGACAAGTATTTGACGTGGGAAAAGTACAGCACGTATGCAACGGCCGCACAGAGCAACAGCGTGACCTTCAATTACACGTTGGCAACGTCAGTGCCGGTGCGTGAAAGCAAGTCATTGCAGGCGATCGCTGCGAAAAGCGATACTAGCGAAGACAAGACCGGCGGCAATCTGACCCTGCAGGCGTTCTACACGTTGGACGCCGCGAAAATCAACGATTACGGCTACTACAAAGTGGTCAAGGGCAAGCATTTGAGCTATAAGACGCAGAGCGACGGCGTACTCATTTCGCAGGCGCTGGCCGATAAGAACAATCTCAAGGTCGGCGACAAGGTGACGGTCGGCAATCCGTCGAAGGCTTCCGAAACGTACACGTTCACCGTGCGCGGCATTTACGAATACGACAGCGACGTGCCGGAAGGCAACGGTTCCGACGCGAAATACGCGAAGGACAATCGTGAGAACGTGATCTACACGACGTATATCAACTTCGCCAAGAACGGGCTTGACACGACGGAGGCCACGGGATGGGCCATTCCGAATCTGAATATCATCTTCTCGCTGGCGAATCCTTCCACCTACAACACGTTCGTGCGCTTGGTGAAGAAGGCCAAGTTGGACACGAAGACGTACGAGATCACCTCGCCGTCGCTTACCGCTTACAAGAAGTCGATCGAGCCGCTTGATTCCGCCGCTTCGGCAGCGCGCATCGTACTGTTGGCCATGACGATCGTCGGCGGAATCGCGTTGCTGGCATTGATTGTGTGGGCGGCGGTCGGTGGCCGCCGCGATGAGATCGGCATGGCGATGATCACAGGTGTGACCAAGGGCCGTTTGGGATGGCAGTTCATGCTGGAAACGTTCATGATGACGGTTCCGGGTTGGATTGTCGGTTTGGTTGCGGGCGCGCTGTTGGCGAAGCCGATCGGCACCGCATGGGCCGGCGGGCAGGCTGTGTCGATGACGTCCGCTTCGGTGTGGAACGTGATCTGGTACGGCTTGGGCGCATGCCTGGTGCTTGGCATCGTGGCATTCGCGCGCGTGGCCTGCTTCAACCTGAACCAACTGTTTGAGGAACGCTCGGAGGTGAAGGCATGAGCGACAACATGAATGATAAGAACGAGAACCTCGACGAGACCGTGGTCGACGAGACTGCCGAGACCGCATCAAACGAGACCGTCGATGATGTTGCGACTGACGATATTGCAGCTGACGCATCTTCCGCTGATTCCATTGAATCCATCGATTTTACGGTGGTGTACGACGATGACAACGCAGCGGTTGCAGGCAACGATACTGCAGATGCCGCCGAAACCGCCGATGCTGCAAATAACGCTGCGGATGACACGAATGACGATTCGGACGTGGCTGCGAATAACGCGAATCAAGTGAAGGAAACGCTCGCTTTGCGTCCTTCCGACGCACCGACCGCACTGGAAACGCATGAAGCGGTGAAAGCCGATTCCGCAACCAGCGTTTCGTCACAGCTTGACAACGAAATCAAGCGCAATCGCAAAAAGGATGCGTTCTTCTTCAAGGCGAATCCGACGTTCGCGCTCGACCATGTGACCGTGACCAATCGCAAGACCGGCCGCAATATTCTTGACGACCTGTCGTTGTCGTTCCATGCGGGCGCCACGCATGCGGTGCTCGTGGACGCGGAGGATCGCGAACAGCATCAGGCATTGCTGGCCACCATGGTCGGCATGGTGCGCACGGACCGCGGCAATGTGATGCACAAAAGCGCCAACCTGAGCGACGTCGAACCGGCCGAAATGTTGGGGCACCGCATCGGATTCATTCCGCAACGTTTTGCTTTCCGCCCCGATCTCGACGCGGAAAGCAATGTGCTGTACGCCATGGATGCGTCAAACCGCAACTTCCTCAAGCCGAAGCCTGTGATCGCCCGCGAACTGCTCAAGCGCGTGGGCTTCGATGAAGTGACGTCCGGACTGGCAGTCGGCGAAGTAAGCGAACTGAACCAGCGTCGCGTGGCCATCGCTCGTGCGCTGAGCTGCGAGGCTGAAGTGATCATCGCCGACGAGCCGACCGCTGGATTGGATGCCGACGACGCGGCCGTGGTGTTGGATCTGTTGAAGAAGTTCAAGCGCGATGCCGATCGCAAACGCGCCATCATCGTGGTGACCACCAATCCGGAAGTCGCCGATGCGATGGATCACAGCGTGGAACTCGACTAGCCGCCTAGTGCTATGGGCGCACGAACATAGACTTTTCGCGCGCCCATAGGTAAGCCCTTTGGAATTCTGGTTTTAGCCAAATTCCAAAGGGCTTACGTGTTCTGAAAACAGTCTGCCTTACTCCGCGATACGCATGTGGTACTGCTCGGCGAGCGGCGTAACGTCAAGCACGCCGTATCGTTCGAGCAGCCGCAGCCATTCGCGCCTGTTGCTTTCGCCGAAACGGGCCGCCTTGCGCGCATAGGCTTCGGCCGTCAGGAACTTCGGCGGAATCGACTTGCTGTTGTACTTGTCGGCCACCATCACCACTTCCTGCTCAAGATTCATGGGCACATAGTCGGCCGGAGGCAGCGGCAACCCTTGCGATTCCACCGCTTCTTTGGTGAGTCCCACACCGGTGTGGTTGCGCGCGAACTGCGCGATCGACTCGTCAACACCCTCGTTCAACAAATATTCGTAGCCTTTAAGCCCATGCCGTACGTAATTCGGACCGTCGAATTTCAGCGGCCCACCGTCGGAACCGTCTTGTTTGAGCAGAAAATACGTGCCGATATCATGCAGCAGACCACCGATCACCACCAAATGCTCGTCGATCAGCCTCGGCGGAACGGTTCCGCCCGTAAGCCCGTCCGATGATGGAACGGAAGGAATGCGAAGCATGCCGAACGATTCGCTGCCATTACCGTCTTGCGTAAGCCTAAGGCCGAAATCGCCCGCTTTTTCAGGGGCATCGTCCGGTAGCGTGCAGCGGCGGGTGAACAGTGCATTCTGTCTGCGTGCCATGCGACGTGCGATGTCGGCAACGACTACGCAATGTCCGTGAATCAAATCGTATGCGGCTTGCGATTGCGCGATTTTTCGATGCAGTTCGTCAACTTGGGCGAGTGTAGGAATATATCCGGTTGTCATACCGCCTATCTTAGGCGCTGTATGACGATTGCCACATGCTGAATCCGGTCGAAAAAAAAATGTCTGGAAATCCCAGATGAAAATTCCAGTCGGAAATTCCGAAATACGGATTTCAGATTACGGATTTCAGATGGAACGCACACGAAATGCGCCGGTACGGTTGGAAGCGATAATCATCTGATCGTTTTCCAAACGAGTCCAGCCATCTTCGGCACACTGGTCGAAACCGGAGCTGGCCACAACCACGCCCTTCAGCTGGCCTGCAGCCTGATCCGCTTCGGATTCACCGAGCGTACGATAGCGCATCACACGATAATCATGCGCCTGGTTGCCGCGGCCGTACTGGTCGTAGATTTCCACGATGCGCTTGGACGTGACCTCACGACCGGCCGCGCACAGAGCGATGAACTGGTCTTGGCTCTGGATCATGCAGTTGTAGCTGGACTTCGGATAGCTTTTGCGCAGTTCGCGCACAGCCTGCGCGACCGCCTCGTCGAGTGCGAAACCAAAACCGATGTACTGCAGAATCACTGCGAAGAAAATGGCGGAATCGGAACGGCCGCCGGTAGACTGCACGATGCTCGGATCGACCGGGAACGCACGGTTGGTGATGATGTTGCGGCCCTGATCGTCGGAGATATCGCCATTGTGGATGAAGCTCAATCCGTTGGCGTAGAACGGCTGCTGGTTCTCGAGAATCAGCGGCAGGTTCGAGCTGGCCAAACGCAAGTGCCACAGGCCTCCACGAGCCGGAGTGTTCGCAAGCTCGTCGAAAATTGGATCATGTCGGGCTGCGATCGTGTTCTTGTAGATGGCAGTACCGGTTTCCGGAGTGGGAGCGCCACCGTCACGCAGATACGGCGACTCGCTCGGCACGGTGACCAGCGCGGAGCCCCAGCCATCGTTGTGGATTTCGCTCAGATCGCGGAAATCGCGTACGGCCTGCATGCCGAGCACGCCATTGAGACTGGTGTTGCTTCCTGCTGCCGCGAATCCAAGTAATCTGCACATGGTTGATTACTCTACAGAGCTTGTGATGCAACGCGCGCATATGGCTATCGACATTGCTTATAGCGTGCGAAAAACAGCGGGATTCCAACGATTCTTCGCGATAAGACCATGCAAAACCTACAAAATGCCCTACGAAAACGGGCTGCGCGATGATGGCGGATACAATCACCATCATCGCGCAGCCCGTTTCACGGCTTGTTTCACACGCGCTTTAGCCGCGGAGGACGCTGAGTCGCGAGGAACAGCGGCTGTATCTCAATCAGCGGATTGTAAGGCGCAAGGCCGAACCATTTGACCGGAGATCCCGCAAGACGACGAATCGCATACTTGACTTCCAAAGAAATCGCGCCACGCTGCGACACCTTCGACTCAGGCATAAGCGCCTTGTGAATCAGCACATATCGAATCGGACCGATATTCGGATCAGCATCAAGCTTCGGATAGCGGCTTTCCTGCCTCGGCAGATCCCCAGACTTCGACAAATCGTTCATGATCTGATGAATGTAAGCTGGAATCGACTGAGAAACCTTGAAACCAAGCCGAATGCGAACACGGAACATGTAATCCGTGCCGAAATTCTCAACCGAATACTCGCGGGTGAACGGCTCATCGGCGGTCTCGACGGAAACCGCCCACCAAGCGCGGGCACGTTTTGGATGGTCGGCGAAAATCGAGAAGAAGATATCAGTATCGATACGCTTCGTTTCCGGATCCGACGTGAGGTAGACGATATTGTCTGCAAAATATGGAATCGTATCGTCATCATGCAGCCGCTTCAGCACCGGTAGACATTCGGCGGGCTGCATATGACGACGCTGCGCACGTTCCAGCTTCGTGCCTTCGTTCCACGTGTACATAACCAGCAGAATCGCGAAGGTAAGCAACATCGTGAACCAACCACCATGCAGGAACTTCGCCATGGAAGCGAAGAAGAACATGAATTGGATTGCAAGGAACAACACGGTGAATACGATCGCTCCGAGACGACGTCCCGAATGCCAGATGTAGACGGCGAGCAGAATGGTGGTGGTGATCATGGTGATGGTCAACGCCAGGCCATACGCCGCGGAAATATGCTCGGAATCGCGGAATAGCGCCAAAACCAACAGCGTGGAAACGCAAAGCACCACATTGACCACAGGAATGTACAGCTGACCGCGGGTACGGGCCGGGTAACGGACCTGAAGATGCGGCATCCAGTTCAGATGGGTGGCTTCAGACACCATCGTGAATGCGCCGGTGATCAACGCCTGCGAGGCGATAACGCCCGCGACCACAGAAAGCACGACAGCCACGTAACGCACGCTAGGCGTCATCATTTCGAAGAACGGATTCAAACCGTGCGTGCGGATATAAGCCGAATCATCCCAATGATTGAGCATCCATGCGCCTTGGCCGAAATAACAGAGCACAAGCGCGACTTTGATGAACGGCCACGTGAAATAGATGTTGCCACGGCCAACGTGACCCATATCGGAATAAAGCGCTTCGGCACCGGTAGTTGACAGGAACACCGTACCCATGATGGCAAGGCCAGCGGCATTATGACCGCTGAACAGGAATTTAACACCGTACACGGGGTTGAGCGCCGCGAACACGCTCCAATACTGACTGAGGTTCGCCAAGCCGACAACCGCCAAGAACGAGAACCAGACAAGCACGACCGAACCGAACGCCTTGCCGATACGCTCAGTGCCACGCGACTGCACAGAGAACAACATCAGAATGATGGCCGCGGTGATCATCAGAGTCAGCTGCTTGTTTTCAGTAAAAAGTTTTTCAAAAGCCGGTAGCGTTTCCAAGCCTTCCACTGCCGAGCTGATGGACACGGCCGGGGTAAGCACGGAATCGGCGAGGAACGCGGCTCCGCCGAGCATGGCAGGAATCGCAAGCCATGCACCGTACTTCCGAACCAACGAGTACAGCGCGAAAATGCCACCTTCGCCCTTGTTGTCGATGCGCATGGCGATCAGCACGTATTTGACGGTGGTGATAAGCGTGATTGACCAGAACACCAACGAAAGCACGCCAAGCACGGCTTCGCGGTCGGCATGCGCAAGTCCGCCCTGCCCGTTGAGGAACGTCTGCATGGTGTACAGAGGCGAGGTGCCGATATCGCCATATACCACGCCCAACGCCACGATCGCCATGGCGGGCGTGATTCTGTTCGGCCCGGATTGCAGACGGCTCCACCAGCGGCCGATGGGACCCTTGCTGGCCACCTGGTCAAGGTGAGCAGCCTCCTGCTGCTTCTCCTCGTGCTGCTTGATCAGCACTTGTCGCTCTTCCTTGGTCAGCACCTTGTGCGAAACCTTCGGAGCCTGCGTGTATGTGGCTGCGTGAAACAGCGGCTCATCCTCGTTCGGCTCGTTAGCCATAACGCTACCTCCAAGTGGCGGGCCTTCCAACCCACTCCCCAAAATAAACGCAAAAAGGCACGTTAGGAGCCTTACGAAGTCTTGTCAAATCTTCACATTGTTTCTTGCGATTCCTGATCTCGCACGAAGTAGACTTCCTGTGGGTTTCTTTTTCTTATTTTTCCTCTTGTTTTTCTCTTATTTTCGGATAAATCGTTTCCATCCTGTCGATTTTCGGAATTTGTTCAGATTCCGTACACTTCGCGCGTAGTCTTTCGTGTTGCCTGCGCGACTTCCGTCAGCGGTTTATCGAGATAATTCGCCAACGACTGCAGGGTGTAGGGAATCATGTACGGCGCGTTGGTGCGGCCACGATACGGCATCGGACTTAGGTAGGGGGCATCGGTTTCGACCATGACATGGCTCAATCCGATAATGCGCGCCGACTCGCGTATACCATCGTTGCCCTTATAGCTGGATGTGCCCGAAAGGCTGAGATACCAACCGTTTTCACGCGCGATCTCACCCATTTCGGCATCACCGGAATAGCTGTGGAACACGGTCCGTTCGGGAGCGCCGTCCGCCAGCAGCGTTTCGATGACTTCCTTGTGTGAATCGCGATCATGAATCTGCATGGGCAGGTTCAATTCCTTGGCGAGCGCGATGTGCGCACGGAAAGCTTCCCGCTGAAGTTCTTTGGCGGCTTCGCCGGTACGGAAGAGATCCATGCCGGTTTCGCCTATGGCCACAACCTGATTGGGGTAGGTGATGGCAAGACGGTGTACTTCGGCCATGGCGTCTTCGAAGCTGGTGTCGTGCCAGGGTTTGTATTTGAGCGGAAGTCCGTCTGGTCCGGGCACTCCACGATGGCCGTGGAGCACGGATTCGTTGGGGTGTATGGCGATGGCCGCGTGCACGGTTTCGGGGTGTTCGCGTGCCATATCGATGGCTGTCATGAGGTTCGGCAGTTCGCATCCGCAGTCGATGACGCCTTCGACGCCGACTTGTTGCGCCTGGTTCAGCAGCTCGTCGACGCTGTATATGGGAACTTCCGGCTGTCCTTTTTCTTGCGCTTCATGGCTCATGGCCTGCGAGAACGGCACGACGGATGCCACATGCGTATGGTTGTCGATGACGTGCGCGTTCTCGGGAAGTGGTTGCGGTGCTGGCGCCCAGCTGCGATCACGATGGTGTTTGCTCATGCCTCCAGCCTACGCTCGATGGCAGTCTTGCGGTTGCAGTCGACATGATTGTCGAGCGAACCGAACGGCCAGCCAATCAACCAATCAACCAATCAACCGCGGTGGCGAATCGCGAAAATTCTGGCGGACGGACGCTTGGAAGTGGTTGCGTTCAGGCGCACCGTTTCTGGATCCATGCGTTCGATGGTCCACGGTTTGGCGTCCGGAGCATGATCGGGTTCGTCCGGATTCGGGAAGACCTGCTCGATGGTCCTGCCGGCTTCCAGCGGTATGTTCACCGAGGGGGTGCCTCCGCGACGCCATACGATGATGTAATCGGGTTTGTCTTCCTGCTGAATCTGCTGGTCATTCTGCCGATTGGACGGATCGGCGTTCTGCCCGTTCGAGGCGTCGCAACCGAGCACATGCTCGTCGCACATATCCGTTTCGACGTGGCGCAAACCGACGGTAAGCCAATCGCCGTCAAAATCGGGAAGTCCAGACGGCCAGAACGGCACCATATGCTGCTGGTCGGCAAGTACACAACGATGTAAGGCGATGGCGTCGCGAACGAGCGAAAGACGCGGCTCGGTCATGCGGTCGATGAAACCAGACAGATACAGCCTGCCGAGCACGCCCGTGGCGAGTGTGAAAACGGCCGTCTCATCGTCCATCTCCTGCTGGGCGTAGCCCCAATTCCCCTGCTGTTCCGGCAGAATCGTCATGCCCGCGCCGGCCGCGATAGCCGCGTAAATCAGCGGATCGCACTGGTCGGAAGTGGATTGCAGATCCAAGCGGGACAACTGCGCATAATCGGCACGCATGGCGCCGGAGCCGCAATTTTCGATCATCACATCCGGGTGACGGCGACGCAAATCGTCGAGCCAATCCAAATATGCGCGGCAATGCTCAAGCAAGCCGTCGCCAACGGATTCGGCATTCAAATCAGTGCCGACGCCGGGAATGGTGTTGTAGTCGAACTTGAAGAACACCGCGCCGAAATCGTCGATCAGACGATCAACGGTACGCGTAGCATGCTCGCACGCTTCGGGGGAACGGAAATCAAGCAAATATCGACCCGAATCACACACACGCACGCCATGGCGTTGGAAGAACGCGGAATCCGGCAGCGTGCTTGCCAACGGCGATTTTACACCGATCACTTCAGGTTCGAGCCACAGGCCCAAGCCCATGCCGTGCGCACGGATGTTTTCGGCAAGACCGTGCAAACCGGCGTCGCCGAAACGATTGGCGGAAGCCTGCCATTCGCCGACCATGTCCCACCAGCCGCCGTCCGTACTGTCGTACCAGCCGGCGTCGATGCAGAAAATATCCGCACCAACGCTTGCCGCGCCCTCGATCAGCGGCAGTTCCTTCTCAATACGGGGGTCACCGAACAGCGTGTTCATGTAATCGTTGTAGACCACGAGACCTTGCGTACGCTTGAACTGCTCGGCACGACCCAGTTCGCGGGCTTTGGCAACGCGCAATGCGCGACGCTGCAACGTCATTTCGGCGACGGCCTGCTGCCAATCGCCGGCCGCGATGGCAAATGACACGGGAACCGACTCGAAATCGTTGCCTTCACCGAGGTTGGTGAACCAGCCGTGATCCTGATATTCCGGACCGAATGCACTGATGTGCAGACCGGGATCATCCTCACCGACCTCCCACTCCCACGGGCCATTGTGCTCAATCTGCCACATTACGGAGAAGTCGCGGGCGCGACGCATGGAACCTTCGACCTGTACGATACCGGCCGGCTCATGCACCCCTGTGCTCCATGTGGAAGTGGAGCTCATGGCGAATCGCGAGCTGGACTGGCCTGGATTGATTTTCTGGTTGCGGTTGCGCACCTGGGTGTCTCGCAGCGGGCGGGCGCGCCAATCGTTTTCCACGGCCCAGGCAGCGTCGCCCCAGAAAATATTCGAACGATGGACTTTACCGCAGTTGACGCGCATGGGAATGGTCAGGTTCAGCGACGACACCGCTTCAATCGGCAGTTGTTTGGCGGACTGCAGGCGCGTGTGCGTGCGCACCGCGGAAAGATTAGGGAACGCTTCGAACACGGAGGTGACCACCAGACCCTCATGCGGGTCGGCACAAACCGTTACAGGCGCGGGATTCGCAGCAGAGGCAGCCGCATCGCGCTCACTGGCGGTCGGCTCGAATTCGCGGCCTTTCGGCTCAAGATCGGCATACGACGCGAACTGCGTGATCTCCAAACGGAACGGATCGGCGGAATCCTGCCCCGGTTCGGACGCGAGCGCGGAAACGAAGCGTAGTTTGCTGCCGGCGACCGTGGCGATCAGCGCGAGGCGGTTGTCTTGCGAACCGGTGTTCGCGGCGAGCACCTCCACGATCGGGCGAGGATCCTTTTCCACTACAGGCTTTCCATCGTCGGACAGGCGACCGTCAATGGGAATCATGCCTCGCCCGACAACGTTGCTTAGGCGGACGGGAGAATCCCCCGCGATGTCGAACAGCATGGACACCACACCATTGCCCCATTCGAGACGTCCATCCTGACGAGGAAGTAGAGGGCTCAACATGCCGGCTGCCATTGCCATCTCCTTCGCACTTCGAATACCGCCTGTTTATTGACGTGTATCGTTTGACGTACCTTCACTAGCTTAAACGGGAAAACGAGGCATGGCGTGCATGCGTGTCTATAGGCATTCAGGAAACGTCCAGCAACAGGATTTCGGCAAATGCATCTTTCGGCAAAGCAAAGACGCAGTCATCGCACAAATCACATGCGTATTCCACGAATCGCACGAATATCGCACGGGGCAATCAAGCCAATCGAGTCAAACCAGCCCGGACGTATTAGCCCAGTCAGCTTTAATCAGCCCAAGCCCCGCTCAGACCTTGATCATGGCATAGGAAAGAAAGTTTTCCTTGAAATACGGCCATTTTTCAGCCATCGGCAACTCATGTAGCGTCTTCCATTTCGACTGCTTCGCGTACACGTTGGATCGGGAAAGCTCGGCTACGGCCGTCTTCTGCTCGTCGGAAAGTGCATAGTCATCATCATGCCGTCCAACGGGATGTTGGCCGTCAAACGTCAGCTGCGCAGGAACACCGTCATCTCGGTTTCGCCACGATTGGCCCATGCGAAATACGGAATCAGTGTGACTTCCGTCGGTTGACGTTGTGCCGGCTGCCACAGTGCGTACAGCGACTTGTCGGCGGCGCCCTGCGAGGACTCCCGCCAAGCGGGAATGGTCAGCGTGACCATTGGCAGATCGACCGGTTCCACTTCGCCCAAGCCTCGTTCGTCCTGTGCGGCAGCCTGCGCATGGAAGGTGATTTCGTTGACTTTGACGGAGTCCGGATCGGCGGCGATCGTCTCGGCATCAGCATGTAGCAGATGCAGATTGTCGCCATTGTCGGTGCCTTCCGCGCAGTAGGCCAGCGGGCCGCGGATGAAGGCGACCTTGCCTGCGTCTTCGCGTACGAGAGGATTGGCCGCAATCATCCTGACCGGCATGGGGAAGTCGAAATCGATGACGTCACCGTCACGCCAAGTACCGGTGAGGTAGAGGTAGCCGTCACGGGTGGTGCGTGTGATGCGAGAATCCTTCTCACCCGTGGCATGGATGGAGTCGGCAGCCGACTCGCCACCGGCCCAGGCAGGCAGGCGAAGGGCCAAGGCAAAGGACTCCGGAACCTGCCCCTCATCGGAGGAAGGAAGGGTCACGGTGATGGCGCCGGCGCCATTCCACGGCATACCGGCCCGCACTTCGAGGGAGACATCGGAACCGCCGAGTTTCGCGGACACCACGCCACCCATATACAGGTGCACATACAGCGTGGAGGCATCGTCGGCCACCGTGTAGGCGTACTGTTGCACACTTTCGACCATGCGGGCGATGTTCGGCGGGCAGCACGCGCAGCCGAACCACTTCTGACGGACCGGCTTGACGTGGAACTTGCGTTCGTCGCGATGGCAGGCTTCGGGCACGACCTCCAACGGATTCACATAGAAGAAGCTTTTGCCATCGAGCGCCATGCCGGCCAGCGTGGTGTTGTACAAGGCCGATTCCATGACGTCCGCATATTCGGATTTTGGCTGAATCTCAAGCATACGGCGCGCAAAGAACGCGAGTGCGATGGCCGCGCAGCTTTCCGAGTAGGCGGTGTCGTTCGGCAGATCGTAGTCGAAGGAGAACGCCTCGCCCATATGCGTGGCACCGATGCCGCCGGTGATATACAGTTTCCTGTCGACGATGTTGCGCCAGAGCGTCTCGCAGGATTCCAGCAGTGCTGCTTCCCCGGTGATTCTCGCCACGTCGGCCACGCCTGAGTAGAAGTAGGCGGCGCGCACGGCATGACCGAGCGCCTCCGTTTGTTCCGTGACCGGCTTGTCGGCTTGATAGTAGGTGTAGTTCTGTTCACGTGGCTCGTAGTTGCGACCGTCCTCTTCGGCACGGCGGCGATCTTCGAGTGCAAAGTACAGTGGTTGCTGTCCACGCTGCCATACGAAGTATTCGGCCAGGTCGGCGTAACGGGTCTCGCCGGTTACCGCAGCCAGCTTCACCAGCGCCATCTCAGCGATCTCATGGCCCGGATAGCCGTGCAGCCTGCCTTCTTCCGTACCAAATCGGGAATCGATGTAATCGGCGAAACGGCAGGCCGCATCAAGTAGCTTGCGTTTGCCCGTGGCCTCGTAGTAGGCGACCGCACCTTCGACCAGATGCCCGAAACAGTACAGTTCGTGATGGTCCTTCAGATTGGTGAAGTGGCGGTCCATGCCGTTGAGAATGTAGTAGGTGTCAAGGTAGCCGTTGTCCAGCTGCGCCGCGCACACGATGTCGATGGCCGCGTCGGCTGTGGCCTCGAGTTCGGCGTCGGGATGATGGGTCAGCGAGTAGCCGACCGCTTCGATCCACTTGGAGAAGTCGGTGTCTTGGAACACAAATCCATAGAATTTGTCCGGGTCGGGATTGGCCGGGTCTTCCGGCAGCGCCTCGAAGCCGCGGAAGGTGTATTTCGGCGGCACGAAGGCCTTGCCCTGCTCGTGACGCTCGGCATTCTGCGCGGCCGCGGCCTTGAAGTTGTGCATGCAGTAGCTGGGGGCGGCACCGGGAACGTTGTCGTTCAACGCATTCCACTGATATGGAATCACCGCGGTGCGTACGAGCTCCTGCTCGGCGGCCCAGAACGGGTCGGTGACGGTGGCGTCGCGCAGCTCTATTGGATGGCTGTGGCGGTTATGGATGTCGGTCACGAGAGATTGTCCTTCCATGCGGGGGTTGTCGTACCGGCAGGGCCGGCGTTCTGGTCTTGTCCGATGGGTTCGAGCACATGTACGTCCATGCCGGGCAGTCGGCCCCACGAGTAGACGGCCATCATGGTGGCGAAGATGAGCACGGCCACACCGAATACCATCATCAGGCCGGGCAGCGTATGCGCCACGAAGGCGACGTTGACGACGACGATCATCATGATGATGCGGCAGAGGGATTCGTAGCCAACGGCGAATCGTTTCATGGCACTACCTCGTTGTATCGCAGTTTCGTTGAAATCCCAATATTTCTATCGTCATAATCATATGCCATCCCAACTGCACGACGTGCGTAAAGATGGAGAATTCATTCCGGCACTGGGACTGATAGGTATGCGATCCCTCCGGCGTGAATGGCCTGAAATCGCTCCAGGGACCGTGCAGGTTGGTGGCTGTGACGACCATGTTGTCGCTGCAGTCCCAGCCGGTCAGTTGCGAGCCGAACCAGTAGTAGACTCCATACGAGGCGATTCGAGGCATGATTGCGCGCGACAAGAACCACCCGTGCGTAGTAATGTGGTCGATCGCCAATGAGCCAGGATTGGATGGTGACGGGGAACGTCCACAGCAGGCGTATGACTACTTTCGTCCGCTGTATGAGCTGGCGCACGCCAGCGACCCGCAGAACAGGCCGGTCACACTGGTATGCTGCCAAAACGACTACACGACCGACATCGCCGAACGAACCATGGATGTGGTGTGCATCAACCGCTACTACGGCTGGTACAACCTGAGCGGTCGAATTCACCCAGTAGCCGGAGGAATCACCCCGCCAGAGAGGCCTTCAGCGGGGTGATTCCTCCAATCCCTGGCGGATTTACCCCGCTCAGACCTTGATCATGGCGTATTGGGAATCGTAGAGGCGATAGTAGGCACCACGCTTGGCAAGCAGCTCGGCGTGGTTGCCTTGCTCTACGATCTGCCCATGGTCGATGTAGCAGATCATGTCCGCGTTCTCGATGGTGGACAATCGGTGCGCGATGATGAAGCTCGTACGTCCCTTCAGCAGGTGGTTCAATCCGGCCTGAAGCGCCTCTTCGGTACGAGTATCGATATTCGACGTGGCTTCGTCGAGAATCAGAATGCGAGGATCGGCTAGCAGCACTCGCGCGAACGCAATCAACTGGCGCTGACCTGCGGAAAGCGTGGAACCACGCTCCTCCACCACCGTGTCGTATCCGTTCGGCAAATCCATGATGAACTCGTGCGCATGCACCGCCTTCGCAGCCGCTTCGATCTCGGCATCGGTCGCATCCAACTTGCCGTAACGAATATTCTCGCGCACATTACCAGAGAAAATGAACGTATCTTGCAGCATGACGCCCATCTGCCGACGTAACGATTCCAATGTGACCGAACGCACGTCATGCCCGTCAATCGTCACCGACCCTTCTGCAACGTCGTAAAAACGCGACAGCAGGTTGATGATCGTGGTTTTGCCGGCGCCAGTCGGACCGACCAACGCGACAGTACTGCCTGGCTTAACATGCAGATCAACCAGATTGAGAATATTGCGACCGTCAGGCTCGTAACGGAAAATGACATCGTTGAAATCGACGCGACCTTCGATTGGCGGCAGTTCGGTCGCGTCAGACGCATTGCGGATCTCCGGCTGCACATCAAGCGTTTCGAAAATACGCTCAAGATACGCGGAACAGGTAATCAGCTGATTGTAGAAATTGCCGATGCTGATCACCGGATTCCAGAAATTATTCGCATACCCGACGAACGCGATCAGCACGCCGGTGGAAACGTTTACCGCGCCGAAGCCCGTAACGCCCACATAGTAGATGAACGCGATCGTCATGACGGAAATGGTCTGGATGCCCGGCCACATGAGGAACTGAATGTGCACAGCCTTCATCCACGAGGTGCGCACGTCGTTCTGCTGCTCCTGGAAGGTTTTGAACTGCGCAGTCTCCTGAGCGAAGGTCTGCGTGGTTTTCACGCCGGCGATCGACTCGTGGATGAATGCGTTGAGATTGCTCTGCTTGTTCGACAGCACCTGGTACGCGCGGCGCTGGAAATGTTGCAATATCAGCACCCATGCGATCAGGAACGGGAAAAGCGCAAGGCTGAACAGCGCGAGCCGCCAATCGACCACAAACATGACCACCAGAGTGATCAGGAACGTGAACGCGTCGGAAATCACATTGATCAGGCCGGAACTCAACGTGTCGGAAAGGGTGTTCACATAATTGACCACGCGAATCAGGATTTTGCCGTGCGGACGCGAATCGAAATAGCTGAACGGCAGCGTTTGAATATGCGTGAAAATATCGCGACGCATATCTTTCAACATGAGCTGACCAACTCGAGTAATTTCAACGGTACGATAGCGCAATCCGAACTCGTACACCACAATAAGCACTGCCATCAATCCCGTTAATTCACCAAGTAAGGTGAGATTTTTCGACGGAATCGCACTATCGATCATGATTTTCGTCAAATATGGCACGACTACCGCGATGCAGCTCATCATTACGACGACGGCAAGAATGCGTGCGATACGCGACATATATGGTTTTAAATAGACGCCGATACGCAGAATATCGTGCAGATTAATCTGCTCTTCCAGTTCCTCGTCTTCACGGAATGTATTACGTTTTGCCATGGGGTTTCCTCCTTTCTTGCCTTGGTTGCGTTACGCTTCGAAACCATGGGAACGACCAGCCTGCAGGCCGAGCTGCTTGTAGTAGATCTCCCAGTAGCGGCCATGTGCGGCCACGAGTTCGTCATGCGTGCCGCGCTCCACAATGCGGCCGTGTTCGAGCACGAGAATCAGATCGGAATCTTTCACTGATGAAATACGGTGTGCGATGGTGACGATGGTTTTCTGCTCGTCCAGCTCGCGCAGGTGACGTTGGATTTCCGCTTCCGTTTCCATATCGACGGCGCTGGTCGTGTCGTCCATGATGAGGATCGATGGATTGTCGGCAAGCGCGCGGGCGAGGCTCAGGCGCTGTTTTTGACCGCCAGAAAGGCCGACGCCACGCTCTCCAACCACGGTATCGTAGCCTTCCGGCATGCTGCGGATGAAACCGTCCGCACCGGCGATGGTGGCCATGCGGCGAATGTACTGTTCATCGTATTCACGCTGTTCGCCCACGCCGAAGCTGATGTTGCCGCCGATGGTGTCGGAAAACAGGAACGTGTCTTGCGCGACGACGCAGACTTGCGAGCGAAGTGTGGCGAGCGGCCAGTCCCGCGCGTCGACGCCGTCGATGAGCACGCTGCCTTCGGTGGGGTCGTAGAAGCGGGAGATGAGGTTGACGAGGGTGGATTTGCCTGCGCCCGTTTCGCCGAGAATGCCGAGTTTGGCGCCTGCCGGAACATGGAAATCCACATCTTCAAGCACGGGGGTGTTCGGTTCGTCGGGGAAGGCGAAGCTGACATGCTGGAAGTCGATGCTGCCGGCGATGCGGGTCGTGCTAGTCGTTACCTGTGTTGCCTGCGCAGCTTGTGTTGCCGATGTTATAAACGTCGCCTGCGATTGCGAGGCGTTGCCAGTTGCATCGTTTACACCGTTGGCATTGTTCGCATTCGGAGTTGCGGTATTTGCGTTTGCGCCGACTCCCGGCTTTTCCGTGATGTGCGACTGAGAGGTGAGCAGTTTGCGGATTTTGATGCAGGATGCGTTGAAACGCTGCCAGTCGTTGATCAGCCATCCGGATTGGCGCACCGGTCCGTCGATCATCCACAGGTAGGAGTTGAACGCCACGAGATTGCCGAGCGTCATGTGCCCGGTGATCACCAGAAATCCACCGAGGCCGAGCGTGATCAGCTGCAGCGAGAAGCCGAGGCCGTCAAGCCACGGCATGTATTTGCGGCTGTTGTAGGCCTGAGCCATGTTGCGTTGCATGTAGTCGTCGTTGCGTTCATCGAATTTTTCGGTTTCATACGGTTCGCGTACGAACGCTTTGACCACACGGTTGCCTTCGATATTTTCTTCAACCATCGAATTCATTTCGGCGAGCGAATTGCGGATGGCGAAGAACAGCGGCCTCGCGTGCGTAGAAAGTCCGCGTGTAAGAATGAAAATGAACGGCGTAATGCACGCGAGCGCGAGCGCGAGACGCCAGTCGATGGTGAACATCATGGCGAGCGCGCCGACGAACATGACCACACAGTCGAGCGCCTGGTAGCTCACCCAGCTCAACGCGTGGCGGATGGCGTCGGTGTCGGAGGTCATGCGGCTCATAATGTCGCCGGTGCGTGTGTGGTTGAAATACGTGAAGTCAAGTTCGTGCAGTTTCTCGTATTCGTCGCTGACGAGACGAAATACGGAGTTCTGCCCGAAACGTTCCATCCACATTTGGTAGCCGTAGCGTGAGGTGACGCGCACGATGGTGAACACGATCATCATGATGCACAGTCGCGTCAGTTCGCTGACGTGTCCTTGCACGATCACACGGTCCACGATGAGGCCCGACAATAGCGGAATGATGAGAGCCATGGTGTTGTTGACGCAGAACAGCACTATCGCGCCGACCACCCGTGGCAGGTCGGGTTTGCAGTATGGCAGGATCCATTTGAGGTTGCCTGCTTCTTTGTTACGATTCGGATCGACGTACATACGTAGCGTTCCTTCAGATTGTTTGCTTGGGTATTTGGGGTTTCGTGGGCTGTTGTTACGTTGATTCGTTGCTTTTCGGCTATTCGTTGCCGTTACGATTCACGTCCGTCGTTTGTCGAGCGTCCCGTTGCCGTCTCTCTCGGTCGAAACCCCTGTTCGGACTCGTAAACGCGACTCATTCTATGCGAATCGTTTTTCGATGCAACGTAGGTGATTCCGGCGTGTCGCAATCGCAATAAAAGCAACGCATGCACCGTTACATAAACTCGCTGTGAGCGCAACGAAAATATGGATGATTGCAGTAGCGCTTTCCGTATCGAACCGATACGATATATCGAGGCGCGGCATTCCGATGACGGCAACGACCGCAATCGTATGAAAAACACGAAAGGACGGCAATGATGTCGGACGAACAGGCACTCATCGCACAATATGCGGAAAAATATGGTCTTACCGACGAGATGATCAAGCATGCGGAACGTTGGACGGAAACCGACGGCGATCTTGCGGGACTTTCCGAAAAGCGAGTCCGCGGAATTCTTGACCTGCGTTTCAGCGCGATCGCAGTAGACACTCCACGTTCCGAACTGTGGCATACTCCGGACACGATCGATGTGATCGAAGACCTTCCATACCTGCCTGACGGCGGTTACGATACGGAAGCCGGGCAGTGCCGCGGACACTTACTTGATCTGTATCTGCCACATGATGCTGTACTGCGCGCCGGGCACACGACACCGGTGTACATCGATATACATGGCGGCGGTTTCACCTACGGATATAAGGAACTGAACCGTAATTTCAACGTGCATCTGGCCGATATGGGATTCGCCGTGTTCTCACTGAATTATCGCCCGGCCCCGCAGACCGACTTGAGGGGCCAGCTGGCGGATGTGCAAGCGGCATTACGTTGGATCAAGGCGCATCTGGCCGATTATCCAGTCAATCCAAACGCCGTATTCCTCACCGGCGATTCGGCCGGCGGCGCATTGACCATGCTGACATTGGCCATTGAAAACAGCGCCGAAGCTGCGGCCGCGTTCGGCATTGACGAGCCTTCGGGCATCGGTTTCGCCGGCGCGGCTCCGGTTTGCGGCGTGTACAGCCTGGCTTCCAAGCAGACCGCCGACGAAGCCGGCTTGGGCTCTACCGCATTCTCCCCAGACACGCGAATCGCGCTCGACGAAGCTCTTGGCACGGAATTCTTCGCCGACCTCGAAGCGGCTGATCCGCGATTCCTCACCGCAGAAGGACTCGTCAACAACGTTGATCTGCCGCCGCTGTTCATTACCACCTGCAGCGACGATTTTTTGGAGGCAGATAATCTGGCGCTTGCCACGGCCCTATCGCGCAAGAGTGCCGATTTCGAACTTTTCGACCCGAAAACGGGCCGTCACGAAGCATTGGGGCACGTATTCGTGATCGGCATGCCATGGCTGACGGCCAGCGTGGATTGCCTCGAGCGCATCCGTGATTTCTCATACGACCGCTGCTGAATCACAAACGCTAACACGCAACCACACATAATCGCAGACCGCCAACGGTCGGCCATACGCAAACAGGCGCGTGGCCGACCGTTTCTTTTCATGCGCCTTTTACGCAACCGAAACCACCAATCGCAATCGCATGCATCCTGTTCAGAAAAGAAAAAGCCGGCGGAGAGAAAGGCCGCCGGCTGAGAGAGAGAAGAGAGAAGAAGGGTTCAGTTATGGGGTTCTTCGGGAACCTCGCCAGCTGCCGTAACCGCTGACATGTTCTATATAACCGCCCAAGTCTTGGAAGAATGATGCGTGTTCCTGTCAATTCGCTGGGAAAAATGTATCGAACATGTAAGCGGAACATACACATTCGTGAATTCCGTCGAATGACCGCAACATTACTTCCGATTTGCCCAATCGCACGTCCATATCACTCACCCACTCTGCAAAATCATCCAGTGAAATGGACAATTCTGCAATAATCGCAAAATCATCCATTTCACTGGACGATATGTCGAACTTAAGATGCTGCCACTGTCTTTCTCGGAATACCGAAATGCATTGCAATCAACAGCAAATGACAATGCGCTGTTCGACCGGTATCTCACATATGGAGGACTCCCCAAGTTGTGCAGGCACAGAACGCAAGTTGCACAGACAGCACAACACCCCCGAACCGACCGGATAGACCGGCAATCGCAGGTTCGGGGGCGATAATCAGCGGGGCTGACGGAAGTGGCGATCGCCAATCGGCGTGAACGGTGTGTGCGGCTCAAGCTGATACCAGTACGCGACGGAAGCAACGTCGTCCTGACGCTCGAAATTGCCACCCTCTTCAGTGCCGATCTGCTGCCATTCCACACGCAGATCGTGCTCGAAATAAATCGGATCGGGAATGTGCCAGCGATACAGTCCGCGGGTCACAGGCGTATTCACATCCCAATACGCGCTTTCGCGATGCGAGGCGAGACGCTGTGAGTAGAACGGGAATCCGACGTACGGCGCGCAGAACGTCTGCTCATGCATGCGCCCATGCTCGTCAAAATCAGCGAAACTCCACGCACCACCGAAATAATCCTCGGCACCAGTACTGCACCATGTAGGGTACTGGTCGTCTCCATCGATGTACATTTTGACTTCGCCCTCGCCCCACCAACGGCTTTCCAACGCGGTGAGCGCCAGATACGTGCCAATATACGCGCCACGCCCCTGCACGCCATCAAGCACCACATAATCGCGAGCCAGTTCGGTGACACGTTCGCGACGCCACTGTGCATGGAAGCGCATGGTGCCGGCCGGAAGCGAGTCATATTCGGTGTAGTCGATCTGGTAGAAGAACGCAGGAACGTCTTCATTGTGATCGTTGCGGAGCACGATGCGCGCATGTTCGAACGGCATGGAGAAATAGCAGTTGAAACCGCGATTGGGTACGACCACCACCGGCATCGAATTGACTCGGCAGGCCTGCGCATGGCCGCAGCAAAAGAAGTCGCCGATCGGGCATTGCACGGACGGGGTTTCCTCGCCATCCCAATAGAATTCTAGGATCAGGTTACGAAGCACGTTCGGGCCGGTAGGCGACGTGCGATCGGTGACGGTCATCCAAATATGGCGGATCACGCCCGGACCGTCCACATTCATCAAAGTGACGCTCTCCCCCGCTTTCACGGTTTGGATGCAGGGGCTGCCTTTGCGCGACGGGCCAAGTGCACTGGCCGCAGTGGCCGCAGTGCCTTTGCCGCCTGTGGGATTCTCGGCGTTCACACAACGCGTGCGTCCCGGCGCTGTAACCGCAAGCGAGTCCAGCGGATTGCGCGCGGAGAACGCACCCAATGAATCGACCTGCATATCATGATACGAACTTTGCTGCATAGCGCTCCAATCGTTATGTTGAGTCATCAGCGCCCCTTTTCCTGCTATTTTACGGCACCCACAACAGTGCCTCACAGAGATTCGATCCAAACACGTGACAAGATTTTCTGCTACACGGCTTTTTAAACCCCAAGAAAGTGCAGACAGACACGGGAAGCACTCTATAACGGGCGGGACTCGTAGATTATTTGGCAGTCGCCGAAGTAGAGGGCGTCACGCCAGGAGTACTTCTTGCGGGCCGCCTCCTGCTGCGGCTCCTTGATCGGTACGAAGAACCAGCAAATCAAACCGACCACCATGTCTTGTACGGAATGCCAGATGCCGATATACGCGGTTAACGCCCAGAACGTCACGGCCGCATTCCGCCAGGTGGCGCCCGAATTGGATATTGTGGACATTTGCATGAATGGTTCGGAATTAGGCGCGTCCATCTTCCACGAGCGCTTGGAGCAGTTGACTCATGAGCAGCCACAGCTGCGTTTCGGTTTGCAGTTGGGATCGCATGCCATTCATGTGGCGCATGATGAAGTTGATGATGAGGTTGCCGATCTTGCCGCTTTGCCGAACGTCAAGTTGGGTTTGACCAATGCTGGCACCACGTATTCGGAGGTTGCTGCGTTCGCGCATCTGCCGTTGGATTTCGCACGACTGCTTTATTTCGTGAAATGCTTGAAGGAAATATAGCAGGATGGAATCATATGTGCTAAATTAATTAGTAAACCTGTTTAGCCAATGATGGCTTTGAGGAGGATTCGAATGACCACTATCAGAGAGATAGCAAAACGGGTAGGTTTCTCCCAAGCCACTGTTTCGAGGGTTTTGAAGGACGATCCCACCTTTTCGGTGAAGGATTCCACCCGCGAGAAAATCCTAAACGCCAGTCTGGAAATGGGGTACAAGAACGTACCACAATACCAACGCATCACCATTCCGCAAGATGTTGCGATTCTCGACAATGCCGTTCCCGACGAGGGTTTGCAGGACGCGTATTTCGACGAGTTGCGCGAAGTGCTCGTCAAGCATGCCGAAGAGCAGCTCATGAACGTGACCATGCAGAAGGACGTGGATTCGCTGATCGCCAACGCCGACAAATACGCAGGCTTCATTTCGATTGGCCCGTCGCCGTTGGATCGTAAGACGTTGCACCGTCTGCATAAGAAACTTCCCCACGGCGTCTTCATCGACATCAATCCTGCGCCGGCATTGTTCGATTCGGTGCAGCCCGATTTGGAACAGACGATTTTGGATGCGATTGACGCGCTTATGGCGTCCGGCTGCTCACGAATCGGCTTTATTGGTGGCTTGGGCAACATTATGGGCGAGCATGAATATCCGGAAGACGTTCGTACGTTCGCATTTCGCAATTGGGCGCTGCGTTTGGGTTTGGATGTGCAGGGATTGGTGTATGCGGATGGCCCGTTCACTGTGGAAAACGGCCGTTTGCAGGGGCGTCAGTTAGTGCAGGATCATGCTGATGATTTGCCAGATGCAGTGATCGTTGCCGCCGATCCGTTGGCGGTCGGCGCGCTGCAGGCGTTTGCCACCGAAAATGTGATGGTACCGCGAGATATCAAAGTAATCAGCATCAACAATCAGGAGATCGCGAAATACACGTCTCCCGCATTATCGTCGTACGACATCAGCCAGGACGAACTTGCGAAAGCCGCAGTACTCATGCTTGCCGAAGCACTGACCTCCAACCGCAAAATCAGCCAGCATATGCGAATCTCCACCAGTCTCGTCGCCCGCGACAGCTTCACCCCGCAAGACTGAAAACAAAAACTCGAGATACAGCAAGGACCGGCATCCTGTTACGAAGCCGGTCCTGCAATTACGTTTCAGCAATCGCGCCTTAACGAAGAAGGTGGGCGTCGCACCAGACGTGTTCGACGGCCCAGGTGGCGGGGTTGAGCAGAAGCACGTCGGCAGCATAGCCAGGAGCAAGCAGACCGAGCGGCTGCTTGGTGACCGGGTTCGCACGATCGAAACCGAATGCTTTAGCCGGAATCAACGTGGCGGCTTCCACCGCGTCGGTAGGCGTGAATCCTAATTCGAGCACCGCACGCTGAACAGCCTTTTCCAACGTCAACGTGGAACCGGCTATCGCACCATTCGATGCAAGACGAGCATGACCGTCAATCACATTCACATCCAACGCACCCAGCAAATAATGACCGTCCGGGCAATCGGTGGCAGCCATAGCATCGGTCACAAACGCAATGCGATGCGGGGCGAAGCCGAATCCCAAACGCGCCATCGGATCCTGCACATGAAAACCATCATTAATCAACTCAACAGTGACGCGCGGATCCTCAACAGCAGCCGGAATCGGACCAGGCTCACGATGATGCAAACCATTCATCGCATTGAACATGTGCGTCATAATGCCAGCACCCGCATCAAAACCTCTGCAGGCGGTTGCATAATCGGCATCGCAATGTCCCACCGCAGGAAGCACTCCAGCCGCAGCAAAACGACGAATCGCATCAATGCCATGCGGTAGTTCGGGGGCGATGGTGATCTGTCGCAAACAGCCGTTCGCAGCATGCAAAAGCCGATCAACATATTCAGGAACCGGATCTTTCAAGCATTCCGGATCATGCGCACCTTTGCGAGACAACGCAAGGAACGGACCTTCCAAATGCGCTCCAAGAATGTCAGGGCGAGCACCCATCATGCCATGCACGGTTTGAAGATTGGCGCACATCACGTCGAGCGGGTTGGTGATCAAACTGAGCACCTGACGGGTGGTGCCGTGCATCATATGACCTGCGCGGGCCATGCGTATGCCTTGCACACCATCATCGAAGGAACTCCCCCACGAACCGTGCGCATGAATGTCGACGTAACCGGGAGTCATCATGCGGCCTGCAGCGTTGGTCACGAAACCGACCGAACCGGTCATGGAATCGCCGGAACCAACCGAACTGACCGAATCGGAATCAGCATCGGCATCCAAACCGACGCTTGCGCATGCCGCAGCAAAATCATCGTCCCGATTCCCAGTCGCAATAATCGCGCTACCATCGGAAACCAGCCAATAATGTTCCGCAACACCTCGCGCATCGACTTTGCGCGCATTGTGAATCGCAAACGGACGGGACGACTGCGCTAACGCAACGTCCACCTCATTCGCAAACCGCTCCCGAGACTGTTTCATATTCAAACCTTCCGACTCACTCACAGCTATATTCCTCAATTAGCATCCAATTCTTCCAGTCAGTGGAGAAATTCTCCCGCTAACAGCCGCCTCAGAGTCCCAATTCCGCCAGTCAGTGGAGGAATCCTCCCGTTGACAGGCCAAAAACGTCCAGGATGTTTCAGCAAGTGGAAGAATCCGAACGCTAGCGGACACCGACTGCGGAGCAGCAATCAGATGCGCTGCCAGGCGGGCTTGTGGGCGTAGGCGTAACGGTAGTAGTCCTTGTGGCGTAAGCGGCTCGCAGCCTCTTCGTCCACAATAATGGTGGCGTGCGGATGCATTTGCAGCGCAGACGCCGGGCAGAACGCGCTCACACCACCCTCCACCGTTTCGGCCACAGCTTCGGCCTTGCCTGATCCGAAGGCAAGCAGCACCAAGTGGCGAGCTTTGAGAATCGTGCCAATGCCCTGCGTGATGCAATGCGTAGGCACCTTGTTGATGTCGTCGTCAAAGAATCGGGCGTTGTCGATGCGTGTCTGCTCAACTAGCGTTTTGACACGTGTGCCGGAAGCGAGAGACGATCCCGGCTCGTTGAAACCGACATGCCCGTCGGTGCCGATGCCCAGAATCTGCACGTCGATGCCACCGGCTTCTTCGATCGCCCTGTCGTAGGCAGGGCCGGCAGCCGCAATGCGTTCGCCGTCGCTCAGCGGAGCCCCGTCAAGCACGTCACCAGGCACGTGCACCAAATCAGGGTTCAGTCCAAGCGGTTCCACAACCGTGCGGTGAATGGTGGAATGGTACGACTGCGGGTGATCAAGCGGCAATCCCAAGTATTCATCCAATGCGAAACCACGCACCTGCGATACGTCAATATGCTCACTGTGCACAATGCGTGCGAGCGACTGGTAGGCGGCAAGCGGACTGGATCCGGTTGCCAGTCCCAACACCGCGTTCGGTTTGGTTTTAATGAGATCGGCGACTGAACGGCCGTAAATATCGCCTGCTTCACGCTCGTTTTTCACGATGATGACTTCGGTCATGATGTTCCTTTCGTTGAACTTGGATTGACGTTTTCGTTTGCTGATTACTTGAAGATTTTGTTCGATGATTTATTTGCTGATGTGCCGCAGCTCGTCGGCTGCTTTCCACACGGCTTCCTGAATGCGATGCAGTTCCGATGGCTGGCTCGTCACGGTCCATTCCTTCGCATAGGCCTCGCACCAGCATTCGAGCTCGCGTGCCAGCGCACGGTAATCGGAAGGCTGCCGATCGTCAACGTCATGCGCTTCACGCACGCCATGCGCTTCGGCGAGCGCGAATCCCGCTCGATTGAGCAACAGCTGACCTTCCATGGCGATACGCACGGCAGCTGTAATGCTTGACTTTCCTGTATGTGCCATAATCGGCGCGATTTCAACCATGCATTGCTGCAACTTACGATTGGCTTGCGGAACTCGTTCGATTATCGTTGCCATATTGCGCATCATGCGATCACGCGCTTCGCGCAAGGTCAATGCGTTTTCCTGATTGGCAAGATGCTCGGTCAAGCATGGGATGGTTTGCGCAACATCGGTATTGCAGTTTCCCGCACCATCATCCAATTCGAGATATTCCACAAGCTCCCGCCAAGTGAATACGGCTTGCGCGGAAGCGTTACGAAGCAGTGCAACGAATCGTGCGCTGCAATCGCCATATTCAACGCGCGAAATACGCGCAAGCAAATCATTTTCGGCAGTATTTTCAGCGATATTTCCTGCTGGATTCCACGCATATTGTGCACCGAATATCATGCCAGGCACGGCCATGCGCGGATCGTTGACATGCCCAAAATCGCCCCAATCGGTGACGAGCATGCCCTCCGCACCGCAGTCTAGGCCGTAGCGTGCGATGCGTGCAATGTTGTTCCACGCATCGTCGATGCGCGGGAGCAGCGCATTCCACCCCCATACGGCCGGGCATACGATTTGTTTGGCTCCGGCTTTCGCCACAAGTTGAATTTTCTCGTCGGTTGCTTCCGGATCGTACTGCCAGTTCAGCAATGTGACGTTGTTTGGCAGGGTTTCGAGGATTTCCGGCATTTCAATGGCGATGTCTCCCCAGAACATGGGCTCGTGGCCTTGCTGAGACAGGTGTTCGCAGAGTTTGCCCACGTATGTTGCGTACAGCGTTGCGACGCCCACGCGTTGTGCTTCCTGCTTCGATTGGCCTTTGCCGAGGTCGAAGGTTTCGTCTGCGCAGATATTAAATCGTTTCGTGCGGAAGAGTTGCAGGTACGAGTCGACCAGTTGCGTGGAGAACGCGAACGCTCGATCGTCGGCGACGTTAAGTGTGTGGTGCCTCATGCGTTCGATGAAGCTGAACGGCCGGTCGGCGTCTTCGGGGAATTCGCCAAGTTCGCGCAGTTCCTGCGTGCGCATCGCCACGTATTGGTGACCGAACGTGGAGACTGACGGCACGAGTTCGATGCCAAGGTTCGCACAGTATTGGTCGAATTCAAGTATGTCTGCCGGCGTGAGCGGGCTTGAACCACGCCACGTTTCACTCATGCCGTCGAATGCGAACGTATGCTCGATGTAAAGCTGCAATTGGTTGTATTTGTAAAGGCAGAGTTTGTCGGCCCACTGTTTGAGCCATGCGAGCGTTGGCACGCGACCGCGCGTCGCATCCAAGTAATATCCCCTGATCTGATATGCGGGAGCATCTTCGATCTGCAGTACTGGCAGCACGGCACCGTTTTGCCGTATGAGTTGACGCAGGGTCTGCACACCGTTGCGCACACCCTCGAAATCGTAACCGGTAATCGCAATACCGTCAGTATCGATAGTCAGCGTGTATGCACCGGGAGTGCCAGCTTCTTCCGACGCGTCCGAATCCGCAATATGCAAGCTGATGAATCCAGGCCACATACCACCCGTCGCGTAATCCCAATCAAGCCCTGTTGTGGAACGTATGTCGGCAACAAGCTGACGTGCAAGCAGATAATCGCCATCACCAATTGCAATGGATTCGTTCACACGACCCGCGTAAGGCAGCGATACCACGCCTTCGCCGACCGTCATGCTGTTCGGTTCGGGAATGATCGCCCATTCGCGGGTATTCTCGTTTGTCATCGATTTGCCTTTCAGCTTGCTGAATTCGCCTTTTTACGCGGATTATTGTGCGATTACCTGCGACTTGTTGCACGTCGCTTACATTGTTTGGTTTCCCAGCTGTGCTCGTTTTGCTGCGAGCGCAGCACCGATTGCGCCGATTGGTTTATCGACCGCCGCGATTCTGATTTTCGATGCGATGTCGAGTGTGTTCAGAAATCGGCAACCTTCTGCTCTGCGGCTCAATTCGGCTTGAATGATTTCGATCAGATCATTGCCGGTTTTCGCCATGCCTCCGCCGATGATGATGCGTTGCGGATCATAGGCTTGGGCGACGATTTGGATGACGTCCCCCATGCCGTGCGCCACTTTGCCGAGCACGTCGTTGGCATGCTCGTCTCCTTGCCGTGCTTTGCGGATGAGGTCAGGCATGGGTGGGTTTGCGGAGGGCCAGAGTTTTGCCACGGCTCCGCCGGACGCCACAGTTTCCAAGCATCCTCGCTGCCCGCAGGGGCATGCGAATCCGTTCGGGTCGACGGGAAGATGACCGATTTCGCCGATGCATCCGCTGTACCCGTGTTCGGCTTGCCCGTCGCGTACGAGCCCTGCGGCCAGGCCGGTGCCGAAGTTGAGGAACACCACGGTTGCGTTGCCGTCTACGTGCTCCACGAATTCCGTGGCTCCGACCGCAGCTGCGTTCACATCGTTTTCTACGTGAACCGGAACGTGCATAATCTCACTGATGCGTTCGCCGAGTTCTAAGGTTTCGATGCCGAGATTGACAACGTTGCGCACCTGTCCAGTTGCGCAGTTCACCTGTCCTGGAATGCCAATGCCGATGGGCAACGGTTCGTTGAAAAGTGTACGTGCGACGCGCACGATGTCGGTTACAACGTTGTTTTCGCCGGAATGCGATGGCATACGGCAAACGTCGACAACGCGGTCTGTTGCGTCGAGCAGCACGCCTTCGATTTTTGTGCCGCCGATGTCGATACCGATGCATCCTTGCTCACGATTATTGCGATGCAGTCTTGCGTTCATTGCATACACCTGCCTGGAATAGGATAGGTGCCCGGATTGCGGTTGTTCCGTCGCTCCGGGCACCCGTGCGCAGCATTTACGCCACGCACGGAGTTAGGGATACCTGTCAGCCCTTGACCGCGCCTGCCGCAAGACCTGCCTGCCAGTAGCGCTGCAGACCAAGGAAGAGCACGATCACCGGCAGCACGCCGAGCAGTGCACCCATCATCAGCGATCCGCGATCGTTGAAGGTGGCGAGCGATACCATGCCGTATAGGCCGAGTGTGACCGGCTTGAGGGTATCGGAGGAAACCATCATCAACGGCAGCAGGAAGTTGTTCCACGTTCCCACGAAGAGGAACAGGAAGATGGTCACCATGGCTGGGGCGAGCAGGCGGAGCACGATGGTGAAGAAGATTCTTGCTTCACCGGCACCGTCGATGCGTGCCGCTTCCAAGAGTTCGTTCGGCACGGAGGTTTGCGCATATACGCGACCTAGGAAGAAGCCGAATGGCGAAACGCAACACGGGATGATGATCGCCAGCATGGTGTTGGTCAGGTGCAGTGCGTGGAAAATGGAGTACTGCGGAATGGTGAGTAGTGCAACCGGCATCAGCATGCATCCCATGACCACGCCGATGGCGATGACCTTACCTCGGAAGTTGAATTTTGCGGTGGCATAGCCGGCCATCACCGAAATGATTGTGCCGATCAGTGCGGAAACTCCGGAGTAAATCAGGGAATTCAGCACCCAACGCCAGAATTGACCACGGGTCCATCCCATGAGCTTCGAATAGTTGGTGGCGATGGCGTCGGGAATCTGGTCAAGTCCGACGGCAAACCACAATCCGTTGCTGCTAGTCAGCTGCGATGGGGTTTTGGTGGATGCGATGATAGCCCAGTAGATCGGGAACAGGAAGTAGATGAGTGCTACGACGAGCACGATTACGGTAATGGTTTTGGCAATCGGCGATGGGCGCATGGAGCGTGGCAGATCATGCTCGGCTGCTTCACGTTGCTTTTCCATCATGCGTTCCGCTTTTCTGCGGGCGCGTTCGTCTTTTCTTGTTTCGACTGCGTTGCTCATTGCTCGTTCGCCTTCCTCTCGACCAGTGCGTAGATCATGGCGAGAATGCCTGCGATCAGTGCCATAACGATGGCGACCGCCGATGCAGGTCCGTCGCCGCCTGGGGTCAGCGTGCCTTGGGATGTGTTCATGGCCATCATCATTGGCGTATAGGTTTTGGAGATGCCTGGATCGGCGGTCTGCATGATCTGCGGTTCGTTGAATAGCTGGATTGTGCCGACGATGGACAGCAACATGGACAGCAGTGCCGCGGAACGCACGTTCGGCAGTTTGATGCGCATGGAAATCTGCCATCCGCTTGCACCGTCGATACGTGCGGCTTCATACAGTTCGTGCGGAATGGCTTGCAGTGCGGCCAAGAAGATCAGCATGTTGTAGCCGGTGAACGTCCATGTGGTGATGTTTGCCATGGAGGCGAGCACAATGTTCTTGCTGAAGAAATCAACGTTTATTCCGATGGCCGCAAGACCTTTGACAATCGGCGAAATCTGACCGTTATACAGGTACACCCAAATGATGGATGCAACCACACCTGGAATGGCGTACGGCAGGAAGTAGCCGAGACGGAAGCCCGTGATGTGCTTGACCACGAACGAATCGATGACCATCGCCAAAGCCAGCGCGATGACAATCATCAACGGAACCTGAATGAGGGTGTAGATCAGCACCCTGCCCACACCGGACCAGAAATCGCCGGACGTAAGTACATATTCGAAATTCTGGAACCCTACGAATTTATTCACCAATTCGCCGCCGCCGTAAGCGCCACCGCCTTCGGTGACCTGACGGAAGAAACTGGAGTAGATGGCATAGAAAATCGGGATGATGAATACGATGGCGAACAGTATGCCGAATGGCGCCATGAACGCCCATCCTGTTCGATTCTCGCGGCGTTGCGCTTCAGTGCGCTTTGGTTTCGCCGCTTGCGTTGTTGCAGTCATGATGTACCTATCTTTCGCATCGGATGCCACTCATCGTTGGGGGCATCTTTCACAGTTCGAATCGCCGTATCCGAATCTTCGTCACGGGAGAGGAGTGCCGGTTTCAGCCGCTCCGTCGAATCAGCTAAATCGATTCATAGGGAATATTCACGGGGAGGAATATTTGTGAGGAATGTTATGAACAACGGTGCGAAGCCATGTGCCACGTTGGCTCCACACCGTTGTTGGAGTGGTTATGGAATCAGAGCGGGTGATCTCTGATTCCATACGTCGATCACTTCGCTACAGACAGACCGTAGTTCTTGAGGGTGTCGATGGAGGTCTGCTGTGCCACAGGGAACACGTCCGCCACCTTGCCGGAACCGTCGGTTGCCTTGTCGGCGGCTTCCTTCATGGCTGAGGCGACCGCGGAGTAGCCCGGCATGTAGTTGAATGCGACCATGTTGTCGTTGGCAGTAGCGAATTCCTTCATCACGTCTTGGCCACCGTAGAATTCGCTCCAGGATTCAGGGGTCTTCGCGGTTTCGGTGTTGGCAGCCACAATCAGACCCTGGGATGTCAGATCCTCAACCTGAGTGTTGAACCAGTCGAGGAATTCCATGGCTTCGGCCTTGTGCTCACAACCCTTGAGCACTGCGACGCCGGAACCACCGTCAGGGCCGGTGCTGGTGCCATTGCCGAACCAGTCACCGATCTGGGTGACACGCCAGTCACCCTTGCCGGTGTCTCCTGCGGAGTCCTTGAATAGCGGAGCCTCCCAAGCGGCGCCGATGTTGCCGATCAGCGTGCCATCCTGCAGGGATGCGTCGAACGACGGCACCCAACGTGGGTTAGTCAGCGTGGCCTTGTTGTCGATCAGTTCCTGGAAGGTTTCAGCAAAAGCCTGCGAACCGCTGCCGTTGGTGTTGACCACCCAAGCGTCGTTCTTGACGGTGTACCACGGGTCGGAGGCGTTGGACAGACCGGCAAAAATGTTACCGGCCTCATCGGCTTCGTAATCCATGATGTACTTGCCGGACGCAGCCGCGGTCTTTGCCGCTGCAATCAGCTCGTCTTTGGTTTTGGGAACCTTGATGCCCAGCTCGTCGAAGGCCTTCTGGTTGTAGAAGTACACGAGCGGGCCGGTATCCTGCGGCAGGCCGTAGGTCTTGCCATCAATCTGCATCATGGAGTATGGGCCTTCGGCGAAGTTGCTCTTATACTTCGCAGCCTCTTCGGTAACGTCTTCGAGCAGACCTTTGGTGAACACCTCAGGCACTTCGGCGTAGCCGACCTGTGCAAGATCCGGAGCATTGCCGGCCTTGACGTCGGTTTCAAGCTTCTTGATCATGTCTTGCGCGGCACCGTCGAACTTGGTGGCCTTGACCTGAATGTTCGGATGATCCTTGTTCCACTTGGCAACAATGTCTTTAACCAAAGTCATGCCTTCGGAATCCGGAAGACGATGCATGTACGTAAGGTTGACAACCTCTCCGGAATCCCCGCCGGAGCTGGCAGTGTCGGAACCGCATCCTGCAAGACCCATGCACAGGGCCGCGAAAGAAGCTGCGCAAACCATCAAACGCTGAGTGTGGGATCGCATATCTCTCTCCTTCGTGAGATTATTCCGGCACCTCATCGCGCCGGATAATCACAGCATATATATGCAATTCCTTTTTGTCAAGTTTCCTTACATTTAAATCAGAAGCAAGCTACAAACAATGCCAAAGCATTGCAATTTAGCCAAACATAGAGTATTCACAAAAGCCAGAAATGCTTATATTTGCATCACACAACAGTTTTCAGTAATGCTTATTGACAATAAATACACAACGAAGCATCCGCTTGCATCGCGGCAAACTACAATATGTATCAGCCCCACACAGGAAAGCGAGGACACCGTGAGCGGCACGAGCCTGCGAGACTCAAGCATAGAGCTGAGCAGACATATAGTAACGTTGTAAGGCACGTAAATTAGATGGCCCTGCACCAGCCAGTGTTCTCTAATTCACATTTGACGGACATCGACTTCTCCATTAAGAGACGCCACTCTGGGAGATAGCCATGCCCCTGACATTGACTTCATGTCCACACTCAACCAAGGTAAGGTCGAGCGTGAACATGAAGTCAGCTTGAGTCGATTAGAGCTGAATCACGACTCCCTCCCAACGAGCGAGCTCGCCACGAGCGATCGACTTCACGCCATGCGCAACATCATAAGTGCTGAGCAGTATCTGCGATTCCGCGACGCCATCGCCGAGCAGCTCCGCCACTT
>OLQH01000652.1_pt1 | contig 35397 bp, 52 predicted proteins | sample 1672671 | NCBI WGS metagenome assembly OLQH01 (sample SAMEA3136712, study PRJEB25190) | human gut metagenome
TGTATTTAAATATTTTTCAATAACATTTTGTTTCTTTTCTTCCATATTCAACACTCCCATTTTTATGATTGAGCCAAGTTGGCTCTTTATTGAAAAGGACTTATATAATCACTTTTTTAAACAAAGATAATAGGGTAGTATTCCTTTTAATTAAAATCATTAATTTAATCCAATTGTGATTAATGCCTAATATTTTAGATTTTTATATTTTTATTTCTTGAAATATTATTTTTTATTTTGTAATTTGAATACTTCAAGAGCTTCATCTAATGTTGTTTCTATGTAATTAAAACCATATTTTTCTTTATCAATAATTTCTTGTTCTGATTCTAAATTTTGTAATTTTTCAAACTGAACACTATAATCACAAAATACTGTGACACCGTCATGATATTCATAGAAAATCTTACATTCTCTTTCATTTCCAAAATGAGTAATACTTTTGCTAACCTCTTTCATGATTGTTTTACATCTATGATTTTTAGTGATATTTTGAACAGGAAAATTTTCATCAATGTTTTCCTGTACATATTTATATGCATCAATTAATGCCATTTTTAATCCTCCTTATTTTTTAACTACAATACCAAAATATTTATGGTAGATTAGGATTGTTTTCCTTTGATTTTTTATATCTAATGTAATGATTGTTGCTCATATGGTTTAGATATAATTAGGACTTACATTACTTACTTTAATTAATCATATGACTAATCGAAGGGAATTAAAAAACGATTGAACTACTGTGCGCAATATTGTTAGTATATAATTTTTTTGAACTATTATTGATTAAATTCTTAATAGTTAATGCCTAAATAAACTTTTATATAATTGAGCCAAGTTGGCTCTTTATTTAAATTATTAACTTTATAATTTTATTCCTGTAATACATGTAATAAATGCAGAGATAATTGCTAGACCCAAAGCAATAGCAATTACAATTATATTTTGAGTAAACATAGTTTTAATTACTATTTTTAAATATTCTGTTATCGGATCTTTTTCATTATTCATCTTCTACCATCTCCTCTAATATTTTTTCTAAAGCTCTTACTTTCTTCAATAATACATATCCATTCGTTTGTTTGAATTCTTTGCTTGATGTTATGATAGGGGTTGGATCTTTTCCAACAATAGCATCAGCTCCAAGTATTTCTTTACGTTCCTCTGGACTTTTACTTCTAATAAAATCAACTGCTTCTATCTCAATGATAACATCAAGCATTAGCATAATTTTATCTCTTACTTCTTCGTACATAGGCTGTAGTTTTTCTTTTTCTACAAAACCGTGATAGAAGCTGGATCTTGAAACATCATATTTATCCAATTGTTTTTTCAAAGAGCCAGTATAAAATTTCTTGATAAGTTGAATTTTGTTATTTATAAATACGCTCATTTTCTTCACCTCACATTAGGAACACTTTTTAATTTTCACGAACAACTTGTTCCTTATCTACTTATATGTTATTCCTAATGGTGGCATAAGTCAAATCATATATTATATAAAAAGGTGTTTTGATAGCACACCTTTTTATAGAGAAACTATTAATGAACCAAACGTTTACTAGTATTCCTTTCTAGGAACTCCTAGTATACATATTTTAGCATATCTAAAAATCGGTTTTCTCTACTTTTTTTCCACGATTAAAATTTGAACTCTTTTGAAAGTCACATAGAATAAGGACTTTTTATTTTTATATATTTTAAATTTTTTTTGATTCTCATTTAATCAACTACATTTAAAGTGGATTTTAAAAAGAGCTAGTTTGGCTCAATTATGAAAATATTGATTTAATGAACCAATAAAAAATGAAAAGAGCCAAGTTGGCTCTTTTGAATTTGAAATATATTCTACAGGTGGATTTCTGAAAGAATATACTTTTTAAGTTGATTGAATTAGATGGTTTCTTTTGATCAACTGTATGTTGGATTTATCTATTTCTTCCAACTATAGCAATTATAGCATACCCCAAAAACGGTTTTCTCTACTTTTTTTCCACGATTGATTTTTTTAATCTTCTGAAACTAGCATAAAATAAGGGTTTTTAAAAATCAAAAAAAATAAACTTTTTTTAAATATTATCAAATATGATGATGTAATTCTTATTTTTTACAATAAAAGAGCCAACTTGGCTCTTTTAAAAAATACATACATAGACAAGCACATTATATGGATTGTTCGTCATTAATTTCTTCTGTTTCTTCATTTACATGTTCTTCTTCAAACAGTTTATCATATTTATGAGGTTCACTTATACATTCGTTCATTGCATCCATCAATGGTTTTAAATCACTACCATGTGCTAAAGCAAACAATTCATTTAAATCATTCGACAATAATTTATTTAGGTCTATATCTAATCCTAATTCTCTTTCAGCAAATTGTTGGGAGAATAATATTGTTGTAATAGCATTTCCTTTGTAAAACGGTTGAATATCAAACAGCTTACTCATATTAAAAGAGAAAAGGGCAACTTTTTGATCTAACGAACATCTTTCATAATAATTCTTATCGAACCCTTGAAACACTTCATTAAATGCGAGATCAAAATTTTCTAAAGACATTGGTTCAATATAATGTTGAAAATCATCTTTGGTTGTTCCAACAAAATCTACTGTTCTGAACTTTCCAGCAAAATCATATAGATCTTCATAAATAAAATTATTGATTCCTTTTAGAAAATTGATTTTGTCATCTTCAGTTTCAAGTTTTATTTGATCAAGAACATTTTCTTTTTGTTCAATAAGCATAGCAGTTTTTATCTTTACAATGTTTTCTTCTTTAATTGCTAATTTTGACTCTGATTTTATATTCAATTTATTTTTTAAAGTATTAGTATGTTTATACTTTAAATCATTAAATCTTTTTAATTGATTATCATAAGAAAAAAATGGATCGCTTAAATCCAATTTGTCGTGTTTTTCATTCATCTTTTTTGCCTCCAATTTAGTAAGTAAAACAAAAGAGCCAAGTTGGCTCTTTTGAAAATGATTATGATTTTAATTCTTCTTGAAGTAAATCATCTAATGATTTAGTTCCTTCGATATATGGTTGAAATAAATCTTTGCCCTTTGAGTATCCATCTAAAGAGCAAAGTGAAGAAGCTGTTTCAACAATTTGTTCTCTTTCTTCTTTTGTTTTCATGACCTTTCCTCCTATTCATTTACAGCTTTTTTTAATGCTGAACTTGCTTTAAAAGCAGGGGATTTACTTGCTTTGATTTCAATTGTTTCACCAGTATGAGGATTTCGACCAGTACGAGCGCTTCTGTCTCTTACTTCAAAATTACCAAATCCCTTTAGAGAGACTTTGTCTCCTTTAACAAGTGCATCAGTAATTACGTCAGCAAAGCTTGTGATTACTTTGTCTACATCAGTTTTAGTCAGTTCAGTTTTTGAAGCAATAGCTTCTACTAATTCATTTTTTGTCATTAATAAATTCTCCTTTATCTTTGTTATATAACTATTATATTATAACAGTTGTGACAATTTCTAAACATTTTTTCTACTTTGATGAATGAGCCAAGTTGGCTCTTCTGCTAGATTTCGATAATGTCATCTTGTGTTTGTTCTTGATTTAACACTTGATTTTCTTTATCTTTCAGATAATCTAAAAAGCTTTCATCATTTGCAGATAAGCATTCAAATAGATTTTTAGCAGTAGCAATTCTAACAGCTTCATCAATGTTAATAGATATACTTTCTTTATAATATATTTCTTTAACTTGTTTTTTTGAAATTTCAAATATATTTTCATAAAATTCTATAAATGATGAAAGCTCGTTTACTTGATTATTATTTAAATATTCTTTACAGCAGTCAGAAACTGCATTTTGCATTGGATAGTTGCTTTCACTTTGTTCTATTAATTGATCTATCAGTTTTTTTTCTAATTTATTCATGAATATACTCCTTTTCTTTGGAAATTGAAAAGAGCCATATTGGCTCTTTTCAATGATTATTTGTATTAAATTTGAATATAAAAAGCAGAAATTCTTTTTAAAACTTCTACATTTGTAGTATAGCATATGTAAATCGACAAATCCTCTACTTTTTTTCCACGATAGATAAATTATTTAATTTATATGCTATATAGATGAAAAAGAGCCAAGTTGGCTCTTTTGCTAGATTTCGATAATGCTATTTTTAATTAAAAAGGGCTAAAGTAGCCCTTATTAAATTTCCAAATTATTTTCTTGTTCATCTTCTTCAAATTCATTAACATATTCTTTATACATTTCTTCGACATTAGATATTAAGTTTTCTATTTCAGGAAATGCTTTTACTATTTTACGTCTAGCTATTTGATAATCTAATATATATCTTGTTTGTGATTCCCAGTTGGTAATCATATCACTGTTATCATCAATATATTCAGGTATCAAATCTAACATATCATTTTTTTCAAATACATTTATTAACTGATTAATGCTATGGACTTTTGGAAAATCTATACCATTCATAAAAAGAATGTATTTTAATGTTAGTTCAACTGATTGCTGTAAATGATAACCTGCATAATTGAGCATGATTTCATCATCAAATGATTCATAGATATTTTTTGCTAGTATTAAGTTTTCTTTTGCAATATCTAGGTATGTTCTATCGCTCATATATGGTTACTCCTGTTTTCTTTATTTCATTTCTTAAATTGGCATCTACTGTAAAATTGTTCCAGTAATCATATGCCTTTGTAATAAAAGGAAAGTTGACTCTCTTATTTTTATCAAGTTCAAGATAAATATCGATGTCACTGTCAATGTGACAAGTAGGTTTTAAACTTGATCCAAAAATAATTATCTTTTTTATATTTTCATCCTTTTTTAATGAATTTAATATTTCTGATACATATTTTTGTTGGTTTGGGAAAATACGATCACAATGTTCAAAGGGTTGTTTTATACATACATGATATTTATATTTTTTCATAAGCATAACCTCCTTATAGATATTGTATCATAATAATTGATAAATAGATTAAAAGAATATTTTTCACTTACCATATTTTTTTACATCGTGTCACCACTAATTTAATATTAGAAAGGGTCAACTTAGCCCTTTATTAAATTTCTAAATCATCGTTTTCTTGTTCAAACTGTTCATTTTCATATTGATTTTCTTTGATGTTTTCTTGTGTAATAATTGATGCTATTTGTTCTTCTATGATTTTCATTTGTAATGGATCATTGATAGAAACTGGTATATCAATAATATTTACTTCATTATCTGAATTCAATAAAATACCAACTTTTCCTTCATTAATGAAATTATTTTTTTCTTTAATATCATATATAAAGATATTATCCATATCTTTAACATGCAATTTATCTAGTAAAGTAGCATACTGTTCAAGTGTAATTGCACTTTCATATACTTTACCTTTTAAATTCTTATTTAATATATGTTTTTCTTTGAATTGTTCATTAATATTTTTTATCAATTCGTTTATTGTAGATTTATAACTTGATTCAAGAAAAGAAAAGTAGGGCGAAGAAATAAAATCATTGATTTCATTTACGAATTCATTCCTGAATGATTTATCTTTTATATTTTCAATAAGATATTCTTTTAAATTTTCCTTTTCATGATTATTAGAAGTCATTAAATCTGAATAGATTTCAATAGTATTAACTAAATTATTCATGATTATAACCCCATTGATGTTTCAATTTCATCAAGAGATAATTCGTATTCTTGATGATGTTCTTCTAAATCATATCCTTCAAGTTCTTGTTGCTGAATTCTTTCAACAGCAAGATCTATGAAATTGTTGAGTTCCGCAGGAGTAATAGGTTTGACATATCCGTAAACTTTTAATGAAAGTTCGTCACTGTCGGGGGCTTTTACTTCTATCATATTAAGTAATGCTTGACAGATCGTATATCCAGTTGCTCCTTTTGCTAGAAGTACTCTAACTCTGTCATGATCAATTAATCCCATTTGCCCAATTAAAGAGAGTGAATCAGGAATTTCTGATATAACAGATAAAAGTATTTGCATCCGTTGATGATTATTGAGTTTATAAATATTCTTTTTTAATGCAAGACATATTTCTTTGCTTCCTTTATAGTTCATACATATCATCCTTTCTTTCTATAAAGTCAAAATATTTAGTTTTCACAAAAAGAGCCAAGCTGGCTCTTTTAAAATTTGATTTCTTGATTTTTCTACATCTTTTTATTGTAAGTATTAGGTGAAAATTCAATTTCTTTATTCCAGTCAAGAATGTTGTCTAATTGTGATTGAAAATATTTTAAATATTTAAAACGTATATTGTTTGGAAGTTCTTTATAAATAATATATTTATACTGCTCTGCGTGATTGCATTCCCATTCACTAACAGAGTGTTCTATTGCATATCCAAGTCTTTCTAGTTTCAAATTGGTATAGGCATCATTGCTTCTTTGTTTTGCTAATTCAAGGCATTTGTTTGTTAATTTATTTAGAAACTTTTTATTTTCAAATAGTTGAATTGAACAGTTATATAAATCTTTTAGAGATAATGATGTATCATTTTCAAAAGAATAAGTTAGGTCATATTCATTGATTTCGTGAGGTGCGCTGATTATATCTTTATAATTTAAAATATGATTATTTCCTACTTTTCCATTGGTATATAAATTTAATTCATGCGGATAGATATTTCTTTGTAAGCTAGGAGAAAGTTCAATATCTAATTTACAATAGTCCTTTGATATATCTGAATCGTATTTGTAAATAAAGTTAAGCGTATTGGAATTTCTAGAAGAAAGCCATATTTTAATACTGCTTTTATTATAATCAACATCATAATGACCATTCAAAATAAAATTATTAAAAATATAGTCATTTACTTTTTTATTTGTACTATTATTTTTAATAAAATCTATTAGATCCTGCAAATTTTTTTCAAGAATAAATTTTGATGTATTTCTTCTTGTTGGTGTAAAAATAGGGGAACCTAATTGATTATTTTCTTTATCAGCTCTTGCTATTTCGCATATATTGATAGCCAATTCTAAATATTCATTGTAATTTTCTATATATCCTACAAGACAATCATTTAAATCAACGATTACAAAATTTTTTTGTATCAATTTATTCATAAGATTGAACGATAATTCTTTTTCATTTGAGCTATATGATATTTTAGCAACATGCAAAGGTTTAAAAGTGCTAGTTGATGCAGTTGTATAATTTATTTTCATAGCTTTTCCTTCTTATAATTTAGAAAGAGCCAAGTTGGCTCTTTGTTATATTTCTAGTTCATATTCATCTTCTTGTTCTTCATATTGATTATTTTCTTCTTCATTTATAACTTTTTCAAATACTTCATGCATAGCTTGTTTTTTAATTTCTTCACAATGTGCAATATCTCTATGAATTTCATGATAACGTTTATTTATTTCATTAATTTCATCTAATTTGTCATCTAAAATTGATTGAATACTAGAGGGGTTTTTCATCAATTTAAAAGGTAGTTCTTCAAAGAATGAGAGAGTTTGAATAATGTTATTTTTATCAATTTCATCATATACAATATCTAATTGAGATACCTGCTCATTATATATTTCACCTAGTTCTTTTAATGATTTTAAACTGTTGATTTTTAATTTAGCATCTTCATTTTCTAACAGTGAATTTAAATAAGTTCTGATGTTTTTTTTATGAGCTATTTCATTCATGACATCTAGTTTTTCATTTTCCAGTTTATGTTTTTTTATAAACTGGAAGAAATGTGTTTCTTGATTTAGAAGATCTTTAAGTTTAGTTTTATTAACATTTATTTGTTCATCAAGTTCATTAAGTGTGTTGTTTATTTCATCATTACTTTTGTATGCTAAATCTTTTGTAGAAATATTATTTTCTGATAATTTCATTACATCCTTATTATGGTTTAATAAAAATTTATAATGTGCTATATCTGTATCAATATCCTCTAGATTTACAGGCTTTAAAATACAATAGCTTTTTAAATATTCTCTAAAATCTTCTCTATCAAAATTTAATAGTTTGTAATCAATTTTTTCATTTTGAACATGTGAATTTTGAAAATAGTCATTATATTTAGATATGAATATTTCTTGGGATTTTGTTATCTTATACATGTCGTTGAAATAAGAAGCGATAAGTTCCTTGTTATTTTTTAGCATATCTGCATTATCTAATTCAACTGAATATTCAGCAAATAGTTCACGTAAATTTTTTTCTGCTTCAGGGTACAGTAAATAGGTATCTTTAATTTCATTTTTATATAGTCTTCCAACATTTTCAGGTAAATGTATCAACCTAAATTGTTCACAGGTTTGTATTTCCCAATTTTCAACATCCATACCACCGTTTGATCCATACATATATTGGTCATAGGCTTCACCAGCATCATATTCGGCAATTTCTTTCATGGCATTTATTACTGCTGTTTTTACATCTTTATCTAGCAAAATTGTATCATCTGTTCTTTCAAGTAAATCGTTTGGTAATTTAGGAGGATATTTGTCTAAATATTCTTTTATATAATATAACACATACTTTTTGGTTGGTTTATTTTCTTTTAACAGATCTTCCATTTTTTCATTGATCATATTGAGTCCTTGTTCATCAACTTGTTTATATTCAAACAAAGGTATCTTTTCTATACGGTCATTATCTAGGTATTCAATCCATATATCAGTATCAGAATTCGCTAGGCTGTTTCCCAAGCGGTCACCTTCAGGATAACTAATAACAATTTTAGTTTCATTATTAGAAGAAAGACGAATCGTTTCTTTATCTTCAATATAAAAATCTGTAGAGTTTTCTATGAATTCATGTTTGAATTCTTCGCTGGGGAAAAGCTCTTTGATACGTGCAAGAGCAACATTTTCATTGATATTAGATCCTTTCAAGGTAGATACTAACTTATTTATTTTTTTATTTAACAATTCATTCATTTTATTTTTTCCTTTCCTGATAGATTTAAAAGAGCCAAGTTGGCTCTTTTAAAAACTCATTTCAATTTCATCTGTTTCTTCAACAATTTCATCTTCTTCTAAAGAAGTTTCTTGTTCTTGTTGTAGAGTATATTCTTCAATGTATTGATTCATTTCTTTAGCATGACTGTTAAATTTTGACATGACATTAGTTGAAAGATTTTCAATATCCAATGATATATCTTCATGAGATTTACCAGCGTTTTCAAGTTGTTTGATATATGAGTTATAATTACCTTTTAGATGTGACTTTAATTGGTCATCTAACTCAAAGCCATACATTCCTAATGACATTGTAGCAAATATATCCGCTTCAATTTCTTTTCTCTCCGTTGTAAAGAGGATATTTGTATTTTGTCCATCTTCTTTCTCACTTTTTTGAGCTTCTAGATTATGATAAAATGCGTGTCCTAGTTCATGCAGCATAACATAGATTTTTCTAGTATCTTCACAAATGGTATTGATACAAATTGCATTTGATGAAGGTGAAAAGAATCCACCTAACGATATTGAATCCAATTCTACATCTTCTATAGAATAGGGGGTTTTTTCATTAATGTAATTTGCTATTGCTTTGCACATAAAGTTTGCTTTTTCATCTGCAATACCAACAGAAAAAAGTTCTGGATATTTTTCTTTTGGATAGGTTGTTTGTGAAATATCAAAGACAGTACCTTTACCAAAAACCAGCTTTTCTTTTATATCATACTCACCAGCCTTAGCTTTTTCTTTGATTTCAGCACATGCTTCGGATAAAGCTACTGCAATATATTGTGCGTTTGTTGTAAGAATCGTATCTTTATAATTATCAGAGATTTTTTGGTATTTCAGTACTGTTTCTTTATCAGCAATTATGAATCTCTTTGTTTGTGGAACGAGAATACTTGCTCCATGTGTTCCTTTTTTTGGATAAGCTCCCATCTTTACCCATGATGCACTTGATTGAACAAATGTAGCATGAGGGTTTTGTTGAAAAATCATTGCGGTATTTCTAGGTGAATAGTTATAGAATCGTGATGAAAATAGAAAGTATTCTATCATCTTGTCTTGGTCGGTTCTATAATTATCAAAAATATCTCTTATGGCTGTTTTTGACAGTTCTTTAGTTTCTTCAACCTGTTTCTTATACTTTTCAAGTTGTTCTGGAGTAGGTGTCCACTTTTTCTTACTATTCTTCGACATCACATAGACCTTCTTTCATTAATTTTACAGTCATATCTTCATCAAGTTCCTTTACAAGTTCTTCATCGACTGTATCAGAGATATTAATGATTTCCTCAACATAACCGATGGCCATTGTGTCAGTATTTCCGACATAGCTTACATTTCTTTTTAAATCTTGTTTAAAACATACGTACATAATTATTTCCTCTTTTCTTTTTTATTGATTAAAGTTAAAAGAGCCATGTTGGCTCTTTATTATAATTCTATTTCAATAGTATTTTCTTTATCTTCTTGAACTGTATCATTACTATTATTTAAAATGTTTTCTTTCATCTTATCATAGGTTTCTTCATCTTTTTCTATAACAATTACATTACGATTTGTATTGAGAGAAGCAATAGCAAAATTCCCTGAACCGCCAAATTGGTCTAAAAGCAATTCATAAGGCTTTGAAATGCAATGAATAATATCTTCTAAAAGTTCAACTGGTTTTTCGGCAGAGTGTATTTTTTCTTTTGCTTTTGCTGGTTGATAGTCAAATGCGGTAGGAAGCATTTTAGATGTTCCAGACATATAGTGAATTTCTAACCCATGTTTTTCTAATATATCTCTAACTTCATAAGAACTTTTACCTTTTACATCTAAATTGTTTTCTCTTGCAATTTGAAGATTTCTTTTTTGATTTAATCTCAACTCTCTAGGTTTGCCATTTGAGAAAATCATGACATCTTCACAGTTGCTTGATTTTCTACCAGTATTGCTTACAAAAGTTCCTTTTGACCATGAAACCTTAGAGTAATATCTAAATCCAGCATCTTTTGCCATTTTTTTGATACTGTAGAGATATTCCATGTTATCTTCATTTTCTTCTGGAAGAAATTCAACAAGGAAAGCTCCCTCTTTTAATACACGTTTTTTTTCAGTAAAATCATTTTGTTCATATCTAAAAAGCTCATATTCAGCAAAGTTTCTATTTCCACCTTTTAAAGATTTTGTAAGCAAATAGGGATGATCAGTAACAATACCATCAATGCTTTTATCAGGAATAGCACTTAAATCTCTACCATCACCATTTATTAATAAACATTTGGTTTCTTTTCCTTGTATTTGAGATTTAACTTGATAGACACCTCGACTAATTTTTGTAAATATTCCTCTTTCAACACCTTCATAGATTCTTGCTCTCACAGATTCATTATTTACTTGCATATTCTTAACATTGTTGATAACTTCGGTAGCATCTTTAACAGTAAAAGAATCATCTTCATAGAAATAATCAAATAAATTCATTTGAATTGTATTCATGATTTATCCTCTAATTTAAAAGAGCCAAGTTGGCTCATTGTTCTAGTTCATAATCATTTTCTTTTTGTGATTGTTGAAGTTCCTGTTCATCATTACCAAAAATTTCTTCATAAAGATTGATTTTTTCATTGTTATTATCAACAGGGACAATATGATAATCTGTAATTGTTTCTAATGTCACATTATCAGGAACATAATGATACATATTCCCATAGCATCTTAAAACCAAATCTCCTAACTCATTAAATTTTAGATCTATTCCCGAATGAATATCAGCAGTTTCAAAAATATTTTCCAATGTATTATGAAGATTATCATTATAGACATCCATTATTCTATTTTTATGTCCTACATCAGCATAATGAGGGAAGATATAACATTTATAATCAGGAACATACTTATTAAGAAAAATTTGAAAATGTTCAATTTCATTATTATGTTTTATTTCATCCTCTTGATTAGTAACATCACCAAGCATTTTAGTTGTAAGATAGGCTGTACCATCAATACTTGTTAATTTAAGTGTCTTCAGTTCACTGTTTTTATCATGAAATTTTTTAAATACTAGGAATTCATTATCATATTTATTTTGTTCAATAGATTCAGCAAATTTTTGATAGGGCATCTTTAAAAAATCTAATGAGCATTTTATCCAGCCTTTGAATGATTTTTTTTCTTCTTCATCCATATTTGAGCCTATATTATTTTCAGCAAACTGTAGATAGTCATTAATGAGTTTTGCTCTAAAATGATTGACATCTAATTCTTCTACACGTTCATTATAGTCATTCCAAAACTCAATATTTGTTTTATTATCATAGCCTTGTACGATTGTATATTTATTATAAGAGGCATTTTCTTTTACATCTTTTAAGATTGCATTGGTATAATTTTTAATATTGAGTTCTTTGTTTTCATTGTTTAATTTATCATATGTTTTAAAAAAATGTTCATTTGACATATCTATTAAATCAGAACATTTTTCAATTATCATACCTAATACATTCATATTTTCTTCAGGACAAGTGATTTTTTGTGCTTCATAGAGTAAATGATTTAAAACTTCGGATTTAAAAACATCACAACTATCATTTATAAATCTAAAACCCACATCTTCTATTGGAGGATAATTGGAATGTCTTTTTAAGATTTTATCAACAAATTCTTCATCATCCATATCATGGATTTGAATGACCATTCTTGTCCAGTCAATAAAGTTTTTATAACTTTCTTCATCCTTACTGTTAATATTTGCTTCAGCATGATAAAACCATCTAGTTTCTATTTCTTTTTTTAGTTCTTTAATTGATGATTCATAAACTTGATCATTATTTCCAAAGGCAAAATTTTTATAATATAAAATAGTTCTACTAAATGGTTTTTCCATTGTATTTTCTTCTACTACTTCAAAATCATCTTCTCCTAAAATTAAAGCAAGAGAACTACCATTTTCCCATTGCATATGAATTGTACCTTCATCATCTACAAATTTTACTGTTCCAATCGTTCCTTCAGGAACAGGTTTTGTTTGATCGTTCATATGATTTAGTTTTATTTTTGTTCCTTCAGGAAACCAAATTTTAGAAAGTTCCTTTTTATTTTCATCCATTTTTAAATTCTCCTTTTTAAATATTTAAAAAGAGCCAAGTTGGCTCTTTTATATTTCTAAATCACTTTCAACATCTAATTCTTCATTAGTTTTTGAAATTTCAAAAACGTCTATATATTCTTCAAATTGAGTATTATCATTCAGTTCTTCAATATTTAATTTTTTTTCACCGAATAGATAGGGCATTATATCCATATAATAATCAAGGTTATGTGTTTTTACATATTCGTACATTTGAATGTAATTCATATTTGAAGTGTCAACATGATGTGTGTATGCTAATTTAAGTGATAAGTCTTTAAATATGTATTTTTCATAATATCCATTAAGATCGTTAATTAAATTTGCAATACCAATTTCATCTATATCATAGGGTGGTTGAGTTTCTATGTTTGTATCCTCTGAATCAAAAAAATACAAGTTATCATCAATTATTTTATATGTTAGATTGAAATAATTCATGAACTCTTTTAGTGTCAATTTTTTGTCTGATTGGCTTATATTAGATAAATCTCTTTTAACTTGACTTTTGGTAAAACATGCTCTATCATAATTTTCAGATAGAGCATATTCAACATCTTTGGGTAATGAGAACCCTATAGATCTTATATGCTCTATTTTATTTTTATAAAACATTTTATCTGCATTATATGTTTTTTCAATTAAATTAGATAAACGCTCTTTCTCGTAAATTGAAGTAATTTCATTAATAAGAATAGCATCTCTGCCCATTTTCTTATTAAATCTTACTACAGCAATAATAGGATTGTTTTCGTCATCCACTTCATTTAAAACAATTATTTTGCTGGTATAATGTGATAGTGAGTCGAAAGCAAATATACTGTTTTGAATCATTTCTTCACTGTCACTAACAAAAGCATAACCAATGTCATGTTTCTCTTTGATTTTTATTACTGTTGAAACATTGATTAAAATTGGATTGGTGATGTTACTATTGATATAATCTAAACATTTACTGTTGCTTGAAATTACCATTGGGAAACGGGTATCATATCTACCACTCATTAATTCAATCAACTGTTTGTCAAAACTTTCTATAGTTCCATTCTCTTTTATGATAGATTTGTTTATTCTTCTAATTTTATCTAACTCATTCATTTTATAGATTCCTTTCTATTAAAACTAAAAAGAGCCAACTTGGCTCTTTTTAGTTCTAGTTCTTCATCTTCTTCAATTACATCTTCGATATTGTAATCATTATCGTAGAATTTATCTAATATATCATTGTCTGACATAGAGTAGACTGGGCATTCAAGGTAATCAATGCCATTAGATTGATATTCTTCATTTTCATACAGTCCAGCGATATATTCGCTTAAATCTTCTAATGTAGTCCTTTTACCAGCTTCATCATCAACGCTCCTATATATTACTTTTGCATGATCAACAATCTGTTGAATGTTGTCATACATAAGATAAGGATGATTTTCTTCCAAATAGTGTATCGTTTTATACTTTTCATAATCCATTTTCTCTGCGGTCTTATTTGCATAGACTTGTTTTGCCACTTCCAATCGTTGACTGTAAACAAGAGAATTTGACCATTCACCTGTTTCATCATTTATATCACAAGCAACATTGTAATAGTTAGATACTTCATTTTTTAAAAGCGCAACGTGATTTTCATTATCACGCATTATCACTTTAAAAGGAGTACCATTATTAAAAATAATATTTGGACTTTGCTTAGTATTTAAGCTAGATATTAATTCTTCTGTTTCAATGTCACAATATGAGGATAAGTCATCTAATACACTTTGATGTTCAACTAGCCAATTAGCAATTTTATTGTTTAAATTAAGTCGGCTGCTTGATTGTTGTTTATGAGGTTTAAAGATATATTGTTTATCATTTTGTAAACAATCAACGATTTTATCTAGTTCTTTATAAGCACTTAAGTATATATCTTTAATCGCTTTACCATCCTCTACAAAATCTTTTAGATCATTAGCAGTTAAATTAAAATCTGGTAAATTTGATAGAGCAAATTCATATGCATTAAACTTATCATAAGTTCGTTTCATTTGAGATTTTAATTTTTGAACAGATTCAATTTTTGTATAATCAAAAGTTATGTCCGTGAAATCATTTATGATGGTTTCGCCTAAAGGTGAAGTAAATTCAGTAAAAATATCCACACCATTGGCTGAATATGCCCATCTTAATCCGTCTAACGCTTGAAATACTTCATAAACCTTGAATCATTGATATACGAATAAGCTTCGAATTCTGTTCTGAATTTTTCACTATATGTTTTATTATCGTCACCTTTTTTCATTGTTACTGTATATGGTTCATTTTCATATTCATCGTATGTTCTATTGATAGTATAATAAGTATCCATTTTTTATCCTTCTTTCTATTTATATAAAAACAAAAGAGCCAAAATGGCTCTTTTTAAAGTTCTATTTGATTGTCTTGTTCAATTTCCTCTGTAATTTCATGTTCAATGATATTATCTTGATAAAGAGCATCAAAATAATCCGCTTTAAATACTTCTTTTGCAAATTCAAGATGTTTTTCATTGTAGCAAGTAAAATCACGATCCGCTGCTAGGGTATCTTTTCCATTACAAGTTACTACTTTTGGAAAATTTTCATGAGATTCTTTGACTTCCATATCTTTGTTTTCATTAAATATATTTTGAAAATAATTATTTTTTAGATCATGATAATCACCAAACTGGCTATATTCATCAATATAGCCAATGTTATAAATTGTCCTTAAATTAAAATCAATTTGTTTTGTATCTTCATCATATTCGCAATAGGTAAGTATATCACTTGCTTCAAGAAGAGAAATTACATGATTGAATTCATTGTTATCAAGGTGATATTGTTCTTGAATATCTTTTTTATCACATATCCAATTACACGAAAAAGATTTTTCCATTGCACGATAAATAATCATGTCTTTTACATAGGAATAGTACAGTTCCATAGAATCTTGCAATGTAACGTTCAATGATTCTAAACTTTCTTTAAGATTTGTAGCATCATCCATAAAATATTCTAAAGGATGTACAGAATTTATTTTTTCATATCTTTCCTTTGCCCATTCGTTGATGTTTAAAGATTGGATTTCATCATGTATTCTATTTTGAAGATTTTTGATAATATGTGTCATTGAATCATGAGGTTCATCAATATCTATTGAAAGCCATAGCCTTTTGAGATTACTGAAACCAATACCTAAATTTACTGTTTTATTATCAATATAACATTTAACATTATCTTCTTTTAACTCATGTGAAAGTACTTTTATCTTTTCTTGAATACTATTTTTGTTTAGAAGCTCATAGTCTAATTTATCGTTTATTTTAGAAAATTCTTCTTTGCTTATCCTTTTTTGAATTAGATCTTTTAATGATTTAGTTGTTTTTCTATATCCACTATTAGTTTTAGTTCTAGTAGTAAGTTCATTGTTATCTAAATCAAAATTTTCAATAATATCACATTTTGTTTTTTTCTTTAATGAATTCATGAGACTATTTATTTTATCCTGATCTTCAATACATGAGAAGAAATATATAGAAAATTCATCATTAGAGTAAGCTTTACTTACAGCGTCAACACCAAATTCTTTAGTTAGTTTTAAAAATTCTTCTTCATATTCATTTTTGAATAAAATACTGTTTTGTGTTTCTTTATATTCCATTTAAATGTTCCTTTCTAATTAATGTAATAAAAGAGCCAAGTTGGCTCTTTTACAAAGTTTGTGCATCATGTTCATTGATTTCTTCATTTTGTTCATTTTCTACTGGTTCAATTTTTGAATCATAACTATCGTGTACTTTTAAAACAGTATAACGTTCAGGGTGTTCTTTCATGATTTCTCTTTTTCTAGCATTTTCTTCATAATAATGTTTTACTTGCAAAAGCTGGTTAAGATCATTTATTTTTAACTGTTCATGTCCTTTAAGGTTGAATTTTACACTTTTAATATCAAATGCTTTTTCTTCAATACTTTCATTTTCTGATATTTTAAAAAGAGATTTATTTTTATAAGCTTCAATTATTTTATTGGAAGCTGTTTTTCCAGCATCATCTAAATCAAGCATTAGTCTTATTTTTTTAATATCTTTGAGTTCTTCATTATTTTTAAGATTGTATTTCAAAGTTGATAGGGCACAACCGCAACCTGATGATGCAAGAATATGAGCATTAGGATTATCTTTGGTTAAAGTAGCATAACTCAATCCATCAATAACTGCTTCAGTAACAACCAATGTATCTGTAGGAATAGGGCATTTGTAAAAGAATCCATTTTGCTTATTTGAACCATAGACATCTAATTGAAATTTAGTTTCTCCTGTTCCTCTTCGACAACCAAAAACAGGCTTTTCTTTATTTTCTAAATCGTATGATATAAATACAGCGTTATGAAAAGTATCTTCAAATAACAAATGCTTATTTATTAGATCCTCAACCAAATCTTTATCTAAACATCTTTTACGTGTTAAATAATCAATTACTGTTTGATTGTTTTCATTGGCAATAGGAAGAACAAATTCTTTTTGTCGATATGTTTCTTCAAGTTCTTCATCATATAAATAAATATCCTTATCAATTCCATCATATTTTGTGTAATAAAAATCTAAAAGTTTAGCAAGTCCTTCAGCTTTAGAGAATTGATTATACTCACAATAAAAGTCAACCACATTAAGAGGTTGACTTCCTGTTCTTGCATTCCAAAATACTCTGTTTGACTTTAAATCAAATACCATTGAACTATGTTCTTTTGCTTTCAAATATCTTTGATTGCTTCTAGCACGTTCCATATTAAGATTTAAAATATTTGTTGCTACATCTATACAACGAAGATTTGATAAAAGTTTTTCTACATTCTCTTTTCTAAAAGCTTTTTCATTAATAACATGCTCATTATCCTGAACTAATTGAATGGTCTCTTTCATAGTAAGTATCCTTTCTTTATTTCTAGATAAAATAAAAGAGCCAAGTTGGCTCTTTTATTTATTTGGGAGAGGACTCAATAAATGAGATTGATTTGATTATAAACGAACTTGAAAATATCATTTAAGAGTCCACAAAGTTGAAAGGTCATTTACATAACTTTCAACTATAGATATTTTACTATATATAAATAACAGTTTTCTCTACTTTTTTTCCACGAAAAGTGAATATTTGCTGAATATCGCTGAATATTTTGAATATTTTCTATAATTTTCTTCTTTATACCAAAAAAGAGCTTGATGACAGCTCAATCTTGGATTTTAAAAAAGGAAGTTTTTATCAGTTAAGAATGATGATTACAAGACTTGATTTTTAATCTTAACTAATAAAAATGGAATATGAAAAAATCAGGTTGGACTATGGAGAGATCCAACCATCTGTATAATAGCACTAACTGAAAAATTAATTCTCAACTTTTTTTCCAAAATAAAAAAGAGCCAAGTTGGCTCTTTTGAGAAAAATTGGGAGGGTTTCTATGATTATAGAACCCTTGAAAAGATAAATGTTTAAATCAACTGCTAAATTGATTTAACATAGTTAAAAGATTGCTGTTCTTTTAACTATTATTAGTATAGCATACGGTAATAAATAAAATCTCAACTTTTTTTCCACGTAGTTTAGAAAAATATTTCAGATTTTATGAAATATATTATTATTGTTATAATTTGTCGAAATATGGTTTATATTATGATATAATTTTAAAGCACTTAAGTGCCTATAGAGGATCTAGCATGTTAAAACATCATACTAGGAGACTAGCATTGATGTGACTTTAAGAGGGGATTAAATGGAATATTTAGTTATTCTTTATTTAATTCTAGTTATTACCGCTTTTATATTAAAGTAGTTTTAACTGCTTAAGTCTATTGATGCTAGTATCCAAAATAGCGAAAAAGGAAGAACGGCAATTCTTCCTTTTTCATTTAGTCTATTAATGCTAGTCCAACGACTACACATATAGTATAGCATATTTAATTTAAAATAAAAGATTTAAAAATAAATTTAAGAATTCATTCATACATGTTGATAGTAGAAAATATTATTTTTATTAATTTTGAGAATATTGTTTATATTCAAAATAGTGAAAAAGGAAGAATTGAAGTACTTCCTTTCTCTTAATACACTTTGTTAGTCACCTAACTACGTTTATAGTGTATCATATTTATCTTAAAATAAAAGATTAAAATGGAAATTTATAAGTTTATATATTAAAGTTTACGGTAAATGATTTTGATGACGAACCATAATATGTAATAATATTTCCTTTAGCAAGTACAGAGTATGTCTTATTATTGTTTTTAAAATTTCCTGAATAACTGTTCATAACAAAATAATTATTTACAGTTACTTTTGTTACAGAAACAGTTGGCTTGTAACTTGTATCAAAATAGTTACTTGAATTTTTAGAAGTATATTTATATGTTAACGACATTTTGTTGTTATTGTTATTAAAGAATACTGTTTTAGACGTTTTAGTTGAACGGGCATTTATGTTGTCAATATTAACATTGATTGTTGATGCACTGCAAATTGAATCTATAATATAATCTGTAAATTCATTCAAATCTGTTTCTAAAATATTATTAATATATTGCTTATAATCTAATCCAAATAAATCGACACAATTAAAATCGTTATATTCTTTTTCTGTATATATATGAAAATCTGTATTATAGGTAATATTAATTTTATTTATTGCATTTTTGTACGATTCTATATCCTGATCACTATTTAAAGCAAAAGAATTTGTCAGTGATAAAAACATAATGAGTATAGAAGATAGTATCGAAACTTTTATTTGTTTTCTTTTCATAATTAACGCTCCTTTGAGATAGATTGATTTAAAAGTTTTACGAAGTTGTTAAATTCATGTTTTCCGTATTCAGTTATACTATACGTTGTACAAGGTTTATTATTTTTAAATTCCTTTGTTACATTAATGAAACCAGCCTCATTTAATTTTTTTGTATGGTTTGTCATTGCTCCGTCAGCACATTGGCATATTTTTTTTAATTGACTATATGTTAAATCTGATGTAGAAAGACTTGCTAAAATTTGGATTCTAATTGTTGAATCGAAAATCTTTGAAGCATTAGCAATATTTTTCATTTTTCTTTAATTTATATAAAATAGTCAATAAAATGAAAAAATTTAAAATAATAAATACACCATTATCCCGCAATATAGTAAATAAATTATGGATGCTTATTAGGATGCTGGATGGGTTACTTGTGCTTGTAAATAAAGAAAATACTAAAATGTTGAGTATGAAAATAACAATATTCATTATAATGATTCCTCTACTAAAAGAGGATTTAAAATAATAATTCAAATAAAAGCCACTTAAAATTAAGATAATAATATCTAAAGGAATTGTATTATATAGGTCGACTAAAATGCTACTTTTTATGTAATAAGAAAGAGCAAATACCATTCTTGAAAAAACTAGCATAATAACTATAATGCTAAAACTTTTTAAAAAATCCTTTTCTTTAAGTGACATTTTATTTTTAAATATATAAATAAAATAAACAAGTAAAGACATTGAAAAAAGGAAAATGTTAAGCAATCTTGAAAGGGGAAAATACCAATTGTTTAAGTAAAGGGAATATAAATTTCCAAAGTATTGATAGAAAAAAAGAATGAAACTACTTATAGTATACATAGAAATCCAGTACAAAAGAGTTTTAAAAATACCATAATAGGGGGTAGCAAAATCTTTAACATAATTAGTATCAGCAATAGTATAATTAATTAAATCAATTAATTTTTTATTTGGATCTTTATTATTCATAAACATTATCTCCTTAAAATAATAAATAGCTATTTATACTCAAATTATAAGAGTAATCTGTAATTTTGTAAATAAGATACATTTGTTTTTTCTAAAGATAAAATTTTTAATTGAATAAAATGAATATTAATGTTCGTTGATAGTATAAGATTTTAAAAAAATTAAGAGTAATTGCATGAAAGGGTTTACATTAAATTACAAAGATGGTACTGTATAATTACAGAGTACTCTTAAAATCAAAGTGAAAGAAGGGAATAAAAATGAAAAAATTATTTGCATTATTAACAGTATTAACATTAGTACTTAGCGGTTTTATTGCACCAGTTCATGCACAAGATATTGATTCGGATAAAGTTTATATATCTGAAACTTCTCTTTCTGAAGATGAAATGACAGAAATATTTTCAAAAGGTTATACTAAAATCATTTCTTATAATAATTCAAAATATGCTAGAACATCTGGAACACATACTGAAACTACATGTACAGCTATGAAAAAAAGAGATTATGGTTATTTAGGATATTCAAAACAATGTTTCCATGAAACATATACATCTGTTACAATGTCATCAGGAACTTTTAGTATGTCTATTGGAATTAAAGGAGTTAGTGTATCTTTCCCTATTGCAAATATGAAAAATGCAGGTACAACAGGAACATATAGTTTATCTGCTAGTGATAATGATAAAGTTCATAACTCTAGTTATTATTCTTGTTTAAGAGTTAGAGGATATATGACTTGGGCTCGATATACTAGTAAAACATATGATAATGCGAGTGGACAATTGATAAATACTAGTTCATATACTCATACTTATACTTATAAGAATAATAAAAGTTCTGGACTTGATTATTACTTGGTAGCTCGTAGTTCAAGTGCTTGTAATACAATAAAAGCTAATAATTATCTAGGTACAAGTGCTGAAATAAATGCAATGAGTGCATGGAAAACAGTTGCTAATCCTGGAAAAGCAAGTGTAACACCATGATTTTAAATAAAAAAAGTATTTATAAGTTATTTGTTTGCATTTTCTCAATACTAATAATTATAAATATATTTAATTATCTTTTGTTAGATAAGACCCCATTTCTATCTTTAACTCAAAGAACGAATAATAAATCAAATGAAATAGAATACGTTTATTTATCAAAAAACGTAAAAAGAATTAGATTTATTTTTCAATATAATGAAGAAAAAGATGTTTTAGGTACTTACAATTTATGTAATAATTTTGATATAAAAAATTTAAATATTTTCAAAGTATTAAATAAGTTTACTGGTTATGATAAAGACCGAGGGAAAATTAAATTATCATTGGATAATAATGAGAACTGTATTTATTTAGATTGTTATAGTGAGATTAATGCAACAAAACCACAAACAGTTTCTAAAATTAATTTATTAGATGGTACATCTTTTGACAATTATAATTTTCATTATAATATAGAAAATAGCTATAAAAATAATAAGATTTTTTTGATAGATAGTACTAGTTTGATAGATAATTCTAAGATTAAGTTATATATTAATTATGAGTAATAATGCTACATTTGTATTTATTCTTTTTAATGAATAAAAATAATTTTTTGACATAGTGTAGTAAATAGCTGATATAAAATAATTAAAAAAAGAGAATTAGTACAAAAACGTATTATTCTCTTTTTTACGTTTAATAAAGCAAAGCGTCATATATAGAAAAGAATTAGAGACTATTAAAAGAATATTTTTTGAAATTTGCATCCTTAGAATTAAGAAATACATTAATAAAATAATTATTTTTTTTGAGTGATAAAATAATATTTTTTATTTTTCCGTATAGATTATATAATGTTTCCAATCTTTCTTTTTTTGCAAAGTCAGAAACGATTGACAGTATTGTCATAGTCGCTGTTAAATTGTCTACAAACTTTAAAAAGGTATATTCTTTAAATGGATGACCAACAATTAAAAATGACATAAAAAGAATAAATAGCGTAACTAAAATAAGAATAAAAAATAATAATTTTACATATTTCTTGTCAAATAAATCAATAAATAATATAAATGAAAGTGCACAAATTCCTATGTGCCCTAAACAAACAATAATTTCATTATTTACAAAATTTTGAGAACAAACTAGTATACTTGTAATAAAAATACAAAATAAAATATCTAATCCTGCTTTTTCGTTTTTTGAAACTGCTTTTTCGTTTTTTTGCTTCATATAAATTCTCCTATCATTATAATATTATAAACGTCTTATTTTTTCTGTGAAGTCTTGAACACATTTTATATATTTTATTAAGTTTTCATATAAATACACCGTCCTTTCATTAGCAATATACAATAAAGCATTCATTTGTTATACCCATGGCATTTTAAAATAACAAAAAGAGCCAACTTGGCTCTTTTTGTTTATATGATTATATTGTAATTATTAACGATAATGTATTTAATAACATATGAATTGATATAGGTTTCATTATATTATAATTACTTTTTATATATATTGTATTTGTGATTACATAAAATATAAAGTAGTTGATCAATGAAAATATAACTTTGTAATTTAGTGCTGTAATTTCAGTAATACAATGGAAACTGGCAAATAATAAGGCAACTATGATTGTTTTAATAACTTTATGTTTTTTAAGAAATTTGGTATTTTTAAAAATTTGTGATTTAAACAGTAATTCTTCAACAAATGGCAATAATAATATTGTGATTAAGCCCATGATATAAGGGTGTTGAGAAAATAAAAAACTAATAATGTTATTGTTTACAGTTGTTTGTTTAAAAATAACTACTGATAGGAATGTTAAAGCAATATTGATCACAAAAATAATAAATGTTGTCACTGCTGTTATTAATGCTCCTGTACCCAATACTTCGTTGATTTGTTCAATTATATTATCAAATTCTTTTCTTGAAATCCTGATCATAAAAAAGAAAAGAAATAGAGATATGATTAATCGTGTGTAAATTTGGTATTTTGAAGGAGTAAAAGATATAATTAAACTTCCTACAAATAAATATCCTACAAAATATAATAATATTGAATTTAATACTGTATGTTCTTCTATAAAATGATTAATTTTATTCATTTGATGGCACACCTTCATTTAAAATTTTTTTAATTCGATTATCGGCAAACGTTGCTATAAGAATAGGTGGGATTATTAATCCAATATACAATATACCTTCTAGATCAAAGGGAACAAGTGCGTAACCATTAAATATTATTCCTAAAGAATTGCTGGGAATTTCATCAGGATTAAAATAATTGATTATTAAATAAATATATGTCATGGTAAATAAGCATGTTCCCAATAGACAACCAAATATTTGTAGAGCTTTAATGGCAGTCAATTTTAAAGAATTTGTTTTATTTAATTTATATATAGAATAAGCAGTACGTATGACTACATATAAAATTGCTCCAGCAATGATTATATATGTAAGGTAACTTGTAACTTTTTTTAAAGATAAATATGTTGGAGTAAATACGTCTTCATTAGTTAAGATAGTCATTTTTATTTTCCTTCTTTCTTTATTTTTTAGTTAAATTTTTATATATGTCAATGAAGTAAATAGAGTGTCAAAAAGAATACGATATTACAAAATAATAATGTTAAGATTCTTTTTATTAGAAAATTTGTCCATAATGGTTTTCTCTTGTTCGTAACTATAGATACTAATGCAAAGATAAAATCAATAATTAGTAATAGTGTTATTTGTTGATTTTGATTCATTTTCATTATTCCTCCTCATTCCATAAAAGCTTTTGTCCGCAATTTGAACAGTAATTCATTTCTGATTGCACATCTTTTTTACATTTAGGGCAAGTTCCTGTAATCCATTCTCCAAGTAAGGGATTACCACCGTAATGAATATCGTTTTCATCTTTAATTTCAAGTGGTATACATGATTGTTTATTGACCTTGTAATCACATAATTCAGCAAATTCCTGTTCATTAAGATCAAGTGCTTTTGCTATTTTTACAATAGTTGAATTACGAGGATCTTTTACTTTTTCATTCAGAATATCAGTTAAAGCACCACTGCTAAAACCAGTTGATTTACAAAATTTGTATCTAGTTTGTTTTCTTTCGATAAATAATGTTTTTAAATATTCAGTATTCATAATTAGCTCCTTTTGTTATATTGAATAACTCGTTATGACGAGTTATAATGATTTCATATTTTTTTATGAAAGGTGTCTTGATTTTGAAGAATTTGCCAGAATATAAATTTTTAAAAGAGTTATTGTTTTTTATATTTGAAGTGATAGCTTCTCTTTTTAAAGTCTTAAAAAAATTGATAACTTCATTTTTAGATTGGATAGATTCTAACAATTATTATGACTTATTTGTTAATGTAGTTTGTTTGTTATCGATAGTGGTACTTTATTTATTAAGTAGATTGCATTTATATAATAATATAATTACTTATTTTTTAACTTTGTGGCCTTTGATGCCTTTGTTAAAACCAACTTTAAAGAAATTATGTATTTTTTTTGAAAAAGCATCTAATTTCTTTTTGGATTTAAAATACTATTTGCATTATAGTTACCTTGCTATAAAAACAATTTGTGCAAATCTATTTTTTTCTTTTATTTCAATGTGTATTTCATATTACGTTGTTGACAAGATGAGTGACAACCATAATAATCGTTATGTTTTGATGTATATTTTAATGGTCTTATTTATGAGTATAATTATAATGGTAATTTTATCTTTATTTTATAATGCAAGTATTTCAAAAAAATATAAGCTGAAATATGAACAGGCAACAATATCTTTTACCATCGATTTTATTTCAGGAATATTATTCACTTTAATAATTGGTTTAAAAACTACTTTATCAACTTATTTTGATAATACTTTAACAATTTATTTTGGAAAAACTATTACTGAACAATTTTTTACAGAATTCGGAATTACAATAGGTGATTCAATAAATTTAATGATTTATTGGTTTTTTGCATTGTCTTTATGCTTTCAAATAGCAAATAGAACTGCGAAACAAGTAATGAACACAAAAAAGAATGATGAAGTAGAATCAGTTAATAAATCAGTCTGACATACTTTTATAATTATTATATTGAGTATACATATTAGAATTAGATGATAAATAGCAAATCGTATTATATTTAAAGATGTGCTATCCATAAAAAGAACAGGTGAAAGCACTAAACAAAACGCTTCAACTATTGATATTACACATCCAGCAATTGTTCCTAAAAGCAATATAATAGCGATACATATCTTAAAAAAATTATTAGATAATATCCTTTTAAAAAAAATATGGATCATATTGGATCTTGATAATACAAATATTATAAAGAATAGCAATAATGTAATAGCAATCAATCGACATAGATTATGGTAAAAATTTGGTAAAACATAATTAACTAATTTTAATATTAAATCGTTCATCATTTATTTTCCTTATTTAAATCTATTAACAAAGAGTATGGTACAAAACCATATTTTCTAATTGATCTATTCATTAAAATCAACTCGTTTCTCTTTGCTATAAATTTCTGTATTTCTTTTATTTCATTCTTTAAAAAAATCTTATTACTAAATAGAAAATACCTATTGAAGTTAGAAACATAAAAATAAGAGGTAAATATTTCTTTAATGGTTCTTTTATCAATGGTTCTAAAATCATACATAATAAATAACCAATGAATAATATTGGAACAGGGCTCATATAGCGTGATAAAGTATGTATTAATAAATAATTAACAGAATCACTGTTATAATTCATTACGTATATATTAAATACATTAAAAATAATTGATAAAATTAATAAAATTAATAATTTAAGTGTTTTTTTGTTTTTCATAACGTTTCTCCTTTATTTAATATTGTTCGATTTTTCGAAGTTACTTACTTCATTTTCAATTTTCTTTAGAAGATTCTTTGCTCTTTCTAAATCTTTTTCATTAGCATAGGATTTTTTTATATAAACATAAGGTCTTACTATATAAAATAGAATTGCAAGTTTTACAATCTTTATCTTGCTTTATCTTGCTATGGCAACTTGACATATTATTCAATTCCTTTCTTATTCATAAAGTTGTATTTGCTACCCATTGCGATACCTAATTCATAGCCCTCGTTACTATTTCTTTTAAAATGAGATGTATTAGTTATAACGTTTTTTTCTACATATTCTTTAACAACAGGGTGTAGATCAATAATTGAAACTTCAAATTTCTCTTCTTCTTTTAATTCTATGAACCCTTTGTCTAATTGAGTTTTAATTCCTTGAGCAAAACCTTCACACCAATTTCTTTTAAATACTCTAAAATCCACTTCACCTATATAGCATGATCTTAAATCAATTAAAGTATCTTCCATATAATCAAGTATAGGTAATGCAATTTCTTTACATAGAGTAATATCATCCTTAAAGCCTATAATTCCTAAATATGCTTTTGAATTTAATTTTCCATTATAGAAACCCTGAGTTTGACAATATTCTGCTATTGACATTAAAGTCCAAACTAAATAAGCTGTATATTTTTTCTCAAAATAATATTTTTCGACATTTTTAGAAGAATTGTCTTTTTCAATAATATCTTTTCTATCAAGCTTATATTTAAACATTAGCTTTTCAGCACGATACGCTGCTAACTGAATTTCTTGATCAGAAGCAGATGGATCTTCAGCAACAGCTAACAATTTTTTTATTTTTCTAACAACGTCATTCAATTCCATAGTATCACCTCAATTCTTTAATTACTGTGTCCCTGATCATTGTTATGTTCCTCAATTAGTTTTCTTTCTTTTAATTTTTTAGCAATTTTTATATATTTAAATAGTTGCATTATTGAATAGACAAGTATTACTAATTCAATAAGATAAATGATAATAGTACTTGTTAAACCATAAATTGAAGCTATTGAACTTTTACAAATACTTGATGCCACATTTGATAAAAGGACTAAAACAATAGGGTATGAGGAATCAATTATAATTTGTTTAATATTTTTGGCAATAATTATTAATATACAAAGCAAAATAATCGTATTCGATATTCCTAAACAGGCTAGAAAAGTATCTGATATTTCTTTCATGATATTACTCCATATTTTCTTCATTAATTCTTGTCATAAGATATTTATAGATTGATTCATGATGATGTTGATCATAATAATCGCTAATATAACTGTCTATGATTTTTCTTGCTTCTAATTTTTTTAATTCTTTATGTTTGTTTTCATATATTTGATAGAAAAGACTTGTTTCTAAAGCGGTTCTTTGTTGATCAAGAAGCATATCATATACAAGAAGAATCTCTTCATCATTCATATTGTTTAAATTTCTTGCAATATTAACACATTTATCTATTGAATTTTTTTCCATAATTTTATTTTCCTCTTTTCCTGTATGTTTATCTTCTTTTTCAAAAGAACTTGTTTTTGCTATTGCTAATTCATCACATAGTTCTTTTGAATGTTGTAATTGTAATTTAACAATTTCTTTAATTTTTTTATTTGATAAGCTCCTATATTCATAAGGTAATATTATTTTTTGTACAATAACCATATGTGCCTTGTTTCCATTTGCACTGTTTACTATGGTGATGTTATAAATATATCCACCATTAATACGAACATCTATTTTTTTTGTATATTCAATTAGTAGATCTAAAACACCATATTTCGCACAGGAAAATTGTGTAAAAATGAATTCGTCCATTTAGTTCACTTCCTTTTCAAAAGAGCCAACTTGGCTCAATTCTTTTGAATAAAATCTTCCATCTTCAAATGGAACTCTATCTACATAAGTTGCCCCATTATCGCTTCTAAAAATATAGGCATAGAATTCGCCATTAAGTTTATTAATAGGTAAGATCCAGCAATTCTGTAAAACATCATAAATAGGGGTATATTCCACTATTTCATTTTCATCTAGCGAAACAAATTGTTTAACATAATTCGTTGCTGAATTGATTACATTTTCAAGTGCATCAATTTTTTTATCTTTTGAATCATCTTCATTGATAAAATTAAAGATGACATCAAAATCTTTTGTAAAATCCTTCACTGCTTCAATAGAAGCAACAAGCTCAATTATTTCTTTTTCACTCATATATTTACTCCTTCTTTAAATTAAACTTTGTATAATAGAATTACTCATAAATAGTGCTCATTTTCTAATAGATACTAAAGTCACGAGCATTAGAAATTTCTTGATAAAGATTTAGAACTTTAGGACTAGTTTCTTTTTTGGCATCTTCTAGTAGAAAAGGAATATCAAACCAATTTTCCATTTGTGACATAAGACTTGCAAGTTCATGATTACGTGCTTCTGTATTCTTATAAGCTGATTGGTTTTCATAATCCTTTTCAAGTATTTCTTTGAACTTTCGTTCAATGATTTCAATTTTTTCTTGTTTTCTATGTTGCATTTGTGCAACGCTGTGTATTGATGGCATGTTATTTTCCTCACTTGTAATAGATTGTTTCAATTAAGATAATTAACTTTGATATAATGGTATCTAATTTTTTTCTTTCTCTTTTTGTAATACCGTTAGTTTCATCATTTAATTCTTTTTTAAGCAAATCCAATGCTTCATTTAAGTTTTCTAAAGATTTTTCTTTGATCTTCATATAAACTTTCTCCGTGTAATCAGTCTAGAAATACAGTTATTTCATACGGACATTCATATTCATTTCCGTATTGATCAAACTGTGTTATAGGATTTTTTTTATTTGTAGATAATTGATAGTGCAGACCGTTCTTTTTACAGCTTTTTTCTTTAGAATCTCTATCAGATTTTTTTGAAAAGAAATATATGTTTTTCATTTTTATGATTGCTCCTTTACATGTGGTTTTAATTTTTTTTGAAATACTTATCAACTAGTAGTGCATCATTAAGTATCAAGTTTGTTAGTTCTTGTTTTTCTTTGTCAGAGATTAATTCAAAATTATGTGCAATTTCGACCATTCCTTTAAATTCATCTATTTTTTCAAATTTTGCAAAACTATAAATCCATAATGAATTAGCTATGATCATTTGTTTGTATTCTAGAATGTTATTTAATATATAGGTATAAGCATCAGAATTATTCATTTTCTTATGTCTCCTTTATTTGAATAAGATTTGTTATTTATTTTTTTGTTTACTTTTTCTCCTGCAAGTCTTCCCAAATGCCTTAAGAACTTAATATATAAGAATGATGCAATACCTACACCAAGCAGTACTATTGTGAGGATGGCAACAATAATAATTGTTGCCTGAACCTCAACAGATAGTGAGTTCCACCAGTTTTGTATTATTCCACTATGGATGATTTCATAAACGATTAATCCAACCCCTAAAATAAAGATAATGAAACCAATAAACTTATTTTTATTTCTCTCTAAAAAGTTTTTTATTTTATTCATCTGTTTCTCCATTTAATCCTAATGCTTCTATGATCCTTTCGTAATTTTCAGCAGTAGAAGTGATTTTGATTGTAAAACTATTGTCTTTATAGGTTGTATCAACAGGGCATCCTAATTTTCTACTAGCAAATTTTTTTCTTTTATCAAGTTCTTTTTTAAACGTAATTTGTTCTTCAGTAAGAAGAGTTTTTTTCTTATCTTTTGCGTATTCTTTTCTTTCTCCATCCTTTAGTTGTTTTTTGAGAGAATCAAAAGCAACTTGAATAGTTTCTTTTGGTAGGTGGGTTTTAGATGAAATGTATTCGTATTTGTCGACTTTTTTCCCTTGATTTGTTAGATTAAGAACTTCACAGGCATATTTGAATATTTCATCTTCTAATTCTTTTTTTAAATCTCCGACTTTCATTTTCCCAAGACCCGTTGTTTTAGCAATTTCTTCTCTAACTCGACCGTTGAAATCGCCTTTAAGCTTTTTTAGTGCAAACAGTTGATAACCTTGTAAAAACAATGCTTTCTTTTGGTATTCAGTTTCAAACTTACGATAACCGTTATAATCCATAATGAGTTGTTGTTCTTCGATTTCATCTACTGGTTTAGGAACAACGATACAGTTGACATTTTTTTGAATATGTCCTGTGTCATCTAATTGATCAGCGTTTTCAACATTGTATCTTAAAGCTTTTAATCTCTTATGACCTGATAAGAGAATATAATCTCCATCATCATCACGATAACAAGCTAAAGTATCAATTATTCCTTTAGGGTTGTGGTAAATCTTGTCAGCGAGTTCTTGAATTTCTTCTTCAGTATCGAATTGTGGATTTAAAGGGTTTAGCTTCAATTTGTTTATATCTATCATTTCTACTTTATGTTTATTTTTTAGATCGTCAGCAAAATCAATATTGCTTGATTCAAAACTATTTAAATTTCCAGTAAAATCTAACATTTTATATTTCTCCTTTTTTAAAGATGTTTGTATTCAACAACATTAGTGAAAACATACATCAATTTGTTTTTTATTTTCTTATCTATTACGAATGCGTTTTTCATACAATAGGTACAGTTGTAAGTGAAATCATAAAATCCTTCCTTTAGTTCATTAACTCCTACACCTAGAAAATAGTGTAGATAGATAAACTGTTTTTCAACTGCACTGAATCTTTTTGAAGCAAAATCTAGGAATTGATAGACGAGAGTATCAAATTCATTTATATTTTTATTTTTTCCTTTTCGTGAAATAGAAACGAGAAGGGCAAGATCAGTTTCTTCATCGATTTCAAAAGCATTTATCTTTTTAATTTGATAAAGTTCTGAACTTGTAAATGCTACCTGTATGCAATTTAATAGATTTTCTACTCTATTTAATGTTGCTTCATTGTCTATCAAATCCATGATTTTAACTCCTTTCTAATTTCTAAATAATTTGTTCGATTTCATCAACGACCTTTTTAGAATCGTAGCCAATATTTAATTTACTATCTATTAAATATTGGTTATTCATTGAGGCTTCACTTGCTGGTTTACCTCTATAACGAACATATCCGCTTAATAAATAATCACCAGCAAATGCCTTGAATACTTTATATAGTTTTTTATTGACCTTGTTATTATCAAAAATTGAAAACATAAATTTAAAATTAAGATTTAAATTATTTTTCTTTTGAATATCCATCATATAGTTGTAAGTATGTAAGAAACCTTTTAATGATCCTTTGTCACTTTTTAAAGGAATCAATACAAGATCACTGGCATAGATGACACTTGAAATAATCATATTTTGGTCAGGTGGACAATCAACAATAACGTAATCATATTTTTCTTGAACTGGTTCAAGAGCTTGTTTTAACTTACTTATTGTTCCACCTGTAAATGATTCAATAATTAATTCAATTTTTGTTCTTCCTAAATCAAGTGAAGAGGGGATGATGTCAAGGTTTTTGACATCAGTTTTCATGATATAGTTTTCTATGTTTTTATCTCCATCTTTATAGACATCAGCTAAAGTATTTTTGATACCATAGTCTTTATATAAAGAAGAATATAATGATTGCATGAATGTAAGCATCTTTTCATCACTTGATTTGTCTTTAAATAGTTCTTCGTAGTCAACAAGCATTTTATCTAGAAATTCCTCTTCGATATTATTTCCGATATTTACTACTAGATCAGTAGCGTTTGCTTGTTGATCAGCATCAATAATCAATACTCTATGTCCTTTATCAGCTAGACCTTTAGCGATTGATGTGGAAGTTGTTGTTTTTCCAACTCCACCTTTTAAGTTTGTTACAGCAATTAATTTAAACATTTTTCTTTTCCTCTATCTTTCTTTTAATTTTTTAATCTTTTTTCTTAATATTCTTTAGAAAATTTTTCGTAAATAAAATCAATTTGTTTTTCGTTTAATTCGACCCATTTTCCGTTTTTATTTATTCCAGCAAAAATAACATTTCCTACAAAAGTTGTCTTTGCAATGCCACCGTGATAAATTTCAAAATTAAATTTTTTATCTTTTAATTTTCCGTCTTCATCTACAAGAAGAATGATATTTTCTTCTTTAAATACTGGTATATTAATTACTTCGATAGTATCGCAGTCAATTAAATGAAGCAGAGTACTAAGTTCAAGATTTTCAACAGATACTTTTGTAATAGATTTAAGTGGTTCTTTGATTAATATTTCCATGTTCTTCCTTCCTCCCATTCTTCGAGTTTTCCATTTGCTTTCATTTCTTTTTTCTCTTTTTTTAACTTTTTGATGATTTTTTCCTCTTCTTCATCAGTAAAGACATACCAGTCACGACCGAAGCACTTATAAAGTTCAACTTGTTTGATTGTTCTTACACGGTCATATTCATCAACACAATGAATAGTAAAGTTAACTTTTGTTTTTTTGTTACAGATCATGACGTTGTAATAACCTTGTTCTTCTTCATAGTTCATTTTTTTCACCTCCTTTAAATACACATATTTCAGGTAAACATAGTGCTAAAATCATCAATGCTTCTTTTTTGTATTTGTAGAACAACGATTTTGATATGTTTAATTTAGTAATAATTGAATTTATTGTTTTTGCTTCAAAATAGTAGTAGATAATGATGTACTTGTGCATGTATTTCAAATCATTGACTTCATTCAAAATTATAGAAATATAAGTGATTTCACTTTTTTGCTGATCTAATTTTTTATTGAGATAGGATGATTCTCCATTTTTACCAATTATTGAGTTTTCAGCCTTTAAAATTGATGTGGTCTTGATAGAAATTGGAAGTGTTGGAACATTATCTAACTCAATTCTTACATCATCTGAAGTCTCTTCTAAATGATGTGGAAAGCGATAGGATATAGAATCAGCTACATAGTTTAATGTTTTATCCATTAACTTGAATGTATCGTTGCTTAATATGACATCTAACATTTTTTATTCTCCTTCCATCAAATTTTTATTAGTAATTTCTTTCAAATCCTAAATAGATTTCATCATTCCACCATGAATTTAGAAGTTGATTGATAAAGTTTTCAAATAAAGTGAGATTGTCTTTAATACTTGCTACAGATTGATTAGTTCCTAGATAAACTGAATTACCAGTAACAGGATCATGCCAGTTTGTTTGGTAGAGAGTTTTATCAATGTGATGTATGAGTTTGTGAAAGGATCTTTCCACGTCATACCAGTATTTTGATTTATACAAAGCTTCTTGCATGTTTATGACACTTGCATTTATTCTTGCAATCATTTGATTTTTAGCAGTTAATTTCTCTTTATTTTTAAAACTTGATTTTTTTATGGTGATTCTAGAAAAATATTTAATTTGATGTTTCCAATAATCACGATCTTTTAAAAGCTTTACGTATTCAATTATCTTAACTAGTCGATTTCTTAAATTTTTAATTGTACGATATTTGAATACTTTTTCCTCAACAGGGGAAACATAGAATGTTTCTTTCAATGTATTTCCATCCATGTCTTTTTTTACATCACCTTTTTTATGAAGTAGCACCGCATCTATATCATCTTTTTTAGAAATCTTTTTTGTGTTTGGATTCCAATAGAAATCTCTATTGTATTTCAATTTCTTTTCCTGCTTACGTTTGAAGTATTTTCTTGTAAAACAAAGAACTTGAATATAGTTGCCTTTACCTTGTTTGGTAAATTTATAACAATAGAGAAAACTTTTAAGTTTATAACACGGATGTAAAGAAGACATATAATTCTTAATGAATGTATGTTTTTCATCATCTTTGAGATCAGGAATCATGATTTCCAAGAAATGCCCATAGATGTTTGAATAGCATTTTTTATCTTCCTTTTGACCATAGGAATAACTATGTTTCTCTTTGTAATCGCATAGATGATTGATTACAGTTACATAATCATCTTGATTGCTATAGATTGTTTCATTTGATTTCAGCCACTCAAAGATAGATTTTCTATCGGTGAATGTATCGTAGGCAACGTATTCAGATGATGTGATCACGGCTAACTCCTCCTTGTCCTCTAAATAGACATTAAAGCTTTGCTTTAATGTTTTTTTACTTACATCACCTGCGGAAGCCATGCGCTGGGATGTAATATTTAGTTTTTGATAAAGCAAAAAATCACCTCTATTAAAGAAGTGATTTTGGTATAATTTATTGTTTTTTTAGCTTTGATACTGGGATATTTAGAGAAACTAACAGTAAATTCTGTATTTGGAACTATCCCCATCACCCGCTCCATGAAGGAGCTAACACACTTACTATGTAAGTGTGTTTTTTATCTATTAAGAATTTGAATGCGTCAAGAAAGATAGCATATAAAAATTCATACTAAAATACCATGACATATTTGTGTAATCTGGTATAAATTTTTTTATCCTGCAATCATACAGTAGTTATTTGATTCTTCTCCTAGGACCATTGCATACAGGACATTCTATTTCAACTTCACCATGTTTACTGGAGATTCTGTCTTCTTCTGCCAATTCACCAATAATCCAGTTAGGAACATTGTCAATATGACCACAAGCAGTATGTTTCATTTTGGTAAGTGTATCTTCTGCAATCATTGATGCATTTTTCACTGTAGAGTCTGTCATTAGGGGTACCTATGTATATTCACATTTCATAAGATTGCCACATGAACATAAAAGAGTATTTTTTTGCAATGATTCTATCATATGTGTGCGGTATTTTAGATGGTCAAGTTTGTTTTTTAAAT
>OLQH01000653.1_pt1 | contig 35282 bp, 38 predicted proteins | sample 1672671 | NCBI WGS metagenome assembly OLQH01 (sample SAMEA3136712, study PRJEB25190) | human gut metagenome
ATTCCCTGCGTCAGATGTCTTACCAAGGAAGAGATTGAGGGTGCCTATGAGAAAAATACGGGACTTCTCATTGCGGACTACTTTAAGGATAAGGATTATGAGGCAGTTCCGGCAGTTCTGTGTAAAAATCATGGTCCTTTTACCTGGGGAAAAGACGGCCATGAGGCGGTTCACAATGCAGTTGTGCTGGAAGAGGTGGCCAAGATGGCAGCCCGCTGTGAACTGATCAATCCGAAGGTGCAGCCTGCGCCCCAGGAGCTTCAGGACAAGCATTACTACAGAAAGCACGGCGCCAACGCTTATTACGGTCAGGGAAAATAGACCGGGCGGGAAGGAGAGAAGATGAAAGCGGTATTTTTCGATATTGACAATACACTTTACAGTTACGACCAGGGGAACGAAGCGGGAATGAAGGCGCTGACATCATATGCGGAAAATAATCTTCAGGTCAGCGCGGAAACCTTTATGCAGGCATTCCGGCAGGCACGAAAAGTTGTAGAGGAACGGATTGGCATGGACTGCGCCGCCACGCATAACCGGCTGATCCGGATCCAATGTATTTTGGAAATTTTGAAGAAACCTCTTTATCCTCACGCCAAAATGATGTATCATAGGTATTGGGACAATCTGATCGCTTTTTCCCGGCCGGAGGAAGGAGCCGTGCAGCTGATGCAGGCGTTGAAGGCCAAAGGAGTGGGGATTGGGATCGGCACAGACATGACGGCATATATTCAGTATGAAAAGCTGGAAAAACTGGGGCTGGCTCCCTATATAGACTGGATTGTAACAAGCGAAGAAGCAGGTGCGGAGAAACCTTCAGAACGGTTTTTTGCCCTCTGTGCAGAAAAAGCGGGAGGGGATCCTTCTCAGTGTGCCTTTGTCGGGGACAGCCTGAAAAAGGATGTGATCGGAGCTGCGGACAATGGCTTTGTGGGAGTCTGGTATCACAGATCGCCCACGGAGGAAGAGAAGGCATCTTATCCGGTGATCACTTCTTTTGGAGAGTGCATTCGGGGAGATAAGATCTGCTTCGGAGATAAGATTATATTTTAATAAAAGGAGAAAACACTATGAAATCTTTTAGCTACGTAATCAACGATGAACTGGGACTGCATGCAAGACCGGCTGGAATGCTGGCAAAAGAGGCTAAGAAATTCAGCAGCAAGATCACAATCACCAAAGAGGGAAAAACCGTTTCCGCTACCCAGCTGATGATGATCATGAGCCTGGGTGTAAAAAAAGGTGCAGAGGTTACTGTTGAGGCAGACGGCGAGGATGAGGCTGAGGCAATCGCAGCAATCGAGAATTTCTTCAAAGAGAATCTGTAAGAAAAAAGATAAGGAGACTGTAGGATGTTTGACGGACTGAGCTTGGAAGACCTTTTTCTTATTGTATTCGGCGTGGTGATCTTCGTGATCGGAACCACGTCACTGAGGAATCAGATTCGGATCAAAAGGGCGGGGAATGTGCTGGAAGGCACCGTTCTTCGTACAAAACATGTGGACAAAAAGGATTCCGACGGGAATCTGATCCAGAATTATTTTGAGATCCGTGTGGAGTACCTGGAAAATGGTCATAAGAGCCAGTGCACGATCCGCAGTGTCAGTGAATACAGAGAAGGAGAGAAAGTTCTCCTTCTGCGGGATCGGGTGCAGAGAAATCAGTTTACCATTTATGAGGGCGGGAATACACCGGTATTCGGTCCGTGGATGGTGATTCTGGGAGGAGCTCTTGTGGCTGCAATGCCTCTGGTACAGCGCCGGTGGGGGATGATGGCTTCCTCTGTTGTGCTGGTGGCGCTTCTGCTGCTGGTGGGAGTGTCTATGATCTGGAAGTATATCAGTGATAAGAGACGCCATGTGACTCCAGTGCATGCGGTGATCGCGGACGTACTGAAATTTGAGCAGGGACAGAAAAAGAAAATGTTAAAACCCAATGCTTCTTACTACCCCATACTGAAATACGAGTGGAAGGGGGAGGAGCGGACGATGCGGAGCAATTACAGCGCCAGCACACCGAATTCCTTCAAAGTGGGGGCAGAGCAGACGCTCTACTGGGATAATGACAGGAAGTGTATTATTGAGAAAGGTCCCCGGGTGGGGATTCTGATCGGCGGTATCCTGTTCCTGGCGGTGGCGCTCACAGGGATTATCAGCACACTGTATACAATGTAAAAAGAATCCTGTAAACGGATGCCAATTTTCAAAATTGGCATCCGTTTTCCAATGGTACACGGCAGTTAAATAAGTGACGGAAATGAGGAGAAAAATATGGTATGCTGTCAGAAAAAGGAGAGGAAGGTGAAGAAATGAGCGGAAACGGGAATGTGGAGCTGCTGGAAGGACCGATCACGGGAGCGCTTGTAAAACTGTCCCTGCCGATTATGGGAACTTCTCTGATCCAGATGGCGTATAATCTGACAGACATGATCTGGGTGGGAAGGCTTTCCAGTGATGCGGTGGCGGCGGTAGGGGTAGCCGGAATGTATCTCTGGCTTTCCCGCGGGCTTGCGGCTTTTCCCAGAATGGGCGGCCAGATCCGGGTGGGGCAGTGCCTGGGGGCAGGGAAAAAGGAGGAGGCGCGCAGGTATGCCCGGAGCGCTATGCAGATCGGAATCTTTCTTGGTCTGCTTTTCGGACTGATCTGTGCTGCTTTTTCTGATCCTCTGATTGCCTTTTTCGGACTGACAGATCCAGAAGTGATCCAGGATGCAAAATGGTATCTGATCATCACAGGCGGAGGCGTAGTATTTTCCTTTGTCAACCTTGTTATGACCGGGATTTTTATCTCGATGGGGAATACGATGGCAACCTTTCGGGCTACCCTGGTGGGGATGGTGATCAATCTGTTTCTGGATCCCATGCTGATCTTTGGAATTGGTCCTTTCCCCAGACTGGAAGTGGTGGGAGCAGCGCTGGCAACTTTATTTGCTCAGATCATCGTGTTTTTGGTTTTTCTGGTGCTGGCGGGAAAAGATCCGGTGATCTTCCGTCATCTGGCTCTGACTAGGAAGGCGGAATGGGACAGAATCCGGGAAATTACAAAGATTGGAACACCGGTGGCTGTTCAGCAGATGATTTTTACCTTTATTTCCATGGGAATTGCCAGAATTATCTCCGGGTGGGGTGAGGCGGCAATTGCAGCGCAGAAGGTAGGCAGCCAGGTGGAGTCTATATCCTGGATGGCAGCGGAAGGATTTTCTTCGGCCATCAATGCCTTCACGGCGCAGAATTATGGTGCAGACAACAGGGAAAGAGTTCGGCAGGGCTATCTTTCTTCCGTGAAGCTGACACTGGTTTGGAGTGTTTTTACTACTTTTGTGCTCCTGGTGTTTCCGGGGCCGATATTTAAAATTTTTATTCCCGAGGCAGAGGTGCTGCCGATCGGAGTCAGTTACCTTCGGATCATGGGATATTCTCAGATCCTGATGTGCCTTGAGATTACCACCGGAGGAGCATTTCAGGGGCTGGGCAGAACGATGCCGTCTACGGTGGAGGGGATTGTTCTCACTGCTGCCCGTATTCCGCTTGCCATAGGCCTGGCTTCGACCGCGCTGGGACTGGATGGTGTATGGTGGAGTATTACAATCTCCAGCATAGCGAAGGGTATCGTTCTTGTGTCGTGGTTTGGGATTGTACTGCACAGGTACGTGCAGAGAAGGATTTCATAACAGGAGGAAAAAATGATGAGAGAGATTGACGTAAAAGAATTACAGAAAAATCCATTTTCGATGATCGGAGAGGAATGGATGCTGATCACAGCTGAAAAAGAAGGAAAAATCAATACGATGACCGCATCCTGGGGAGGTGTGGGCGTTCTGTGGGGAAAGAATATGGTAACAGCTTATATTCGTCCCCAGAGATATACAAAGGAATTTGTGGATGGTTCGGAGATTTTTACGATTTCTGTTCTGGGTGAAGAATACAGAAAAGCCCTGTCCTATCTGGGAAGCAGATCGGGAAGAGATGAGGATAAAATTGCTGCAGCAGGGCTGCATCCGATTTCGCTGGAGGGGGCTCCTTCTTTTGAGGAGGCGGAACTGGTACTTGTCTGCAGAAAATGTTACCATGACCGTATTCGCCCGGAGAATATGCTGGACGCTGCGGATGATGAGAGATGGTATCCGCAGAAGGACTATCATGAGGTTTATATTGGAGAGATCGTGAAAGCGTATGTAAAATAGCACATAGGAAAAAGATCTGAGGCTTGATGGAAATACTTCAAACCTCAGATCTTTTTTGGTTAAATGTGATATTTCCAATCCCAGTCATCCAGTGTGCGGATGGCTTTTACCATATAGGAAACAATGGCATCATTCATCTTTTTGCCTTTTTCAGCAGTTGCTTTTGTGGCGTCTCCGGTTTGCGCGGTATCTGTAAGCTCTGAGAAATCCCATTTGATTTCCAGTTCTTCCGGAAGGCGGGGGATGACGCTGGTAGCATACTCGGGCTCGCACCATTCGGGGAACAAATGGTAAGCGATAGAAGTTTCTCCTTCGCCGGCGTGACCCAGACCATTCCAGACTTCAAAGGTATCTTTGGGAAGAAGATTTCCGGCAGTAACCCACCATTGTGTGAGTGATGCGATCTGAACTTCCGGATAGGCTTCTTTGATCTTTCGGGAAGCAATTTCGATAGGAGCAATATTTCCATCGTGGCCGTTCATCAGAATAATGTGCGTGATTCCGTTTCGGACCACAGATTCCACCATATCATAAATCACGTTGGTAATTGTATCGTAGCTTAAAGTCAAGGAAAAAGGAAAAGAATCATAATGGGCGCTGTAGCCCACGGTAATGGGCGGAAGAACCAGAAGTCCTTCTATCTGGTCTGCGATCTGTTTGGAAAGGCGGTAAGATACCAGAGTATCACAGCCTTCGGCCACATGCTGTCCATGGGCTTCGCAGGAACCAATGGCTAAAATCGCTTTTGTAAAATTGCCCTCTTTTACCTGGTGTGCAGTCATTTTCCAAAGTTCGTTTAACATAGCAGATAAATCCTTTCTTGAAAAAGTTTAATATTTGACTAAAAGTAAACTAACGGAGATACAAACGTTTCTCAACAATTTCGATTTGGTCAGAAGTAATACGCAATGCCTGATCGAGTTCCCGCTTTTTCAGTGCTTCTGCCATAAGGATATGGGCGTTCAAAGATTTTTCAAGGTTGGAACGGACGTCGATCATCAGATCCTGCCGAAGCTGATTGAATACATTCTGCAAAGAATTAATTAAGTAGATATTTTTAGAAAGTTTTGCAATCGACAGATGAAAATTAACATTGATTTCATTGTAATGATTATAGAAATCAGGATCGTTAAGATCAATGGTGTTATGTGCCAGCTCATTGACGTAGTCCAGTTCGCTGTCGGAGGCAAAACGGATGGCCCACTCTACAGCGCCTTTTTCTAAAATGCAGCGAAACTGGCACAGCTGCTGCAGTTCAGAGAAAGAAAGCTGCTTGAGAATATATCCCTTTCTGGGGATTTTAACCAAAAGACCTTCCTGACAGAGGATATTCAAGGCTTCTCTGGCAGGAGTTTTGCTGACTCCAAATTTTTGAGAAATTTCAGTTTCGGTGAGAAACTGACCGGGAACGTACAGACAGTTGTTGATCTCCTGACGCAGTTGTTCCAGGACTGTACTTGTCATAGAAACTTTTTCTTGCGTTGAATGATTCATTTGTACAAAACTCCTAAATATCATATATGAATAGTTTGCAAGCTATAAATATTATATAACTATTATTGGAAAAAAGTCAATAAGCATTAAAAATATAGATAAAAATAAAGTTCTTGACAGTGGATAGGAATTGTGATATATCAAGAGTATATTTGTAGAATATCATATTTGAATGGGGCAAAAGCGAATAAAAAATAATAGGAGGAGTGGGTATGCAGGAAGAGCAGAAAAACAGTCAGGATTCCGAATTTATGTTAGAACCGGTTCCGGAAAATAAGAGGCGTTCTACTGCCAGTCAAGTAATGGTATGGATTGGGTTTGGATATGCAGTTACCGGATTGATTGTAGGAGGGACTTTAGGCGGTTATGGGGGTGGAGGTGGACTTCCGCCGGCAGAGGCAGTATTGGCTATTGTTCTGGGAATGGGTTCACTTTTTCTGATTACATCCTTTTTGGGGATAGCAGCACAGAAAACAGGGTTAAACCTTTCTCTTCTTTCACGATATTCTTATGGAAAGAAAGGAATGATTATTCCCATGCTTGTTATGGCACTGCTTACGCTGGGATGGTTTGCCAGTATCCTGGGCATGATCGGTGATATATGGGGAGCGTGGATTGGCAATCCCAGCGGCATTATTATTTTTGATCCTGCAGATCTGGGATTTCAGGGAGTTGCCCCGATTACATTGGAAGTTTTTCTCGCCTGCTTTATATGGGGGATCATTTTTACAGTGACTGCTATCAAAGGCATGGGAGCAATAGAAAAAGTGGCAAATGTTACAGCGCCGTTGATCTTATTTGTGGCAATAGCGGTTGGCGTAGTTTTTATTCAGCAGAGTGGAGGCGTATCGTCATTTTTGGATAAAGCATCGGAACTGGGAGGTCTGGGCATCGGAAATGGAATCACGGTAGTTGTGGGAAGCTGGATTGCCGGAGCGGTAATGGGGGTTGATTTGTTTCGGTTTAATAAAAATGTAAAAGCGGTATTTCTCTGTGCAGCTGCTTGCTTTATTCTGACAAATCCTGTTTTGAATATCGTAGGATATATAGGAGCGGTTCACATTGGCGAGTTTAACTATGTGCTTTGGATGCTGGGAGTTAATGCTATTATTGCAGTGATAGGCGTGTTTGTCTGGACGACAGCGCTCTGGACTACAGATAATGGAGAACTTTATTGTAATGCTCTGTATACAGGACCGTCTCTGGATGCGGTGGGAATTCATGTGAGCCGGAAAAAGTTAGTGGCAATCTGTGGCATTTTGGGAACGATTCTTGGTTCGCTGGCTTTTTATCAGCTGCTGTTTGAGAATTTTATCAACGTGCTGGGATCGATGGCTCCGCCGCTGTGCGCACCGATTCTTGCGGATTATTTTGTAATTGGCAGGAAAAAGCAGAAAAAATATGATTCAGAACTGTTGGACAGCCATCCGGCTGTGCGGTGGGCAGGAATTCTTTCTTTTGCTGTGGGCGTAGTCCTGGGGTGTATCTTCCAGTATGTGGTACCTCTTCCGTATGGTCTGCCGTCAGGTCTGGTTGCTATGCTCGTTTCTTTCCTTGTATATATTTTGATTTACCGTCTGACTCCGGATTCCCGGATTGATGATGAAATGATTGCCGGACTGGGAAAAGAAAGATGAAAAGAGTTTTATTGATCGCGACCGGGGGAACGATAGCGTCTGTCAAAACAGCACATGGTCTGACTCCCAGGCTTTCCCCGGAGGTGCTGCGTGGAAGTGTACCGCGGATAGAAGAGATCTGTGAAGTGGATTCCATCCAGCTTTTTAATCTTGACAGTACAAATATGCAGCCGGAACATTGGCTGATGATTGCAGAGACCGTAGAAAAAAATTATGAAAAATATGACGGATTTGTGATTACGCATGGAACAGATACCATGTCATATACGGCAGCGGCTCTGACTTATTTGATACAGAATCCGGGGAAACCTGTTCTTTTGACGGGAGCACAGAAACCTTTAAATGATCCCTTTACAGATGCGCGAAAAAATCTGGCGGACAGTTTTTGGCTGGCATGCCAGGAAAATGTGAAAGGCGTATTTTTGGTTTTTGGCGGTCAGGTCATTTGGGGAGCGCGGGCAAAAAAAATAAAAACAAAAAGCTATCTTGCCTTTGACAGTATCAATTATCCTGTTGCCGCCTTTATTGATAACCAGAGAATGATCCGATATACAAGTCTGGTGGCGGGGGAAGAGAAGCTTCGATTTTTTCATGCAATGGTTCCCAGTGTGTTCCTGTTGAAGCTGATACCGGGAATGAATCCGGATATCCTGGATTATATTGGAGAACGGTATCAAGCGGTAGTAATTGAGAGCTATGGAGCTGGCGGACTTCCCTTTGTGGAACAGGGGAATTTTCTGGAAAAACTGGAGAAGCTGACACAAAAAGGGTGCATTATTGTTATTGCTACCCAGGTTATGCTGGAAGGCAGCGATGTGCAGCTGTATGAGGTGGGCTGTAAGGCCATGGAAAAATATAATCTTTTGCAGACATATGATATGTCGGTGGAGGCGGTTGTTACAAAATTAATGTGGCTGCTCGGGGAAAGCGGGAGTTTCCGGGAGATCAGACAGAATTTTTACAGAACAATTGCCCATGATATTCTGCATGGAGAGTAATGGAACAGTGTAAAAGACTGCAGGAGAGATGATTTTTGATCATCTCTCCTGCAGTCTTATTTTTTCAGAATTTCTCGTGATTTTTATGCTTTTTCAGGACTTTCTGGATCCGTTCTTCCGGGTTCAGCAGATGGCTGATGGAGGAATCGTGATTCAGCGTGTCGATCAGAAGAGCGATGTACTTGCTCAGATCGCAGTTGATATAATAGGGGCGCTGCAGCAGTTCCGGTGTCTGATATACCAGATTGGTGGTCAGGATCCGGTCAAAAATCCCCTTTTCATAGGCCTGATCAAATTTATCCAGTCCGTTGGTAAAGAGACCGAAGGTGGAACAGAGGAAAATCTTGTTGGCATTCCTATCCTTCAAAAGCTGGGCACATTCGATCATGCTGTCGCCGGAGGAAATCATGTCGTCGATGATGATCATGTTTTTGCCGGCGACGTCGGATCCCAGGAATTCATGAGCTACAATGGGATTGCGGCCATCGACGATGGTAGAGTAGTCGCGGCGTTTGTAGAACATTCCCATATCAACGCCCAGATTGTTGGCGATGTAGATTGCGCGGCTCATGCCGCCTTCATCGGGGCTGATTACCATGAGATGATCGCTGTCTACCGTAAGATCCGGTTCATTGCGCAGCAGGCCTTTGATAAACTGATATGCCGGCTGTACCGTTTCAAAGCCGTGCAGGGGGATTGCATTCTGGATCCGGGGATCGTGAGCATCGAAAGTAATGATGTTTTCCACACCCATGTGAACCAGTTCCTGCAGAGCCAGGGCACAGTCCAGAGATTCCCGGCCGGTGCGGCGGTGCTGGCGGCTCTCGTAGAGGAAGGGCATGATCACGTTAATGCGGCGCGCTTTTCCGCCTACTGCTGCGATGATCCGCTTCAGATCCTGGAAGTGATCGTCCGGGGACATATGGTTGGTATGCCCGCAGAGAGAGTAGGTCAGACTGTAATTGCAGACATCAACCAGAATATAGATGTCATCGCCCCGGACGGATTCCAAGATCGTTCCCTTGGCTTCGCCGGAGCCGAAGCGGGGAGTTTTGCAGCCGATCAGATAGGAATCCCTCTCGTATCCGTCAAAAAACAGGGTGCTTTTATGCTCCAGTTCCCTTTCCTTTCTCCACTGGATCAGGAAATTATCCACTTTCTTCCCCAGGGCGGCGCAGCTGTCCATAGCGATAATGCCCAGGCGGCCGTAGGGGATCGTGTTCAGATCTTTCACATCATTTTGACTCATTTGTCAGGCTCCTCCTAAAAGTTTTTTTTGTATACGAATATCGTTTCCAATAAGTTTTACCATAGTGTAACTGCTGGAAATGCGGGAGAAAACCCGTTCCGAGTAAGTGTCGGAAAACTGTTCCAGCGACAGGTTGGTGGAAATCAGGGTGGATTTCCGGCGGGTGATCCGCTCGTTGATGCACAAAAACAGCTGAGAAGAAACAAAAGCATTGGTCAGTTCGGTTCCCAGGTCATCGATGATCAGAAGATCGCAGTCACACAGATATTCTTCCAGCATGGGGTCTGCCCCCTGGTCGGACCGGGAGAACGCGCTTTTGGCCAGCTGATCAAAGAGATCGAAGGCAGAAAAATAGATCACGCTGTGGGCGCTGTCAATCAGTTCTTTGGCGATACAGTGGGAGAGAAAGGTTTTGCCCACTCCCGTGTCCCCGTAGAAAAACAGGTTGGAGAAAGAAGTATCGAAGGTCTGAATGAACTTTCGGGCAGCAGCAACAGCGTTTTGAGCTGTTTCCCGGGCTGTCAGTCCGGTGACCGGGTTTTTCAGCTGGTCTGAATAATACGAAAAAGAAAAATGGCTGAAATTTTCGGTCTTTAAGATTTCGGCCAGGTTTGACTGGGTGTAGAGAAGTTCTATGACCGCCCGCTTGAAGCAGGTACATTTCTCATTTCCGATGTAACCGGTATCGTGACAGAGAGGACAGTCGTAAGACAGCTCCAGATAGTCTTCCGGGTATCCGGCTGAGGTCAGAAGTTCCCGGCGCCGGGCGGATAGTTTGCTGATCTCGGCAGACAGGTCAAGATCGCAGGGCTGATGGTTCAGAATGGCCCGGGCTTTCTCCATGCTGATGGCTGCGACCTGCCCGTCGATTTCGGCCATCTGAGGGATCTGCCGGCGGATTTCTTCCCGGTGTGCTTCCAGAAGACGGCGGTGATGAAGTTGTCTGCGGTTATATTCCCGCATGATAGCGTCATATTGAGAATTTTTCAGTGCCACAATCTGCTCCTTACTGCTTTAACAGCTGTTTTTCCAGCTCGCTGTAGTCGTAGTCTCTCTGGGTGAAGTTGTTGAAGCGGTTGGGCGTCTGGGGACGTGCTCTGCGGGCCGCCTGGCGTTCCTGATTCTGCAGGTGTTCCAGATCCAGCGCCCGGATATCTTCCAGGCTTTTCACCTGCTTTTTGCGCCAGCTGTTTAAAATTCCATCGGCATACTGAAAACTGGGTTTTCCGGTGGCTTTTACCGTCCGCCGGCAGGCTTCCAGAACAAGTTCCATAGAAAAACCATATTCTCCCAGCCATCGGTCGATCGCGGCCACTTCCCCGGAGACAGGATTTCTGTTGGTGACGCCCAGCGCTTTGAGAACCGTAAAATAAGTCCGGCTGTAGGCGCTGGAGGCTTCTTTGGCCATGGCTGTTGTGCGTATCCCTTCGCTGTGCCAGCTCAAGGCCACTTTTTCAATGTAGCGTATGCTTTTGTGTCCGCGGGAAACGCAGTATTCGATCAGGTACTCGATCAGTTCCGGATCGAAGTGCAGGGTGTCATAGAAATACAGAAGCCGGGAAGTTTCGGTGGGAGTCAGCGTTTTTCCCAGATATTGCTGAGCAATAAAAAGGAGCTGCATAATATCTTCCCGCTCCTGCAGTTCTTTTACCTTGTCCGGAGTCAGCGTGGATTCCGGAGGGGGGAGTTCTTCTCTTTCGGGAGAAGAAGCTGCGGCCGGTTTTGCCAGGGCGGCTGCAGTTTCCGGAGAGCCTGCGGGCTTTTCGGAGGTTTTGCAGGAGCCGGCGGCTTCCGACGGGGAAATAAACGTGATGCCCTGCAGTTTTTTCTGCCCGTCCCAGGAAAGGGCGAGCAGGCCGGCCTTTTCCCAGTAGCGGAGCGCGCGCAGAATATCCGATTCCGGGCAGTCAAAGGCGTCCGCAATATCAGACAGACCAAAAGCACACTCAGGTTCAGACAGAAAACGCAGAAGGTACAGATATACCTTTACAAATTCTCCGTTGGCTCTGGGCATGTAGGTGTCGATAAAAATATGGGACAGGAGGGTAAAACCTTCCGGTTTTTGACTTTGTAGCTGTAACTTAGACATAAGGCATTAAGCTTCCTTACTATTTTACTATTAATCATGTGAAGTAGTGTCTCTGGTATCTTGTGCCTACAGTATAACACAGTTTTTACATAAAGAGAATAGAATTTTTGCGGGGAGGGAGGGGGGAAGGAAATGTGGATGAAAATGTGGACAATGTGGATAGTGTGGAATCAGAGGGAAGGGAGAAAGTTATTTGTAACCAAAAATGTCGAAAAAACGGGAATATTATTGAGAAACAGCGGATTAAGGCGGGAAACTTATGTAAACGGACTTTTACACAAAAAATCCACAGGCCTCTGCGCGGAAAAATGTGCATAAACCTGTGGATAATGTGGATAACTATTGTCCAAGCAGTTTTTCCCCAATGGTTACCACGTCTCCGGCTCCCATGGTTATCAACAAATCACCGTGGACACAATTTTCGAGTAAAAAATTTTCAATCTCATCGAAGGTGGGGAAATAAAAACATTCCGTTCCCAGTTTCTGGATTTCTTTCTGCAGATCGCGGGAGGAAATTCCGAGCGTATCGGTCTCCCGGGCGGCATAGATATCAGCCAGCACCACTTTGTCGGCCAGAGAGAGAGCTCTGGCAAATTCCGGAAGCAGAGCTTTGGTCCGGGTGTAGGTGTGGGGCTGGAAAACGCACCAGGTTGTTTTGTGCGGAACGTTGACGGCCGCCTGCAAAGTTGCCTCGATTTCCGTGGGGTGATGGGCATAATCATCCAGGATCGTGACTCCGGCGACTTCTCCCTTGTACTGGAAGCGGCGGTCTGTTCCGGTGAAGGACAGAAGGCCGTCCCGGATGGCAGGGAGAGGAAGGGAGAGTACACAGCCCATGGCAATGGAAGCCAGCGCGTTTGACACGTTGTGCATACCGGGGACTTTCAGAGAGAAGGTTCCTAGCTTTTCGCCCCGGAAGAAGCAGTCGAAGGTGGGGTGGCCGAAACCGTCAAAGACGATGGAGGAGGCGGTGTAATCTGCGGGAGTATTCAGGCCGTAAGTTACTACCTGACAGGCCAGCTCTTCGGTTACCTGCTGGTACTGGGGCGTGTCCGCATTGATGATCAGGGTTCCGTCTTCGGGAAGCAGCTCGGCAAACTTCCGGAACGAGCGGCGGATATCCTCGATATCTTTGAAAAAGTCCAGATGGTCAGCATCCATGTTGAGGATCAGGCTGATCTTCGGGAAAAAACTCAGGAAACTGTTGGTATACTCGCAGGCTTCTGTGATAAAGGTACCGGAGTGGCCGGTACGGATATTTCCGCTGATCGCGGGCAGGATTCCGCCGACGGAAATCGTGGGATCACGCTGGGCGGTGAGAAGAATGTGGGAACACATGGAGGTAGTGGTGGTTTTTCCGTGTGTTCCGGCGACTGCGATGGGAGTTTCGTAATTTTTCATCATCTGTCCCAGAAGCTGTGCGCGGGTGAGCATGGGGAGGGCGCGGGCAGCGGCCTCCTGGTATTCGGGGTTGTCCGGGTGGATGGCGGCAGTGTAGACGACAACGTCGGTTTCTTCTTTTATATTGGAAGCTCTCTGTCCATAGAAGACCTGGGCGCCCAGATTTTCAAGATGCCTGGTGAGATCGCTGGCTTTGGCGTCGGAACCGGAGACAGAAAAACCTTTCTGCAGGAGAACTTCTGCCAGGCCGCTCATGCTGATGCCGCCGATGCCGATGAAATGTACGTGAACCGGATGATTGAAATCTATTGTATACATATATGCTCCTTTTTATATAGAAAGATTGTGTTTTTTTTATTATACTCTGCTTGTGTATAAATGAAAAGTATTTCTTTTTTCTGGGTCAGTTATACAGATAAATGAAGAGAAGTGTAAAATAATTTCGTGCAGGTTGTATAATTATCACATTTGCAATGGGGTCAAAAGAAGAATAGTGTCGAAAAAGTGAATAAAAGAGAAGGATAAAGAAGAATGTGACGGCAAAAGTTATAAAATGCGTGAAAAAAAGAATAAAAATATGTAAAAGATGTTCACTAATTGCAAAAAATATGGTATACTTTTTAATCATATATATATACAAGAGGTGATTGCATGATCAAAAAAGAGATGATTGCAATGCTGCTTGCAGGCGGACAGGGCAGCAGGCTAGGTGTTTTGACTGAAAAGGTGGCCAAACCGGCAGTATCCTTCGGTGGAAAATATCGAATAATCGACTTCCCGCTCAGTAACTGTATCAATTCCGGCGTGGACACTGTAGGAGTACTGACTCAGTATCAGCCTCTGCGTTTGAATACACATATTGGAATTGGGATTCCATGGGATCTGGATCGCAATGTGGGAGGCGTGACGGTACTTTCTCCTTACGAGAAGAGCGACAGCAGCGAATGGTATACTGGAACTGCAAATGCGATCTACCAGAATCTCGCATATATGGAGACCTATAATCCGGATTATGTTCTTATCTTATCCGGTGATCATATTTACAAGATGGATTACGAGGTAATGCTGGATTACCACAAGGCTAACAAGGCAGATGTAACGATTGCCTGTATGCCGGTTCCCATCGAGGAGGCCAGCCGTTTCGGTATCATGATCACGGACGGCACAGGACGGATTACAGAATTTGAAGAGAAACCGGAGCATCCCAGAAGCAATCTGGCAAGTATGGGAATTTATATTTTCAGCTGGCCGGCGCTGAAGGAAGCGCTTGTTACGCTGAAGGATCAGCCGGGCTGTGACTTTGGAAAGCATATTCTGCCCTACTGCCGTGATAATGGGAAACGGCTGTTTGCGTATGAGTTTAATGGCTACTGGAAGGATGTGGGGACTCTGGGATCCTACTGGGAAGCCAATATGGAACTGATTGATATTATTCCCGAGTTCAACCTTTACGAGGAGTTCTGGAAGATCTACACCAAAGGGGATGTGATCCGTCCTCAGTATATTTCAGGGGATGCGGTGGTAGAGCGGAGCCTGATCAGCGAGGGCGCCGAGATTTACGGCGAGGTACATAATTCTGTGATCGGAGCGGATGTGACGATCGAGGAAGGCGCGGTGATCCGGGATTCCATTATCATGAAGCACACGGTAATCGGAAAGAACACCGTGGTGGACAAGGCGATCATTGCCGAGCATGTAAAAGTGGGAGACAACGTACAGATTGGTGTGGGAGAGGAAGCTCCCAATGTGTTAAAACCTGCGGTCTACAGCTTTGGAATTGCCACGATCGGAGAATGCGCGGTGATTCCTTCCGGTGTCAAGATAGGTAAAAATACCGCCATATCAGGGGAAACGGTTCCGGAGGATTATCCGGACGGGGAACTGGTAAGCGGAGGAGCGATAGTGAAGGACGGTGAATAGGCATGAGAGCATTAGGAATTATTTTGGCAGGTGGTAACAATCACCGTATGAAAGAATTATCAAATAAAAGGGCGATCGCCGCTATGCCGGTGGCAGGCAGCTACCGGAGCATTGATTTCGCACTGAGCAACATGTCTAATTCCCATATTCAGAAGGTGGCAGTTCTGACTCAGTACAATGCCCGTTCTTTAAATGAGCACCTGAGCTCTTCCAAGTGGTGGGATTTCGGAAGAAAGCAGGGCGGACTTTTTGTATTCAACCCGACTCAGACCAGGGATAACAACTACTGGTACAGAGGAACGGCGGATGCAATCTACCAAAACCTGGATTTCCTGAAGCAGAGCCATGAGCCCTATGTGGTGATCGCTTCCGGCGACGGTATTTACAAGCTGGATTATAATAAGGTCCTGGAGTATCATATTGCGAAGCGGGCGGATGTCACAGTGGTCTGCACGGATGCCAGGGAGGAGGACGTTACCCGGTTTGGCGTGCTGCGGATGAACGAGGACTACAGGATTGAAGAATTTGAGGAGAAGCCCATGGCTTCCGATGCAAATACGATTTCCACCGGAATCTATGTGATCCGGAGACGGCAGCTGATCGAGATGATCGAGCGGTGCGCACAGGAAGACCGCTATGATTTTGTGAAGGATATTCTGATCCGTTATAAGAGTTTAAAGAGAATCTATGGTTATAAGATTGATACATACTGGAGTAATATTTCCACAGTTGAGTCCTACTATAAGACGAATATGGATTTCCTGAAATCGGAGGTGAGGGACTATTTCTTCAAGCAGTATCCGGAGGTGTACTCCAAGATTGACGATAATCCGCCGGCCAAGTACAATCCGGGAAGCCAGGTGAAGAACAGTCTGATTTCCAGTGGGTGTATCATCAATGGCCAGGTTGAGAATTCTGTGCTGTTTAAGAAGGTTTACGTGGGAAATAACTGCGTGATCAAGAATTCTATTATTCTCAATGAAGTATATCTGGGTGACAATACGCATATTGAAAACTGTATTGTAGAGAGCCGTGACACGATTCGTGCAAACTCTTATTACTGCGGCGAGGATGGGATTAAAGTCGTTGTGGAGAAAAATGAGCGTTATGCAATTTAAGAAGTGTTAGGGGGCCATACAGTATGAACATTACAGATGTACGTATCAGAAAAGTAGCCAAAGAAGGCAAGATGAAGGCGGTAGTATCCATTACGATCGATGAGGAGTTCGTAGTGCATGATATAAAAGTGATTGAGGGAGAGAAGGGATTGTTCATTGCAATGCCAAGCAGAAAAGCTACGGACGGAGAATATCGTGACATTGCTCATCCTATAAATTCTGTGACCCGCGATCATATCCAGTCGGTTATTCTGGAAAAATACGATGAAGTGATGGCTGAGGAACCAGTCGTATAATCGAATATGAGGGAAAAGAAAGTGCCCTGTGGAATTGCCTTATTTCCGGAAATGTATTATGATAGGAATACTGATCCGGAGAGGGCAGGCCTCAGGGTACTTTCTTTTGCGCTCTTACGGATGGAAGGACGGAAATCTTTGAAAAAATACGGGAGAGTGGACGATGAACGGATTGCCTGCGGAATTTGAAAAACGGATGAGAGAAATGCTGGGGGAAGAGTATGAAGACTATGAGAAAAGTTTTGCGGAAGCGCGCAGATACGGGCTTCGCATTAACCGGCTGAAGGCAGGTGCGGAGGAAGGGAGAGCCTGTCTTCCTTTTCTCACTGAGCCGATTCCCTGGACCGAAAACGGTTTTTCTTATCAGTGGGAGGCGGCTCCGGCACGGCTGCCGTTTTATGCTGCAGGCCTTTATTATCTGCAGGAACCGAGCGCTATGACGCCGGCGGCGCTCTTCCCTGTGGAACCGGGAGACCGGGTTCTGGATCTGTGCGCTGCGCCGGGAGGAAAGGCTACAGAGCTGGGGGCGAAGCTGAAGAGAGAAGGGGTGCTGGTGGCAAATGATATCAGCAATTCCCGGGCGAAGGCGCTTCTTCATAATCTGGAGCTGTTTGGGATTCCCAACCTTTTTGTGACGAATGAGACCCCGGATAATCTGGCTTTTCGATTTCCCGGTTTTTTTGATAAAATTCTGGTGGATGCGCCCTGTTCCGGGGAAGGGATGTTCCGGAAGGATCCGGCGGCTGTGAAGGCCTGGTATCCGGGAAAACCCGGGGAATGTGCAGCGCTTCAGAAGGAAATCCTCAAAAGTGCGGCAGAAATGCTGGCACCGGGCGGGCTTCTCCTGTATTCAACCTGTACCTTTGCGCCGGAAGAAAATGAGGGAACAATTTCCTGGCTTCTGGAGGAATATCCGGAGCTGAAACTGACTGCCCTGCCGCATTATGAAGGATTTTCGGAGGGAAATCCCCGATGGGGCAGCGGAGAAGAATCTCTTGCGCTCTGTGTCCGTCTGTGGCCGCACAGGATGGAAGGAGAGGGACATTTTCTGGCTCTGCTGAAAAAGGAGGGGCAGAAAGTCAGAGTTCAGGAGAAAAAGAAGCGGCGGAAGCTGGAGCCGGAAGTGAAAAGATATATAGAGGAATTCCTGGGGGAAGGAAGCTGGAGGCCGGACTGGGAACGGGTGGAACTTCGGGGAGAGAGAGTCTACCAGGTTCCGGATCTGCCGGAGAATCTGAAGGGGATCCGTTTTCTGAGAAACGGACTTTTTCTGGGAGAGATGAAGAAAAAAAGATTTGAGCCCTCTCAGGCGCTGGCGCTCTGCCTGAAACCGGGGGAGACGGAGTCAGAACTGTGCTTAAAGAATGGAGATCCCAGACTGGAACAGTATTTAAGAGGAGAAAGCATATCTGTGAAAGCCGGGGAGACAAGGCGGGACAGAGGCTGGCAGCTGGTCTGTGTCGAAAACTTTTCTCTGGGATGGGGAAAGCTGGTGAATGGTGTCTTAAAAAATAAATATATGGCCAGCTGGCGCAGGAATTAGCCCGTAATTGGTAGAAAATGACGGCAAAAGCTACAAAAATACGACGAAATATTACAACATTATTACAATAAATTAAAAAATGCTTTGCTTTCTATGAAGGGGTATGGTATAATAGCGTTACACGGAATAATTTTATGAGGTGCAACGTATGAAAAAGAAGAGAATACTGAGCCTCGGGCTGGCAGCTGTCCTCTTCGTCGGAAGCGCAGTTCCCGGAATGGCGGAAACTACCCGGGAAAAACTGGAAAAGGCGCAGTCTCAGCAGGCTGAGAAGAAAACTCAGCTGGAAGATACTCAGAATCAGATCAGCGATCTGGAGAACCAGAAAGGAGAATCTGAGAAAAAGCTGGAAGAGCTGAATGAGGAGCTGGGAACCCTGCAGGAGGAGTTAGAAGATCTGCAGGAGCAGGCGGATGAGAAGCAGCAGGATCTGGAGGTAATCCAGAAGGATCTGGAAGTAGCTCAGGCACAGGAAGAAGAGCAGTATGAGGCGATGAAGAAGCGCATTCGCTATATTTATGAGAATGCCAACACCAGTTACCTCAGTATATTGCTGGAAGCAGAAAATTTTTCGGAGTTCCTGAACCGTGCGGATAATATTGCACAGCTTTCCCAGTATGACAGGGATCTTCTGGAAGAGTATAATGAAGCAAAAGAAGAGGTAGCCGATCAGGAGGAGCGTCTTCAGGAAGAGAAAGACGCCATCGAGGAGCTGAAAGAAGAGCGCGAAGCTAAAGAGGCGGAAGTGCAGCAGCTGATCGACACAACATATGATCAGATAGAAACTTATGCGGCGGACATCGCATCCGGCGAATCCAGTGCAGCTAGTCTGCTGGAGGAGATTAACAGCCAGCAGTATCAGATCAATGCACTGCTGAGTCAGGCATTGGAGGAAGAGGATGCTGCTTACCGCGCAGAGCAGGCCAGACTGGCAGCGGAGGAAGCTGAGAAGAAGGCACAGCAGGCTCAGCAGCAGGCGCAGCAGAATGCAGGGAGCAATTCTTCTGCAAACGGACAGCAGGCCGGTTCGGGAAATACCAGTACCGGAAGCGGAAATGCTCAGGTAACGGAGAGTGACAATGCCTCCATTATCTGGAATTTCCTGATTGCCAATGGTTTTACACAATATCAGGCGGCCGGGATCCTTGGAAACTGGTGGGTGGAATCTCATCTGAATCCTGCGGCGGTAGAACCGAATGGGATTGGTCATGGTCTGGGTCAGTGGTCCTTCGTGAGATGGACAAACCTTTCCAATTATGCGGCTCAGAAGGGACAGCCCTGGTCCAGCCTGAATCTGCAGCTGGAGTTCTTTATCTATGAGTGGTATCAGTATTACTCAAAGACCTTTACGGGAAATGAATCCAGTGCCTCAGAGGCAGCGAGAGCTTTTTACCGGAAGTGGGAAGGGTGCTCGATTGACAGCACGAAGCGTGAGCGGAAGGCCGAAGAGTTTTATCAGAGATTTGCAGGTTAATGATGAAAGATCCTGCAGAGAAAGCAAGTACATAACCGGAAATAATTTGTATTTTAAAAGGACAGCCTGCAGTCGGAAAGATCTGACTGCGGGCTGTTTTTAACGTTCAGTGGAAGATTTTTCTATGCGGAGGGACAGGGGTGGTAAAATAGGAAGAAAAAATAAAAAAGTTAAAAAAACCTGTTGACTTTTTGCCTTCTATTCGATATAATATAATTCGCTGACAGGGAAAACCTGTGGAAGCATCGAAGCGTGGCTCAGTTTGGTAGAGCGCTGCGTTCGGGACGCAGAGGTCGTGGGTTCGAATCCCGTCGCTTCGACTCCTTGGCAGGGGCGCCGGAATCTTTTTTAAAGATTCCGGCTTTTTATTTTTTGGAAAGGACCTCCAGTTGACGGTGGGATTGATTTAGGCTACAATGGAGGCAGTTAAATTTCAGAGGAGGTACGCAGAAATGAAAGTGGGTTTTGGCAATGATCATGCATCTGTGGATATGAAGATGGAAGTTATGGAATACGTAAAGGAACTGGGCCATGAGGTGGTAAATTATGGAACAGATGAGAAGGTAAGCTGTGATTATCCCATTTATGGGGAAAAGGTGGCTAATGCGGTTGCAGCAGGAGAGGTGGACTGTGGTATTCTGATCTGCGGTACCGGGATCGGGATTTCCCTGGCGGCAAACAAAGTAAAGGGAATCCGGGCTGCTGTCTGCAGTGAGCCCTATTCGGCAAAGCTTTCCAAACAGCATAATAACAGCAATATTCTGGCTTTTGGCTCCAGAGTGATCGGGCCGGAACTGGCGAAGATGATCGTGAAAACCTGGCTGGAAGCCGAGTTTGAGGGCGGCCGCCATCAGCGAAGGGTAGATATGATTATGGATATTGAGAAAAGAAATCGGTAAATATCGCACAGTGTATACAGAAAAACAGATGAAGCTTTTCCTGACTTTTCCGGGCGGATACGTCCGAAGAGCCCATGGAAGCTTCATCTGTTTTTGTGTTTAGAGCATTTCGCCTTCCGGAAGGGCGATCAGCCGATCCAGGAGCTGGAAGAGGAGATCTTGATCGGGGACGGCGCCGGAGATCTTGCCCACAAAATCCCCATTTTTGTCAAAAAAGAGAGTCTGGGGGAAAGAATAGACGCCAAAGGTCAGGATGGCATTCTGCTCATGGTCCAGATAGAGCGGGAAGGTATAGCCCGCTTCTGTGATCATGTCAATGGCGTCCTGAGCAGTATTCCTGGAGTCTGGCACATCCAGCATGACCACATTCAGCTGATCCTTATAGGTGTCATGAGCCGCCTGGAAATAGGGCATTTCATCCTTGCAGTAAGGGCACCAGGGAGTCCAGAAGTTGACTACGGTAGGTTTTCCCTGGAAGCTGGAAAAGGAAAGTTCTTCACCGGAGGCATCGGACAGGATAAAGTCAGGAACCGGAATGGGAGTCACAGAAGGGGCTGCTGCGTCCTGTCCTTCTGTGTCTGTCCCTTCTGCCGTATCCTGTGTAGTTTCGTCCGGGGAAGAGGAATCCCTGCTGTAGGAGCGGCTCAGGCGCTGGTAGGCAAATGCGGCGCCTGCCAGCACAAGCGCAAAGAGGAACAGAAGAATTATGGTTTTTGTCTTTTTACTCATGGGAGATCACCTCCCCGCTTCTCAGATAACGGATGGCAGTCAGGCCGGCTCTGGCGCCTTCGCCTACAGCAACAGAGATCTGCAGAACGCCTCCGATACAGTCTCCGGCAGCCAGACAGCCGGGGAGGTTGGTCTGCATAAATTCATCTACCAGGATTTTATCTTTTTCCAGCAGAATTCCCAGCTTTTTGGCCAGATCACTTCCGCGGGCAGTTCCCAGAGCCACGAAGAGGCCGGAGACGGGGAGGCTGCTTCCGTCAGAGAAAATTACTTTTTCCAGCGCGGGGGTTCCCAGAAGGGAACGGATCGGCCGGGTATCGGCGCTGATGCCTTCCGGGAGTTCCACCAGAAGATCAGAATCATTGGTGAGCAGAGTGACACTGTTCACCAGAGGAAGGAGTTCGAGCGCTTCATGAATGGCATAGGGACCATTTCCGAGAACAGCCACATCTTTGCCGCGATAGAAAAAGGCATCGCAGACAGCACAGTAGCTGACACCCTTTCCCTCCAGTTCCCTGATACCTGGGATGGAGGGGCGTTTTCGGGGGGAACCGGTGGCCAGAAGGATCAGGCGGCTTTTGAGCGTCTGGTTTACGGTAGTCACTTCATATGTTCCATTCCAGGAAATGCCGGTAACTTCCTCCGTGAGAAAACGGGCGCCCAGGGCGCGGGCCTGCTCTTTTCCGTTTTCCACCAGAGTATTGCCGTCGAGAGGGGCAGGAAGTCCGAAATAATTTTCAATTTTTTCTGCTTTTGTCAGTGCGCCGTTATCTTTTCCGATGATTGTTACGGAAAAGCCGGCCCGCAGGATATAAAGGGCGGCAGACAGTCCGGCCGGACCGCAGCCGATGATAATTGCATCTTGCACAGAGAAATACCTCCTTCGGGTGAAAATTAGCTGAGCAGGGTGAGAAATCTGCCCAGAAGCCCGGTCATCATCAGGATTCCGATCAGAATCAGAAAAATGCCGGAGACCAGGTGGATGATCCGGTAATGCCGCTTCACGGCGGCAAAAGCACCCTGCAGAGAATCCAGCAGGAAAGCGCTGATCAGGAAGGGAAGGCCAAGCCCGACAGAATAGGCGAGAAGAAGCAGCAGTCCCTTTGCGGTGGATCCCTGCTGAGAAGCCAGCAGAAGGGCAGATCCTAAAAATGCACCGATGCAGGGAGTCCAGCTGACAGAGAAGACAACGCCAAAGAGCCAGGAGGACCAGGCTGTATGTTCTTTTTCCTGAGTCTGCGGGCGCATTCCGGAGAATCCGGGAAGTTTTAGTCCCCCCATGTAGTTAAGCCCAAGAATGAGGATAAAAATACCGCAGACCAGATTCAGGCCGGTCTGATATTTTCTCAGAAGGCCGCCTAATGTTCCGGCAAAGAGGCCCAGACACAGAAAGACGGTGGTAAAGCCTAACACAAAAAAGGCTGAATTTTTAATCAGCCTGTGATGACTGTCCTCCTCCTTCATGCTTCCCGCCAGGAAACTGAAATAGATGGGAAGCATGGGGAGCAGGCAGGGGGAGATAAAAGAAATAAATCCCTCTAAAAACGTGATAAGATACTGCATAGATTACCTCGTGTTTACTGCACCATTTTCAGGATTGTACTTTTGGACTGTACGCCTACGGAGGATCCGATCTGTTTGCCGTCTCTCAAGGCAACCAGGGTGGGGATGCTCATAACCTGGAAGGACTGTGCCAGTTCCTGCTCTTCATCTACATTGATCTTGCATACCTTTATTTCCGGGTGCTCGCTGGCGATTTCTTCAATGATCGGAGAAAGCATGCGGCAGGGACCGCACCAGTCTGCGTAGAAGTCAAGGAGTACAGTTTTGTCAGACTGCAGAACCTCCTGATCGAAATTTGCCTTTGTAAGTTTCATAGCCATAAAAATTCTCCTTTCTGTTTTATCAGAATTTTGTTTTCTTTCTTAGTATGCCTGAATCATACCGGTTTCAACAGAAAAAGTCTGTAACTTTGTCACACAGCTCCGGTGTGGTGCCAGGCTGAGGCCATTATACCAGAAGAGATTCTGTAAATCAACTGGCATGGTTGAAAAATAAGAAACTGGATATTTTATTCATGCCATTTTGTGATATGATGTAGCAAATAACAGGGAAGAGGAGGAAACAGGATGCAGGAAAGAATCAGGAAGGCTGAAGAAGGGACAGAAATCCGGGAGCTGACGGTGACGGCTCTTCTGACTGCTTTGACGTACCTTTTTACTGCGTTTGTCAATGTCCGCCTGCCTATTGCGGCCAACGGCGGCCTGATCCATCTGGGTAATGTGCCGTTGTTTTTGGGGGCGATGATTTTTGGGCGGCGGGTGGGAATGACAGCGGGTGCTGTGGGAATGGGACTTTTCGATCTTCTTTCCGGATGGGCGGCCTGGGCGCCTTTTACGGCGGTGATCGCGGGCACCATGGGTTACGTGGTGGGAGCTATGACGGAAAAACACAGAGGTTTTGCCGGGAGAATGGCGGCAGTGCTTGCAGCCTGCCTGATTAAAATAGCTGGGTATTACGCGGCAGAAGGAATCCTCTATGGCAGCTGGACAGCTCCTCTTAGTTCAGTGCCCGGCAATCTGCTTCAGATTGGAGCGGCGGCTCTGCTGGTGCTCCCGATCGCAGGGAAACTGGAGTATATGATAAGAAAAAGATAGGAGAAAGTTTTATGTATCAGATTATGACCCCGGGGCCCACGGAGGTTCCGGAAAATGTAAGAATGGCCCGAAGTACAAGCTGTACCAACCCGGATCTGGATCCGGAATTTTATGATTTTTACCGGGAGACGGCGCAGCAGATCAGCAGTCTGGTAGAAACGGACGGGGAAACGCTGATTTTAAGCGGAGAGGGAATCCTGGGACTGGAAGCAGTCTGTGCTACACTGACAGAGACCGGAGACCGGGTACTGATTCTGGACAATGGGGTGTTCGGCAGAGGATTTCAGGATTTTGTGAAAATCTACGGGGGGGATCCGATACTCTATACGACAGATTATAAAAAACCGATAGATCCCGCAGCGCTGGAAAACTTTCTGAGAGAAGATCATAATTATAAGTACGCAACGCTGGTTCATTGCGATACGCCCAGCGGGATGCTGAACGATGTCGGAGCGCTGTGTCCGGTGCTGAAAAAGTACGGGATTCTGACGGTGGTGGATTCTGTTTCCGCCATGTTCGGGAATCCGCTCCACATGGATGCCTGGGGAATTGATTTCCTCTGCGGCGGTTCTCAGAAAGCACTCTCGGCGCCTCCGGGTCTTACGTTTGTATCTGTCAGCCGGGACGGAAAAAAGGAAATGGATGACAGAAAGACACCAGTGGCTTCTTTTTATGCAAATCTGAAGACCTTTGACGGCTGGTATGAAAAACAGTGGTTTCCTTATACTATGCCGATCAGTGATATTTATGGACTCAGAGCAGCGCTGGATAACCTCAGGGAAGATACAGATCTTTTGGGGCGGCACAGAAGGATTGCAGAGGCGGTGCGGAGAGCGCTTGTAAGATCCGGGCTGGGCCTTCATCTGGAAGACGGATTTTCTGACACAGTATCGGTTTTCGACGTGCCGGAAGGGATGCGGGCAAAGGACATTCTGGATACGATGCTGGAAAATTATCATATTATGCTGGCCGGTTCTTTTGATGTGCTGGCCGGTCAGGTGATCCGCATCGGACACATGGGAAATAATGCCCGGGAGGATAAAATACAGGCAGTTATGCGGGCGCTCGACGGCACATTTGAAAGTCTGGATCATCCTCTTTCCTGTTCGCTTGAGAAGGCCTATCTGGAAAGCCTTGCAGACATGGATTCTGGAAAACAGTAAAGGGGAAAAGATTATTCTGGACGGAAGAAGCGGGGCGTGCTATCCTGATAATACAAAGGAGGGGAAGACAATGCAGATTCATGGATTTCAGACACTGACTCTTCTGGATTATCCCGGCAGAGTGGCGTGTACACTCTTTCTTGGCGGCTGTAATTTCCGCTGTCCCTTCTGTCAGAATTCCGGTCTTGTGCTCTCTCCGGGGAAAGAACCGGTGGTTCCCATGGAAGAGGTGCGAAAAACGCTTCAGAAAAGAAAAAAGGTTCTGGATGGCGTATGCATTACAGGGGGAGAGCCTACACTGGCGCCGGATCTGCCGGAACTGATCCGGGAGATAAAAGAGATGGGGTATCTGGTCAAGCTGGATACCAACGGTTATCGGCCGGAAGTGCTGGGCAGCCTGCTGGAGGAAGGGCTTCTGGATTATGTAGCTATGGATATTAAGTCTTCCCCGGAAGGGTATGCGAAGGCAGCGGGGCTTCCGGGGCTGGATCTTTCCAGGATACAGAGATCTGTGGAATTGCTGATGGAGGGGAAGGTTCCGTATGAGTTCAGGACTACAGTGGCCCGGGAGCTTCACGGGAAGGAAGAGATTCTCTCTATTGGTCGGTGGCTGAAGGGGTGCCGCCGCTATGCGCTGCAGAACTACAGGGAGTCGGAGCAGGTGATTATGCCTGTGTTTTCCGGTTTTTCCAGGGAGCAGCTGGAGAACTTCCGGAAAATGCTGGAGCCCTGGATCGAGAGGGTAGAGATCCGGGGGGGCTGAATCCGGCGGTATGTTCAGGAGACGGGGCGAAACCAGTAGCCGAAGGTTTTTCCGGGAGTTTCCTGTCTGGCAGCGGGCTGAAAGCAGGGGAATCCGAAGGAACCGGCGGCAAATTGTTCCTGGCGGTCGTAGAATCCGGGAACTCCCAGGATGTAACAGAGACCGTCCCGGCCTGATAATTTTCCCATCAGGAGATGGCGGTGGGTATAATAGCCGTGGAGAAGGAAGCGGTTACTGCCCATCAGCCAGCCCTCTTTTCGCAGACGGGGCAGATCTTTAAGATCCAGCTGGACGCAGTCGCAGATGGTATCGTCGGAAAAAGGTGAAATAGAAGGGAAATTCTGCTGCACCTGTATCCAGCGGGGATCTGCTGCGGCGGAAGGCAAACAGGCAGGTGAGGAGAGAGCTTCCACTTCTTCCGGAGCGGGGGTCTCTTCTTCCTGAATGCTGTTTTCTGGAGCGGGGGTCTCTTCTTCCTGAACACTACTTTCCGGAGAGACGGGAGATTCGGTATCTTCAGGCGGAGTGTTTTGCGGCTCTTTTTCCGGGGAGGGTGTCTGCGGCGGAGCCGGATTGGAAAAGAGGCGGAAGGATTCGGGGTGTATGGGGTGGTCATCCCAGGCAGTTCCGAAAAAAAGATCCTTTTCAGAACGGATCACAAGACCATTTAGCTGGTCGAAAGAAAAGGGAAAACCGCCGATTTTCAGAGGATCGGTCACAAGACGGGTCAGAAAGATACCGTTTCCGGTTCTGGCCTGGTGAAGGGGAAGGGCGGTCAGGCTGTCTCCTTCGCGGACGAAACCGCAGACTGAGAGGGGAATGCCGGAGGGCAGGGAGGGGATTTTCATATGAATCTCCAGAGCGCAGACTCCGTTTCTTACTTCTGCCCGGACAAAACCACGGTTTTGTCCGCGGACATTCTGGCGATATTCATAAAGATAAGAGATGAAACGTCGGTAATCAGACATAGAAAACGATCCTTTCAGAGCGTCACAGGATTTACACTACCCTATGCGGAAAAAAAGCAGAATATCACGGAACAGGGGATTTTTTATGGAACATGAAAAGTATATGAGAGAAGCCATCAGGCAGGCAAAAAAGGCAGAAGCGCTGGGGGAGGTTCCCATCGGCTGTGTGATTGTCTGCGGGGATAAAATCATTGCCCGGGGTTATAACAGGAGGAACACGGATAAGAATACGCTGTCCCACGCCGAACTGAATGCGATCCGCAGGGCCAGTAAAAAACTGGGCGACTGGAGGCTGGAAGGGTGCACTCTTTATGTGACGCTGGAACCGTGTCAGATGTGCGCCGGAGCGATCGTGCAGGCCCGGGTGGATCGGGTGGTGATCGGAAGTATGAATCCCAAGGCGGGCTGCGCCGGATCAATTCTGAACCTTCTTCAGATCCAGCAGTTTAATCATCAGGTGGAGATTGTGCGGGGAGTGCTGGAGGAAGAGTGCAGTTCTATGCTTTCCGGCTTTTTCCGGGAACTGCGGGAGCAGAAAAAGAAGAAAAAACTGGAAAACTCTCAGGGGAAAACCAGTTGACGGGAGCCACAAGAGGCATTATAATGCTAATGGTAAGGAGATGTACCCAAGCGGCTGAAGGGACCGCACTCGAAATGCGGCAGGCCGGGTGACCGGTGCGAGGGTTCAAATCCCTCCATCTCCGTTTAAAAGGCAGCACAAAGAGGTAAGGTGACGCGAAGCAGGTGAAATTTTGAGTAAGTTTCCGGGAGCGGCTTTGGAACTGCGGTTCAGAGCGCTGGAAGGCCGGATTCTCAAATTTGTACCTGTTTTCTTTTTGCGCGTCAGACACAGAGGGAGGAAGTTAATGATGGAAGACAAGTTAATGACGGAAGGGAGTATCTGGAAAAAAATCCTGTTCTTTTCCATTCCGCTGATTCTGGGCAATCTGCTGCAGCAGATGTATAATACGGTAGATTCCATTATCGTGGGAAATTATGTGGGCAGCAACGCGCTGGCGGCGGTGGGGTCCAGCACTTCTCTGATCGGTCTTCTCATCGCGTTCAGCCAGGGGGCTTCTGTGGGAGCTGGGGTCATTGTTGCCCAGCATCTGGGAGCCGGGAAGAAAAAAGAGGTACAGACTGCGGTTCACACGGCTCTTGCGGTAGCGGTACTGCTGGGGCTGATCTTAAGCGGAGCCGGACTTCTGTTCAGTCCGCAGGTGCTGACCTGGATGGGAACTCCCGAGGCGGTGATGAAAGAGTCTGTTGTTTATTTGCGGATTTATTCCGGAGGACTGATCTTCAGCATTATTTACAATATGGCTGCGGGAGTGATGAATGCGGCGGGCAATTCCAGACGGCCTCTGCTGTATCTGGGAATTGCATCTGTGACAAATATCATCCTGGATCTGGTGCTGATCCGGGGACTGAATATGGGGGTAGCAGGAGCTGCTGTGGCCACGGATATCAGTCAGCTGCTTTCCTGTGTGCTGGCTCTTATTTATCTGATCCGGGTAAATGCCAGTTACCGGGTGCGTCTGCGGGAAATCCGCATTGAGAAGCGCATGGCTTCCTCTATTATAAAGGTAGGACTTCCCACGGGGATCCAGAACATGGTGATCTCCTTCTCCAATGTGCTGGTGCAGGCCAGTGTCAACAGTTTTGGCGCGATGGCCATGGCGGGATTCGGAGCTTACCTGAAGGTGGATGGGTTTAATATTCTTCCGGTTATGAGTTTCAGCATGGCGGTGACAACCTTTGTGGGGCAGAATTATGGAGCAGGGAAAACGGACCGGGTCAGGAAGGGAATGTGGGTCACGGTGGGGATGAGTGTAATCTATACGGCGCTCACAGGCGTCCTTCTTCTGGCTTTTGCACATCCGGTAATTGGTCTTTTTTCAAAGGATCCCGAGGTGATCGCCTATGGCGTGCAGGCTATGAAATATTTCTGCCCGTTCTATTTTCTGCTGGGTATTCTGCATTCTCTGGCAGGTGCAGTCCGGGGGACGGGAAAGACGGTTCCGCCCATGGTGATCCTTCTGGCAGCTTTATGTGTATTCCGCGTTTTCTGGGTACAGCTGATTGTCCCCAGATTTGATACGATCGACGGGGTATACCTGCTCTATCCGGTGTCCTGGGCGCTGGGGCTGCTTATGATGGCTGTTTACACCTGGAAGGGAAATTGGCTGCCCGGTCTGAAAAAATGACAAACGATCATATAATAACCTTGCGGAAAAAGGGTAAATGTTATAAACTATAGCAAGGGAAGAGTGTTCTGGCGGGGACATTTTTCACTAAGGAATAAAGAGAAAAGGTGGTAAGACGATGAACAAGTTAGAACTTCAGAAGATGGCAAATGAAGTCCGCAAAGATGTTATTGTGGCGACTCATGCAGCCAAATCCGGTCATCCGGGCGGATCTCTTTCAGCAGCAGATATTTTTACTTATCTGTATTTTGCGGAGATGAACGTAGATCCGAAGGATCCGAAGAATCCGGATCGCGACCGTTTCGTGCTTTCCAAGGGACATACAGCTCCCGGCTATTACTCTGCACTGGCAGAGAGAGGCTTCTTCCCCAAGGAAGAACTGCTCAGACTGCGTAAAGTAGGATCCTATCTGCAGGGACATCCCGATATGAAACATATCCCGGGCGTGGATATGTCCAGCGGTTCTCTGGGACAGGGAATTTCCGCAGCGGTAGGTATGGCGCTGTCAGGAAAGATGGATGGAAAAGACTACCGGGTTTATACGCTGCTGGGCGACGGTGAGATTCAGGAAGGCCAGGTGTGGGAGGCCGCTATGTTTGCCGGTCACCGGAAGCTGGACAATTTGGTTGTAATCGTAGACAACAATAATCTTCAGATCGATGGAAAGATCGGGGACGTCTGCTCTCCCTATCCGATCGACGAGAAATTTAAAGCATTCAATTTCCATGTGATTAATGTAAATGGACATGATATGGACGAACTGGCTGCAGCATTCAAAGAAGCCAGAGAGACCAAGGGGATGCCCACCGCGATCGTGGCTAAGACGATTAAGGGCAAGGGAGTGTCCTTTATGGAGGATAACGCTGCATGGCACGGAACCGCTCCCAATGATGAGCAGTATGAAACTGCAATGAAAGATTTAGAGAAGGCAGGTGACGCATTATGTCAGATGTAAAGAAAATTGCAACCAGAGAGAGTTTTGGAAACGCTCTGGCAGAGCTGGGAAAAGAGCATCCGGAAGTAGTAGTGCTGGACGCGGATCTGGCAGGCGCTACCAAGACGGGCGTATTTAAGAAAGCGTTTCCGGAGCGTCATATCGACTGTGGTATTGCAGAGTGCAATATGATGGGAATTGCAGCAGGACTGGCTACTACGGGAAAGGTTCCCTTTGCCAGCACCTTTGCTATGTTTGCGGCGGGACGGGCTTTTGAGCAGGTCCGCAATTCTGTCGGCTATCCGAAGCTGAATGTGAAAATCGGAGCTACCCACGCGGGAATCTCTGTGGGTGAAGATGGCGCTACCCATCAGTGTAATGAGGATCTGGCTCTGATGAGAACGATTCCCGGCATGGTAGTGATCAACCCGTCTGATGACGTGGAGGCGAAGGCGGCTGTAAAGGCAGCTTACGAGCACAAGGGACCGGTTTATATGCGTTTTGGCCGTCTGGCTGTTCCGGTGATTAATGATAATCCGGATTACAAATTTGAACTGGGCAAGGGCGTTGTGTTAAGAGAGGGAAAAGATCTTACCATCATTGCCACCGGACTTTGTGTGGCAGAGTCCCTGGCAGCGGCTGAGAAGCTGGCAGCTGACGGCGTGGAGGCGAAAGTGATCAACATCCATACGATCAAACCTCTCGATGAGGAACTGGTCGTAGCAGCGGCAAAAGAAACCGGAAAAGTTGTGACGGTCGAGGAACATTCCATCATCGGCGGTCTGGGAAGTGCAGTCTGCGATGCTCTGTCCGCACAGGCACCCACTCCGGTTCTGAAGATCGGAGTTATGGATACCTTTGGTGAGTCTGGCCCGGCAGCAGAGCTGGTAAAGAAATACGGTCTGGACAGCGAGAGCATTTACAGCAAAGTAAAGGCCTGGATTTAAAAAAGATTTAAGTTAAGATTTATATTGAAGACCCCCCGGGGCAGTGCCCTGGGGGTTCTTGTCTTAGAACTGTGCGTAAATAAATTTCGGAGCCGTAGAAAGGTTGGCATTCATCAGATAGAGATACAGGATCACCATCAGAAGATAGAAGGCCAGAACCCAAAGAGCGAAGGCAAGCTTCGGGCGGCTCTTAATTTTGTTTTGCAAATTGGTAAAGAGCTTTATCAACGGTCAGCCATCCTTTCTGTGCCAGATGCACGCTGTCTTCAAAGAAATATTTCGTGTGTTCTTCGCCGGAGAGATCGGCTACGACGGTACCGTCGAATTCGGCGGCCAGTTCCCGGATATTCTGATAGTAATTCTGACGGGCTTCCTGGGGGAATTCTGTGAAATCATACCAGTAACCGTTGACCGGGAGAATGACGATCATAGGGGTGATGGACAGATCCCGGCAGACAGAGAGGAAGATCCTCAGGTCGTCGTACTCCGGGGAATTGCCGTAGCCTGTGATGGCGTCTGCGTCTGCGCCCTTTTTCTCAGGCATGCGGGGAACGATTTCTTCATAGCTGGCCTCATCCATATAGAACTCATTCTGCTGGTGGACGTCTCCGTAGGCATTTGCCTCCTGTTCCAGACTTTCCCAGTCCGGTTCGGAGGAGGAGAGCGTTTGGTCTGGCTGATAGGCCAGTCCTGCCAGGTGAGCCTGGTTTACAATGCCCGCCATATCTTTTTCTGCCAGAAAACGTTCATATACCTGGAAATAGAGGTTCTGGAAGAAGTTAAGATCTTCTCCGGAAGCTCTTTTGTTGTAGGATTTTACCCGGTCAAGAGCGGCCGGATCGGCCTGCAGCAGAGTTTCGGTCCGCTCCATGATTGCTTCCCGGGTTTCCTGGGAGAGATTGGGATTTCCCAGCATTCCCAAATAATGTGTCTCAGAGAAGCGGGAGGCAAAAGCCTTATCAACTACGCCGGTTTTGCGGAACCATTGGGGTGACAGAAGGAGAACCGCTTTTTTATTTTCTATCTCATCACCGATAGAAGCCAGTGTGATCGCATGGCTCAGGGACTGGTAGTAGCCGGCGCCGATCAGCATTGTATTCAGATCTGTGTCACGGAAAAGCTGATTGGGGTGACAGGGCAGATCTTTTCCATGCTGAAATTCAGAGGAACCGAAGACAACCAGTGAATTTTCATCCAGATTTGCCCGGATACCGGCCCGGGAGAGAGATTTTACATCTTCAGACCAGGTGGAAAAGGCATTGTTGTTAAAATCCAGATGGCTTTTGTTGTATTGATGATAGCCGAAGGCGGTTCCGAGGAAGAGGACTCCGGCCATCAGAAAAGCAGCAAGTTTTTTCACGGTTTCAGCTCCTTGAAGCTACGAGAGCCAGAATTTTATTGGGTGTATTAATGTCGCTGCGCTCTACTTCGGAGGGGGCGATCACGATTCCCAGCTGATCTTCGATGGACACCAGCATCTCTGCAAAACCGAGAGAGTCCATCAGATCGGATTCAAAAAGGTCGATGTCCAGGTCTTCACGGACTACGGAGTCCTCACAAATTTCTTCCAGAATTTCCAAAACTGTTTCCTGCATAATAATTACCTCCATAATATGTTAGATTTTAACCAGTGATCAGAGTCCAGAATTTTCCGGAGAAAATCAGGAATCCGAACATGACAAACTGAAGAGTGACGAACCAGGAAGCGGCCTGGTACCAGCGTGTATGTTTGTATTTTTTATAGAATTTCGATTTCTTCTGGAACCATTCGGTGGCAGCGAGAAGAAGTCCATGGTAAATGCCATAGATCAGGTAAGAGGGCGTCAGGCCATGCCACATTCCCATTACAGTCATATTTACCAGAAAGCCTGCACAGGCTCTCTGCAGACGGTTTCCGAACCATTTCTTTCTGGAACACTTCATGATGAAGCGGGAGAAGAGAAAGTCGCGGAACCAGTGGGAGAGACTGATGTGCCAGCGATCCCAGAATTCTTTGATGTCCTTGCTGATAAAAGGAGCGCGGAAATTATCCGGAGTCATGACTCCCAGTATATAGCTGACACCTACAGCCATCAGACTGTATCCGGCAAAATCAAAGAACATATAAAAGCCGTATGCGTAGGCATATCCCGGGACAGCCCACCAGGCAGAACTTCCGTCGCAGAAATCTACCAGCTGATAGAAACCGGCAGCCAGGACGATCTTATAAACCAGACCCAGCAGAAGCTTCCAGATACCGGTTCCGCACAATTCCAGATATTCCTGGCGGCTCCAGGTTTCGTGAAAGCGGCGGCTCCTGTCAATCGGGCCGGAGCTCAAGGTAGGGAAGAAAAGGAGAAATCCGGTAAATTCCAGAGCGGAAAAGTCTGTGATTACTCCGTCATAAATCTCAATGACCATCTGCAGGGATTTGAAGGTCAGGTAGGAAATTCCCAGAAAGCTGAAGAAGCTGAAGGAAGAGACCTCCCCGCATTTGGAAAGAAGCAGAGGCAGTAAGGACAAGAGCAGAGCTCCGTAATACCAGCCTTCTTTTCTCCCGTATTGTTTCCTTATGTACAGGTATCCTTTCAGGAGGATCAGCTCAAGCAGATAAAAAGCAGTCAGATAAAAAAGCTGGAGAGGATCTTCGCCGAAGATCAGCCCGATAAAGAGCAGGGAAGAAGCCAGTCCGTACCAGCGGAGAGGTTTCTCCAGAATCCCCAGGATAACTGCCGGGATCAGCACTGCGGTCAGGCAGAGGAAGAAGGGAAGGCCGCTGAAGAAACTCATAACATTCCTCCCAGTTTTTTCCGGTCTGCCTTGCCGTTGGCTGTTACGGGAAGTTCATCCAGGAAAATGAATTTTTTCGGAATCATATAATCAGGAAGATAATCTTTCAGAAGCTTTTTCAGTTCCTGGCTTTTGGCAAAACTGTTTTCTACCGGTGTCTGGCATACCGTAAATGCGGCCAGGCTTTTTACTTTTCCGTCCCTGATGTTGGGAACAACGGCAGTTCGGGAAACGCCGGGAAGCCGGAGAATATTATTTTCGATGTCCTCCACTTCAATGCGGTAGCCGTGCAGCTTGATCTGCAGATCGATCCGTCCGCCATAATAGAGCATTCCTTCTTTCAGATACCCTTCATCTCCGGTATGGTAGCCGCGGAGATGAAGGCCGTTTCGCTCACAGGTGAAAAATGCCTTTTCTGTCAGATCCGGCCGTTTGTAGTAGCCGGTGCTGACGGTATCGCCCAGGATGATGATTTCCCCTTTTTCTCCTTCGGGGGCGGGGGAACCGTCTTCTTTCCAGATCTCAAGGACAGTTCCGGGTTTCGCCCGTCCAACGGGGAGCGGGCTGACTGTGCGGTTCAGTTCTTCTGTCACCAGAACTTCAGATACGGCTACCGTGGATTCTGTGGGGCCGTAGGTGTTCAGGATCAGAGCCTGCGGGAAGCGTTTTTGCAGCTTCTCGGCTGTTTTGTTGGTCAGCGTCTCTCCGCAGAACAGGAATAAGTTCAGTTTCGGAAGGAGATCCGATCCGAAAGAGGCATCTGTCAGACAGATATCTGCGAAGGAGGGGGTAGATACCCAGATCTCTGCGCCGGAGCGCTCCAGATAAGAGAGAAGCTGACGGTAATCGCCCTGTACATCCTTGGGCAGGCAGAAGAGTGTTCCTCCGCTGGCCAGGCAGGTGTAGAGATCCATGACGGACAGATCAAAGGAAAAGGGAGCCTGATTCAGGAAGACACGACCTTCCTTGTCTGCAGGAGAAGTTCCCAGAGTTACAGACCAGTCCAGATAATGGTTCAGGCAGTCTGCAGTGATCTGAACCCCTTTTGGGGTTCCGGTACTTCCTGAAGTGAAGATAATATAGTAAGTGTCATCACCTGAGACTGCGGCTTCTTCGGGAAGAACAGGAAGCTCTTCCTTTAAAAGAGCAGTGATTTTATCAAGATCCAGGAGAGCCTTTGTGCGGCAGTCACAGGACAGAGGTTCCGTGGCCAGAACAATGGGAGAATCCATCTGATCCAGGATCATCTGCGTCCGGTTGTCCGGCACGGAAATGTCGATCGGGCAGTAGGCGCGTCCGGAGCGGACACAGGCCAGAAAGCAGATCAGCATAAGAGGATTTTTGTGTCCATACACGGCTACCGGAGCGTGATTGCTGCCGCAGAGATCTTCAAGGTGTGCGGCAAGGCGTCCGGATAAGAGATCCAGATCCTTCCAGGTCAGAGTGTATTCGCCGGAGATGACTGCCGGGCGGTCAGGATGGGAAAGGCTGTGCTGGTGAATACGTTTCAGAATATCCATGTTGCGTGATTCCTTCCTTTAAATATAAAGTAGTATGGCCGGCGTGGAAAACACCGGTGTTAAACGCTATCAATATACGCTTTTTTGGGGAAAAAGGCAAGTGGATTCAGGAAAACTTTAAGAAAATGTAAATAACTTTCCGACATAAGAGAGAAAAGAACAGAAAAAGAACTGCCGGGAGTGAAAGAAAAAATCTGCTCCTGACAGTTCGGAAAAATCTTTTTAACCGTGCGCCGCCCTTCGCACTGCGCTCACGGACGTTACCTCTACAGTTAACTCGGCCCAGGCACCCTTACGGCACACAGAAGGTTCTGCTTAGTGCTG
>OLQH01000656.1_pt1 | contig 35133 bp, 30 predicted proteins | sample 1672671 | NCBI WGS metagenome assembly OLQH01 (sample SAMEA3136712, study PRJEB25190) | human gut metagenome
TTGCATCAAATGAATCATTTTCAAAAGGAAAGTTCTCACAGTCTCCTACAACAAATGTTGCATTTGAAATATTTTTCTTTTTTGCCTGTTCAATCATGGCCGGAGTCAGATCCAGTCCTGTATAATGTCGGTCTGGATATTTTTCTGCTAATAAAGAAATCATCGGAGCAGGTCCGCAACCTGCATCTAATAAATCTCTAAATGACTCCTTCTCTAATTCTTCCAGAATATCCGGATAATCTTTCTTGCACATTTCGTAAATACCAGCATGGCTACTTTCATATCTTCCTGCTGCTTTTGTAAATTCTTTAATTGACATTTTTTATATTCTTCATTTTTCATGCTTTTTTCTCCAATCACTGTACCTTTTCGCCTTGCATCCGCATTTCTTCATTCTTTTCATATAAGCATAAAACTGCTTATGCAATTCCCTCATTTCATCTGGTGCCTTCATGGCATGTTGATACATAAATTTATCTCCAAAACTGTTTCCAAATGTAACTGCCAGTATAATCGTCAAAAATGACAATGGCAAAAAACGAAAAATATTCATTTTCCATGGTGACAGTTTACCCTTTTGTTTTCGCAAAAAGTTAAAATTTCTTTTCAGCCTTTCTGCTGTTTTCCTCATAATTTTCCATTCTTTTTCTACTTTCTCCGGATCGTCTGATTCATAATACGCATCCGCAATCGGTACCACCATAGCAAGATGACAAAGCTGCCACAGATGCATATCCGTTACTTTCTGGTATGGTATATGAGCATGCCTCAATATCTCTGAAAACTGTTCAGTTCTTTCGGATTTATTTCCTGATATTTCTGCAAATGTTGTCGGTTGAATCAACCTTGGAGTAAGTGCTGCATCAAGGATTCCATCATCATTTATACTTCCGCCTGCTCCTGGAAAAGCTGGTAATATTCTTCCTTTTCCGACAATGTCTTCCCATTTATTGTAACTGTCCAGTGAATTTATCATTGTAACAATCGTATTACTTTTATTATTTTTCAATTCAGTAAGTGCTTCATACAGTTGGTTTTCCCGGACAGTAAGCAAAACAAAATCATAAATATCATCGTTTGGTAGTTCTCCAAGAATCCTAATTTCTGCCTTTATTACTTCCTGATTTTTCTTATATTGCAATCCATTATTTCTTAAAGCCTCAAGTCTTTTACCTCTGGCATAAATATTTGTATCATAACCGGCTTCTGCAAATAAAGCCGCATACAAGGATCCAATCACACCTGCACCATAAATCAATATTCTCATAAGAATCATTCCTCTCCTCTTATCCCAGTGCCACATCCAAGATCATCATCAAACTAAATCCAAGTACAAAGAAAAGCGTACCGATATTCGAGTGCTGTCCCTGAGACATTTCCGGAATTAGTTCTTCAACCACGACATATAGCATAGCTCCTGCTGCAAAGCTGAGTAAATATGGTAATGCCGGGATTACCAGCTGTGCGACAAAAATCGTCATTACTGCTCCAACCGGTTCAACGACTCCTGAAAGTACACCTCCCAGAAATGCCTTTCTCTTACTTTCACCCTCTGCCCTAAGCGGCATGGATATAATCGCTCCTTCCGGGAAATTCTGGATAGCAATTCCAAGTGATAAAGCAGGTGCACTTGTTGCTGTAATCTGTGCATTTTCAGCAAGAAATCCTGCATACATAACACTAACTGCCATACCTTCAGGGATATTATGTAATGTAACTGCCAACACCATCATCGTAGTACGGCCAAGTTTGCTTTTCGGTCCCTCTGCCTGATCACTTCCAACATGAAGATGCGGAATCAAATGATCAAGTGCGAGTAAAAACAATATACCCATCCAGAACCCAACAACTGCCGGAACAAACGATAAAGTTCCCATATTCTCAGATTGTTTAATTGCCGGAATCAGAAGACTCCAGATTGAAGCAGCAACCATTATACCTGCTGCAAACCCTGCAAGTGCACGTTGTAGTAACTTGCTAAGTGTTTTTCTCATAAAAAACACGCATGCTGCACCTAGCGTTGTTCCAACAAATGGAATCAGTATACCTTCAAAAACATTCATTAGCATTATGTATTCCTCTGTATAGTCAAAAGTACTTTCATATCGTTCTGTTGTTAGTTCTATCTAACTGTCATGTATAAAAGAAACCGTGCGAAAAACAAACTGTAATTTCACACGGTTTTCCTTATGTTTAAGTATATCACTTACGAAATCATATAACAATATAATTCTTTTAACAATTTACAAAAAGCCGGAGGTCACAATAATCTTCATGACCTCCGACTCGTTATACTTATTCTACACTGTCCTTACACCCAAATCAGCTCCTCTCTCCGGCTTATCTTTTCCCTGCTTTTCCTGGCATTGCCTTTTTCTGTGCTACTGCCTTTCTTTCAGCTTTCCCTGCGTCCTTAACTGCTGTATTTATTTCAACACCAGCTCTCGGCACAGCTTCTCTGCTCTCATTTTTCTCTGCTACCTGCTGTTCTCGTCTCTCCTTCACACCTTTTTCTTCCAGACTGCAAAAGCTCTGCAAATACGGTAGTACATGATTCTGCATATCCGTCAGATCTTCCATATACTTCTGATATTCTTCATTACCTTTTCCTTGCTGATAGCTGATCCAGCTTTCATCCGTCAACTTCATTTCATTCTGCATCTTTAATTGACTGATGATGCCGCCATTTCCGCTACCAATGTCTATCTTACCTTGAAAATGATGCAGCATCTTGTCGCCCTTCTCAGCATAATATACTGTAAAAAACATCTGTGCTGTCGTTTTTGGTTCGTTGGTGTTTGGATCACAGTCGGCATACCAGGCTTTGTCCTGTTCTACTGTTTTGGAATCCAAATCAGATAACTTCTCTTTACATGTCACCAAATGACTACGAAGAACTATACCGTAGATTGCAACAGAACGAAGGGCCAATGGCAAGTTAAGATGGGGAAAACCTCATTTTAACTTGTACTAAATCTTGACATAGGACCAAATGAGTTTTATTTGGAAGTTCACTATGAGGGGACTTCCAAACAGGATGAGTCGATACAACGGGTACTTGCTGAACGTGGTAAAACCGTGTACGCAACCGCTGTGCGAGCTGGCGCAATTCTCGTGGATAATGGAAACCTTAAACTGCTCGGTGATGTCAAGGTGTTTGGCAGATAGAGCTACGGAGAAAAGATATGAATTTTGTAACGAAAGAACCAATAAACAAAGGCTGGTCGAGTGATAAAAAATACTGTGTTACCGACGAAAACGGCACACGGTATCTTTTGCGTGTTTCCGATATTGCACAGCACGACACAAAGCAGTCTGAGTTTAATATGATGAAACAGGTCGCTTCTTTTGGAGTGCCTATGTGCCAGCCCATTGAATTTGGCACTTGTGAGGATGGCGTTTATTCCATTCAAAGTTGGATTGACGGCGAAGATGCAGAACAGGTCATGTCGGGCTATTCTGATACCGAGCAATATGTATATGGCTTGGAAGCAGGACGTATTCTTCGCAAGATCCACTCCATTCCTGCTCCTGCAACGCAGGAGGATTGGGAAATCCGTTTTAACCGCAAAATGGATTATAAGATCAAAAAGTACGTTGAATGCCCCATCAAGTATGAGAACGGACAGGCATTTATCGACTACATAAACGAGAACCGTCATTTGCTGAAAAACAGACCGCAGGTATATCAGCACGGCGATTACCACATCGGCAATATGATGATCGACAGAGGCGGTCAGCTCCACGTTATCGACTTTAACCGTAACGATTACGGTGATCCGTGGGAAGAATTTAACCGCATTGTTTGGTGCGCTCAGAAAGCTCCTCTCTTTGCTTCCGGTATGGTAAACGGATACTTTGATAATAACGTACCTATGGAGTTTTGGAGATTGCTTGCTCTTTACATTTCAAGCAATACTCTCTCATCTGTATATTGGGCGATTCCGTTCGGACAGGACGAAGTGAACACCATGCTGAACCAAGCCAAGGAGGTTCTGTCTTGGTACGATAATATGCGTAATCCTGTGCCGACATGGTATTTCAAAGGGTATTATCTGCAGTACATCGACGGGATTCCTTTCAAGCTGAAAAGTACTTTTGATTTCAGCTTTATGAAAGAGTATGGAACGGTGTTCAAGGTTTACGATGACCAGGATTCCGGAAACATCTGCTTTGGTACTGAAAAAGACGGTCAGCGTTATTTTGTAAAGTTCGCCGGTGCTCCTACCGAGCAGTACGGCGGCGATCCTGCAGATGCTATCTCCAGATTGAAAGCTACTCTCCCGATTTACAGCGATCTGAAGCACGAGAATCTGATTGAGCTTATTGAAGCCAAGGAAATTGGCGACGGGTTCGCTATGGTATTCAAGTGGGCTGATGGCGATTGTATGGGCAGAATGTACCCCGCGGCATATCGTCGCTTTATTCAGCTTCCCATCAATGACAGGCTCGCTGTGTTCAGCGACATATTGAGCTTCTTGGAATGTGTTGTCTCGCGCAATTATGTAGCCATAGATTTTTATGACGGCAGCATTATGTATGATTTTGTGAACGGAAAGACTACAATCTGCGATATTGACCTTTTCCGCAAACAACCGTGTGTCAACGATATGGGACATATGTGGGGCAGCTCTCGCTTCCAATCCCCGGAAGAACATCAGCTCGGAGCCGATATTGATGAAATTACGAACGTCTATACTCTTGGTTCTACCGCTTTTGCGCTCTTTGGAGAGTATAACCGCACACGGGAAAAGTGGCAGCTCAGCGACAAGCTCTTTGAGATCGCAACGAGAGCAGTAAGTGATGATCGTGCCAACCGTCAGCAAACAATCAGACAATTCACAGCAGAATGGGAGGCGGCACAATAATGAAAGCTATTGCATTTTGTGGTCTTGCGTGTTGCGTTTGTTCCGAAAATAAAGGCTGTGTAGGTTGCCAAGACGGAGGCTGTGAAAGCCACGGCTGGTGCAAAAACTATAACTGTTGTAAAGAAAAAGGGCTGAACGGCTGTTGGGAATGTTCTGAACTTTCTTTCACCGGATGTATGCTCGATAAGCCCCGTATTCGTGCTTTTGCAGAGTTTGCAAGAAGATATGGTGTAGAGGAACTTGAAAAATGTCTCCTTAGAAACAAGGAAAAAGGCATTGTGTATCACTATGAAAGTCAGCTTGTTGGCGACTATGACAAATGCCAGACCGAGGAAGAAATCATTGAAATGATTAAGACCGGAAAGTGATTTGTTTTTCAGAAACAGAGGCGGTGAGTTATGCCAACTATAGAAATGGTAAATGGGTAGATCAAATTCTTCCACAAAGGCGTGAAGATGGTCTATGGGGTAATTTTCACACACTTAGTTGCCCTGTTCCCGGCAGAAATTATACAACTGAACAGTCAATACGAAGGCTCTATTATCTTGGATATACAGCCGAAGAGGGAGCATCCCAAAGTTTGTGTAAACCTCCAAACTGATGTAAGATAAAATTACTTAGTTTGGAGGTTATTTTTATGGCAAGAAGAAAAGACAGCCCACAAAAAGCAGCAATGAGAGAAATGATGCGTGACTATCTGAAAAATAATGATATCAGCATCAAAGACGGCACCGATGTAAACAGTATCATGCGTGACATGATGTCTGTTCTTCTGGAAGGTGCTTTGGATGAGGAACTGGATGAGGAATTAGGTTATTCCAAGTATGACTACCGAAACAAAGAAACAGACAATAGCAGAAATGGACATTCCCGTAAAACCATGCATACCAGTTATGGAGACATGGATGTGGCTATCCCAAGGGATCGTAACGGTGAGTATGCGCCACAGTTAATCAAAAAATATCAGAATACAGTAACTCAGGACATGGAAGAAAAAATACTTTCCATGTATGCCAAGGGAATGACAACCGGAGATATCGAATCTCACATGCAGGAACTGTATGATATTGATATTTCTGACAGTACCATCAGCCGAATTACGGATAAAATCCTTCCAATTGTAAAAGAATGGCAGGAACGTCCGTTGGAAGAAGTGTATGCTGTCGTATTTATGGATGCTATCCACTATCATGTCCGAAGCGAAGGACGCATTGTAAAACGTGCAGTTTACATTGCTCTTGGCATCGATATGAACGGAAAAAAGGACGTTCTTGGTATGTATGTTGGAGAAAACGAAAGCGCCAAGTTTTGGCTCTCCATCATGAATGGACTAAAGAACCGCGGAGTTGAAGATATCCTGATAGCATGTGTGGATGGACTAAATGGATTTCCACAGGCAATTGAAGCTGTTTATCCCAAAACAGAAATCCAGCAGTGTATCATTCATCAGATCCGTAATTCAACGAAGTTTGTTTCCTACAAAGACATCAAAAAACTGATGGCTGATCTGAAGCTTGTATATGCGGCTCCAACGGAAGAAACAGCTTTAAATGAGTTAGAATTGTTCAAAGATAAATGGGATTCCAAGTATCCAAAGATTTATAAATCATGGCATGACAACTGGGCTACGTTATCCACTTATTTCAAGTATCCGGAGGCGGTACGCCGACTGATTTACACCACGAATGCCATTGAGGGGTTCAACCGTCAGCTCCGGAAAGTAACCAAAAGCAAGACCGTTTTCCCGTCGGATGACAGCCCTTTGAAAATGCTGTATCTGGCAACCATGGATATCACGAAAAAATGGACTGGTCACCGGCAAGACTGGGGACAGATCCACTCCCAGCTTGAAATCTATTTTGAAGAGCGTCTGATCGGACGTAACCTGTAAAACCAGCTTGTTTTGTGCAGGTCTTATTGACATGCCCAAAAACTTCTGTATAATGCAAATATGGGCAGAAACCTGAAAAATCGGCTCTGCCCATTCGTAACTATTCACAAATCTTATATCAGTTTTTAGCGTTTACACAAAACTTGAAACGGTCTCCAACCGATCCAGAAACTCTTGTTCTTCCGTCATTGACAAAGCATATTTTTTTCGCTTTCAACTTGAAAATATTTCATTGTTCCATCTGCTGGGTTTTTCCGAATACTATCGTCTTCCACTGTAATGCCGGATGAATGATCTTGTTTAATATATGTATCGTACCATTTTTCATATTAGCCCCTCTGGATTTATCCGTATAATACCGTAGCAAAGATAAGTCTGCAGCGAATAAACGTATGCCAAACTTTGACTACATCCGCAAAGAACTTCTGCGGAACGGTGTAAACAAAAAACTTCTCTGGGTATTATATTGGCTTGAATCCTTTTCCACGCACTTCATTCGATTCCATTGTAACAAGAAACGCTGATGAATCTACTTTCTTTACAGCTTCTTGAATCGTATGCATTTCTTTATTGTTACATGCACACATTAATACTTCTTTTTCACGTCCTGTATAACTTCCTTCTGCCTTAATCAAAGTTGCCCCTCGTTGTGATAGCTCATCAATTTTTGCCGCAATTTGTGGTCCCTTTTCTGTTACAATCAAAGCAAGTTTTCCAGCATCAACGCCATACATTAGCTTATCTACGACAAATGATAGAATATACGTTCCAATTAATCCATAAATAATCTTATCAATGTTTCCATGCATCAGAATTCCGCCAATAATTACAATAATAAAATCCATAACAATGATAATTTTTCCTACAGAAATATGTGGCTTTGCCTTGTGTATTGCCATCAAAACAAAATCTGCTCCACCTGTAGAGGTATCTCTCATGTAAATTAATGCATATCCGATTCCTGAGAATACACTCATACAAATACAGGATAACATCATATCACCTTGGTAAATTGGAAACAATGGAACAACCCAGTCCATCAGTATATTAGAAATTAACATTGTCTTTATTGATCTTAAAAAAAATTGTTTTCCCAACAACTTGTAACAAATTAAAATAATTGGAATATTCAAAATTGTCGTCATTGTACCAATTGGAATTTTCCAAAAATAATAAAACACGATTGCAATACCTGATATACCTGCTACCGGAAATCCAGATGCCACTGCAAAATTATAGACTCCAATCGCAATGAAACAACCACCTACAATATCAAGTAAAATATCAATTAAAAATGTCTTTGCCTTTGATTTCAATGTAAGTTCCTCCCTATTACGGAATCTTATTTCTTTTGCGTCACAATACATTGATATGTTTGCAGATTGCGGAAATGATTTTTCAGACACGCTCTAAGGCGGTAGGCAATGTACATATTAAGACTGCCAACATAAGCATTCCATACATCTCCAACTTCGACAATATCAATTTTCACATCTTGATGATCTTCTTGATAAATTTTTGCAGCTTCTTCCATTGCAAAAATATTAAATGTTTTGTCCCAACACCATACTGTAATTGTATTATCGTCTTTTTTTGCCTCTTTATTGCTTTCACTTTGATTTCCGCATGCTGCAATACCCATTACCATCGCAGCTGTCAATAAAATTGCCACTATTTTTTTCTCATTTGTTATATTCTCCCTCTACCATGCCCCTTGATACCCTATTGTTACCGCACTATTCTGAGCTCCTGCTTCCATCGAATCTTGAACATTCAATCCATTCAAAATCCCATATAAAAATCCGGCAATAAAACTGTCGCCTGCACCCATTGTATCAACAACTTTACACTCTATGATTCCAAATCGATACCAAGAATTTCCATCATACCCAATGCTTCCATTTTTCCCCAATGTTGCAATAATGACTTTAGGTCCTTTTTGTTGCATTGCTTTCATGAATTCCTTTAATTGTTCCGTACAATTTTCTTTTTCTTTTAAGCCCATGCTATGATATTTCTGTCTAAACTCATTGCGTGATTCCTCGTCAAAAGAGAAGAATGCATATGTCACATATGGAATCGCTTTCTCAACAACTGGATTTGCAAATTTATTTGCAAAATCAAATGCAACTGGAATTTCTTTCGAAATAAGTGGAAGCTCATCTTCAATCATTCCCCAAATTCCTGTAATCGCTAAATCATGTTTCTTTATAAAGGAAATGTCTTGTTCTCTTAGCTTAAAGTCTGCCAAAACACCTTCTTCATATTTTCCAAACACTCTATCTCCATCTACAATGTCAACATGTGTAACTGCGGTTTTTCCATCCAGCACTTGAATATGAGAAGTATCGACTCCTTTATTTTGAATTGCACTTATCATGATTTTTCCGAATGAATCAGTTCCAACAGCACCTGTATAAGAACTTTCTCCACCTAATCGTTTTATGTATACAGCAACATTCACTGGGTTTCCCCCTGGATATGATTCATTCAATGAATCATAATAATCAATACAATTATCTCCTATTGCTGCTACTCTTATCTTTCTGTCCATTTTGCCACCTTAATAGTCCAGACGTCTGTAATATCTTCTGATTTCCATAGGATGACAATTGACTTTTTCCATATGTGCATCAATTCTCTGTGTTACCGCATGCATCACTAAATGTGATATATATCCTCTGTACTCTGGACTAATTCCTTTTAATTCAAATTTCTTGGTATCAATAATATTGTATTTTCCACAAATGCGTGGCAAGAAGTTTGCAACGCGCTCGCTCAACGATCTCTGAGAATCCTCCCCAATAAATACTGTAACTGGTGTGTCTTTGTCAATTATTTCTAACATTCCATGGAAAAATTCTGCACTGTGGATAGATTTTGTACGAATCCAATGCTGTTCTTCCCAATAACACATTGCATAAGAATATGTGGCACCATACTGGTTCCCAGCCCCAACAAAATAATGAATTTTGTCGTCCTTATGACGATTTGCAAATTCTTCTCCGAAAGCATCTGCTTCCTTTTCAACTTCCACAAGTGCAGTTGCCAAATACTGATCCAACTCCTTGTATAAATCCTCATATTCTGGAAATTCTCCTGCATTGTACATAAATCTATCTGCTACCATATAAAATTTCAATTGTTCATTGGCAGGATATGTAATCACATAGTCTACAAGTTTTGCAAGTTCTGCAGTAGCAACATCAATAAAACCAATCACCCTTGCTCCACTCTTCTGTGCTTTTTTTACTCCATCTACGATTTCAGAAGTTGTTCCTGTAACAGACGAAATAATTACAATAGTTCCTTCTCCAACTTTTTTATTTCCAGTTGTCAAATACTCTGCTGCGTTTTCAACAAAAAATGAAAGTTCTGATTTTTCTTTCATATGGACCTCTGCCTGGAGGCAAGATGCATATGTTCCACCGATACCGAGCCAACAAATATTCTTGTATCCTTCTTTACAAATTCCATCAATCAATTCATTAATTTGATTTCTCAGAGCAAGCGCTCCATTCACACTTTCAATCTGTTTCTGTTCATTAAATTTCAACATAGTGTTTTCCCCTTTCCCTTCCTTTGTATTGGTGACTATTTTTAAATTTAATATACCACTTTTTTTTATTTTTTCAATACTTCATTTAAAGAATATTGAATATTGTTGTATTTTTATAAATACAAATGCATTTATTTATGCACAATGCATATATTTCTTTAATTCTGGTATGAAACACATTTTAAATTTACTATACCAGTTTTTATATTTATTTTTTATTTATTCATTTCTTTTTTCCTTTCCATTTGCTTTTTAAGGACTGACAACGTATAATCCCGTCTTTGACAGTTAAAAAAATAAAAACTGCTGTAAGTCCAACGTTTATCGGCTTTACAGCAGTTTGGATGCGATTTTTAAAATATAGTAATGTTTTCATTACAGATAAAAAATTGAAAAACACTGTAAAATTAAGAGATTCCAATACTTATCGAAGAATAGATAAGTACTTATAAAGAGAATACTATTTTATTCACGAAAGGTCAATTATTATAGACATTACTATAATTTAAAACAAATTATTTGACAAAGAAAAAGTAGAGTTTATGCGGGTTTAACGGACTTTTTGATAGATGCAACTGTCAAACTCCCGTGTTTTCCCCTTCCTTTGTATTGGTTACTATTTTTAAATTTAATATACCACTTTTTTCAATACTTCATGTAAAGAATATTGAATATTATTGTATTTTTATAAATATAAATGCATTTATTTATGCACAATTCATATATTTCTTTTATTCTGGTATGAAACACATTTCAAATTTACTATACCAGTTTTTATATTTATTTTTTATTTATTCATTTCTTTTTTCCTTTCCATTTGCTTTTTAAGAACTGACAACGTATAATTTGATTATAATTTACAAGTAAATTATAATATTAGGAGTTCTTATGAAAAAAAATTTATTAACTTTAGATGTTGCATTATCAAAAGAAATCAAATACATGCTAAAGGAAGAACACTATCTTCCAGGTGACAAACTGCCTTCGGAACGAAAGCTGGCAGAGCTGTTTCATGTACAACGCTTAACTGTTCGTGGAGCCTTGAATCTGTTACTTCAAGATAAAACAATTATCTCAAAACCACGAAGTGGTTATTACGTAGCGCCTAAACGCATTTTACAATCCATTCGTAATTTTTCCTTACATTCAGAGGAAGATAGCGGACAATTAACTTACGAATTATATGATTTCAAAAAAATAGAAGCAGATAACTATCTTGCAAGCGAAATGTTACTTCCTGAAAAATCGAAAATATACAAAATTGTTTGGCTTTATTCAGATGGTACTCAACTAATTTGTATCAATACAACTTATATTCCTGAATATATCTATCCAGATCTCACCCAACAAATTGCTGCTTCTGCTCCTGCAATTGATTTGATTACAAACAATTGTCAAATAACCTTGGCAAAATCGAATCAAAAAGTCACCTTACTTTACGCAGACACAAAGACTGCTCAAATTTTAAATATTCCTGTTGATAGCCCTTTAATGAAATACAAAGGGCTCATGTATGATAAACAAGGACATCTTGCAGTCTTTTTTGAAAATAATATGCTAATTGATCGTTTTGGTTTTATCAGGGAGGTAGTTTTATGAGCAATGATGATGTATTAGCCGCACAAATAAAATCTAGTATCATTACAAAAATTAAAACACAGGAATATCTTCCTGGGGAGTTGCTTCCTAGCGAACGGGATTTTGCAACAATGTATAGTGTAAGTCGGTATTTGATTCATGACATCTTTGACGAATTAATTAGCCAACATTACTTAATTCGCGTTCACGGAAAGGGAACTTTTGTCCGCAAACCCGAACAAAATCGAGTTGCTTTAGGAGTACTAAATGAATCAAAAAATGCCAGCTTTACCTCTTTAGTTCGTAACTTTGGTATTGAAATTTCCAATAAATGCTTAGGCACAGGTATAATCAAAAACAGAAAATACTTTGCAGATAAACTTGGACTTTCTGAAGAAGATGAAATATACGGTATTCATCGAATTCGTCTTGGAAACAAGGAACCTCTTGCAATTGAGTTTACCTATGTTCCTATTCATTTTTTTTCAGATATCGATAATTACAATTTTGAGCACATATCGCTTTATGATTATATGAAATCCAAAAATCATTTGCCTGTAAAATTTAATGAGACAATGATGATGGTAGAAGCTGGCGAAAAACTTCAAAAGCACCTTCATCTTCCAAGTGCCACCTCTATCGTCAACTATATTGAATTCATAGGATACGATGAAAATGGTAATTTGGTTGAATATACAGAAAGTTATTCACGCCCTGATAAACTTGAAGTGCGCTTTGTCACAAATGATATCTAAATTCACTTTAATTTTACCGTTTAGTATGTGTATGCACCATAAACAAAACAAGATAGAATATACACAAAATAATACTTTTGTTAGGGGCGGGGAAAATTGACCACCTAAAGCCGAACATACTCTTCTGACAGGATTTACAGGGATTATTGATGAATTGCTCCGAAAAGGAATTACAAACTCTTCCCTCTGTTATGACAGATTAAAAGAAAATGGGTTCCAGGGTGGTCTAACCATCGTTAAAGACTATATTTCCAAGCGAGCATAAGAAACTTGTCCCACCCAAAAGGCAGCTTGTAGTTTCTCAAGACAGCCGTGGTCAGCGTTACCATACAGCACCGGGAGAATCATACCAGATGGACTGGGGATGAATAATCTGTGCCCAAATGAGCCACCTGTCCGATGAGAGTGAGCCACGATTCCGGTCATAATGAGCCACTTGTTTTATAATAGAATTATGCACAATTATTGTGTAAATCTATTACACAGGAGGTCACCATTATGACCAAATATCGAGAAATCCTAAGATTATCCAGCTTAGGATTTAGTAATGCTCTTCTCAGACAGGTTCTCTTTAAATTCCACATTCTTAGATTCTCCTGAAAAAATTTCCTCTATGGTCATCATAACACCTCTCTCTTTGTCTGTATTCTCCACCTGATTATGCTAAGTCATTTTTGATTTCAAAAAATCCGCTTTTTCTAGTTTGACCAAGTCTCATTACAATTTTTCATTAACTGTTTCTGTTAACAACGTATCTGTTCTATATAATCATTAATATCCATCTCATTCTGTAAAGTCTTTGCTTAGAATACAATCCGAGTCAGAATACATTTGAAAGATTCATACTGTAAATAATTAGCCAGCTAATAGTTTCACCATTAGTTGCAAATTTCCCATTTTCTACCATGTTTTATTTCTAAAATCACTATCCCCCTGTCAACGCACAGAACCCTGACCCCTCACATAGAAAAGCAGACACCCTTTTGCTGGTGCCTTTAGCACAGATGAGATCCGGCACCTACATAGACTTTCGCGAGGGTCCGCTGACCCTCGTGAACTTAGTCGTAGTTGGTGACTAGCTCAGCTGTGCGTTACCAGCGGGTGTCTGTTTTTCTATGTGAGGAGCCAGGGTCCGTCCGTTCCACTCACCCATTTACTCCCCACAACCTTAATATTCCTGACCGCCCCAAAACTCTCCGGCGGCCTCCGGTCCGTGAGAATCACCCCACGTTCCAGCGAAGCAAGCGTCACCGAACTCACATTCCCGAACTTCGAGTAGTCCGCCAGCACAAAAACCTGTCTGGCCTGTTCCACTGCCGTCTGCTTGACCAGCGCTTCACTGTAATCCGGCGTGCTGAACCCGGCCTTGACCCCCACACCATTTGTCCCCAGAAACGCCTTCGAAAAATGCAGCTTTTGCAGACTCAGAATCGCCTGATTCCCCACAACAGCCTCCGTCGTCCCTTTCAGCTCCCCGCCGATCAGATACACCCGATAGCCCTGCGCTGCCAGCCGCTGCGCGTGAGAAACCGCATTCGTCACAAAAGTAGCACTCTTCTCCTTAATGAAATCAATCATCTGCCCCGTCGTCGTCCCCGCATCGAGATACACAAAATCATCCCTCTCGATCAAAGACGCCGCATACCGGGCGATGGCTGTCTTTTCATCCTTGTTGATCTCCGCTTTCTGCGCCACCGACGGCTCCGCTGTGGTAAATCCACCGTCAGCCGCCACTGCACCGCCGAAAACCTTGATCAGTTTCCCTGCTTTATCAAGAGCTGCCAGATCCCTTCGTATCGTAGACTCCGAGATCCCCAGCAGTTCCTTTATCTCTGTTACCGTCACACTGTTCTTTTCATTTAAAAGATTCAAAATAACTTCATATCGTTTTTCCGTCAGCATACTCTCTCCTGATACTTTCGTAACTGTTCAGTACCCTCACAGTTACCTATTTTCTGTATCTGTCTCCAGAATGATCTTACGGATCGGAAGAATACTTCCCGGTGATACCGACAGCTCGTCCACGCCCATTGCCAGAAATTCTTTTGTCAGGCTGGTGTCCGCTCCCAGTTCACCGCAGATACCTGCCCAGATACCTGCTTTGTGTGCATTTTCCACCGTCATACGGATCATGGAAAGCACTGCCGGATGATGGGCATCGTAAAACTTATCCAGCTTCGGATTCTGCCGGTCGATTGCCAGCGTGTACTGGGTCAGATCATTGGTTCCGATACTGAAGAAATCCACCTCTTTTGCCAGTTCCCCGCTCATCATAACCGCTGCAGGAGTCTCGATCATGATACCCTGCTGCGGATTGCCGAATTCCAGCTGCTCTGCGTTCAGTTCTGCCTTCACTTCTTCCACGATCTCTTTGATCCTTTTCACTTCCCACAGGCTTGTGATCATCGGATACATGATTGCCAGATTGCCGTAGGCGCTCGCACGGAACAGCGCACGAAGCTGTGTTTTGAAGATTTCCGGACGAGTCAGGCAGATCCGGATCGCACGATACCCCAGCGCCGGATTCTCCTCTTTATCCATCTTGAAATACTCACACTGCTTGTCTGCCCCGATATCCAGTGTACGGATGATCACCCGTTTTCCTGCCATCGTCTCCACTGCCGTCTTATAGATACTGAACTGTTCTTCCTCGGTCGGATACCGATCTTTTTCCAGATAAATAAACTCACTCCGGAACAGTCCGATTCCGCCGGCATCATTCTGTATTACAGTTGCAAGATCTTTAATATTTCCTATATTAGCATACAGCATGATCTTCTTTCCGTCCAGCGTAACATTTTCTTTGCCCTTCAAAAGCTGTAACAGCTCTTTCTTCTCCTGCTCTGCCTGCTGACGTTTCTGCATCTCTTCGAGTGTCTGTGCATCCGGCTCCACGTAGATCTTTCCGTTCAGTCCGTCTACCACCGCCAGTTTTCCGTCTACCGTGTCGTCAAGCGGCAGTTCCTCCGTTCCGATCAGTGCCGGGACCGCCATGGTTCTTGCAAGGATCGCGGTATGGGAGTTCACCGAACCGTGAACCGTGACAAAAGAAAGCACCATATCTTTTTCCAGCTGTACCGTCTCTGACGGAGCCAGATCATCCGCCACGATGATCACCGGTTCATCCGTCACAACTTTTCTCTTCTGACCGCCATGTAATACGGAAAGCACACGCTCCGAGATATCTTTGACATCCGCCGCACGTTCTCTCATATAATCGTCATCCATCGCCCGGAACATCTGTGCAAAATTATCACCGGTCACAGCTACTGCATACTCCGCGTTGACCTTCTGCGTCTCGATGATATTTTCCACAGATTCGTTGTAATCCCCGTCATCCAGCATCATCTGGTGGATCTCAAAGATCGCCGCATTTGCTTCGCCTACTTCTTTTAACGCTTTCTGATACAGTTCCTGGAGCTGTTCTACCGCTGCTGCCTTGGCTACCTCATAACGCGCCAGTTCTCCTTTGGTATCTTCTGTCCGAACCCGCTTTACCTGCTGCTCATTTTTCCTGTATACACTGATCTTTCCGATGGCGATGCCGCGAAATACACTCTTTCCACTATATACCTGCATCCTGTGCTCTCCTCTCAGAATTTGTCTTTATCCGGTATGCCTCTCTTACTTTCTGTATCGGTGACTAGTACATCGTTTTCGAAATAACTGTATTATTCACGAAACGATGTACTAGTGACTTCCTTTTTGTTACCGTACTTCTGAATTTACCTGTCTGTACACATCTTCCACCTGTTCACGACCGGCCAGATATTCGGAAAACGCACTGGCGCTGCCGGTTGCAATTCCCATATGGAAAGCCTCACGGTAATCCTGACGTTTCAGCCATCCGGTCAGGAATCCGGCCACCATAGAATCTCCGGCTCCCACACCATTGACCAGTTTTCCTTTCGGTGCCGGTGCCAGGTAGACCTTTCCGTCAGCTGCAGCCAGAACCGCTCCTTCTCCTGCCATAGATACCAGAACGTTGGTGGCTCCCATCTCCTGCATCTTCTTCGCATAAGGAATCACAGATTCTCTGTCCTTTAATTCCACACCGAAGATTTCTCCCAGTTCGTGATTGTTCGGTTTTACCAGGAATGGATGATATTCCAGTACGTTCACCAGCAGATTCCCCGTGGCATCCACTGCGATCAGTATTCCTTTTCCATCCAGACGTTTCAGGATATTTCTGTAAATGTCATCCGGCATCGATGCCGGGATGCTTCCTGCCAGTACCAGAACATCGCCTTCCTGTAACTGATCCAGCATCTCAAATAACTGCTGTGTCTTTTCCCTGCTGATCGCCGGTCCCTGTCCGTTGATCTCTGTTCCTTCAATGTTCTGCAACTTCAGGTTGATCCGGGAAATCCCTTCGTCCACCGGAATGAATCTCGCGGTCACTCCGATCTCTTCCACCTGTCTTTGAATCTCATCTCCGGTAAATCCTGCCGCAAATCCCAGTGCGGTATTTTCCAGTCCCAGATTCTTCAATACGATAGAAACGTTGATTCCCTTTCCTCCCGGAAGCATCATCTCTGTGGCTGTTCGGTTGGTCATACCCAGCTGAAAGTTATTGACGGAAACGATGTAGTCCAATGACGGATTAAACGTTACTGTATAAATCATGTTTTTCCTCCTGCTTTTCTCAGTTCTTTTCTATGTATGTATTATATAATCATATTCATTCAAATCCAAACAAAAAAGATGCCCGCTGTGGATTCTCTTCCACAGTTAGCATCTTTTATTTTTCTTATCTTATACTCGCTTTTGCGATTTTATCACCTTCATCTACCGAATTCCACGCATGGACAGACCGATCCGCTTTTTGTTCAGATCCACGCTGATGACTTTTACATCCACAACATCTCCTACGCTGACAGCTTCCAGAGGATGTTTGATATATTTGTCACTGATCTGAGAAATGTGTACTAGACCATCCTGGTGTACGCCGATATCTACGAATGCACCAAAATCGATCACGTTTCTTACAGTTCCTTTTAAGATCATACCTTCTTTCAGATCTTTCATATCCAGTACATCGGAGCGAAGGATCGGTTTTGGCATATCTTCACGGGGGTCACGTCCCGGACGGCCGAGTTCTTTGATGATATCATGAAGGGTGATCTCGCCAATTCCCAGTTCTTCTGCCAGTTTCTTATAATCTTTGATATAGATGGCAGTCGGTCCGTCACCGAAGTACTGTTCTTTCGTAAATCCCTGTTTGGCAAAGAGTTTTTCCACTGCTTCGTAGCTTTCCGGATGTACACTGGTCGCATCCAGCGGATTCTTTCCGCCCTGGATACGCATGAAACCGGCACACTGTTCAAAGGCTTTCGGTCCCAGTTTTGCTACTTTTAACAGTTCTCTTCTGTCTGTGAAACGGCCGTTTTCCTCGCGGTAAGCCACAATATTTTTTGCAATTGCTTTGCTGATACCGGAAATATACTCTAACAGAGACGCGGAAGCCGTATTCAGATCCACGCCGACTTTATTGACACAGTCTTCTACCACACCGTTCAGTGCTTCGCCCAGTTTCTTCTGATTCATATCGTGCTGATACTGTCCGACACCGATGGCTTTCGGGTCGATCTTTACCAGTTCTGCCAGCGGATCCTGCAGACGTCTGGCGATGGAAGCGGCACTTCTTTGTCCCACATCGAAGTTCGGGAACTCTTCGGTCGCCAGTTTACTTGCAGAGTATACGGAAGCTCCTGCCTCGTTGGTGATCACATACTGCACCTTTGTCGGTACTTCTTTTAACATATCCACGATCACCTGCTCAGATTCCCGGCATGCAGTACCATTTCCTACAGAGATCAGATCGATATGATACTTTTCAATCATTTTCTTAACTGTTTCTTTGGCTGCTTTGATCTTGGCTTCTGTGGTCGGTGCAGTCGGATATACAACCGTTGTATCGAGCACTTTACCGGTCTCGTCAACAACTGCCAGCTTACAGCCGGTGCGGAATGCAGGATCCCATCCGAGAACAACTTTTCCCACGATTGGCGGCTGCATCAGCAGCTGTTCCAGGTTCTTTCCGAATACTTTGATGGAACTGTCTTCGGCTCTCTCGGTCAGGTCGCTTCGGATCTCACGCTCGATCGCCGGTGCGATCAGACGTTTGTAGCTGTCTTCCACAACGGTTTCCAGGATCGGAGTGGTGTTCGGATTGTCGTTACGGATCACCTGGCGTTTTAACCAAGACAGAATCTCTTCTTCCGGTGCGTTGATCTTAACGGTCAGGATCTTCTCTTTTTCTCCACGGTTCAGTGCCAGTACGCGGTGGCCTGCCAGTTTGGAAATCGGCTCTTCGAAATCATAGTACATCTCATATACAGAGCTTTCGCTTTCTTTCTTTGCACTGGATACGATGGAGCCTGATTTTACGGTCATCTTACGGATACGGATGCGGTAGTCTGCCTCATCCGCCACAGATTCTGCCAGAATATCCGATGCACCTGCGATCGCTTCTTTTACATTTTTTACTTCTTTTTCCTCGGATACATAACTTTCCGCCTCTTCTTCAATAGACTTGTCTGTCATCTGAAGCAGGATCAGATTCGCCAGCGGTTCCAGACCTTTTTCTTTGGCGATCGTTGCTCTGGTTCTTCTCTTCGGACGATACGGGCGGTACAGATCTTCTACGACTACCAGCGTCTGTGCTTCCAGAATCGATTTTTTCAGTTCTTCGGTTAGTTTTCCCTGTTCTTCGATGCTTGAGAGTACCTGTTTTTTCTTATCTTCGAGGTTTCTCAGATACAGCAGTCTCTCATGCAGGTTACGCAGTACCTCATCGTTCAGGGAACCGGTTGCTTCTTTTCTATATCGGGAAATAAACGGAATCGTATTTCCTTCATCTATCAGTTTGACAGCGGCTTCTACCTGCCACTTTTCCACCTGTAATTCCTGTGTTAATGCCTGAATAATATCCATGTATAGTCTCCTTTTGTAACTGTCCACTACTTCACAGTTACGTTTTTCTTTCATTGTGTCCTGTACTACCTTACCAAAAGGCGGGTTTCCTTGTCAATGCCGATTTTTCCTGTTCCCCTGTGATCACTGCCAGATTCCGTCAAATTCTGATTTTCCTGCTTTCGACCGCGTTACTTCTGTGGTATACTGAAAGATAACTGAAAAATTAAAACAAATGTGTTTTTCATAAATGTTACCGATTTTTAAACAGGAGGTTATCATCATGTACAACGATCAACAGCCAAATCCCGGCTCATGGCAGGAGGCGGAACAGCGGATAACTCCGCCGCCGAAGCGTGGGAATGGATTCAGTACCGCTTCCATGACCGCCGGAACGCTTTCTCTGTTCTTTCTGGTCAGCGGACTTTCTTTCCCGGTAGGAGCACTCGGCATTTTATTCGCTCTGCTCTCCCGCAAAGGGGATAAGATGGATTCGCAGGCAAGACTGGGATGTATTCTTTCCAGCATCGGTCTTTGCCTTGGCATTGTTATTTTTATTTACGCCGCAGTCACCGTCTACCAGAATTTCCCGGAACTCCTTCAGCAGTATCAGCAGCTTTATGAGATGTACCAGGGCGGTATGTGATTGTTTATGGAGGTTTTTGACTTATGAATATTTCATCAAAAGAACTGAAAAAAATGGCCCGAAACCAGCTTTCGGGAAAATACGGAACGTTTATCGGAACCAATGTGCTCTACATCCTGATCACACTGGTCGCTTCGAATCTGATGGATCTGGTACTCGGAACCTCATCCATCCTGAACCCGCTGACTGCTACTTCCGCCACCGTGGAAACGCTTGGTATCAGTCACACCGTGGTTTATTATCTGTCGACATTTATTCTCTCACTGATCCTCTCGGTATTGAATATCGGTCTGTTAAAGATCGCTCTTGACACCGCCAGAGGCTATGACATCCGCTTTCAGGACCTCTTCTACGGTTTCAAGCATCATCCGGACCGCGTGATCCTGGCGCAGGGTGTGATCCTTCTTCTGACCTACCTGTGTATCCTCCCTGGCAGCGGACTTTGCATCTACGGCTACCGCCAGAAGTCCGTAACTCTCCTCCTTGCCGGCACCGCCGTCCTGTGCGTGGGACTCGTGATCTACCTGATCCTCTCCCTGATGTTCAGTCAGACCATGTTCTTCCTGACCGACTACATCGACATCGAAGCCATGCAGGCACTCAAAGAAAGTGTGCGGATCATGAGAGGCAAAAAGGGAAAACTCTTTTATCTGCAGCTCAGCTTCATCGGAATCTATTTGCTGGGCGCGATTGCATGCGGGATCGGACTTTTGTGGGTGATCCCTTATCTGCAGGTTACAATGGCAAACTTCTACAGAAAAATCACCGGGGAAGTTTAATCACTATTTATATACAAAAAGCGGATGTTGCATACCCCGGAGGGAGGGGGATGCAACATCCGCTTTTTTTTGCAGAATATCATCTATTCAGTTTTTTACGGAATACAAATGCAATTCCCATCGCAATTCCCATCGGAACAATCATGATTCTCCACATAAATACATAACCAAATTTCTGTGAAATGGCACCGGCAAGAATCGGTCCCAGCAAAAATCCAAAATCCGTTCCCAGATAGTTTGTTGAGCTTGCCGCACCTCTCCGGTTGTCCGGAACCAGTTTCATACAGAGTGCCTGCAATGCCGGTGTGCATGCTCCATAACCAAAAGCTGATACAAAGGCTGCCACATAGAAAATCCATAATTGATCTGCACAGCTGATGATCAGAAAGGACGCAGCAAAACAGCACATGGCAGGAACCAGCACTTTTACTGTGCCGAGGCGGTCGGTAAGTTTTCCAACGATCGGTCTGGTAAACAGTAAGGTGATCGCATAAATGGTAAAGAACAGTCCGATATTTCCTCCTACCACTCCCTGTGACTCTGCATAAATATATAAGAAAGAATTGATCAGGCAGTAGGCAAACGCCAGGAAAAACTGAATGGTTGCCGGAACTGCTACCTCTTTTGCTATCATATTATGAATCGAAATATGAAACTCTTTGGTCCGCACAAAACTGGTACGGATCTGTGTCGCAAAAAAGGCTCCGACAAACATAAATACTGCTGCGATCACAAAAGTAACCCGGTAGCCCCATAAGGTCTGGCTGTATTTGCCAATTGTAGGTCCGATTGCCTGACACATCGCCTGCGCCAGCGTAAAGATTCCGATTCCCTGTCCCATCTTGTCTTTGGGAAGTGCATCTGCTGCCAGCGCCAGGCAGCAGGAGGTCGTAAATGCCTGTCCACATCCCTGCAACAACCGGAAGGCAAAAATCTGCGGAATCGATCCCGAAATACTGAATCCAAGATACGCCAGCGCCATCGTACACATCGCAAGACTGAGAATTATTTTCTTATTATAAGTATCAATGGCCGGTGCCGAAAACAATTTAAAAATAATGGAAGTAATCGTAAATGCACTTGCAATCACTCCGATGATCGTCCCGGTTGCACCAATTTCTTTCGCATAAGAAGTAATCAGCGGCTGTACCATCTGCTGCCCTATGTACATCAGCCCATTTGTAATAAATACACTGATAAATGTAATGTTCCAGATATTGTCTGAACGTATTGTTTTTTTATTGTTCATTCTTCTGTAACTCCTTTAAACGAATACCATATTTCCCGGAAGATTACACCTGATGTCTTCCTGTGTATTGCTTAATGTGCCATCCTCCTGTACCACAAATTTTGAAATAGTATCAGAATCTCTGTTCTGCGAAAAAAGATATTTTTCATCCGGAGCCAGTGCAAGTCCCCGTGGATTTTTCCCACCGCAGGAAATCATCTGCTGTTTTCTCAGGCTTCCGTCCTCCTGTATCGCAAATACTACAATCTGATTCACGCTCCTTACTGACACATACAGATGTTTTCCCTCACGATCCAAAACCAGATCTGAGGCTCCCTCTTCTTTCCAGCTATCCGACATACTCTGATCCTCGAAGAGAGGGACTGTCTCCTTCACGGCTACTCTTTCCGTTTCCGGATCTATCGCCAGTACGTTAATATAGGCTCTTCGTTCATAATTCTGGTAAATCACCTGTTGTTTCGGATGAACGATTGCATATCGTGGATTACTGCCTTCCTCCATCGGCAGTGTCTGCTCCAGTGTCAGAACTTCCGCTGATTTGTTTATTCCGTACACATATACGTTGTCCTGACCTTTGTCACATACCAGGATCCGGTCTTTTTTCCCGAAAAATACAGCGCAGTGAAGATGTGACATTTTCCCGTTACGCTCCTCCCGGCTTGCGACATCACAGATCCGTTCAAATCCTCCTTCTTCGTTCAGCCTTACCAGTGTAAGTGCCGCCTCATCCCGGATACACTTCGGCTGGTAGGTTCCATCTTCCATTTTTTCGGTTCTGACAACAAATTGATCCGAGGCATGATGCGGAATCACGCCATATTTTCCCGTGCTGTCTGTTGCAAAATAAGAAGGCTGGTTTGCACAGGTAGCCATCTGATCCATCTGTTTCACAGATCCATCTTCCCTGTTCAGACGGAGTAAAAGAATTTCTCCTCCTTTATCACTTCTCTGTTCCACGACAAGATAAATACAGTCTTTTTCTCTGTCTGCCATTCTCTGACCAATATTTTTTTCTGCATCATAGGTTCCAAGCGGTTCCAGTACCCCGTCTTCTTCTCTGTAGGAAAATACGGTAAATCCCTTCGAAACTCCCGGTTTCATCGCAAAACTTCCAACAATCGCATATTTTTTACTCATCTCACACCTCTTCCAGCTGGTATTCTTTTCTGACAAATTCGTAGATCAGCTGTTCCAGTTTTGTATCGAGTCCCGTATGAGCCTCTACTTCATCCCCCAGCTTTGCATAGCCAAAATCCTGATCCGATGCCGGCCAGTATGGGACTTCTTCGCTGTTTGGATCTCCTGTTTTTATAAAATTTGCCCAGTAAGTACTCATCCGTTCTGCAACGTCATAATCACTTTCCCGCCACGGTCTGTGCGGTGGTATTCCCTGCCGTAACGAAGCAAAGGTAAACCACAGTTCTGTCGAATGCCATGCCAGCATCTTTCTGGAATCTCTTGCAGTTCCTATATCCTCTTCCGATGTTGGAAGAAGATGCGTCCAGAGGTAACTGAAGTATTTTGCATTTGGATGAAGCTTCTTTTGCATCATGCCAAAGTATCGATTCAACATGACATTTCTTCCCACATTCATCCCTTCTCTTCCGCTAAGTCCCAGACCTGCCAGAAGCCGCGCCTGATCCCAGGCATTTGCATCGGTTACTTCTATCAGATGTTCAAAATCATACTTCTGATATAATGTTCCCAGAAGATTGCGGAAATGTGCATAGAAATCCCGTGCATTCCTGATTTCTTTGATAAATCCGCGAACCGGAACTTCATTGAGTCCGGAAGCAGTTTCCGCAAATACTTCTGTTTCCCCATAATCCACGCCATTGATAAAGTCCACATCTCCAAGACCTTTTTCAAATAATTCATGAACACTCATCGCCGGCAGAAGTTCCGGATCCATAACCATATTATCCGGCGTTACAGCACGCGGTGGATCCACGTAGAGCTTCTCCACAGGCATTTTTCGCAGTTCTTCCACCGAGATATCCGGATCAATACCGGCATATTGCAGATAGCGTCTTCCAAACTGTTCCTGATCTTCCAGTGTTTTAAACGGAATCATCCATTTATTCCCACTCTGGTTGATCACACGTTTTACTTTTCCTCTGGCAGCCGGAGAAGCTGCCAGTGCGCAGCATTTCAGGCATCCTCCGGACTGACCTCCCACTGTGATATTTTCCGGATCACCTCCGAATGCTGCAATATTTTCATATACCCAGTTTAATGCTGCAATCTGATCCATAAATCCGTAATTACCGCTTTTTCCCTGTTCTTTTGTCAGCTGGGGCAGACACAGATATCCGAAGAGATTTACTCTGTGTCCCACAGTAACCACAATAATTCCTTTTTTTGCAAGAACCTGCGGGTTAAACTGTACCTCATAAGAATAACAGTTGGTCAGACCGCCGCCATGATACCAGATATATACCGGTCGCTTTTCCTTACTGCAGCGCGCCCCGGTACAAACATTCAGATAAAGACAGTCCTCACTCATCTCCGGTGTCCCCTGAAAATAAAATTCTCTCTCATGACGATCGGTCAGCATCGTCTGGATGGGTGCCGGACCAAATGAGGTACATTTTCGTACCCCCGCCCAGTTCATCGGCTTCTGAGGCGGACGAAAACGCAGTCCACCGACCGGCGGCGCAGCATAGGGAATCCCTCGAAATACCGTAATTCCCTGATATTCCCCTGCGTACTCTTCTCCTTCTATCTTTCCATACTTTGTTTCTACAATTCCTATTGCCATATCCTTTTCCTCTTTTATCAGTCACAGGTGTCAAATGTCCATGTTCTTGTCCATTTTTCTGTCTCGCCCGGTTCCAGATCAAACACATGAACGATCTCAGGGGAAAGGATATGATCCACACCCCAGATATTGATCTGTCCCGGAAGAAAGGAATCTTCCTCCTGTACATAAGCGCCTGCGCCTTTATGTGTCATTTTCCATTGAAAAGGAAGTGCTTTTTCCAGTTTTTCCGTATCGATCGACAGATCCGTATCGATTGGTGTAAACTCGCAAAACGTTACTCCTTTTCCATTTCCTCTGAAATTTCCCGAAAAACCTCTGCGGTTTGGAATTCTTGCATCTCCCAGATCCGGTGCCAAAGGAATCTCCAGCTCATAGTCTGATCCCACAGCCATTCCATCAATACTGATAAAGTTATGACAGAATTCCTGCATATGAATGATTTTTTCTCCACAGTTTTCCGCTTCTATTTCCATACAGATCTGATTCCCCATAACGGAGATCTTTTTCTTTGTACGCATTCCATATCCAAGGCAGATCATCGGCTCCGTCAGAAAAGTAACCGAATCATTCTTACATTCATAGTGACATACAAACGGACGTAATTCCCGATACCTGCGATAGAAACAATATTTTTCGGAATCTTCTTTTCGGATCAGCCCAATTCCAAATTTTGGAAAATATTCTCCCACTTCTGCTTCTGTACTTACATCAAACCGATATTCACTGCACAGTCCGCGTCCGCCGGAGGAAGGATGAATCAGATTTCTCGGTTCGGAAGCGCAAAAATACCGTTCTCCATCCAAAACCACATCTGAAATATATCCTGCCCGGTCAAAGCGAAATCCGTCATTGGGTTTTTCCATCGGTTCCCTGATGCCAACTTCCAGCCGGTCACTCTTTAATAAGATCATTTCTGTTCCTCCTGTGATTTTTCCGGCAGTATCGCTTTATAGGAATATACAATTGCTCCCAGTCCACGCACCAGCTTAAAGTAGCGTTCTTCCCCTTTGCGCTCTTCTTTAAAATCATAACATCCCGGATCTTTTATGATCTTTTTGCATACTTCCTGTACATTTGGAATCACCGATTTATCGATGTCCAGTACAAAATGTCCCGGAAAGATCACATCAAATTCATCGTACTGAAGCATCAGTTCATCGATCTGCGCGGAAAATGCATTGATGGTTGCCATTTCTTTATGTCCAACCCATTCTTTAGGACCATTCAGAATCATGTACATACTTAAAAAGGCATCTCCACTGAACAATATCCGGTTCTTTTTGTCCAGAATACCAATCTGTCCCACATCATGACCGCCAAGATAGATCACTTCCATCTCGTAATCACCGCCAAGAGAAAATTTGTCATGATTTTTACAGCCGGTAATTTTGTATTTCCGGAAAGGGATAATATCTTCTCTGTCAAATTCCATCCAGATATTGTTTCCATTTTCATCAAACAGCATATCCCAGGCATCCGGACGCATCGCTGCTTCCAGTTCCTCTACCGCATATTCGTGACAGAAGACTTCATCAAACTGAAAATTTCCATATGCATGGTCTCTGTGGCTGTGTGTATTGACAACGATCAGTTCTCTTCCTTCTGCCAGTTTTTCCACCAGACTCTTCAGATCGCCGATTCCGAATCCGGTATCGATCAGCATTGCTTTTTCAGGACCGAGTACCAGATAGATCCACGGGGCTCCTCCCCCATCTGCATTCTGTGTGTAGATTCCATACAGATTCTCGCGAAACTGATATACTTCCGCATACGGGTCAATCTCATCGTATGTCTTTTTTGTTCGATTATAGGTGCGCAGCTCTTTCATATAAGCCCTGCTTAATTCTTCTACTGTTTCTGCCTGTATAATTCTGGATTTCATAAGCTTACTTCTTCCCGACCTTTCTCTAATGCCTTCTCCCAGTATGGACAGGATACGAAATGTCCTTTTTCCACTTCTTTCAGTTCCGGTGTGATCTCTTTACATTTCTCACATGCCATCCAGCATCTCGGTGCAAACCGGCATCCTGGTTTTGGATTCATCGGGCTCGGTACATCGCCTTTCAGCACGATTCTTTCATGCGTATCGTTAAAATTGATTTTCGGAACCGCGGATAGCAGTGCGATAGAATACGGATGCATGGTTCTTTCAAAAATCTGATCTGTTTCTGCCAGTTCCACGATCTGACCCAGATACATGACTGCAACTCTGTCAGAGATATGCCGCACTACAGACAGATCATGGGAAACAAATAAATAGGTCAGTCCCATTTTCCTTTGCATATCGATCAGAAGATTCAGAATGGTTGCCTGCACCGATACATCCAGTGCAGATACCGGCTCATCACAGACGATAAATTCCGGATTCAGAGACAATGCTCTTGCAATTCCCACCATCTGTCTTTTTCCTCCATCCAGCTCATGAGGGAATTTGTCCAGTACATATTTTTCCAGTCCGACGGTTTCCGCCAGTTCTTCTACTTTCTGATCCAGCTGGTCTTTCGGTACCATTTTGTGGATCTGCAGTGGTTTTTTCAGGATGCTGCGCACTGTCTGGGATGGATTTAACGAAGAGTAGGGATCCTGAAATACCATCTGCATTTTTCTGCACATTTCCTGTCTGTCAGGTACTTTCTTTTCCGCAATATCTGTGCCATTAAAATATACATGACCGGAAGTTGCTGTCAGCAAATGGGTTAGTACATTTCCTACGGTACTTTTTCCGCAGCCACTCTCTCCTACAAGTCCAAGTGTCTCATACGGCATAATATCCAGAGATATATCATCTACGGCATGAAGTTCTCCTTTTCCTGGAACTTCAAAATATTTTTTCAAATGTTCGATACGAAGCAATGGCTCCTTTTTACTATTCTCATTCATGTGATTCCTCCATATTCCAGCAGGCCACGTAATGGTCGTCATTGATCCTGCGAAGTTCCGGTTTTTTCTCTTTGCATTGCTGGGTACAGTGTTTGCATCTCGGATGAAACTTGCATCCCTGTGGAAGGTTCTGTGCATTTGCTACCGCACCCGGAATCGACTGTAGCCGCTCTTTTTCTCCGGATAATTTCGGAATCGCATTCAGCAGACCGATCATATACCAGTGTTTCGGGTTACTGAATACTTCCCTCACCGTTCCGTATTCCACGATTTCTCCCGCATACATAATGGCTACTTTCTGACAAAGTTCTGCGATAATGCCCAGATTATGGGTGATCATCAGTAACGATGTTTTATACTCTTTCTGAAGATTTTTCATCAGCTCCAGAATCTGTGCCTGGATCGTAACATCCAGTGCTGTCGTCGGCTCATCACAGATCAGAAGTTCCGGCGAGCAGGCAAGCGCTGCTGCAATTCCTACTCTCTGACGCATACCACCGGAAAACTGATGCGGGTAATCGCCAAGTCTGGTTTCTGAGATTCCAACCTGATTCAGAAGTTTCACAGCTTCCTCTTTCGCTTCTTTCCGGCTCATGTTCTGATGTTTTAACAATGGCAGTTCGATCTGCTGTCCAACCGTAAAAACCGGATTCAGAGAACTCAGGGGATTCTGAAAAACCATCGCGATCTTTTTTCCGCGGATTTTCTGCAGCTTCTTTTCTTTCATATGTACCAGAGATTCTCCGTTAAAAATGACATCTCCTTCTGTGATATAACCGATTCGCTTCGGTAACAGATTCAGAACAGATAACGCCGTAGTCGTTTTCCCTGCCCCGCTCTCTCCAACCAGTCCGATGGCCTCTCCCTTGTTAATTGTAAAGTTCAGACCGTTGACAGCCTTTGCCACACTGCCTCCTGACCTGTATTCCACACTGAGATTTTCGATTTTCAATAATTCTTCCATATCGTTTCTTCTCTCTTTCTATCAGTCCTTGTTTTTCGGATCCAGAATATCTCTCACTCCATCGCCGAAGAAATTGAACGCAAGTACCGTAAGCATCAGAATCACTCCCGGTACCACAACGATCCACGGTGCAGTAGCAATATATTCTCTTCCATCTGATAACATCGTTCCCCATGCCGGTGTCGGAAGCGGAACTCCCATGCCCAGATAACTCATGCTGGCCTCTGTCAGAATAACAACTCCAAGATTCTGTGTCGCGGAAATGATCACCTGTGTAAGGGTATTCGGAAGAATCTCAGATGCCATAATTCTTGCACTGCTGAACCCGAGCAGTTTTGCCGCATTGACATAATCGGAATTACGAATCGTAAGAACCACGCCCCTGACAACTCTGGCGATCATTACCCAGTTTGTCAGGATCAGTACCATGATCAGGTTTGTATAACTGCTGCCAAGGACTGCAACCACGCAGATTGCCAGAAGCAGTGCCGGCATAGCCATCATGATATCTGTAAAACGCATGATTACCGTATCCACCATTCCACCGTAGAAACCTGCGGTAACACCAAGGATCACACCCAGGAGTGTGCTGAAAATAACTACGGAAAATGCGATCAGAAGGGAAGCACGTCCTCCCATCAGTACACGTGTTAAAACATCTCTTCCCAGAGGATCCGTTCCGAAAACATGTCCGGATAATCCATGTGCAAATCCCTCCGGCGGAAGTAATCTCTGTGTCAGATCTGACTTCGTAGCATCAAACTGCACATATAACGGGGCGAATACGCATAATAAAATAATAATCAGTATTCCGATGCCCCCGATCAGAAACATTTTATTTTTTCTGACTTTTCTCAATAAACTCTTTTTATTCATATGTATCCCCTTTATCAGGCAAATTTTACACGCTTGTCAATAAACGTATATAAAATATCTACTATCAGGTTACAGGCAACAAAGATAAATGCCGAGAACAGCAGACAGGACTGCACCAGCTGGAAATCTCTCGCATTGATCGCCGTGATCGTAAGCTGTCCAAGTCCCGGCCAGCCAAACAGGGATTCAATGACAAGGGATCCTGCCAGCATGGAACCCAGCTGGCTTCCGATAACCGTTACTACCGGTAATAATGCATTTTTAAATGCATACTTCACATTGATTTCTCTGTTGCTTACTCCCCTTGCACGGGTCGCTGTAATATAATCTTCCTGTAAAACATCCACCATTCCGGATCGTGTCATTCTGGTTGCCAGAGAAGAAAACTGGAACGCCAGACAGATTGCCGGCATGATCAGATTTTTCCAGCTGTCCGCTCCCTGTGTCGGAAGGATATGCCAGGTAACACCAAATAACAGAATCAGCAGCAAACCAAGCCATACCGGCGAGAGCGACTGCCCCAGCAATGCAAAAAATGTTGCAAATATATCAACGCCGGTTCCTTTATGTACACCGGCTACCACACCCAGTGGAATGGAGATAAGGATCGATAAGATCATCGCTACAACAGCCAGTTTTGCTGTATAAGGCAGTCGATTCTTGATCAGTGTCGCTACATCCATTTTAAAGTTATAAGAATATCCCAGATCCCCGGTCACAACGCCTTTCATATAGGTCAGATACTGAGTAGGCAGCGGATCGTTTAATCCCATGCGATCCCGCATGATTTCTACCTCTTCATCTGTTGCCGTTTCCGGAAGCATCAGACGGGCCGGATCACCGCCGCCCAGTCTTACCAGTGCAAAAGCCATAATACTGACACCGATCAGAACGATCACTGTGGATATCAGTCTTCGTAATATTGTTTTTCCCATTCTTTTACTCCTTATGATTCAGAATGCTGCAGTTTCTACAGCATTCTGATCTGATGTCTATTTTTTGGTAACGTAGCGAAGATCCAGCACGTTATCTCCGAAAACAGTAACGTTGGATACATCGGAAACATTGGCTACACAGTTCTCAATCTGATAGAGGAAGATATTTGGTGCTTTTTCTTCCATAACGATTTCAAAGATTTCTTTTGCATTGTCCACACGTTCCTGCGTATCTACCAGTTTCTTCGCCTCTTCTCCGAGGTTTGTCATTTCATCATTTTTGTATCCTGTGTTAAAGGTATCCAGTGCATTTACTTCGATCGCCGGAATATAGAAATCACCACAGGTATATGTAGTCGTTCCAAGACAGATATCATACTCACCGGCATTTCGTTTTTCATTGTAGGTAGCATTTTCCAGTGTCTCGATCACAACATTGAATCCTGCATCTGTAAGCATAGACTGAATAGCCTGTGCAACCTCTGTTCCTCTTGTCATCTTTGCGCTGTTCATCAGGATTGTCAGTTCTGTTCCGTCATATCCGGATTTTTCTACCAGTTCTTTCGCTTTGTCCAGATCATAATCATAAGAATAGCCTTCTTCATAAGTAGAATGTCCTTCAAATGATGGCCATGTTGCTGCTTTTCCGCCTCCCAGAATACTGTCGATGATCAGCTGACGGTCAATACTTAAGGAAAGTGCCTCTCTTAGATCTTTGTTGGCAAATGTTTTTCCATCCGCACAGCTTACACCCATAAATACAAACATATTGGAATCATACGTATCCGTTACAAATCCTTCTTTGTTCAATACATCAATGTTATCTAATGGCACCATATCGATAAGATCCAGTTCTCCTGCTCTCAGGCTGGAAACACGGGTGGTATCTTCCGAAACTGCCTGATAAATAAGAGTATCTACATTTGATTTGTTATCATCTGTCCATCCCCACCAGTCATCGTTGCGGCTCATTTTCACAACCTGTGTGGTATTATCATATTCTTTCACTTCAAACGGACCTGTACCAACAGGAATCTTGAAGTAATCTTCTTTTTCTTCATCATAAGTTTCCCCATCAATGATCGGTAACAGAGATAATTCTGAGTACAATGTCGGCATTGCCTGTGAGAAATATAACACTGCGGTATAATCATCCGGTGTTTCTACATGATCCACATACATAGACCATTTTGTTCCAAGCATCAGATCCGGCTCTTCCAGAAATCTTTCAAACGTTCTCTTTACATCATAAGATGTAAAATCCTGACCATTCTGGAACTTTACACCCTCTTTTAATTTGAAAGTCACAGACAGATTGTCATCTGCCAGCTGAATATCCTCCGCAAGCCACGGTTCATAATTTCCCATATGATCTGCTTCCACCAGTGCATCGGCCCACAGAAGATCTAATGTAAAATCTGCTACATCATACTGATTATATCGATCCAGTGTTTCTACCGGCTGATTTCCCGCATAGGTAACAGTGACTCCATCTTCTGCACTTTTTCCACTGGAAACCGTTCCTGTGGAACCTTCACCGGTTGCTGAAACATTTCCACTGGAGCCGCCGCATCCTCCTAATAATGATGCGCACATAACGCCTGCCAGCATTCCACATGATATTTTTTTCATCTTCTTTCTCATCTTTACAATCCTCTTATCCTTTCTTGTTTTTGATATTCGTTTGTTCAGTTTGCAACTTTTAAAAGACGTCCTTCATTTGTTGCTATCACTGTATTTCAAAAACCTGTTACCGTCAATTTTTAAATTCCCGCTTTTTTCACATTCCTTGTTATCTATGGAAAAATATGTGAATTTCTGCTAAAAGTGTTAACATTTTTTTCTTTTTCCCTTATTGAAACTCCAGATTGATGCATTTATAATCGTTTTTAACAAATCTTTTCATCCGGAAAGGAGAATACCAATGAAAACCAGATGCAAAAAAGCACGAAATATCAAATTATTCTATTATGTAACTTTATCCTGTTTTTTACTGATTCTTTTCTGTTTTTCTTTTTTATTTACCTCACTGATAAAGAAATCCAGAGACACCATCCTTCAGGGCGACCTGAATTATCTGGACGCCCGGGTACAAAATACCGAGGAAATGATTTATCAGCTTCATCAGTCCATGACACAACTGACTTCTTCACGTACCGTATTAAATCTGATTTACACAAAAGAAAAAAAAGCCAGCACTATGAATCCTGTCATGCAGGATCTTTCGCTGACTTCCCAAAATAATGATTTAATTCGTAATGCTTATCTCTATTTTCCTGAGGATAATATTCTTCTCGGATCTGATTATCGTCTGACCTTTCCTCAGACCATAACGGATATGGTTCATTCCTACGTAAATAATCATTCCGATACCGTTCCATACGAAAACGGAGGTAAATTCAGTTCTCTTTTCTTATATCAGAACCAGTTTTATATTGCCAGGGATTTTCCCCTTTCCGGTGAGCATCGGCTGGGAATCCTTTTTTATCAGATCAATACCCGTTATTTACTGCAAACACTGACCAAAAATCTGTCCTCTGCCGATCAGATTCAGGTATTTATGAATTCGGATACCCGCATTCTGAGTTCTGCAACACAGGAAAGCGAGACCATCGAATCTTCTGTACTCGATCAGTTAAAAAATGAAGCAGACTCCTTCTGTGTTCTTCATAAAACATATTATTTTTACCGCCATTCCGACCTGTTGGATATGGATCTGATTTATCAGCTTCCGGAAAAAGAGGTGTTTTCCTTTTCTATGATGGTTGGCTCTACGGCTGTTCCGTTGCTCCTTCTGTTTGCCTCTGTCATCTTATTTGTTTATCTGCTGTTCATCTCCGGGCGGTATCTCCCAGGACAGCTTGCCAATCTGCTGCAGCTGACTGCAGAAAATATTTCTTCAGAAGCAGAAACTTCCTCCCCGACTCCGGATACCCTGGAAAAGCTGGAAGAACATATTCGAACCATCAGTTCCACACAGAAAAATCTCCGGGAAACCGTATCCGATATTTCTCCGGATATCGAATCCAAGTTTCTCACCAGACTTTTATCCGGAACACAATACAGCGAAGCAGAAGCCTTACAGACGCTTTCTCTGGCGCACAGTTCACTCTCCCTGAACGCGTTTTATCTTGTGGCTGTTCTCTTTTGTGATGGCGATCTCACAGATCTGGAACAACAGAAGAAATCACTGATCAGGGATCTTCAGGCATCCATGGAAGATTTCTGCAGCCACTATCACGCACAGTTCCGTGCCATTGCGGTCGACAGCCGAACTTACAGTATTATTTTATCCTTTGATATATCCTCTTCCATTATCATGATTTTCAAAGAGATCAGCGAACTGGAAGCTTTTGTCATCACACCACTTTCTGAAAAGTATAACTGCCAGATGCAGTTCTCTATTGGACGAATGTATTACTCGCTGCTTGATATTTCTTTATCTTATCAGAATGCTCTGGCAAATAAAAAAAGCAGCCAGACAAATGTCGCTGCTTCTTCCCAAACTCCTATCATTAAAGAGGAGACGGAAACAATTACCTATGAGGCCGCAGATAAGGCAAAAGAAATTATTCATCTACTGATTCATAATGATCTGCCCGGTGCCCAGAATCTGTATACACGGAGTCTGCATTCGATAGAAAACAAATACCCGGAATTACCGGAAATGACCGCTTCCTATCATAAATTTCTGAAGGAACTCTCTGATAATATTGCTTCTATTGATGATATTAATTACGCAGATATACCAAATGAATTATTGATGTGGAACAAAGAATCGTTTACCAGTCCTTCTGAATTTCTACAACAGGCAAAACAAAACGGACTGGAACTGCTTACCGCTGTCAACGATCTTTTAAAGAAACAGGAGCACCCATATATTGCTTCTTCCAAGGCGATCATCGAAAAAAATTATATGGATCCCAACCTGTCTCTCAACACGGTAGCAGAGACCATTGGCATCAATGCCAGCTATCTCAGCAAGATATATAAAACAAACCTCAACATTAACTTCACCGATTACCTGAATCGTTTCCGCATCACAAAAAGCAAAGAACTCCTGCGGACAACAACCGATAACCAACAAACCATAGCCGAAGCCTGCGGATTCAATTCCTCCCAGAACTACATCCGCGTCTTCAAAAAAATCACCGGCTTCACCCCAGGCGAATACCGAAAAAAACACCGGTAATCTGCTCGTTATATATCTCTCAATTAATAAAAGTACCAAACAACAAAAAAGCCCCGGAGTTGCCGCTCCGGGGTTTTTGCTGTGCTACTTATGAACACGCCTCTTCTTTTTATCTATAATTATAGCTTATACGCTTTTATTCTGCAATATATCTACTGGAACGCTTTCCAACTCGCCCCTCAGTTCCTGCTAAAACCAGTGGCGAGCCCCGGAGGGATCCAGGGTGAGACAACACTTTGTGGGCGCTTAGGGCAAGCTTTGAAATCCGACACTTATGGAGAC
>OLQH01000657.1_pt1 | contig 35094 bp, 55 predicted proteins | sample 1672671 | NCBI WGS metagenome assembly OLQH01 (sample SAMEA3136712, study PRJEB25190) | human gut metagenome
TCCAAATCCTCGTATTCGTCCATATTCCCAACGGAAAAGTTTTCCTGCTTCGGTTCATGCGATGCGGATTCCTTTGCTTTGCTTTCCGCAAAATGTACCTGGTCTGCTACCACTTCTACAGCGGTGCGCTTGTTTCCGTTTTTATCTTCGTAATTCCTGGTCTGGATCGAACCCTCGACTACGATCATGCTCCCTTTCTGGAAATATTTGCAGACAAATTCCGCCTGCTGCCGCCACGCTACGATGTCGATCCAGTCGGTCTGTTCCCGGTTATATGTACGGTTTACCGCAATACGGAACGCTGTCACCGATACCCCGTTCGGCGTTGTCCTTAACTCCGGATCAGCAACGAAACGGCCCATTAAAATCGCTTTGTTTAACATCTCTTATTCTCCTTATCATAAATTTGAAATACCGCCACATTCCGCTTTGTGTCCGGGTCATATCTCTTTTCCCCTGTGGCGAACAGCAACCCTTTGTTCTTTAATTCTGTGATCCGGGGCTTCACCCGGTTCCCGTCTGTATATCCGAGACGTTTGGCGCATTCGTTGGCGGTCATCTTGCCGTATTTCCGAAACGCCCCCAGCACTTCAATCTGACGGGTGTTCCGGTCTGTTTTATAGTAGCTCTCCCGTCTGGTTTCTTCTGTAACGCTCATTCTTTTCTCACCTTCCAAACTCTGCATAATTCTTCATCTTGATAAAGTTAAAGGTATCCGAAAACGGAGCCTGGATCGTCAGCGCTTGTCCGTCATATCCCTTGATCTTCCCTTGCAAGATCATTTTTGTTTCTCCTGTTCCCAGCAGCTCATACAAAGGTGCCCGGTGCTTTCATAAACAGTTTTTGGTTCTACCGCTTCTCCGCTCTTTTTTCGGTAACCTTTGACAGGTCTCCCGCACCTTTCGCAGATATATTTTTCCTCCACATCATCGCTTCCCGGCAGGTCTTCTCCGGCATAGATATACAGTCCCAGCCCATGTCTGGCCGCCGCTTTTGTTACACTTCTCTGGATTGCCTTATTCACATCAAAGCTTGTAACTTTGTCTGCCGGGATAGATTTATTATAATTGTCCATCACTGGAAGATATTCAATGTGCTCCAGTCCTCCTACCGTTACTCCGGTCTTTACCCAGCAAGTTTTTCCGTCTGTATGGTAAAACCACCCGTCTTTGTTCTCATACACCGTATATGTAGAATCCGGGTACAATTCTTTCAGTTTGCCCCATGCCCACGGCCATGACAAATAGGTCAGCCTTCCCTTTTTCTCAGTGTGTTCATTCACATTGATCTGGTTCAGCTTTGAAAAGTAATTATCCATCTTCTAATCTCCATTCTACCGGGCACTCTGCCCCGATTGCTTTATCAAATGCCGGGAGGATCTCCCAAGTAAACCAACAGTACCGGTACCGCATTCCGCTGTCGTATACGCACCCTCTGCAAGTATTGCAGTACGGCGCTTCCCGCAGCAGCGTCAGTTCGATAATGTCCTTATAGGTGCCTCGGATATATCCCCGCGACGCCCGTTTTAACTCCATTTTGTATGCTCCTCTTTCCATTTTGCAAAGCAGCTTAAACACCATGAGTCGCCGTCAAAGTCTATGTATTGCTCGTTTGGCTCAATAATGTCTTCGCACTTCACGCAAAACAGCTTTGGTTCCGGCAAATCATCGCCGTGCCGGTTGTATCCCATATCTTCCACTTGACTTTACGCCCCCTTTGGTGTATCCTGTATGTATACTACATTTTGTGTGCTTTGTCTTGTTTGTGTCAGAACCGGGCGAAGCTTTTTTCTGCCCTTTTTTAGCTTGTCCATCATCACGCATGCCGGTATCCACCCGGCAAAGATCAAGCCGCTAATCAGAGCCGTTATTACTTCCTGCATCTTTGCACGTCCTTTCTTTTTGTTCCCATTCCTTTTCCAGTTCTTCCCCGTGCTCTGCGACAAAATTAAAATACATATCCGCCAAGTGTTGATAAATGCGCTTGGTTTTTTCATTATAAGGGAGCGTATATCCCTCCATGGAATCCCTCACTGTACCATCAGCCATGATATTAGTCACATAAGCCACTTTGCCGGAAGAAAGAACTACCTTTCTCGCCATAATAATCACCTCAATTCAGATTATGATAAACCTAATTTGTCCTATGATTCTTCTGAAACATAATCGTTCAGTTCAAATCCCAATACCTTTGCGATCTCCCACGCCAGCAAGATTGTTGGGATTTTTGATCCACGCTCAATCTGGCACAACATTGACTGGGTAATCTGTACCCGATCTGCCAGTTCCTGCTGGGTCATGTTTTTTGTCAAACGCTTTTCCCGGATCATCTGCCCGACGTTCATTGTGCGCACCTCCTATACTAAAACTTAGGCTCCAATTTATTTCCTCTCAACCCTTTGTTGTAATGATTAAAAATCGGGATTGTAAATCGAACATCGCCCTTCCATGAATTTCCTATTGCTTTCCCATCTCTAATAATCTCATTAACATTTACTTTGGAGAGTTGTCTAACAAAAGTGTTATATTTGAAGTCACCTTTGTATTTCCTATAAAATTGAAATACACCGCCCAGAATTTCAGTACTAAGGCTCTCTGGGTTTCCGCCCCATGTTTCTTTGATCATTCGCAGAATCTCCACATATTCTCCCGCTGTGGTTGATTTATAGATTTGGTATGCTTTTGCCACACATACAATTCTGTTATTGGTTCTTCCTCTGCAAAAGTCAATGAATAGTCCAGATTGTGCAGTCAGATTTACCAGATCAATCACGTCTACATCTTTAGCCGTGTACTGCGCTTTCAGCTTGTAGATAGCCCCTACCACTCTAGAAAAACCATTTTGTTGTGCGAACAGTTCCGCCTCCTACTCTTTGGTCAGACGATATACCTTGCACTCTACCAATAAATTTTGATTGTTGTTCTTCATCTTTAATGCGGCAAGAGTATGCTGTCCATCAAACACATAATATTTTCCGTTTCTTAAAGAAACCTTGATTGGATTTACTAAGTTTGGATTGAAGTTTGCAACAATTCGCTTTACACGGTTGACATCTAGTGTTCTTTGGTAATCTGGATCCGACAAAATAAATGCACTATTGATTTGCTTATATTCGTAATTTGTGTTATAATTATCCATAGTTAAATAACTCCTTTATTTTTTTGATAGTCGCTTCTGCTGAGGACAGGGCGGCTATTATTTTTGGCTTATTTTCGGCTGTTACAAGATTTTTGTGGTCTTCCAGGCATTGATCTACATTTCTTTGCAGATAATCGGAAAGGCTTTTGATCTCTTCTTCCAGATTTTCAACTGTATACTCCGGTATCTGGGACGGATCATACATTCTCTCATAAATATCCCGGCTGTGTTGCTTAAAAAGTTCTTGTGTTTTTGGATCAATCTTCACTGATTCTCCACGGTAATTTTTGCACCGCCTGTCCGCATTTTGTATGTTGGTACAATCCCGGCAAACGTTATGACCGTATCGAAAGTCCATCATTGGTTTTACCTCGCCGCATACGGTACATTTCTTGAATCCGTCTTTTTGCTTGATTTCATTGACGATCGCATTCACACTGTTTCCTTTTCCGCCTTGCCGTGCACGCTGGATTTGTTCCTCCGTACCCTCGTTTTTGATAAGTTCTACTTTTCGGATTGTGTCACGGGATACTCCGGCGAGTTTAGCTAGTTCTTCATCGGTGCGAATTTTAACTGTGTCAGATTTCTGACGCAGTTTTTTTGTATCTGGTCGCCCTTGATTTTTTTCTCTATTTTCCTGAGTCTTTTCCTGAATAATCGGTTTTAACCTCAATGCCAGTTCAACTCTTTGAGTTGGACTAAGATTCCGTCTGCCTAGCTGGTTTCTTAGAATCCATTCGATCACAGCTTCACGGTTTGGAAAGTTCATGTTTTCTGTCTGAAATTTGATATGGTGTTCTGTGCAAATCCTGTAGCGGTTGTGTCCGTCAACAAGAATCCCATTCCACACCGTCAAAGCTTCTCGGCATCCGTCTTTCATGATGTTTTCTTCAAGCTGTTTATACTCCTCCGATTCCAGCGGCGGGATCAACTTTTCAAATTCCGGGTCAATTTTTACTTCACTCATTTTTTCGCCTCCTACAACTTTGAAAATATCAGTCCACCAATTCGTCCATCGAAACGCCGAAATAGTCGGCTATTCGCTTTAGAACTGCTACAGATGGTACTTTATAGCCTTTCATAATATATGACATGAAAGCCTGAGAAACTCCCGCAACTTCCGCCAATTCTGTTTGTGTCGTATGGTTTTGCTCCATTAGCTGTTTGAGTTTTTTATTCATTTATTCCACCCCCTTACAATGTAAATAATGACTGCCGAATAAAATATAAGTTCAACAACATTCAGCGCGATTTCAAAGTACTTCATCGTTTTTCCTCCTATTATAATGATTTTAATTAATACTATTTTAGTGGAAGTTGTTGTTAAAAATAATAAAATCCCTGTTTCACCATTGACTTATAGAACATACTTTCTTATAATGTTATTGTAGCTACCAAACGTTGATTTTTGTTCGCGAATAATAATAAAATGTAGTCTATTCAGAAAGATTGGGGGTGTATAAGTGCCAACATATAGAGCCGGGAATAAGGCTGACATGAAACGATTTGAGAAAGATTTAAAAAATACGATAATGGAAAAAGCCAGACATGCTGCATTAAGCAAAAAATATGAAATTGTCTGTCCATTCTGTCATCAAGCTATAGCTATTTCAGCAGGCAAACATTTGTGTCCAAAGTGTCATCAAGAAATAAATTTAAAACTTGATTTCGATTTTTAGGTCATGTAATGAGGAAGCTAGTTTTTCGGCCAAAAAATTAGCTTCTTCTATTTTTTTGTACAAATCGCTTATCATATCAACAGTTTCTTGTATGCTATTTTCATCTAATGCTAAGCTTAACTTAATACTTTTATTCATTTTGATACTCTCTTCTTTAATAATTTATCCTTATCTAAATCCGAAAAAAATACTTCTTGCATAGCGCAAACTTCGTCCCATAAAAACTTTCTTCGTCCTGTCAATTTTAGCGACAATCCTCTGGGGGTAATATTCAGTGCTTTTGCAACATCTTTTTTCTTTATTCCACGTTCAAAAATCATCTGTTCTAAAACTGGATAATATCTTTCGGATAATGGAATTTTTCGATTCATATTTTCACCTCCTGTGTATTAAAATTTTTTTAATCATTATATATTGACAATGAACAGAATTTTGACTATCCTTAGAACAAGGGGAGTTTTATCTCCCCAATTTTTTTGTATGGAGATAATATCTATTGGGTGAAGCCGTCCTAATTTATGAACAAAATCACTGTTAAATAGTTTTAACCGTTTACTGCATCGTATAGTAGAAGCTTTATTCAAGCCAGCTTCGCTCCATTTTACAATCGAATATTCACCATCATATTCTGTTCTTGGAGGATGACTTGTTATTTTAATAGATATAATATAGCAACGTTTTGAATCAATTACAAGAACCGGGCGTGGTTTCACTTGAGTAGGGTTATCCTCAAACTTTACTTTCGCCAGCCATATTTCCCACTTATTCGGACTCATCATCGTATTCTTTAGGAAGAATCAATAATCCATCAGCAGAATCCCTATAACCCACATATGATTCCATCGCTTCTGGAAGCGAAAAGGATTTTAAAGTGTTTTGTTGAGAAAAATAAGTTTTTAAACTTTCTTTCGATATTATATTTTTTTGTCCCTCAACATATACTTTATCCCATGGTCCGTTCTTCTCATGAGTAAAATCGACTAAAGTACTGGAAGTATATTTCCCATATTCTCGCGCAACATCTATAAGTAAATCTAATTCATCGCTAGAAAATGAGTTCAATGAATAATCTCCACTTACCGAAGCTATCCGTTCCCTCCCGCAAGCGCTGAATGCTGTATATACTTCTGGAACCACCGGGCCATACTTCCATGCCTGCATGTCTTCTTCAAATAAAGGTTTGTTTCTTCTAACAACACTCCATGCTTGGGCAAAATATAACAGCTTATTTACTCGTAAATTTGTCATGCAATCATCTGGATCGCTATTGGCTAAATCGACAAAAAAATTAGCCACATCAATTGCTTTTAACATATTATGCCCTCCATTCTAACTTAGTTAATATATTTATAAATATCTTATTTTGTTAGTTTTACCGGAGTAAAGCCATGTTTCTCAGCCCGCGCAATAGCTTTTTTATACGCCTGCTTATCTATCTTTCTTTTGAAATCATCAACTTTACTATCATCAATTTGAAACGGTAAATTGACAGGTTTGGATAAACTAGCCATTGATTACTCCTCCTTTCATTTTTATTATAACACATCGTGTCAATACTTTTCTATATTGTTCTATATTGAATGATGTATTCATCATCACCTTAAAATATGAAAAAAGTTGCACGTTTGTGCTCAAATTTTCCCGTTATAATCTGTTCACAAAATAAAAAAAGCCTCTGAGGAATAACCCCAGAGGCTGTACTTTTGTTATCTCTCTTTGATTTGAATCTGAATCCTGTCAATGGCTTTCCCGTTAAGATTGCCCGCGTAACCGTCAGACCCATTGGCGGTGCTGGTATCTTCAATCCAGTGCAGATACCCGGAACGCCCCACTTCGGACACCCGGTAATATGCCTGCTGGTACGGGCGCACATCGTCCGGTGTGTAGAAGTAAACCTGAACACCGTCGATCGGGTGGCCTTTCCCATTCCCGGCATAACCGTTTTTAAAGTCGTTTTTGTTGTACCCAGTGATCCAGTTCAGCCAGCGGTTTTCTTTTGCCAAGTGTACCCGGTATTTGATCTTACCCTTGTCCACTTTTAACATCAGGGCTGTGATCGGCTGGTTGTCATTCCCCGCGTAGTCCTCAAGGTTCTTTACCTCCGGCAGCCATCTTCCGTTTGCTTGTACGCAGTAGGTCACGTTAATCTTGGTGCTTTTGGGGGCTGTAGAATACACTTCCTTCCCGTTTTCGTCAAACACGGCGTATCCTTTGTTTTTGTCCGCCATGACTTTCGCATTATCTAACTCCTCAAACGCCCCTAGCTGGGAAGAAGAGTCCTTCCACGACTTCCTAACCCGGTACAAAGGCTTGTCCGCACCTAGGCGCTTGTTGACCTCCTCCGCGATGTACGGAAACTTTCCTTGCAGGTACGGCCCCGGGCAGGTGGTAGCAGTAAACATATTGTGCCGGGTCAGGTTTCCTTTGCTGTCCCCGGTGTAGGTCAGCTTATCAATCCCATTTCTCTGGCAAATGTCCACACATAAATCAATTAGCTTAGCCAGCGCTTTATCCGATACATGCCAATCTGTATCCGCCCCGCCGTCGTTCGCCACCTCGATTGTAACAGCTTTATAATCATTTTCCCGGCTGGAAGAAGCCCACGAACGGTAATTTTCTTCTACATACATTCCCACCTTGCCATTTGAATCAATGCCGTAATTAGCACTTGCTTCCCTTGTCTGGAATACGTTCCCACAGCTTTCCACGGAAAGATTTCCTGCCATATGATGGATTGTGATTTTGGTAATCTTACCAGTTTTATTGTATGTGTCGTTTTTCCTTGGATTTTTATGCGGACTGATTTTCGTGTATGATACTAATTTACTGTTGCTCATTTTCTTATCCTTCTTTCTTTTCAGATAACTGCTTTACCGCCTGATCAATTCCGGTTGCCGCCAATCCGCTTACAATCCCAACTGCAATCGCCGTAATATAATCTGTTGCCGGAAAGTCCGGAATGGTGATCATTCCAACCACACCCAAGGCTCCTCCAAATGCCCCGCAAATGACGGGGATAAACTTATTATCTAAGGTAGTACATTTTACTAAACTCCCTACCAGATAACAAATAATCGTAATTGCTGCGACTCCTGTGATTCCTAACAGTTCCATTCAAAATCCCTCCTTTAATAAATTCCGACTTGCTTAAATAGAAAGCCTATCACAATACCTAAAACCGCTGTTAATATGTATCCGGCTACTTTTCGCCACATCTCTCCGTCCCGGTTTTCCAGTTCTTCCAGCTTTTCTCCCTGCTCTTGTTGGGCTTTCGCCATGGTTTCCATACTCACCGCCAGCTTTTCCACTGATACCGCCAGGCTCCCGATCTGTTCAGTTGCCTTTTCCATACTGTCCAACCGGTGGTGGATCCGTTTGTGCTCTGCATCTACCGCGCGCCGGAACTCCTCATGCTCCGCCCTTGTCAGTGGTGTATCCATTCCCTGCTATCCCTCGCTTTTCCACCCCTGAGGGTATTCTTTTGGGGAGAAGTTCGTATCCTGCACGCATTCATACAAAACACCCTCATACCAGGCGTATTCCCCGGTATGGTACATATCATGCGCCCCCTGCACCGGCACGAACGGCCGGGCTGTTCCCTTCGTCTTCCCGTGCAATGGCCTCCAGAAAGTAAACCATGCTGGATTATCCGGCTTGATGTCCGGGTACACCGCGTTATCATGCGCCTGGAAGCATTCCCAGGTCTGGTCGTACCAGTTGCGGATCTCCCCAACCTCATATTTCCCCGGTTCCCAGACTTCATACAAGCCCGAAACAGCAAGCTTTGTATTATCGTCTTTGATTTCCATGGTTGGTAACATCGTTTTCACCATGACAATCATAGATTCCTGTTCGCTAGGGATATATTCAGACTGGGAAGCCTCTCCCTGTTCTTTCTCTGCCAGATAAGCAGCATATTTTTCCTCGTCTAATACGGCCTTCCCGCCTTCATATTTGTAATACCCGATTTTCTCCGGCTCCAGTTCTTCCAAAAAGCTGTCCGGCACCTCTATCCCGTCTGGGAACCCGCCTACCGTCGCATACCCGGTGATGTATCCGTCTGTTACTTGTAGCTGCATATTTTCACTCTCCTACACTATACCCACGATACTGGTTGTTGTCCATGATTGCATTCCCCCTGCACCTTTATTCATAAAACCACCTTGTTTAATAAGTTTCACCGTCCCATTTTCTAGATTCGTAATTTCTGCGTTGATCGCATACCACCACAGATTTTCACTATCAGATATATATCCGCCTAATCCACGAAACCAACTTGTAGTTCGAGGTACTAAAATGACTGTCCCTTTTTCGGAATCAAACAGCGCGAATAAACGATATTTCTTTAGATTTGGGATCGTGATCGAACCTGACTTCCAACTTCCGCTCCATAATGTTTTTCCTATATGTTCGCCATATACAGGAACTAAGTTACCATCTTTTTTTAATTCACCGTTAGCGTCTATTCTTAATGTATAGAAATCTGTTTCTTTAAAAACATAATCTGGGCCGGAAATTGAAATCCCTGATTTTGGAAAATTTAGTCCCTCAAGCCCATCATTTGCGGCATCATTAAAATAAATACCATTAAAACCAATTACATCTGAATTATTAAAGTTAAATCCGTAATTTCCGCTGGAAAAAAATTGATCTTTTGCTGTATAAAAATTAGAACCACCGTCAGTATGGATTTGTACCCATTCATCAAATAACCAATTCGCATTGCTTCTCCAAAAATATCTAAAATATATTTTATCTAAGCTATACAACATTTGTGTTCCTGTAAGATTGGTTCCACCGTTGTCTTGCACTACTAACTTAAATAGGTTTTTCAAGCCTGACGGTCTATTGACAATGGTCTCTGCGGTCGCGTTTACCTTGCAGTCATATGTCCCCGGCGCAGTATAGCTGTTCAAATCCGCTCCATTGGGAATCTCTTCCGCAGTTCCCAAATTAAGCGGCGTGTTTTTTATGAAATCGGAATTGAAATTACCTGGAAAATAAATCCCCTGCCTAAAATATGCTGGCAAACCAAAATCAACGGAATTTTCAATATCTGCGATCTTCCCGAATGCGATAGAAAATTTCTTTTTCCAGATCGACCAAATTTTTTTGATTGATGACCCGCTTGTCTGCTTACTCACAGAACTAAAATTATCCGCCGCCGTTACAGCTATGTCATAGCTTGATATAGTATCAGCCGCAAAAATATACGTGCCATTTGTGACAGTATATGCATTCGCATAATTCGACAATGTAACCGTTGTGTACGCCGTATCCGCTGTTTTCTTGTACTTTAGCGAATATGCCGCCGTATTGTGATTATCTAACGCCGTCACTTTCCCGCTGAAAGTCACTTTGATATATGCGCCGGAAGAATTGGCTGATCCGTCCGAATTGCAACGTGCGGCGCTAACAGCGCTGATGATTGGGGAAGAATACGCCAAAACGGCTATATTTTCAGAATCTGTTGCAGTCCTGCCCCTCGAATCGGTTACAGTTGAACTAATTTTTAATGTTCCACTGCCTTTAATAGCACCTGTAGTAAAGGAAGCAGATGTGTATTTGCTCCCGTCTACAGAGGTTGACCGGCTTTTAATGGTTGAACCATAAGAGCCGGATGAGGTAAGCGAAACGGCGATTTTTGATTTTCCCTGAACCCATCCGCCATATGTCCCGCTGTATCCCATAGCATCCGAAACGGAAATAGAAACAGACGGTTTTACACTTGACGGGATAGAACAGGTTTTTGTATAGCTGTTTGAGCCTAAGTTTGTTGTTCCGCTGTACGTTGTGATCGTGTAGGTCACTGTAAGACTTGTACCGGTTGTGTTTTGGCTCGCCCAGTTAAGCGGAGGCGTAAAACTTATACTTTCACTTGTTGACTTTGTACAGATCGTTGTGCTGGCGCTCCCACACTTTGCCGTTATGGTATGCGTGAAACTCGTTGCTTGTCGTGTGACGGTCAACGTCTGGCCGGTGTTTAGCGTTCCATTTTCAACGCTCAGCGTGCTTTTCCTCGGTATTCGTGTCAATGCTTTCGACGTGCTGGCTTTGACCGTCCCTGAGTTAGTACCAGAAACAAGCGTTGCACTCGCTGATACGGTTTTAGTACCATCACTGTCATGCGGAACCTTGATAGAAGTAACGGTTTTCAATGTCCCGCTGGTTGTTCCTTTCGGGAAGGTAACGTCACCGCTCCAAGCAGTAGAATCATTCACAACAATCGTCAGCGGTGCCCCGTTAGCGTTCCATGTCGTGGACGATTTATTATATTTAACCGTTGCGGAAACATAGGAATAGTTCCCGGAAACGCTTTGTGATGTTTGCGCTAATGAAATGCTAATTGAAATCGCCATCTGCTATACCTCCATATCTCTGCAGTTGACCCGTTCGTTATCCTCGGTAATAAGCAGCCCCAAAAGTTCAAAACTTCTTGTCACCTCTAAATCCGGGATCAAGCCTTTCCCAGTTGCATCGAACTGTTCAACCTCTACGCCGTTTACAATAATCGCAACTTTCTTATTGTCGATAACGATTTTATTTGGGCTGTCCACCTCCCCGATCGTTAACCCGTTCAGATTAAAAGTGAAATACTTTGTGATACCGTTAATCTGTTCCTGCAATTTCCCGTTTTCATCATAAATACTCTTATTTTCCTCCGTGAATTTCATGATGATTTCGTTAGCCTTAATTTTTAATAACGCTTCGACTTCCTCTTTGGTATAAAAGCCGCCCAGGGTTTCAGTGACTTCTTCTTTGGTTGCAGATAGAGATATGTCTTTGGTATTCTGTTCGATCAACGTTTCTGTTGATGTAACACGGGATTCCAAATTATCAACATCAAGCTGTGCTTGTTCGGCTGCGGATCTTGCTTCGTCTGCTGCCGCCTGCGCATTATCGGCAGCAGTCTTTGCAGTGTCAGCCGCATTTTGCGCTGCCTGGGCGTTTGCCTTTGCCGTATCTGCTGTTGCCTGCGCCGCTTGGGCATTGGTTTTCGCCAAATCAGCCGCCTTTTGTGCCGTTTCAACAGCCGCTTGTGCCGCGGCTACTTCCTCTGCCGTTGCGTCAACACGGCTTGTAACATTGGCTAGGTTTTGCTGTGCTGTGGCAAGATCAGCCGCCGCCTGCTGGGCTTTTGCATCTGCATCATTTGCGGCGTTTTGCGCTGCCAATGCTTTTTGAGCGGCGGTATCTGCTGTTGCCTGGGCTGTGTCCGCATTTGTTTTTGCTGTATCTGCCGTAGATTGTGCCTTTGCTGCGGCTTCGGCAGCTTCCTGCGCTTTTGTCTGGGCGGCTGTCGCATCTCCTTTCGCTTCGTCCGCAGTCTTTTGTGCCAAATTCGCTTTACTCGCCGCATCGTTGGCCGCTTTCTGAGCCGCCGCTGCATTATCTACCGCTGTATTCGCTTTAGTTTGGGCGGTTTCAGCTGCTTCTACCGCTGCGGTTGCGTCTGCTTTTGCTTTATCGGCAGCCGCTTGCGCATCAGCTACAGCCGCCTCTGCCGCCGCAATGTCTTCTTCTGTGGCATCAACCCGTCCTTGTACCGTTGCAAGATCGGCCTTTGCTGCTTCAAGGTCTGTTTCAGCCTTATCTGCGACATTTTTTGCAGTTTCTGCCGCCGTTTTTGCCGCGTCTGCTTCACTTTGAGCGTTTGCCGCGGCGGTTTTCGCAGTATCGGCTGCTGTTTGAGCCGCGGTCGCATCTGCTGTAGCCTTATCGGCTGCTTCTTTAGCGGCAGCTGCCGTATTATTAGCGGCTTCTGCCTGTTCGGCTGCATTATTGGCCGTTTCGTCAATCGTTGTGATCTGCTTGGCGTGCGTTGCGATCGTTCCGGCATTCTGGGTGATCTGGGTTTGCAGGTTCGATGTAGCTTCGGTCAAATCCGTTTTCCGAGCATATTCAGCCGTCATAGTGTGGGAAAGGGTATCAAGGTTATCGCCAAGAGAATCAATTTCTTTCTGTGCCTCCTGCGCGTCGGCTTTCGCCGCTTCTGCCGTAGCGCTTGCTCCCTCTGCCTGCGCTTTCGCTGTGTTCGCCGTACTGATTGCAGTTTCCGCATTGGTTACCGCTCCATCCGCTGTACTTTGAGCAGTGGCCGCCGCTGTCTTTGCTTCTGTTGCATCCTTAACGGCATTGCTCGCCGCCGTTGCCGCTTCCTCAGCTTTTGTCTGCGCTGTCTGCGCCGCTGTATAGGCATTATCAGCCGCTGTTTGTGCGTTTGTTACAGTTTCCTGTAATGACGTTACACTTTCAACAACTTCACCAACAGCCGTTTGTGCGTTATTGGCCGCCGTTTGTGCTTCCTGTGCTGATTGTTCAGCCTGATCCGCCGTTTGCTGTGCCGCATTGGCTGCTGTTTGCGCTGAGGCTGCGTCGGAAACAGCCTGATCTGCCTGTGTTTGTGCTGCATTCGCCGCCGCTTTCGCATTGTTTGCAATAGCAAGAGCACGGGTTGCCGAAACTGAGTTTTTCGCAAACTGGGCCGCAAGATCAGCCACTTTCTGAGCAATCCCGCTTCCCTTAATGAGATATTCTCCCAATGTTGCGGTCTGTTCTTTTTCCGCAACGGAAACTTCAAGTTTTAAAATTCTTGTCGATAAATAAAGGCCGCCCTCGTCATCTATGATATTGACCCGATCACCTATTTTGACGTTCTCAGGCAATTTTTTCAGGTCAACAGCATAATTGACTTCTATTTCACGAGCCTTTTTCAGTTCTGTTCTTGCATGAGAGCACAATGTCGCCGGGCTTGTCGTGTCATAGGAAAACTGTTTCACGATATGCCCGCCGGATGCTTGTGCCTGCTCAGTCCTCCATAAATATCTGGCCCATTTTTTAAGGGCTGTACGGGATTTTAAAACAGTGCCGTCGACATAAAAATCACCGTCGTCATAGGTATAGTTTTTCAGTGTGATCGGATTCTCCGAATTTTCAGGCGTTCCCCCGGTACATTCTAAAGCTGTTGCAAGATTAGCGATAGATTTAGACGTGGTAATACTGTCTATATCCTGATTCAGCCGTAATTGAATCCCTATGTCCTTTCCCCGCTGCTTATAGATGTTGATATACTTTTTTGTTACAAACAAACCTTTAATGTCGAAACTGTACGAGATTTCGCACCCATCAAACTGTGTCGCAACACTGGCAAGCCGGGCCGCCGCTGTAGATTCACCGTCCCAGCTTAATTTTCGGGTAAGGCTTGAAACTTCATTCCTCCCAATCACAAAACCAGAGCCGGCGGAAAACTTATTGATGTAATGGCTGATCGGGTATGCCTTATCAGCTTCATATGCGCCTACAACGTCATTCAACAAGTCCATTCCATCATCTTCTGCATAGATATATACAACCTGTTTTTTGGTATCTATTTCGGATTCAATGATGGTGTAGAACTCGTTTTCATCATCGTTTTTCCGCAAGATATAGTTTCCAACCTCAGCGCAAGCATTAACCTTTTCCCTTGTGCTTGAATCGTAAGGAATATCACATTCAAAGATTGCAACTCCGGTTTCGATTTCTTCAGTTTTCTTATCATTGGCTATGGTTAACCCTTTTCTTAGTTCCGTGCTCCCCATGCCTAGAATATTCATTTTACGGTCTGCAAAGTAAACAATCATAGGAAAACCTCCCTATATCTAACCTTGAATGCAGGCGCATATTCAGCGGGCACCCATTCAGAATAGGAAATACCGATCTGATTTAGTCCGGGTGTTAAATAGAACCCTTCCCAATCGTTCCCCAATGCTCCAAGCTGCGGCGATAATATTCCATTCAAGCGAATATCACCGTTTTTACAATCTGCCTCAACAACATCATCGGCGCTGAATTTGTTCGGAATGTCCTTTTCCGTTTCACAGTTATTTTTGACAAATTTTGCACGATAAAGCCCGTTATACGACAATGCTGATTTTGTCGAATACTGTTCAAAAGTGAAAGTAACTTTCCTAGCCTTTGCCGCACTTACCCCGGAATCGGTGAACGTCTTTTTCACTCCTCCTATGCTGAAAGTAATTTTACTACCGCTTTTAGAGATAGTAGAGGTTTGAACAGATGATTCCTTTGCCCCAAAATATTTATTGTTATACGATAAATCAAGGCTTCCGGTATATACCTGTGCGCCATCAATATACAAGACAAGCCGACCGGATTTCCCAGATGTATTTTTATATATCCGTACCCCGGCGATCTTCTCCCCATTAGTCCCGACAACCTGAACCTGAAAGGCCCCTAATTGGCCGGTTCCGCTGCTGCTGATTGACATTTTTTGTTTATAGGTCAATGTGAAGTTTTGCGCTCCAATATCCCCCGCCGCATCCGCCGGTAATGTCCTAGTGATAGATGGGCCATGCCATGCCCCGTTAGCTGAGCCATAACTAGAGGCGGCTAGATAATAGGTTTCAGGCACGCTTGCAATATAGGTACTGATTGGCAAGCTTTTACACGATGTTTCTCCTAGGGTTCCTGCTGTTCCTAGGCTGTCTGTTCTGGTTACTTTGAACTTGATACCGGAAATAGATGAAGTTGTACCAGAAAGCCCCGAAACAGTAACGGCCATGCTCACAGTATGACCGCTTTTTCCTTTCCAATATGAACTCGTGTTTTTAATTGTGATATTATGCCACGAACCACCAATATACACAGAACCCCTAAGCCCGTATCCACGCCCAAAATATGAACCGCTGGAGCCTAAAGAGGTTGTTATTGTTAGGCTAACTTTAACCGATGTTGCGTTTCGGCTTGTCGTTTTCGCCTTGATCGTATAATAAAAAGTCGGTGCGCTTACTGTTGTTTTTGCCTTATTCAAGATAGTTGCGGTTGTCGTTGTAGGGCTAGGAGGTGGCGTATAGGAGGCGACTTTCATCGCCACACTACCAAGCTGCTTTACAGATGTAGGTAATACAGTCCCGTTATTTACACCCCACAATGATTTTGCAGTTGTTCCCCATGCAGTGCTACTAAGAAAAGTTTGATTCATGAGCGTTTGGGATTTTGCGTATGCTTCTTCGGTATCTTCTTCATTCGGATTCCCAAGCTGTATGATTTTTTCGTCCTCAGTGAAGAAAGCAACATAGCCGCAATCGCCTGAGCCGGTAAGTGTCCCCGCCGTTTCTCCATCGTCTGCAACGTCCTTTTCACTGAAAAAATCAGCTTCCAGAACTGGAAACGATTTATATGTCCCGTTGTAGTCGATCAGTATGCTTGATTCATCAAGTGACGGTTCCGCCTCATATTCGACAACGGAATATTTGAACGGATCAAGACACAGAAACTCGATTTCACCGACAACGGCATTTGTTCCGGGGTCAACTTCATCAATTAAGGACGGTGTGCCGATATAAAATTTATCCGGTTCATCGTTAAATATCATTTCTGCGTTTTCAACATTTAGGATCTTGCCTAGTTGATTATATGCCTCCCGGAATGCCTCACTTGTTTCGGCCATAAGCTGATATTTTACAACGATTGTCCGGGCCGGGTATCTCCTATTGAGTAGGGAAGAACCGTCTCGAACGCCGGATTCATAGGTTGATAACTCCGGGGACAACGCTTCACGCCCTGAAACGGCCAAAGTGCGATAGCCCGGAATCAGATTTTCAATATATTCGCTGTTTAGCTTTAAAGCTTCGGAGGGAAGCAAATTCCCCTCCGAAACTTCTGTAACATCAATAAAATGATACATTACTTCCCCTCCTACACTCTGCCATGTTTTCGGCTTTCTCTGATCTGCCTTTTGGATAGTTCTGATTCAGAATATGGCGCAATCACACGAGCAGTTTCTTTTCCGTCAATCTCAACCGGTACAACGATTGTATATTGAGCATTGCGGGAATATTCATAATCAGCGGACATCTCGCCACCATATGCTAAAGCTAGATCAGGCGTAGAAATATTCGGGATTGATACAAGGTTATTTGCTGCTTTCTGCACCTTACCGGTCATTTCAGAAATACCATTTGCAAAACCTTCACCCCAATATGCACCTAAACCGGCCGCTACTCTTGACGGGCTTTTGATCTTCGCTTTTGCCCTTACTGCCCTATCGGCCGCCGCTGCCATCTGGTTCGCTGCGTTTCTGATTCTGCTAAGGCACGACAACATACCTTGCGCAAATCCTTTACTGATATATGCCCCGGCACTGTATACCGCATTGCGGCCAGATCGTAATGTTGCAGTTATAGAAACAACTGTAAGATTTGCAATCATAGGCGCAAGCTGTAAACCTACTTTCATACCCTGAGTAAATCCGGTTCCAACCTTCTTACCAGAGGTTTTTACCTTGCTTGCTGTATTATCAAATGCGTTTTTCAACTTATTCATAGCTGTTTTCGCTTTGTTCCCAAGCGAATCAAGTCCGGTTTCCACATATTTCACCGCTGATTTCATGGTTTTCAGTGATTTTTCTGCTGACTTTGCGTTTTTAGCAATGGATTTCATTTTAGAAGTAACAGACTTCAAGGCCGCCGCCATTAAAAGCGTCCCAGCACTTGCTGTCATCATTGCAATTCCAAACGCTCCAATCCCTAACGCTGAGGCCGCCGCACTACCAACAAGAACCAACAAGGATGCCGATAATACAAGCAATGTACTGCTCATTACCATACACATTCCCATTAACGCCGTAAACGCAGAAATAACAAGCATTGAAGCAACCGGGATCAGCATAAACGCCGATATAACCGTTGTGATCGTACTGCAAACCATCATCAAGCCCATTGCAAACGTCATAGTGCCGGCTGTCAATAACGTCATAGCCGCACCCGCCGCCAGTGTAGATGCTGCAAGCAACGTCATAGCTGCAACGGAAACTGTAAGCCCCGCCGCCAGCACTAACGCACCAGCTCCAGCGGCCAGAGCCGCCGGTGCAAACGCCACAAGGCTTGAACCTAATACAGTAAACGCAATCGCACCCTGTCCGGCCATCGCCACAATAAGAGGCAAAGAAGCCGCCATAAGCGCAATACTTGCCGCAAAAATCTGAGCCGATAATGCAATTAACATCATTCCAGCCGATAAAGCCATAATTGCAACAGAAACAAGCGTAATTCCAGCCGCCGCAACTACCATACCAGCGCCCAAAACTAAAGCCGCCGCCCCTGCTGCTAATGCCGCCGGCGCAAATGCCAACAGGCCCGTGCTCATAGTCATAAACGCAACTGCTCCCTGTTTCGCAATACCAACAATCAACGGTAATGTTGCCGCCATAATCGTAAAGCTTGTTGCTGCTACTAAGGCCATTGATGCAACAAGTGTCATTCCTGCGCCCAACAACCCAACAGCTACAGCTGCAACCATAATACCGGCGCTAGCCGCAACCATACCAGCCGCAAAGATTCCCGCTGCCGCACCGGCTGCTAATGCTCCGGGCGCAAAGGCTAATAATGCGCCGCCGATTTCTAGCAAGGCCGCCGAGGCTTCGCCGCTGATTGCAACCAGCATCGGGAATACCATATTCAATAAGGCAATGCCTCCGGATACTGCTGTTATGCCTACAGCCGCCAATAAAGCGCCAACGCCTAACGCCGTAAATCCAGCCGCAAGGACAAGCGTACCAGCCCCCGCCACTGTTGCCCCCGCACCGAATACAAGGAACGCCGCCCCTAATTCGACAAGAGCCGCTGCACCTTGACCGCCAAACAATGAAATAATGGGTAATATCTGAGCAATCATCTGCAAGCCCACGCCTGCAATCACAGTTGCGGTTGAAACTAACATCATAGCCGTTGCAATCATCATCGCCGCCCCAGCTACCACGAGCAAACCAGCACCAAGCACCGCTGCCGCTGCACCGCCTGCCAATGCGCCCGGCGCAAAGATCAGCAATGCTGCGCCTAACTTAACAAACGCCCCGGCTGCCGCCGCCCCATTTTCTGCAAATACAGGAAGAACAGTCGAAAGCAAAGATAAGCCTAAAGCTGCAACTAAAATTGCCGCCGAAAGCACTACAAAGCCCGCTGAAAGGACGACAACTGCGACCCCAGCCGCCGCCAGCCCAACAGCTAAGACTAAAGCCCCAGCACCAGCTACTAGAGCACCAGCACCAAACACGAGCAAGGCCGCCCCTAATGCCAGAATAGAAACAGCCCCCTGCAAGCCATAAGCTATAAGTTGAGGAAGTACAGCAACAACTAACTGCAATGCTACAGCCGCCAATAAAGCGCCGGCACCGCACATCAAGATAGCTGCACCGAATGCAATGAATCCAACAGCCCCCGCCGCTAATGCAGGCCCTAAAACAGCCGCTAATACCATAAGGGCCGCCAGAGCAATCACAAGCCCGGCCATAACTGCAATAGCCAATCCGCCTGAATTTGCTAGAGCGATAGCAGTTGCCGCCAGTACCGCAAAGCCAATACTAACTACAAGAACCGCCGCACCTAGAATAAGCATCGCCATTGCTCCCTGTGTAGCAGTTGGGCCTAATGTGCTTAAGAATTTCAAGAGGAGCGCCATACCAACGCCTAAGCCCACCAGAGCCACTGTAAGCCCCGCCATCACCGCTATTGCAGGCCCTCCGGCATTTGCTAAGCTAATCGCCGAAAACGCTAATAAGGCGAATCCTGCTGCTATCATGAGCGTAGCGGCACCCATCATCATAAACGATTTCGCAGAGGCCATCATCTGGGTAGCACTTCCAGCTGCCGCACTTCCAGCCGCTTTCGTGCCTCCGGCAATACTGAAAAGTTTCGTTGCTAGTCCTGCAACGCCTTTTCCCGCCATTGATACAAGCGACTTAGCAAACGAACCCAAACCGGGAACAACAGAATTGACTGCCTTGAACGCTAAGAACGCTGCCGCCGCTTTTCCAACCCATGGAAGGATTTTTGCTATTGTGTCCGCATGTTCCGTCAAAAATGCTGATACAGATTTGATTGTGTCCGCAACAGCTTTCGCCGCATTTTTAAACGTTTCCAGCGGTGAAACATTGCTAAATTCACCCGTAGCACCTAGCGCATCTTTGATTGCCTGAAATGCGCCAGAAACAGCCGTTCCAACGCCGGAAAAGGAATCAACCAGCGCATCCCAATATTTTTTGATCGTATTAACGGCACCGGAAACTTTATCAGCGATAGATTGGGCATCAATTTTGCCCATCCAGTCAATAACTTTGCTGATTGCGCCCGTTGCGGTCTGTGAAAGGACATCAAAAGCAGGCCCTAGTTTATTCGCCGCCGTTTCTTTCAAGCCGTCCATAGCTTGACCGACGGTTTTATACTGTGTGGCTAAATCCATAAAGCCCTTACTGTTTCCGACTTTCTCAATCGCCTTAAAAAATTCATCGGTTGACACTTTGCCGTCCTGGACATCTTTTACAAGCTGCGATGTGGTTTTTCCCATAGACTTTGCAATCGCCGCAATCCCAGCCGGTGTCTGCTCCAACATCAATTTAAAGTCTTGCCATGCGACCTCTGGCTTTGCGGCCATCTGTGTTGCTTGTTGTGACAGTGTTTTCATTGCCTGCTGCGGATTCTCCGCCGCTGCCGCCAAACCGCCGAATCCTTTTACAAGTTTTGTTGTATTCTTAGTGCCTACCGCTGCCAGTTGTGCGTAAGTACTCGCCATATCGCTTGAACTATATATTGTCTGTTCGGCGAATGATTGCAGTTCCTTTTTTACCGGTTTAATATCAGCACTCTTTCCGAATATTTTCATATTCCCGGCAAAAGTTTTCCATGTGGCATTTGCTGAACTCATATCGCCCATCAAGCCCTTTACTCCGTTTGTGAGCATACTAAAAGCCTGCTGCCCAGCACCGGCAAAAACTCCGAACGAAAAGCCGTTTTTTATTTTGCTCGCTAAACTGTCAGTTGATTTTGTGGCGTTTTTCATGGCAGATGTAAAGCCCTTATCATAAGCAGATAATACCGCTTTTACAGAATAGCTTTCTGCCATATCATTCCACCCCCTTTTTCAAAAATCTTTTCAATCCGGCGAATCTGCCTGTATCTTTGCCCTTATTTTTTACTTCCTCAATTCTTCTTTCGTAGTTAAAGAACTTTTCAAACCGGTTATATACCGGCTTTGTTTTGTTCTTTCCGGCTTTTTTCTCGGCTTTAACCACAAAATTCAAATAGGCCTGCAGATGGTTTCGGTAGTCCTGATCTACCTGTTTTAACCGCACCGATTCCATCAACAGTTCATATTCCGGGATCGTGATGCGGTCGACCTCTGCAAAACTCTTGTAATCTAAAAAACGAAAACAATTTAAGGCAACTTCCCGGTATACTTCTTCAAGGGTTTTTAATTCTGGTTCGCCTGTTCTTTCGCTTTCTGTTTCTCCACTGCTTCCAGAATCGTTTCCACTGCTTTCTTCGTAGCATTTGCATTCTTTAAAAAATCAATCACCGTTTTAAACAGATCGTCAATATCCGTTTCAGCGTCGTCAATATATGAATCTAGCAAATTGCGGGAAACTCTAGGACTAAAGCCCTTGTTTGCGACTTCTAAAACGTCAACCAGCGCTTCCGGATCTCCGTCAATAACACTGGCTACCGTATACTGTAAGCCAATATTTTTATTAACGTCTTTTAACCCGTCGACTGGAGCGCTGATCTTTTTATTGATCTCTCGCAAAAAGCCCATTCCAAAATTAAACTGATATACTTCGCCTTTGATCGTTAATTCCAACATTCCTATTTCCTCCTAAAAATGAAAGGGGACGTTTACCGCCCCCTTTAACTGTAAAATATTTGCTTATTCCCCTGTTTTCACTGTATCAGTAAATGCGTATTCAGCCATTTCCTGCTGAGCAGTAGTCACAGTAACATCACCGCGCTTGCCAGAACCGTTGATGCCGAATGTCAAGGACACCTCAACCATATCCTCCGCATTGGAAGCGTATTCGATTTCGGTTAAATAGCCCTGGAAATACATGCCTTTAAACTTATTTTCTCCGGATTCTGCCGGTTCTTCCAGGTTTGCTTCCCATACTTCAATCAATTCATTGCTATCCATCGCATCTTCAAGTGCTGCGATCAGCGTGTCACCTTTAGACAGAATGGAAGTAGCAGAGATTTCAACCTCAACGGCTCCCGGTGTACGGATAGAACCATCTTTTGTTACGGTGGAATCGCTGTCCTTAGATTTTGTTCTGCTGTTCTCAGTAGTAAAAGCAATCCCTTCCGCTGCTTTGGTGCTTGCTGTGCTTTTGAGCCGGTAAAGGTATACGATTTTTTTACCGCTTACGGCCTCAGCGAATAACTGTAAATTCATTATTTTTCCTCCTAACTAAAATAAAACTCCAAATCTACATATCCATGTAAAAGAGGGGTTTTTGTCGTATTGTCTGGCATTATGCCTTGGTTTACATTGCGCAAAAACCAAGCAAAGGTTTTTGTGTGCTCAATCTTACGGCAAACGCCTTTTATATCAAGCAAGATTTTTGATACGGTGCCCCGGTTTTTCGGTGTGTCGCTCCAAACGTGGATTGTTGAATAAACAAGCCCGTTGATCTTGCTTTTATTTTGGTTGTCTGTTTGCCGGAACTCTCCCATATATACGAAAGGATATGGGGTATTTTCAGGCGGCAAAACGCCGTCATATACCGCATATCCTATCGCTTCAATGCCTAGTTTTAATGCAATAAATAACTCCTGCTGTGGGTCTAGGTAATCCAATTTATCACCTACTTTACAAGCTTTTGCAGATCTTGTTTAAATGTTTCTTTTTGTTCGTCAAATGCGGGTTTGACAAAAGGCTGAGCGTCCATAAGCCGGGTTCCACGTTCCAAATACTCGGAATACTCCGTTGTCGGCCCGCTTTCCGCTGTCATGCCATTGTCTTTGATACTCAGCCCAACGCTTCTTTTGGTCTGTCCGGTAGCATAACCTTTTTTAAAGTCTGCGTTTCCCTGTATCTTGTCTTGTAATTTTTTCCCGTTATGAGAAACCACTCGTTTTACATCTGCCAAATTTATATTTTTACGCAGTTTTTTGTTGAGTTCTTCCAGTCCGTCAATCCTAAAAACTGTATTAGCCATTCTGCTGCGCCTCGCTTATAACGAACGTATGGCCCACCCGCAAGGGCCGGGACATATCAACACGATATGTTTTATCACCTATGCGGATGCGGTCATACGGTTCTGTATAATGATTCTGCAAGCGAATTGTAAGGCTGCCTTGCTTCAACTCGCCATATACAAGATTGAGCGTTTCAATCCCGGAATTGGTAACAGAGGCATAGCACTTTGTTTCAACCGGAATATCTGGTTCATAGTCCCCGGTGTCTGGATTGTATTCTCCCGCTTTGATTCGTTGAAAATATACAGGCGTGTCATATCTCATTATAAAAACCTCAGCTTTCCACGGGTGCCGGATTCCTGAGATTCCAGAAACGCCTGTATTTCATCTGCAAAACCTGAAAAATCGCTATCAGCAAAAGAAAGGCTTTCACCCTCTACTGAATGACTAGACAAACCCTCAGAACCTATCCGATTAAACCGTATGATTGATACCTCCATGATAATATGTGCCATGCTTTCAGGCGGTTCAATGCCTCCAAGCAAGTTTTTAAGCCTTGCCGTTGCAGTTTGCAAGATCAGGTTTAATCTACTATCAAGGGCAGTGTCATTCCCAGCAATGCCAAGCATGATTTTTAGATTTTCAAGCATTTAGCCCACCCCCTCTATACTTTGGCGGTCTTTTTTGCTCTTTTCGGTGCTTTCTTGTTTTCCTCGACAAGCCGGATCAAAGGAACCCCCTGTTTATTGCCGCTCCCGGATAGTTCCAAAATCCGGGTATCGTTTACAATTAACCCCTGACGAGGGAAAGTATCTCCTACATAATACGGATAATCCTTGTCCTGTAGATCGACAAAGTGTCTGATCACCTGATACATCTTACGCTCCCACCCCGGTAGTAATGGAACCAATGACAATTCCGTCCAGTTTTTCAGCAAACAGGCCAACACCGGAAGCTGCTACGGTTTCAGCGGAAAGGTTGTCATAAGTCGGGCCAGTATGAATCCCGATCAGACCGGTTGCATCAGAGGTCAGGTCAAACGCCTGCGCCATATCCGCGCTGGTAACAGGGATATAGTACAGAACAATGTTTTCTGCTGCTGTTGCATAGATCTTTCCTTTCGGAATATCAGAAGCAAGAATAGCGGTACCCATACCCAAGAAGTTTTCAATATAGGACATACCAAAAGCGGTCTGAGTGCTGATCTGAGCGCTTCCCAGATAATCAGCTACATCCAGCGGATTCATGAGATATACAGTTTCAATGCTGGTATCTTCAAACAGCACCTGCATCTGTCCCCATACCTGAGCCATAGCCGCCTGCAAGCCAACGCCGGTCGCCTTTCCTGTACCGGTTCCCAGAAATGTTACAAAATCGCTTCTAACGCCTTTTTGAATGTCTTTGAGCATTCTGTCATTGGTATCGTTAACCGCCTGTCCATAGCCTTTTTCAGAAATAGCTTCGGCGGTTGTCACCTTGCGCCATTTTTTCAGTTCTGCTTCACCGATAGCGGTGTATGTGGTTTCGTATTTAGAAAGCGGGATCACTTCCCCCTCTGCGACCGTGCCGCTTTCCAAAGTGCCGGTCACTTTATATACTTTCAAAATTTCCCCAGCTTTTTTCTCGATCTTACGGGTAATACCCAGCATTTTCATGAGGGTTTCAATCCCTGTGGTGAATCTTTCGGCAAAGTCTACATCTCGCACTTTTGCAAGATCAGCCGCCTTGATTGTTTTCTCATCAACAGCGAATAACTGTAAATCAAAATGTTTCATAATTTACCTCCTAAAAATTGAATAGTTCTTTGTGTTCAAGCATTTTCTTTTGTCTTAGTTCAGGGTCACGAATTGCCATGATCTGTTCTTTCGTCATGGCTGGCACGCCTGATCCTGAGCCTTTGCGGGGCGGATCGCCTTTCAACCTTTCTTTTACGGCGGCTTCCACGGCTTGGGTAAACATCTGTGAAAACCCGTCGACAGCGGCTTTTGTGGTTTCCGCGTCCTCCGTCACCATAACGGAAAGAAGATCGTCGGAGATCGTGATCCCGTTGTCAGAAAGCATCTTCCGGGCTGTTTTGCTCATTTCGGACAATGCAGAAATGCGCTTCAACTCCTCTAATTCCTTTTTTAGCTGATCCCGTTCATACTCCGCCTTTTGTGTGGCGTTCATGGTCGCCAGCTTCTGGGCTTCGTCCACTGCTTTCTGCTGTTTTTTCTGCCATTCCGCAAATTTCCTGTTTAAGATTTCGTCAACGTCCGCGTCTGTGTATTTTGCGCCTTTCTCTTTCAGCACAGCCGCTGGTGCCGGTTCTGGTTTTGCCGGTTCTTCTGCCTGTTCTGCCGCGGGTGCAGCTGCCGCGTCCGTGGCTGCTTCTTCCGCAAATAGCTGTAAATCAAATCGTTTTTTCATGTATGTACCTCCGTTTTTGAAACTTTCGCATGTTTGCCGTAGCTTTTTTAGGTTCCACGCCTGCCTTTGTCCTAATGGGTTTAACGTCTGCATAGCTTAGACGATCACCCGGACATAATCCGGGTATGCGTCGGCGATCATTTGAACGCCAATAAAAAAGGAATCTAAAAGCAGTTTAACGTCTGCTGATAGATTCCCATATCGTACAAGGGCATTTCCCGCCCTTATATCACATTTTAATTTGCCGGTGGTCTGTTTATCCACCGATTCTATAAACGTCTGTAAAAGTGCGCTGACAGCCGCACAGACAATATCCTTTCCCGGTTCTGCATATCCCGCGTGGCCGGTTACTGTAATACCGTCGGTTTGGCGGCGTATTACAATCAAGCTGCATCACCTCTAAAAATAGGCATGAAAAAAGCGCCCTGCGTCACTGCAAAGGTGCTTTTATATTTCCGTCCATGTTATTCCATAATCCTTCTTTAGTTTTTCAATTTCATTTTCTAAGCAATCAAACAAAGGCCACTTGTCTCCATATCCACCTTTCGCCTTTTCTGAATCGCTCTCAACTACAAACACAGAAGATCCGTTATCCTGATAAATATCAACAACAGTACCAAATATACCATTCTCAATAATTTTCACTTTATCAAACAATTTAATTTCCATGCTTAATCCTCCCTGTGCGCTGTTATAAGACGCGGTTCACTCTCTGGCGTATCCTTTTGCCAAACAGATCTAAATCTTTTTTTCTTTTTAACGCCCAATTGCATAAAAATGCTAAATCTTTCTACATCATTAGAAAATACAATCCTATCTACAATTTCACCATTTGAAAAGCCATTTAACAAATCGTTTACTAAAAGTTCATAATCACTTTCTTTATATCCAACATCAAAAAACTCTTTGGAATGTTTGGCGCCCGGTTTAAGTAAAAACTTGTTGATTTTATCTGGTGGGATTTTTGCAAAATATTGCATATCTATCCTCAAAGGTTTCCTTAAAGATATTATACCATTCCCACTGGATTTTGCAACAGCTTTCCCGCCGTTTTTTTGTTTTTCCCACTTAGCCCGGCCACTTGCGTTCCATTGCTTTGTAGTTCCTCCTTTGCTGAGGAAGTCTAACCATGCTTCATATTCTTCATCGTCTTCCCACGCAGCAACAGAGCATCGGCAATGCGGATGGATAGGAGGGGCATTATTTCCCGGTTTCATATTCTCAACTTTAAAATGTTTCCCATTGTTCGCCTGACAATCGGCGCAGCACCCGCTGTTTGCTATGAACATATATTGAGTGAATCCATTTTCAATGAAAGACTGCCTTTGCGCTTCGGTCTGCACCCTTGCCATCTCGGTGCGCATCAGGCGTTCCGTATTGTAGATCGCGCCGTTTCTCCCGTTTTTTAAGTGTTCGTCGCCGTGATAATATTTCCTGAGTTCTCTCGCCAGCTGCCGGGAATTTTTACCTTGAATCAAGCCGGTTTGCAGTAATTTGGAAAGATCAGCTTTCATAACGTCATGATACATCCAGATCCGGTCTGAGAATGTCGCATTGTGGAAAGAGGCATTCGGGATAGTGTGCGCAAGCTTCGCATTGTCTTTAATCGTGTTTCCTAATATGCCCGCTTGCCTCTTTAGTTCTTCCTCTGTCCGCCCTTGCAGGATTTCCCCCATAAATGTTTCTAGTTCTGCATGGCCTTTAATCATTTCAAGCCCTATATTAGCTTTTAGCATTTCAAGGCGGTTAACTTTCATTGTCAGGTTGTACAAGCGCATTTCTTCATTTGCCTTATCAGAAAAATAATAGCCCTTATAGTTGGTTTTTCCGTCGTTTGCTTTCCGATCTCTGGCTGCATCTTCAACATATCGCTTAGCCTTGCGCTCGTATTCCTCAATATCCAGCTTTGAAACACGCTTTTTGGCTTCGGATATAGTAATACCCTCACGGCTTGCATAACGGCCATAGAAGCCATCTATTTCTTTCTGAATGCTGTCTAGCATATCATCATATATTTTTTCTATTTGCCGGTCATATTCCTCTTCTTGCTTGATATAGTGCTTTGTGTTTTCATCTTCCCGGCGCTGCCAGTATTCTTTACTGTCCATTTGTTAAATCCTCTGTATTAGTAGCCGAGGAATCATCGGCTACTGGTGACGTTGATTCTCCAGCCCCTCCAAACATCGCCTTTTCAACAATCGTTTCAGCCGGTGCGCTGTTTTCTTCCTCTATCCGGTCTAATTCGTCCTGCACATTATCAACGATAGAAAGCACCTTTAATTGTGTTTGATTGCTTGTGATACCTTCCATCTGCGCCGCTATCTGCGCTTCTTCAAGTAGGTTAGCGGGAATGTTAGGGGTAAATTGATAGTGAAGTCCTACCCATGAATCAGCGGGCACCTTTGATGCCGGGTGTGAAAATAACAGCTTATATCTCCGGTTCATGCCGCTAGTAAACTTTCTTTCTTTGGTCTTTTCAAGGTTTGACATGGATTGCAGCTTATATTTCAGTGCAATCCCGGAACTAGCGCCAAAGTTTTCATCTGAGATATTCGCCACCATAGACATATTAAAGATCAGGCGTTCCAGACGTTCCAAAAGATTTTCTTGCGCTGTGTCATTGTTTGGCTTATCCATAAATTCAACAATTATTTTCTGTGCGTCATCTCCTGGAAAATTCACTACCCTATTATCACGAATAAACTTTAAATCTTCGTTTTCTACCAATGTTCCTAGTATTTTCAAATAGGCGTCTGCAAAATAATCAACATCATTCGCCTTTTCACTAATCGCCTTGTTATATGCGTTCACCATTGATAATACTGGCTCAAAAATGCCCTGTCTTTCCGCATTTTCTAAGTATTCAGTAGCAGGCACCCCGTCAAAGTAATGTGGCGCCCAATCTTCATCAAGCCATTCAAGACCGCCTGTGATTTTAAAATAACGCACCCCGGTTTTATCGGAAATACTTCCAAATTCATGATTTTCCCTGTCCGTATAACGGCGCACAAAATAAAGCGGTCTTTCAACGATCGAATCATCATAGATCATGAATGCCTCAGCCGGTGAAAGATACGTCATGCACAATTCAGAATTTTCATCTGTGTAATACATTTCAAACCCATTGCCGTAAATGCTCATGATCTTGGAAAGTTCCGCATTGTTATCGTCCTGATCGTTGTACTGGTCTAGGTATTCCACAAAGTCGGATACAGATTCATCATCGGAAACAATCTTAATCGGATTCCCAATAAAAAAACCGTTCATGGTATCCACGATATATTTCGGGAAGTTTACCACAATACGGTTATCCGGTTTATATTTAGGTTTTGCGGGTATGTGCAGAATATCGTGATCTGATTCATAGGCCGCCTTTAGTTTCTCGTATCGGTTTTTGACCTCGTTCCTATGCTTATCAAGAAACTCCTGCAATAAAGGCAATGTCAGCGGGGTTTCTTTGTCGATCATAAACATTCCTGTATTCCTCCCCGGTCAAATACATTCGGCTTCATGAAAAGCCTTTATCATCTTTGGAAACTGAATTGATATCCAATCAACCATTTCTTCGTTTTTGCCCCAATCACTGCAAGTATCTAAGCCAGATTCATAAATAAAGGCATGAATCAGTTCATGTCTAATTACTTGTTTTTTGTATTCTTGTAGTTTTTCTTTTTGAAAAGGGGTTGTCCTTTTCATTTCTTCTACAACGAGTTTTTTAACGCTAGTGTCGCAATATCCGTCGCGACCATTTAATTTAGCGTCCTTTTCTTCATTGGATTCCACTAATAAATAATTAGTCCCCAAAACGTTTATTTCCATAGTTCTTAGATTCCTCCTGTAATTCCTCTGTTCAGTTTCGGCTTATTATCTGATATGTATTGCTCTAATGCGTAACGCATAGCATCCATAAGGTGGTTAAAGTCATCAATCGGGACATTTAGCTTTTCGCCGAATTTGTCCGTTACCCATGTATAGTTAGATATTTCTGTTAAAAAGTTTACGCATTGAGGATGAATAATGATTTCTAAATCCTGAATCCATTGAATCCCGTTTTTTATGCTGTCTTTGCCTTTCATTGCCGGGCGGACACGCAAGCCCAAGTATTTTAATTCGTCAATGGATTTCGGTTCCGCTGAATCCGCTGTGATTTTTTCCTTTCCGTATCCCATGTCCTTTACTGTTTCGGCTATCTTTCTGTTTGACATGCCCTTTTGATACATTTCATCAAACACAAAAAGCCGCTTGTCCTTGGGATCAAGCAGCCCACAAAAAAGAGTTGAGGGATCATTTGTATATCCAAAATCCATCCCGAACACAGAAATAACGCCGGGCAATAATGCGATTTTATCAACATCAAATTGCTGTTCTTTCCAATTCTCGTATACAAGGCCCTCAACAATACCCCATCCACCTAAACCGGCTACAGCATAACGCCTAGGGTTGCGGCGTTTCATTTCTTCAAATACTTTTATATCCGCTGAATCCAGCCATTCATTGCACCTATAATCTGTTGTTATAGCCATAATGTCCGGGTCTGATTCAGCATCAAAAAAACGCTTTTTCAACCAGTGCCTTTCATTCCACGGGTTAAATGTGATCGTCCATTGCTTAAAGAGCGGGGCCGGGCATTCGCCACGGATAGATTCATCAAGTATATTAAAATCATCTTCTTTCGTGACTTCGTATGCTTCTTCAAGCCACGCCCAGCACAAAACGCCTTTTTCAACGGTAATTGACGTAATTTTCAACACATCATCAAGGCCCCGGAAAAGAATCTTTTGCCCTGTTGATTTTCGGGTCATTTCAAGCGGGGATAATGTGACATTCCAATCATTTAGCTTTCCGATTCTTTCAAGCGCCCATTTTAGATCAGTAAAACACGAATCTTTGATTGTCCTATATGTTTTCCTAAATACAACTAAGTTTGCATTTTCAAAGCCTTTTTTATTTAGCCATATTGCATACCATAAAGCAGTAGTTTTTGATTTCTTGCTTGCACGGCTTCCCTTACATACACGGTAACGGCCTTTAAACCTCCAGAAATCATCATATCCGCCGCCGACAAACTCCCGAACGCCTTTAACTGTTTTCGATATCATCAACGATCACCACGCCAACATTTCCATCAATGCTCACGTTGTCCCTAAAAAGTCCCTGCATTTTTGCAAGCATATTGATTGCGCTGATAATCTCTTTTATTGCGGCGGTCTTTTTGACCTTTACAACGCCCTGTGCCGGGTCGACTAGAACAATTTCTTCCTCTATCGCTTGCCGGATGATTGCCGTTAGCTTTTCCTGCATTTCTCTTGAATCTGCAATCGCTTTTTCGTCGTCCTGCTCCTTCGCTTTTTGGCTAAGCTCAAGATATCTTGCGGAACTCTTGGGGTATTTATTTTTATCGTGAAGCATGGCGCTGGCAGTTTCATATATCGTGCTTTCTTTCATTTTTGAACAATTAAAAGTGCTTTTATATGCTTCCACCTGTTTCATTCCGCTTAGAACCTTATCAACATATATTTCCCACTTATATTTCCGTGCCATGCTTTCACCGCCTTTCTTTAGAAATGGAAATGACATAATAAAAGCACCCACCAAATGATTGAGTGCAGAAAATATTTTAAAAAATTAAAAAAACTTTGAAAAAAAGCTTGACATACTCTGTAGAGTATGCTATAATATAGATAGTGAAAGGAGGTGAGAACATGAAGAAGAAAAACAAAAGGCTATCCGCTAGAGAGATAGCCGAACTGATAATTAAAGCCGTTATAGCACTAGCCGCTTTGATTACAGCACTTAAATCCTAGCAAATAGCCGAGGGGCGGAAGCCCCTCCCCCTTTTGGGGTTATTAATAGTATACCACAGAATAGGAGATATCGCAAATGAAAAAGAACGATTTTTGGATTCTCACACTCATCGTATTTGTCATCATTGCCGTTGTATTTGGATGGAATATCTGGTTAAAAATTATAGTCATTGCAAACAGTATTTTAGTTCTGCTACAAGTAATTTATCAGATTTACAAAAGGAGGAAACACAATGGGTAAAACATCATCAGAAGTCAAACGCCGCTATAATGCTAAAACCTATAAGCGATGGGTTGCTGACCTTAGAAATGAAGATTTTGAAATGATTGAAACTTTGCGCGGTGAAATGAGCCGGTCGCAATTTCTTAAAAAACTGGTGTCCTTATATCAAAAAGCTATGAAGGATATAAAACATGACGCAGAGGATTGATTCCCCTGCGTTTTTTCTTTCTCGCGCCTGTTTTGGCGCGTCTTTAATATTTACGGGATTATCCCGGCGGCTGTACCGCGTAATCTTTGAAAAGGAGTGTCAAATATCTTTTCACTTTTCCCATCTTAATGATACCATACTTTTTATATCGCTTTCTATCGCCTATTAATTTGAAGTTTAGCTAAGGCTCGACCATGAAGCTTACAAACCCATTGATAACCATAAAACATTTTAACAGCAACCTCTTCCCACGTCTTACCGTCTATGTAGTGGTACTTCATCAACCGTCGCAGGGTATCATCTTCCAGACTGTCGATCACCTGTTCAATCTCTTCCTTGGCGCGCAACATCTCCCGGATTTTTTCAGCCAGCTTGTCAGCATTTTCTACGATGTCCTCTACAGCCAATTCTAAGCGATTTGCGCCACTTTGTGACTTAGGCATATCCGATAAGGTCGGCGTGATCTTCTGAGCTCTAGCAAGCGTCTGCGCGCGCTCATCGGATAGCCTGTCCACTTCTTGGGTGAAATGCTGATATTTTAGTAAATATTGTTTTTTCTCTTGGCTTGTCAATCCTGTTCCTCCCCCGCGCTCAAAATCATTTCCGCTAACCCCTCGATCAAAACGCCCAAAACGATGATCCCGATCCCGATAAAGCCAATGGGAACGGCAATCAGCTTACGAATAATGCGATCCATTCCCTCATTCCCTCATTTCCTCTTTTTCCTCCTCCCGGCTTTGCTCCGGTCTTTCCCGCTCGCCGTACCAATCACACGGTTGATAAACTTCCTAGGATTGTCCGTTTTGTTTTTCATAGCAATCACCCTCATATCGCAAAATCTAAGCCGCATTACAGACGTTTTCTATTTGTCAGGAAAATAAACCGATACATACTCTAAATACCGTTTATGAGCCTTCTCCCGGCTGATCTGAGCCTTTTTGATATATTCCTGTTTTTTTCTTGCACAGATAGCTAGTTGCGCATTGGATTCATGTTCCCAAATATCCGCGATGATGAAACAGATCCGGCTTATCCCCTGATAGATTTTGATCTCCTCGGCCAGCCTTTCCCCCGTCATGCCGTGATCTCCTCTTCCAAGCGTTCCAGTTCCTTTTCTTCACGGGCTTGCAGCTCGCACAAGAAAGCCATATTGCAGGCCGCGTGCTTTAAATGGCTGATCCCGCTTTCCCGGTCGCTGGAATATGGGCTTGTAAGCCACGCAAACAGGTGCCGGAACAACGCGTTGACATACCGCGCTTTTTCCACCCGTTTCCAGTTTTCCGGGTCCTTGTATTTTTTCACCCCGTATTCCCGTACCTCGGCAATGTCAAAGATGATCTGCGGCGGCACTAGGGTGATCCTCCATTTCCCCGCGTCTGACTTTATTTCCTGATCCGCTTCTTTCGCCCGGAACGTCAGTGTTTCGTACATGGCTATTCCCCTTTCAGGCTTTCCAGCTCCGCCTTGACCTGTTCCAATTCCCTTTCAAGCTCCTGCGCCTGCTTCTGCCAGCGCTGCGCGCTGTTCGCATTGCTGTTGGCCTGATTTTCATATGCTATCATCTGTTCTAATTCTTGATTTGTCATCATTCATTCCCCCTTGCGTGTTTTCGGTCTATTTTAGAAAAATCGCTGTTGATCTTAGCGCCCTTTACATCGGAGTATTTCCCCGCCTTTTGGTCTGCTACGATCTTTTTATACCAGCCCATAGGATCATGACCATGATATTGGTTGTATCGGTCTATTCTTGTTTTGTCGCTTTGTTTTCGCATTTTATTTGCATATTCCCGGCAGCTATCGCAATACAGACTGTTCCCGTGGCCGGTGTATTGTTTTCCGCAAAGGTTACACTTCTTTTCCGTCATTCTTTCTCTCCCGCCTTTTCCGGGCCAGATCCTCGTATACTATTCTCTCCACAAGGTCTTTTGCCTCCCGCTTTTTTACCTGTTCTAACCGCATAACACCTGTGACGATCTCCGGCATCGGTACCCCGGCGTTGTACTGGTCTAATACTTTTTGTATGCCCTGATTGGTCATTCTTTCACCTCAACCATTATTTCCGTTCTTGGGTTCTCTTTGTCGTATCCGCCCAGCAGGACAAGCTCTATACAGGAAAAACTGTCGTCCAGTAATATCCCGGATCTTACCAGCCCGTCCAGGATCATCTTTCCCGAATAATTGTCGGGATCCCGCCTTACCCTTGTCGGGAAAAAGTATGTTAGGGTTACTTTCGCCTTTGGGATTGGTTTTTCAGGCTTCGGGCTGCACAGGAACTGCACCAGCGCCGCCCATCGTTTCTTCTCCTCCTGATATTCCCACCGGTTCATTCTCCCAATATATTTGTTATTGCTCGGCGGCACTTCCGGGATCATGTATTTCACAGCTTTCCTCCCAGAGAAAAATTTTCCACCTTGCGCCGCGCTTGCTGCACTTCCTCAGATGTTGGCCGTAGCCACCTGCGGTTATACTCGATCAAGTCCTCCAGTTCAAAGGGCTGCGCAATCTCTGCAAAGGATGGAAAGTCCGGATATTGTTTGCCCTTTTCACAACAGGGGCAGCAGCTTACAAACTCATAAGAAAAGGCTGTATCCCCCATGCTTTTCACTTGTTTGGTATACCAGATCACTCCGGTATTTTTACAGGCAAAGCAAAATTCCTGATTGGTGATTTTTATTGGGGCGCCCTGGAAACTATTTTCGATAAAATCCAGTTCCGACAATCTCGGAAAATACTGGAATGATTTCACGATCCGTTGAAACAATGCCTTTGATTTAGTCACTGGGCATTTGCAAAACAGGGACAAATACAGTTCCACCGTGCTTTTTAAACTTTCCGGGGATTTCCCGTAATAACTCATTAAGTCGTTTAACATCTTCTTCGCATCGTTTTGTTTCATCGTTCGTCAAACTCCATTCCCGCGGTTAGTTCGTCCAGCCAATCCATATTATCCGGCTGGGGCTTTGGTTTTTTCTCCAGCTTTTTTAGGTCAGCTGCTCTCAATATCCCTTTTTCCAGCCAATCGGACAAAATCGTGTTCACATATTTCCAGTTCGATACCCCTTTTTGGGCCGTGATGTCTACAGCACGTTCGATCACTTCCGGCTCCATATGATCCAAAAAACCTGAAAGCTGTCCTAACGCCGTTCGGTTCAATACCCCGATCCGGTTTTCGTAATAATCGCGCACGCGCGTTATATTACTGTTTCGTTTAGTTTCGTTTCGTTTATTTAATGTGCTACTGTTTTGACAACTACTTTGTAAACTGTCTTGTAAACTACTTTGACAACTATCTTGACAACCAGCTTGTAAACTATTTAACGTATAGGAGGTTGCTTTTGTCCCATTTGTTTTGAAATCCAAATAGCCCAACTGTTTTAAAACATTCCTATTTTTTGATACGGCCTGCCGTGACATACCTGTTAGTAATTCAAGCGTTTGATTCGGCACTGTAAACCATTTCGTCCAAGCACATTTATTGTTTATGCTCATCAATGCGTGCCATAAAGCAATTTGTCCTGTAGACAATGGTTTAGATAGTATCGAATCATAAAACGCCTTAATTTCTGATATATAGTTCACGCTGCCACCGCCTTAAAACGGTAAGTCGCCGTCTTCGGTGTCCAAATCCTCGTATTCGTCCATATTCCCAACGGAAAAGTTTTCCTGCTTCGGTT
>OLQH01000662.1_pt1 | contig 34994 bp, 25 predicted proteins | sample 1672671 | NCBI WGS metagenome assembly OLQH01 (sample SAMEA3136712, study PRJEB25190) | human gut metagenome
CAGCTCAGATCGCAGTTATCGGCGAGAACATGAACATCAGAAGATTTGCTCAGGTAAAAGAAGAGAACGGCTTCGTTGCTTCCTATACACATATGGGCGGAAAAATCGGTGTTCTTGTTGACGTAGAGACAGACGTTGTAAACGACGCTGTAAAAGAGATGGCTAAGAATGTTGCAATGCAGATTGCAGCTCTGAAACCACAGTACACTAACAGCTCTGAAGTGAGCGCTGATTACATCGCTCATGAAAAAGAGATCCTTCTTGCTCAGATCATGAACGATCCGAAAGAGTCCCAGAAACCGGAGAAGGTTATCCAGGGTATGATCACCGGACGTATCAACAAAGAGCTGAAAGAAATCTGCCTTCTTGATCAGGTTTACGTTAAAGCAGAGGATGGAAAACAGACTGTTGCTAAATACGTAGAGCAGGTTGCTAAAGAAAATGGCGCAAACGTTGCAATCAAAGGCTTTGTTCGTTTCGAGACCGGCGAAGGAATCGAGAAGAAGGAAGAGGATTTTGCAGCTGAAGTAGCAAAACAGATGGGAAACTAATTTTCCAGACAACATGAACTTTAAAACCCTTGAAAAGCTCAGAAAATGGGCATTTTCAAGGGTTTTTTGCAGTTTGGGAGAAATTCATAAATCATCATAAAATACCCGTATTTTATCATCGGATTTGGGACGAAAAAAGGCTGTAAAGGTATTGATCCTTTTTCAGAAATGCTCATACAGGCAGTCCCTTACTCCGGCAGTTCGTTTTTTAGATTCCGAATATGCATGTAAACGGTATTCTTGGAAATATTCAGGCGGCCGGCCACCTTGATCACACTGTCTTTCAGGTTAAAAATTCCTTTTTTGTAGAGGGCGGTTACAATTTCTTTGTTTTTGTTGTTGGTGGAAATGGACGTGTCGTTTAAAATCTGGTCTTTTACGTCGGCAAGGGCCGTCTCGATCAGATCGTCCACATTTTCGGTAAAGGTTTCTGTTGTGTGCGGGAAGCTCTGCAGGGAATTAAGGTCTTCCGGGATCATCTGCTGGATTACAGTTGAGAGTGGAATATTCGTATAAAAATTGATGCAGATCATTCCAATAATACGGTTTCCTTCACCGGGAATGGGGATCGTTGTGGACTTCAGTATCACTCCGTCCTGCCTGCGGTTAAAATAAGAAATGGCAGAATGATCTTTTGAGTTTTCAATTTGTGAGAGCATGCCAAGAGCAAGATCTGTGATGGGAGCTCCGATTTTTCTGCCGGAATGGTGACCGTTTACAATCTGCATAACAGAGTGTTCCAGAGACTCCAGATTGTGCAGTATGACTTCATAGCCTTCTCCAAGATATTGTCCCAGTCCCTGGACAACAGGGATATAAGACTGCAGTATCATTCGTTCATTTTGAGTTAAAGTAATATATTCTTTTTTCATAGCGTTCCTTTTTTAATTATCCATTTTTTTTTAATTATAATCTTCTTTCGTGCAATATGCAATAAAAACTGAAATGAAATTCAGTAAAAATGACATATAAAAAGAAACTTAATTTCATTGACTAAAAAATAATTTAGTGATATTATCAAATTGAACAAAAAAATAATGTGGGAGGAAGAGAAAATGTTAAAAGTGGTGAACACATTGAAAGCACCGGCAGCTATTGGACCATATTCACAGGGAATTATACTGAAAAATATTTTATTCAGTTCCGGACAAATTCCGGCAAGCCCTGAGACAGGGGAGATTGTGGGAACTGATATTACGGCTCAGGCAGAGCAGGTAATGGAAAATGTGAAAGCGATTTTGGATGAAGCAGGAACCTGCTTTGAGAACGTAGTAAAAACCACCTGCTTTTTAAGCGATATGGCAGATTTCGCAGAATTTAACAAAGTATATGAAAAATATTTTGTGTCAAAGCCTGCAAGATCCTGTGTTGCAGTAAAAGCTTTACCGAAAAACGTTCTCTGTGAAGTAGAAGTAATTGCAGAAATTCAGTAAACCTGCTTTGCAGATTGTGGAATGAATTTATTTTGGAGGAATACTTATGAGTGGGAAAGCAAAAAAAGTAAGAGAGAAAAAAGAGACCACCCTGTTTCTGGCAGTAATTCCGATTCTGGCAATGATCGTACTGCTGGGAGTGGGATATGCGGTTATGGGCTTAAGTCCGGAGGTTCTGATGCTGGTATCAGCAGCAATTGCAGGTGTGATCGCAATTTATCTTGGTTATACCTGGGATGAGATTATGGACTCTATAGTAGCCAAGCTCAGTAAAACAATGCCGGCAATTTTTATTTTGATCATTGTTGGATTTATGATCGGTTCCTGGATGATCGGCGGAACCATTCCGATGATGGTATTTTATGGACTGAAGCTGATCAGCCCGAAATATCTGGTTGTTACTTCGTTTCTGGTTACTGCGTTTGTATCAGTATGTACCGGAACATCCTGGGGCTCTGCGGGAACGATCGGTGTTGCTCTGATGGGCGTAGCGGCAGGTATGGGAGCTCCTCTTCCGATCGTGGCAGGCGCCATTGTATCCGGTGCATATTTCGGAGACAAAATGTCACCTCTGTCTGATACAACAAACCTTGCCCCTATTGCGGCAGGCGGAAAGCTTTATGATCATATTCAGCATATGTTCTGGACAACAGGCCCCGGATTTATTATCTGCTGCATTGTTTACACGATCGTAGGCTTTACATTTGGCGGAGATCTTGCGGCAGCAGGAACACCGGAAAAGGTTACTATTATTTTTGAGACACTTTCTCAGATCTTCAAATTTAATCCGTTGATCATTCTTCCGCCGCTTATTGTGCTTTACGGATCTGTTGCCAAAAAGCCGACCATTCCGATTATGCTGGCGTCCAGTGCGGTTGCAATTTTCAATGCTGTTACTTTCCAGAATTTCAGCCTTCAGGACTGCTTTACCGCTGCGATCAGCGGATTTAATATGGATATGATCCATGTTGCAGGATTTACCACAGAGGGACTGATTGAAGATATTCCCAAGCTTCTGCAGCGAGGCGGTATGGTTTCCATGCTGAATACTGTATTGATCGCATTTTGCGCTTATGGCTTTGCGGGAACACTGGCAGTAACCGGATCACTGAATATTGTTCTGAATAAACTTATGACTATTGTGAAGTCTACAGGAGGACTGATTGTTTCTACAATTGTTTCCTGTATCACAGCAGTGTTTGTTACATCAAACGGCCAGCTGTCCATCCTGATTCCAGGTGAGATGTTTAAGGATACTTACCTGAAAAAAGGTCTTGAGCCAAGAAACCTTTCCAGAACGCTGGAAGACTCTGCTACCGTTGTAGAGCCCATTACACCATGGACAGCAGCCGGTGTTTACATGGCTACAACTCTGGGAGTTTCCACTCTGGAATATCTTCCATGGGCAATTATCTGTTATACAGGTGTTATCTTTGCCGTAATCTGGGGATTCACCGGAATCGGTATCAAAAAGATTACAAAAGACAGCGAATACTATGATGAATATGTGGCTTTAAATAAAGCGGACGGGATTGACGTAGAATAAAAAATCGTGTGACAGACACGGCTGAATAGGATAAGAGAATGCGGGCCCGGAAAGGACAAAGAATATGAAAATTAATTTTGATGAATGGAATGAAAGAAGAAATACTAATTGTGGAAAATGGGATACCATGGACAAAAAATATCAGAAAGAAGGAATGCTGCACCTTGGCGTTGCGGATATGGATTTCCGGTCTCCAAAACAGATCATTGACGCTTTTCAGGACATTCTTGACAAAGGTATTTTCGGCTATACGGATTTAAGCGACAGGTTCTACGAAAATATCCGGCAGTGGATGAAGCAGAAGCACCAGGCTGAGGTTGCCAGAGAAGAAATCGTATTTTGCCCGCGCATCAATGTTTCTTCCAGCATCTGTGTGGAAACATTTACAGAAGAAATGGACGAAGTGATCATCAATACGCCTGCCTATGGGCCTCTGTATCAGGCTGTTGTAAAGAATCACCGTAAAGTAGTGGAAAGCCCGCTGATACTGGAAAACGGAAGTTATAAGATCGACTTTGAGCATCTGGAATCGGTTGTGACAGATAAAACAAAAATGTTTATTCTCTGCAGTCCTCACAATCCGGTAGGACGGGTGTGGACAAGAGAAGAACTGGAAGAAGTGGGAGCGTTCTGCAAAAAGCATGATCTTCTTTTATTTGTAGATGAGATCCACGGTGATATTGTTGCAGAGGGAGTTACTTTTACAACGGCTCTTATCTTATCTGAGACAGTGAGAGAGAGGCTGATCGTTGCCACATCCCTGACAAAGACCTTTAATGTTCCGGGAGTGATCGTTTCTTATATGATTGTTCCTGATGAGGAGATCAGAAGCCGCATTGCTCAGACCATTGACCGTATTGGTATGCATAATCCCACTATTTTTGCAGTGGCAGCTGTAGAACACGGATATATGGAATGTGAAGAATGGTACCGGCAGATGCTTGCTTATGTAAATGAAAATGAAACATTTACACGTGAGTTTTTTGCAGAACATTTTCCGGAATTTGAGATTCTTGAAAGACAGGGAACATATCTTCTCTGGATCAGTTATGAGAAGCTTGGAATTACAGAGGAAGAGCTGGAAAAATGGTTTCTGGAAAAAGCCAATGTTTCTGTTTATATGGGAAGTGTTTTCGGAAACGAGGGCAGAGGCTTTATCCGTCTGAATATAGCAAGTCCAAGGGCAATGCTGAAAGAAGCTTATGAGAGAATGGCTGCAGTTTATTCAGAGATAAAATAAAAGATCTGAGACAAAAATAAAAAAGAGGATTTTCAACTGGTATATCTGTCCGGTGAAAGATCCTCTTTTTATATATGGATTCCGTTATTCAAAAATATAAAATACAGAGTGCTTCAGGTTGCTTACTACGCATCTTTTTCCATGTTTTTTACAGCAGTGGAAAGCATAAGCTTGATTCGGTTCAGCTGATTTACCTCGCTGGCGCCCGGGTCGTAGTCAATAGCAACAATATTTGCTTCCGGATGCCTGCGGCGGATCTCCTTGATCACGCCCTTGCCTACAATATGGTTTGGCAGGCAGCCAAAGGGCTGAATACACACAATGTTGGGAACGCCGCCGTTGATCAGCTCCAGCATTTCTCCGGTCAGGAACCAGCCTTCCCCGGTCTGATTTCCCGGAGAGACAATAGGAGAAGCCATTTCAGCAAGCTGGCGGATATCCGCAGAAGAGGAAAAATGACGGCTCTGCTCCAGAGCTTCATCTGCGGCTTTGCGAAGCCAGTCAATTCCTTTGATTCCCCAGTTGGCAACTGTTGCCTTTGATTTCTTAAATCCAAGATAGTCGGATTTGAAATTCTGGTTAAAGAAACAGTAGCTGATAAAGTCGATCAGGTCAGGACATACTGCCTCGGCGCCTTCTGCCTCCAGAAGCTCTGCCAGATGGTTGTTTGCAGCAGGCAGGAATTTTACCAGGATCTCTCCTACGATTCCGACCCGCGGCCTGCGTTCTCCGGTAATCGGGATCATATCAAATTCGTGAACCAGATCACGGCACATTTTTTTGAACTGGCTGTGGCTGATGCTTCCTCCCTGAAGGAAAGAGATCACCCTTTGTTCCCATATTTTGTGCTTCCGGTTGACAATTCCCTTTTCCTGCTCATAAGGACGCATCCGGTAAACGCATTTCATAAGAAGATCTCCGAACACCGCACCATAGCATATTTTTTTCACCAGAGGAAGCGTCAGCTTAAAGCCCGGATTGCTTTCCAGCCCGCTCAGATTCAGAGAGATGACGGGAACCTGCTCCATATCGGCTTTTTTCAGAGCCCGTCGGATAAATCCGATATAGTTGGAAGCACGGCAGCCGCCTCCTGTCTGGGTCATAATAACTGCTGTTTTATCCAGATCATATTTGCCGGATAAAAGAGCATCCATAATCTGCCCTACAACGATCAGTGAAGGGTAGCAGGCATCGTTGTTTACATATTTCAGTCCCACATCCACAGCACCTTTGTTGTCGTTTGGAAGAACCTCCAGATTGTATCCGCAGGAATTAAAGGCTGCCTGAAGAATACTGAAATGGAAAGGCGACATCTGCGGACAGAGGATCGTATAATCCTTTTTCATTTCTTTTGTAAAAACAACTTTTTCAATGGCAGAGGACTGGACATTCCGTTTTCTGTTCTGCTTTTCTTTGGCGCGGATGGCTGCCAGAAGAGAACGGATACGGATGCGGGCTGCGCCAAGATTGTTTACCTCGTCAATCTTCAGACAGGTGTAGATCTTGCCGCTTCCGTCCAGGATTTCATATACCTCATCGGTTGTAACAGCATCCAGACCGCAGCCAAAGGAGTTCAACTGGATCAGGTCAAGATCCTCCCTTGTTTTTACAAAGCTTGCGGCAGCATAAAGCCGGGAATGATACATCCACTGGTCATTGACGCGGATCGGCCGCTCAATGTCTGCCAGATGGGAGATGGAATCCTCTGTGAGAACAGCAAGTCCGTAGCTGTTAATAAGATCCGGGATGCCGTGATGGATTTCCGGGTCAATGTGATAGGGACGTCCTGCCAGGACAATGCCCCTGCGCCCTGTTTTTTTCAGGTATTCCAGAGTTTCTTCACCCTTTTTCTCAATATCTCTGCGGGCTGCTGCCAGTTCTTCCCAGGCAGCGTGAACAGCGTCTTTTACCTCCTGGGCGGGCAGTTCTTTAAAGACCTCTACAAGACGGTCAGTAAGCACTGCCTCTGAGGTAAAGGCAAGAAAAGGATTACGAAAATCAATTTCCGGGTTATGAAGCTCGTCCACATTGTTTTTGATATTTTCCGCATAGGAAGTGACAATAGGGCAGTTGTAATGGTTTACAGCATCCGGGAACTCGTTGCGCTCATAGGGGATGCAGGGATAAAAAATAAATTTTATGCCCTTTTTCAAAAGCCAGCTGACATGTCCGTGAGCCATTTTTGCCGGATAACATTCGGATTCACTGGGAATGGATTCAATTCCAAGCTCATAAATCTTTCTGGTGGAAGTAGGTGAAAGAACTACTTCATAATTCAGCTTTGTAAAGAAAGTAAACCAGAAAGGATAATTCTCAAACATGTTGAGAACCCGGGGGATTCCCACTTTGCCCCGGACTGCTTTGTCCGCAGACAGTGGCTCGTAGGAAAAAATTCTTTTATATTTGTATTCATAAAGGTTCGGAATATGTTCTTTGTTCTTCTCCTTGCCGATTCCGCGCTCGCATCGGTTTCCGCTGACAAACTGACGTCCTCCGCTGAATTTGTTGATGGTAAGACGGCAGTTATTGGTACAGCCCCGGCAGTTTGCCATAGAGGTTGTATATTTCAGGGAATTGATTTTTTCAATAGGAAGCATGGTGGTTTCTTTGCCTTCCTCATAGCGCTCTCTGGCGATCAGAGCAGCGCCAAAGGCGCCCATGATTCCTGCAATATCCGGACGGATTGCATGACAGTCGGCAATTTTTTCAAAGCTTCTGAGAACCGCATCATTATAAAAGGTTCCGCCCTGCACCACAATGTGTTTTCCAAGCTCAGAGGCATCGGAAACCTTGATTACCTTATAAAGAGCGTTTTTGATAACCGAATAGGCAAGTCCGGCAGAAATATCAGAAACCTCTGCGCCTTCCTTCTGGGCCTGCTTTACCTTGGAGTTCATAAATACCGTACATCTTGTGCCGAGATCTATAGGATGTTGTGCAAAAAGGGCTGCTTTTGCGAAGTCCTGCACACTGTAGTTCAGAGATTTTGCAAAGGTTTCAATAAAGGAACCGCACCCGGAAGAGCAGGCTTCATTAAGCTGCACACTGTCTACAGTCTGATTTTTGATCTTGATGCACTTCATATCCTGTCCGCCGATATCAAGGATGCAGTCTACCTCAGGGTCAAAAAAGGCGGCGGCATAATAATGGGAAACTGTTTCCACTTCTCCCTCGTCAAGGAGAAGGGCTGCTTTGATCAGAGCTTCTCCGTATCCTGTGGAACAGGCATAGGCAATATGGGCATCCTCTGGCAGCTGTGAATAAATTTCCTGAATAGAACGGATGGCAGTATTCAGAGGGCTTCCGTTATTGCTGCTGTAAAAAGAATAAAGAAGGCTGCCGTCTTCGCCTACAAGAGCGGTTTTTGTGGTGGTGCTTCCGGCGTCAATGCCAAGATAACAGTTTCCGCTGTAAGTGGAAAGATCACCGGTGGTTACCCGGTAAGAGCTCTGGCGTTCTGTAAATTCCTGATAATCCTCTTCTGAAGAAAAAAGAGGCTCCATGCGCTCTACTTCAAAATCAAGCTTAATGGAATGGCGGAGACGGTCTTTTAAGTCTGTGAGAGAAACTGCCACTTCCTTCTTTGCATTGAGAGCAGAGCCGATGGCTGCAAAAAGATGAGAATTTTCCGGCACAATGGTGTGTTCCTCATCCAGCTTCAGAGTACGGATAAAGGCAGCTTTCAGCTCTGATAAAAAGTGCAGCGGACCTCCCAGAAAAGCCACATGACCTCTGATGGGCTTGCCGCAGGCAAGACCGGAAATAGTCTGGTTGACAACTGCCTGAAAAATAGAGGCAGAAAGATCTTCCTTGGTGGCGCCCTCATTGATCAGAGGCTGAATATCTGTTTTTGCAAAAACACCGCAGCGGGCTGCAATGGGATAGAGAGCCTTATAATTTTTTGCATACTCATTCAGACCAGGGGCGTCTGTCTGAAGCAGAGATGCCATCTGATCGATAAAAGAGCCTGTACCGCCGGCACAGATTCCATTCATACGCTGTTCGATATTTCCGCCTTCAAAATAAATGATCTTGGCATCCTCACCGCCAAGCTCAATGGCAACATCTGTCTGTGGAGCCATTGTCTGCAGGGAGGAGGAAACAGCGATTACTTCCTGGACAAACGGGATCTCCAGATGATTGGCAAGAGTCAGACCTCCGGAACCGGTGATCACCGGATGAAGGGTACACTCGCCAAGCTTATCATATGCCTTCTGGAGAAGATCGGCCAGAGTTTCCTGAATGTTTGCAAAATGTCTCTGATAATCGGCAAACAACAGGGTTTGATTTTCATCAAGAATCGCAATTTTTACGGTGGTAGATCCGATATCAATTCCTAATGTATATGTATTCATAAAATGTGAGTCAGCCTCCTCGTGTCGTATCTGTTGTAGATCTGTCAAATATTCTTTCTTATTATAAGTAAACGATAAGATAAAGATTCCGTAACATTATACGACAAAGTTTTTAAAATGACAATGTATAACTTTCACAATTTGTAAGGGTAAACAGGCGCGGGATTCTGAAAAATAGATAAAAATAATCTGATTTTAATATGTGAAAATATATCGGTCGTTTATAGGGCGCGATCTATCACAGTACAAACAGCAGGATTTCCTCCGGCTGTGTACTTTACTTTTTATGCAATACAAGTTATACTGAAAAACAGTAAAAATATTACCGCAGAAAGAGGAAGCAGAAATATGGCAGAATATAAGTTGCTGAAAACAGAGGGGCGTGCAAAAAGAGCAGAGTTTCATACGGTCCACGGTACCATACAGACCCCTGTATTTATGAATGTAGGAACCATCGGCGCCATTAAAGGCGCGGTGTCCACCATGGATCTTCATGAGATTGGAACTCAGGTAGAGCTTTCCAATACCTATCATCTTCATGTGCGCCCTGGTGATAAAGTGGTAAAACAGCTTGGCGGGCTTCACAAGTTTATGGTATGGGACAAACCGATCCTGACAGATTCCGGTGGTTTCCAGGTGTTTTCCCTTGCCAAGCTCCGCAAGATCAAGGAGGAGGGCGTTCATTTCCAGTCCCATATTGACGGACATAAAATCTTTATGGGTCCGGAGGAAAGTATGCAGATCCAGTCCAATCTTGCATCCACCATTGCCATGGCCTTTGACGAATGTCCAAGCAGTGTTGCAGACAGAGATTATGTGCAGAAATCCGTAGAGAGGACTACCCGCTGGCTTGCCAGATGCAAAACAGAAATGGCAAGGCTGAACAGTCTGCCGGATACCATCAATAAGAATCAGCTTCTTTTTGGCATCAATCAGGGCGCCATTTATGAAGATATCCGTATTGAGCATGCAAAAGAAATTGCAAAAATGGATCTGGACGGTTATGCAGTAGGCGGACTTGCAGTAGGAGAAACTCATGAAGAAATGTATCGGATCCTGGATGCAGTGGTTCCGTATCTGCCTCAGAACAAACCTACCTATCTTATGGGGGTGGGAACACCTGCCAATATCATTGAAGGCGTAGACAGAGGCGTGGATTTCTTTGACTGCGTATATCCAAGCCGAAACGGACGTCATGGCCATGTGTATACCAATCATGGAAAAATGAACATGTTCAATGCAAAATATGAACTGGATACAAGACCGATAGAAGAAGGCTGTCAGTGTCCGGCCTGCCGTCATTACAGCAGAGCCTATATCCGTCATCTTCTGAAAGCAAAGGAGATGCTGGGAATGCGCCTCTGCGTTCTCCATAATCTGTATTTTTATAATCACATGATGGAGGAGATCAGAGAAGCTCTTGATGAAGGCAGATTTGCAGAATATAAGAAAATGCGACTGGAAGGCTTCCTCAGAGGAGAATAAAAACTGTATAAATAAAATACAGAAATAGAAAAAAAGCAACAAAAACACTTGAAGAAATTCTTATTTTTGTGTATGATGTGTTATAATGCTTCCGGACAGGGAAGCAGGTAAGACAGTCAGGAAACAGGAGGAAACAAAATGGAAGCAAGCGGAGCTGCAAGTATGGGCATGATGATCATTTGGATGGTAATCATCTTTGGAATTATGTATTTCCTGATGATCCGCCCTCAGAAAAAAGAGCAGAAAAGACTTCAGGCTATGCTGAACAGTATGGAAGTAGGCGACAGCGTTGTAACAACAAGCGGTTTCTACGGTGTTGTTATTGACATGACAGAAGAAGACGTTATTGTAGAGTTTGGAAACAACAAAAACTGCCGTATTCCTATGAGAAAACAGGCAATTGCAGAAGTAGAGAAAGCTGAGCAGGCAACTGCATAACGAAAAAATAGGCACCGGGTGACCGGTGCTTATTTTTTTAACTGAAAAATTGCTGATACATATATGTGAGTATTTGGTGTTATCTTCGTCATAAAGAATTTTAATTTAGTCTTTTCTTTAAAAATGACCAAATTGAATTGAAAATGATAAAAAGATATGTTAGTCTATATGTGAACTGGTGAATTTTACAGGAGGACATTGTGAGAACTTTTAATTATAAATTACATTATAAAGATTTACTTCAACCTGACATCGTAAGAGTGATTTCCAGGATCCACGAATATAAAGGAGAGCAAACTTTATTTATTGAGGCAAAAGCAGATACTCTGGCCCAATTGATGGATCTTGCAAAAATTCAAAGTACAGAAGCTTCAAATAAAATTGAGGGCATTTATACCTCTGACGAACGTCTGAAAAAGATTGTTCAGGATAAAACAAGACCAAAAACAAGAAATGAAAAGGAGATTGCAGGATACAGGGATGTTCTTGCAACCATACACGAAAACCATGATTATATTCCGTTGAAGCCGTCAATTATTTTACAGCTGCATAGAGATTTGTGCAAATTCTCAGGTAATCCAGGTGGCGTATTTAAAAATGTGGATAATATCATAGAGGAAGAAGATAAAGACGGGAATAAAAGAGTGCGTTTTCAGCCTGTTCCGGCATGGGAAACACCAGAAGATATTGAAGCAATCTGCAAGGCGTATGATGAAATTTGCAGAGATGAAGAGTATGATAGTTTGCTTGTTATCCCTATGTTTATTTTAGATTTTTTATGTATACATCCTTTTGGAGATGGAAATGGAAGAATGAGCAGACTGCTGACATTACTTCTTTTATACCGATCCGGTTATATTGTTGGAAAATATATCAGCATAGAAAAAATGATTGAACAGTCAAAAGAAAGCTACTATGAAGCACTGGCACAAAGTTCAGAAAACTGGCACGAGGAAGAAAATGATTATATTCCGTTTGTCAGATATATGCTGGGAGTTATAATCGCTGCTTATCGGGAGTTTTCTTCCCGGGTGCAGATTCTGACAATCGATAGATTCTCCAAGCCAGAACGTATTCGTGAGATTTTGAAAAATCATCTTGGGAAAATAACAAAAGCAGAATTGATGAACAAGTGTCCGGATATCAGTCAGACAACGGTACAGAGGACTTTAAATGAATTGCTAAAAAAAGGAGAGGTCTTAAAAATAGGCGGTGGTCGCTATACGGCTTATACCTGGAATAGGGAGGACGAATAAATGATAACAGGTGAATTAAAAAACAGAATTGACAGTCTTTGGGAGATTTTTTGGACAGGTGGGTTGACAAATCCACTGGATGTAATTGAGCAAATGACATATCTCATGTTTATTCGGGATTTGGATGATACAGATAATATCCGTGCAAAAGAAGCCGCTATGTTAGGGCTTCCCTATAAAAGTACTTTTTCGGGAGAAATCCAGATAGGAGAGCGTATTGTTGATGGAAATCAATTAAAATGGAGTGTGTTTCATGATTTTCCTGCAGGAAAAATGTATGCAAACGTTCAGGAACTGGTATTTCCATTTATAAAAGAACTGCATGGTGATAAAAACAGCGCTTATGCAAAATATATGGGAGACGCTATTTTTAAAGTTCCAACGCCTCTTATGCTGGATAAGGTCGTGACTGCAATGGACGAAATTTATGAGCAAATGTCAAGACTGAAAGAAGCGGATACACGTGGAGACGTATATGAGTATTTGCTATCCAAGCTAGCTACAGCAGGGGTGAATGGGCAATTTCGGACACCGAGGCATATTATTCGAATGATTGTCGATATGATGGAACCGCGGCCTGATGATATGATCTGTGATCCGGCATGCGGGACTTCCGGTTTCCTTGTGGCTGCAAGTGAATATTTAAAGGAAAACCGTAAGGAAGAGGTTCTTTTTAATCGGAAAAATAAGGAACATTATATGAATCATATGTTTTATGGATTCGATATGGACAGAACCATGCTTCGTATTGGAGCAATGAACATGATGACCCATGGAGTAGAGAATCCTTTTATCGAGTATAGAGACAGTCTTTCTGATCAGAATCAGGATAAAGAAAAATATAGTCTGATTTTGGCAAATCCGCCGTTTAAAGGATCACTGGATTATGATATTGTATCAGCAGATCTGTTGAAAGTATGCAAAACTAAAAAGACAGAATTGCTGTTTTTGGCACTGTTTTTAAGAATGCTGAAAGTGGGAGGACGGTGTGCCTGTATTGTTCCAGACGGTGTTTTGTTCGGCTCTTCTACTGCCCATAAGGCAATCCGAAAGGAATTGATTGAGAATAATCGTTTAGAGGCAGTGATTTCCATGCCTTCCGGGGTATTTAAACCATATGCAGGAGTTTCAACAGCAGTCCTTGTATTTACAAAAACAGGACATGGTGGAACAGATAACGTCTGGTTTTATGATATGAAAGCAGATGGGTTCAGTTTGGATGATAAGAGAAATGAAATATCTGAAAATGATATTCAGGATATTATCCAAAGATTCCATAATCTGGATGAAGAAAAGGAACGTGAGCGCACAGAGCAGAGCTTTTTTGTACCCAAGGATGAAATTGTAGAAAATGGTTATGATTTATCAATTAATAAATATAAAAAAATAGAGTACATTCCTGTGGAATATCCGCCAACAGAAGAGATTCTGGCAGATATACGCAAGCTGGAGGCGGAAATTGCAGCGGAAATGGACGAATTGGAGAAACTGTTGAAAGAGTAAATTCGGATTTGAGGGGATGATGTAGATGATAAAAACTATAGATGAATGCTTCTTTCAAATACAGAACGGAGCAAATATAAAACAGGGAGATGTCGACAGTGGTTTTCCTATAACAAGGATAGAGACAACTGCGAATAATAAGTTTAATAGAGATAGAATGGGATATGCGGGGATAACTGATATTTCAAAGTATGAATCATATGTTCTTGAAGATGGTGATTTACTTATGTCCCATATCAATAGTGTTCAGTATCTTGGAAGAACAGTATTGTATGTTAAAGAAGCTGATGAGACAATAATTCATGGTATGAATTTACTGCGACTTAAAGCTAGACGTGATGTTATAAATCCTGCGTATGCAAGATATTGCTTTTATGGACATTCATTTAGGAGTAAAGTCGGTAATATTACGAAGAAGTCTGTTAATCAAGCAAGTTTTGCTGTTAAAGATTTAAAGCAAATTAAAATAGAAGTTCCTTCTCTTTCTGAACAAGATCAGATAGTTAAGGTTCTAGATAAACTTCAGAATTTAATTGAAATGAGAAATGATGAATTATTTGCTTTAAACAATCTTATCAGAGCCCGATTTGTCGAGATGTTTGGTGATCCAACAGCAAATGAGAAGTGTTGGAATAAGGTACCTCTTTCCACTTGTGTAGAGAGCATAGATAACGGCAAGAGCTTTGTATGTGATTCTGGAGCAAGGCAAGGAACCTCTCCAGCGGTACTGAAATTAAGTGCGGCTACATATGGTGATTATCGTCCTGAAGAAAATAAGGCAATTCTTGACGAAAAACAATTTGTTGAGGAGGCTGCTGTGCATTCAGGAGATTTGTTGTTCACAAGGAAAAACACACCAGAATTAGTTGGTATGTGTGCATATGTTTATAAAACTCCAGCTGGATTAATGATGCCTGATTTGATTTTTCGGCTGAATACGACCGAAAGATGTAATAAGATATTTCTTTGGAAACTAATTAATCACGATTTATTTAGAGGTTGTATACAGGCAATTGCTACTGGTTCGGCAAAGTCAATGTCCAATATCTCAAAGGAACGATTGCTCAAGATTAAAGTGATTTTACCGCCAAATGAATTGCAGGAACAATTCGCCGCCTTCGTCACTCAAACAGACAAATTAAAGGTTACCATACAGAAGTCTCTGGATGAGACACAAGTATTGTTTGATAGTTTGATACAAAAATATTTTGGATAAGGCTAAGTTCTATGAAGATTGATAAAAATAAACCATTACCAGAACATACTAAACTTGATTATGATGAATGTTGTGCATTACTTGTTTTGAAAGAGTTATTTCCTGATAGATATAGCATATTAGAAATATCAGATAAACCTGATTTGCAAGGAGTAAATGTTGGAGTGGAAGTAACAATTGCAGATGACAAGAACCATCAAGAATCATTAAAGAATTGGGTGAAAGCTTACCACTGTAATGATGAAAAAAAGCGGAAACGTTACATTGAACGTATGAAACAATTAGGAGTTGAATATACAGGGGGAATTCAGTCTTGGCCTGGGCGTGTGCCATCGCTTAAGCATGTTAAGGAAAGCGTAAATACAAAGATAGGAAAGTTGAAATCCAGAAATTATGAAGAGTTTCCAAGCTATGAGCTTTTTATATTCACAGATACTTGGATGCATGAAAATATATTGGAAGAGATGGAAAAGTTTTTGGCAGACAGTAATGTGTTTAAAGCTTTTAACAGGGTATATGTATTTGAACAGGAATCTAATTTGCATATATTTGAAGAAAATAATTATCAAAGAGTGGTAATTGATATAACAGAGCAATCTGAACGGAATATAAGAGCTAGAAGGATGGTTGAACAAGCTGAAGATCAAGAATAAGAAATAGAAATATTCTAAACATGTATTTGGAAGTTGATGTTAAGCAATGGTAGAGGAGTTCCGTTGGAAGTGAGTTAAAAGAATAATAAGAACGGGGTGATTTTCATGACCAACTTGGATTTCCTTAAGAAAGAACCACAATTTGGTTCTTTCGCAGATGTGGCCATTTCGGCTGAGAAAATATTACATATTGATATGGAAGACAACGTGATCAATTGCCACCGGGTCATGGAGTTCGCCATCAAATGGATGTATTCCGTAGATGGCTCGCGTGTCATGCCGTATCAGGATACGCTGGTCAGCTTGATGAGTACAGAAGAGTTCCGGGACATTGTAGATCCGGATCTTTGGAGAAGACAGGATTTTATCCGCAAGGTGGGAAACAATGTGGCTCATAATGGCAAGAAGATTACCCTGAATCAAACAAAATCATGTCTGGAAAAGCTGTATATCTTTCTGGATTTTGTGGCGCATTGTTATGCCAAAGATTATACGGAAGGAGAGCTTCATGTAGAGCAGAAAAAACTGTTTTGGAAGAAGTACTACCAATTTCGGAAATTAATCTGAAAGTTCTTATTGCAGAAAATCAGTCATTGAAAGAGCAACTGACTGCAAGACGTGAAGAGCAGCAATAGACGTATGTACCGAAACCGCTTGATCTGTCTGAGTATAAGACCAGAAAGATTTACATAGATACCATGTTGATGGATGCCGGATGGACAGAAGGGAAAAACTGGAACAATGAAGTGGAGCTCCTGGGAATGCCAAATAAATCAGAGGTGGGATATGCAGATTATGTGCTTTATGATGATGCTCATAGACCACTTGCCTTAATTGCTGCAACAGTTTTGGGTATTGGCAAAATTTAAATATCCAACCCATCAGATTAATTTTTGCACAAAAGACGCGCTGAAATGTCTGGAATACAGAGGGGTTGAGGAGGTTTTGTAATGGTAAATTCAGGAAGAGAGTCCGCAAAAGATAATGATCTGTTCTTTACATGCAGTTTGATTGACTATATTGCAAGAAAAACAAAAAATACAAGAGCTGAGGTAGTAAACGCATTAGGAGAAAAGTATTTGACAAAAATTTACGATTTAGCAGACATTTATCATAGTGATAATATAGATCGTGTTAGTGATGATTTTATCAGAGACGCCAAAATCAGCACAGGCGATTTTGACAATGTTGCATCCTGTAAATATGCCATTCCATCTCATTGGGATATTGGAAAAGTATATAAAAGACTGATAAAATCTGTGGCAGAATACGAAAAGATAGATGTTATTGATGCCCTGCTAAAAGTCTATAACTCATTTATCAGCAGTAAAATTGATGATTATAACAGTAGTATGTACTATGAAAATCCATCGTATTTGTTGGAATGTTATTTGGAGAACAAAGCTATATAAAAATTTTGGGGGCAGGATGTTGGTATGATTAGGAGAAAGTATCAACATGGAAGAAAAAATTGTACAAATTATTAATAAAATGGCAGATTATTTGAATGTTTCACAGATGAAAAAGCTGCAGGAAGTTTTGCTGCAAACATTTTCGGAAAATAATATATCAAAAGAAGAAACTTCAAATGACGAGTATCTGCAGTTGTTTTTAGATGCAAAAAAGATTGAAGGGTGTTCGGCGCGAACCATAGAGTATTATAGCTCCACGGTAGAGCGAATGCTTCAAAATATAAAACAGCCTATACGAAAGATTTCTACAGAAGAAATCAGGAAATACCTTGTTGATTATCAGAAAATTAATAATTGCAGTAAGGTTACAGTAGATAATATCCGACGAAATATTTCCAGTTTTTTCTCCTGGTTGGAGGAAGAAGATTATATTTTGAAAAGCCCCATGAGGCGCATTCATAAAATAAAAACCATGCAGCCAGTAAAAGAAATAATTTCAGATGAAGCAATAGAATTACTCAGGGACAATTGTAAATGCACCAGAGATCTTGCTATGATTGATTTGCTGTATTCTACAGGAATACGAGTGGGGGAACTGGTGAACTTGAATATTTCGGATGTTGATTTTGAGGCCAGAGAATGCATTGTTTTTGGAAAAGGTGATAAAGAGCGTAAAGTATACTTTGATGCAAAGGCAAAACTGCATTTACAAAACTATTTAAGGAAGCGAAATGATGATAATCCGGCGCTTTTTGTGACATTAGATGCGCCGCATGATCGGTTGAAAATCAGTGGCGTGGAGATTCGTATTCGTGCACTGGGCAGAAAATTAAAAATGGAGAAAATACATCCGCATAAATTCCGTAGAACAATGGCAACAAGAGCTATTGATAAGGGCATGCCAATCGAACAGGTACAAAAGATATTAGGCCATTCTCAAATAGATACAACTATGCAATATGCTATTGTAAATCAAACGAACGTAAAAACATCCCATCAAAAATTCATTGCTTGAGACAATTCGGATTGACCGAGCTCTTTAGAGCGAGGGATGCTTCTTGCACGTAGGGCAAGAAGATGGGAAATCCGATAGAAAAGATTTGAGGGAATGAAGATGAAAGCCAAAATAGGTGATTTGACAAAAATAAGGACAGGTAAGCTTGATGCAAATGCGTCCTCGGAAGATGGTCAGTATCCTTTTTTCACATGTTCAAAAGAGCCATTAAAAATATCATCATATTCTTATGATTGTGAGTGTGTACTTGTAGCTGGTAATGGTGATTTAAATGTAAAGTATTATAACGGAAAGTTTGATGCTTATCAGAGAACATATATTATTGAGGATAATGATAGTGGTAAGTTATTTATGCCATATCTGTATTACTTCATGGAAGGATACATGGAAGAGCTAAGAAAACAGGCTATAGGTGGAGTGATTAAATATATTAAGCTAGAAAATCTTACAGATGCTTTAATTAAGTTGCCATCTATTGATGAACAAAAGGCAATCGTAAATGTTTTGGAAAAGGTTAAGAATGTTTTGACTACTCATGACAAAGAAATTTGTAAACTAGACGAACTTATGAGAGCCCGATTTGTCGAGATGTTTGGTGATCCAGTTGCTAATGATAAGGGGTGGAAAACTGAATTATGTAAGAACTTGATGAGTAAGATTGGATCTGGAGCTACGCCTAAAGGTGGTAAAGAAAGCTATTGTGATGAAGGGATATCTCTAATCCGTAGTATGAATGTATATAATAACAGGTTTGAGTATAAGGATTTAGCTCACATAACAGATGAACAGGCTGAACAGTTGGACAATGTAACAATTGAGAAAAAAGATGTTCTTCTGAATATTACCGGAGCATCAGTTGCAAGATGCTGTGTTGTTCCAGACGATTTGCTTCCGGCAAGAGTCAATCAGCATGTATCTATTATCAGATGTAAAGAAAAAATAATCCCGGAGTTTGTTTGCTGTATGTTTACGGAAGATAATTATCAAAGACTATTGTGGAATATTGCGACAGCTGGTGGAGCAACAAGAGAGGCAATTACTAAGCAACAGATAGAGGAACTGACGCTAATAGTTCCACCAACAAATTTACAAATGCAATATATAAATTTTGTTTATCAAGTCGACAAATTAAAGTTGAAGGCACAGCCAATATAAATTTTCATTAATATTTTTGCCTCAATATGTTAAAATAGAACTAAAGTAAAGGAGGTTTCCCCATGACGAATTTCGATTTTTTACAATCAGATCCTAAATTCAATACATTTTCCGGCGTTGCGGTTGCGGCGGAGAAAGTTTTACCAATTGATGTTGCATCTTCTGTTATAAATTGCCGTCGTGCTATGGAATTTGCCATTAAGTGGATGTATTCAGTAGATGATTCTCTTGCCAAGCCTTGGGATGATAAATTGGTCAGTTTGATGAATACAGAAGACTTTCGAGAGATTGTTGATCGGGATTTGTGGATCAGATTGGATTTTATTCGAAAAAAAGGAAACAGTGCCGTACATACAGGAAAAAAAGTAACGCAGGAAGAAGCCATGCTTTGCTTGGAAAACCTGTACATATTTATGGATTTCATTGCATATTGCTATGGGGAAAAATATGAAGAAGGAAAATTTGAACCCAAGTTAGTTTTTGAAGAAAACGAAGAAAAAGTAATCCAGGAGCCTCTTATTTCTGATGTAGATTTGCAGGCGTTGATAAAAGAAAACGCGGAACTGAAGGAAGCGCTTACAGCAAGACGTAAGGAACAGTACCAGAATTATGTTCCCAAACCATTGGATATTTCAGAATATAAGACAAGAAAAATATATATTGATACCTTGTTGGAGGATGCTGGCTGGATCCTGGGAAAAGATTGGCTGAATGAGGTGGAATTACAGGGAATGCCCAATAAGAGCGGATTGGGACGGGCAGATTATGTTCTGTATGGCGATGATGGGCGAGTCTTGGCAGTCATTGAGGCGAAACGTACCTGTGAGGATGTGGTAAAAGGACGTCAGCAGGCTATTTTATACGCAAATCTGATAGAAAAAAAGCAGGGACGCCGTCCTGTGATTTTTCTTACAAATGGATTTGACACCAGAATTATTGATACCTGCTATCCGGAACGGCGTGTTTCGGCAATATATTCCAAAAGAGATTTGGAGAAATGGTTTAATCTTCAGTCTATGCGGACAAGCCTGGCAAACGTAAATGTCGATAAGGAAATTGCAGGACGCTATTACCAGGAAGGCGCTGTCAAGGCAATCTGTGACAGCTTTGGAAAAAAGAACAGACGTAAGGCGTTGCTTGTTATGGCAACAGGATCTGGGAAAACAAGAACAGTGATTGCTCTTACAAAAGTACTTTTAGAGCATGGATGGGTGAAAAATATCCTTTTTCTTGCAGACAGAAATTCTTTGGTTACGCAGGCGAAGAGAGCTTTTGTAAATCTTCTTCCAGATTTATCTGTTACAAATTTGTGTGAGGAAAAAGATAATTATACTGCTCACGGTGTGTTTTCTACCTATCAGACCATGATAAACTGTATAGATTCTGTTCAGGATGAAAAAGGAAAATTATTTACAAACGGACATTTCGATCTGGTGATCTGTGATGAGGCTCACCGTTCCATTTATAATAAATACAGGGATATCTTTAATTATTTTGATGCTCCGCTGGTGGGGTTGACTGCAACGCCAAAGGATGAAGTAGATAAAAACACATATGAAGTATTTGAACTGCAAAAGGGTGTGCCGACGTATGCATATGAATTATCACAGGCAGTCAAAGACGGATATTTAGTTGATTATTTATCGGTAGAAACAAGATTAAAGTTTATAGAGCATGGAATTGTATACGAGGAGCTCTCAGAAGAAGAGAAGCAGGCATATGAGGATACTTTTAAAGAGGAAGATGGAGAACTTCCAGAAAGTATAGGCTCTGCAGAATTAAATAAATGGGTTTTTAACATTGATACGATCCGTGAAGTTCTTCATGTGCTTATGACAAATGGATTGAAGGTCGAATATGGAAATAAAATTGGAAAAACTATTATTTTTGCAAAGAATCATCGTCATGCCGAAAAGATTTTAGAAGTGTTTAGTCAGGAGTATCCCAATTATCCGGGATATGCAAAGGTGATAGATAACCATACAAAATATGCACAGTCGGCAATTGATGAATTTTCTGATCCGAAAAAGCTTCCGCAGATTGCGATTTCGGTAGATATGCTTGATACGGGGATAGATGTTCCTGAAGTGCTGAATTTAGTGTTTTTTAAAAAGGTAATGAGTAAGGCGAAATTCTGGCAGATGATAGGAAGAGGCACCAGATTATGTCCGGATTTGATGGATGGTGAGGATAAAAGCAAATTTTATATTTTTGATTTCTGTGGAAACTTTGAATTTTTCCGAATGAATGAAGGAAAGCCCACAGCAAATATGCTGGCCTTGCAGGGAGCAATATTTAACCTGGAATTTGAAATTGTATATAAGCTGCAGGACTTGGAATTTCAGACAGAACGGTTAATTGCATATCGGAAGGGGCTGGTTCAGCATATGCTTGGAAAAGTGCAGGAACTGAATCGAAAAAATTTTGCAGTCAGGCAGCATTTGAGATATGTGGAATTATACTCAGTAGAAGAAAATTATCAGACTTTGACGTATGAGGATACCTTAACGGTCCGGGATGAGCTGGCTCCTTTAATAGAACCGGATAGAGATGATGCGGAGGCTTTGCGATTTGACGCTTTAATGTATGGTGTAGAGCTGGCATATCTGGCAGGGAAAACGTATTCAAGAGCAAGAAAGGATCTGGTAAAACGGGTGGAATCGCTTGCAGGGATTGCAAACGTTCCGGAAATTATGGTTGAGTCAGATCTGCTGGATAAAATTTTACACACAGATTATCTTGAAAGAGCCGGAATCAATGAATTTGAGCAGATACGCGAAAACCTTCGTAATCTGATGAAATATATTCCAAAAGGAATTCATCGAGTATATGAGACCCACTTTGAGGATGAAATTTTGTCCATGGACTGGAATGAAGCAGAATTGGACAGCGACGATCTTAAAAATTACAGGGCAAAGGCAGAATATTATGTACGTCAGCATCAGGATAATGAAGTGATTGCGAAGTTGAAGGGCAATATCCCTCTGAAAATATCTGACATAAAAATGCTTGAAAAAATATTATGGAGTGAAGTTGGCAGTAAATCGGATTATGAAGCTGAATATGGTCAGAAACCATTGGGAGAATTTGTTCGTGAGATAGTTGGACTTGATATGAATGCTGCAAAAACAGCATTTGCCGAGTATTTGGATGAAACAAGGCTGGACAGCAGGCAGATTTATTTTGTAAATCAAATTGTAGAATTTATTGTTCATAATGGTTTAATGAAAGATTTATCTGTACTACAGGAAGCGCCATTTACAGATAGGGGAAGTATAGTAGAAATTTTTAAGGATTCATCATCTGTATGGCAGGGAATACGAAGTGTGATCAATCAGGTAAATGCAAACGCAATGGCAGCGTAAAGGGAATAGAATAACAATTGAGCTAAGAAGAGTTGTGCAATGTATGATCATGTACAACTCTTTTTTTGATGGCTTTTTCGCTTTAACAGGTTGAAATCTTCCGCAAAGTGCGTTATTATAGTAACAATCCAAAAAAGGAAAGGGATCTGCAGGGTGGTTTCCTGCGGAAAAAGGAAATAAGAAAATGGAATATAAAATTGCTTTGATTCCCGGCGACGGGATTGGACCGGAAATTGTAAGGGAGGCCAGAAAGGTTCTGGACGCTGTCTGCAGCAAATATGGTCATAAGTTTATTTACTCGGAGGTTTTATTAGGAGGCGCTTCTATTGACGTACACGGAGTTCCGCTGACAGAAGAAGCAGTAGAAACTGCAAAGGCTTCTGATGCAGTTCTGATGGGTTCCATTGGAGGGGATGCAAAGACTTCTCCCTGGTACAAACTGGAACCGTCCAGACGCCCGGAGGCAGGGCTTCTGGCAATCCGCAAGGCTTTGAATCTTTTTGCTAATCTTCGTCCGGCGTATCTTTATCAGGAACTGAAGGCAGCCTGCCCCCTGAAAGAAGAGGTCATTGGAGAAGGCTTTGATATGATTATTGTCAGGGAGCTTACCGGAGGTCTTTATTTCGGGGAAAGAAAAACAGTTGAGGAAAATGGGATAAAAACAGCCGTTGATACACTTTCCTATAACGAAAATGAAATCCGCCGTATTGCAGTAAAGGCCTTTGACATTGCCATGAAGAGAAAGAAAAAGGTGACAAGCGTAGATAAGGCCAATGTGCTGGACTCTTCCCGGCTCTGGAGAAAGGTTGTGGAAGAAGTGGCAAAGGACTACCCGGAGGTAACTCTGGAGCATATGCTGGTTGACAACTGCGCCATGCAGCTTGTTCACAATCCGGGACAGTTTGATGTGATCCTTACAGAGAATATGTTTGGCGATATTCTTTCTGATGAGGCGAGCATGGTAACAGGCTCTATCGGAATGCTTTCTTCGGCAAGTCTGAATGATACAAAATTTGGTCTTTATGAGCCCAGTCACGGCTCTGCGCCGGATATTGCAGGACAAAATAAGGCAAATCCTATTGCAACTATTTTGTCAGCGGCAATGATGCTCCGCTACTCACTTGATCTTGACAGAGAAGCAGATGCAGTGGAGGCGGCTGTTCAGAAGGTCCTTACAGAAGGCTACCGGACAGGTGACATTATGTCAGAGGGCTGCAGACCAGTAGGAACCGCTGAGATGGGTGATCTGATCGCGGCAGCGGTGTAACAGAAAGAAACCGGAACAGAATCAGGAATTATTTGCCGGATACTGAATTTACAGAAAAGATCAGCTGCAATTACCGGATTTTATCTTACAGAAAAAATCAGTGGGGCTGATCTGTCTTACGACATAGAAGGGAGAACATACACATGAGAAGTGATGCAGTAAAAAAAGGTTCACAGCAGGCTCCGCACAGGTCCCTGTTTAATGCTCTTGGATTTACAAAGGAAGAAATGGAACGTCCCATGGTAGGAATTGTAAGCTCTTACAATGAAATTGTTCCCGGACATATGAATCTTGACAAAATAGTGGATGCAGTAAAACAGGGAGTTGCCATGGCTGGCGGAACCCCTGTTGTATTCCCGGCCATTGCAGTCTGCGACGGCATTGCCATGGGACATACAGGAATGAAATATTCTCTTGTTACAAGAGATCTGATCGCGGATTCCACTGAGGCAATGGCAATGGCTCATCAGTTTGATGCCCTGGTGATGGTTCCGAACTGTGACAAGAATGTTCCGGGCCTTCTGATGGCAGCTGCCAGGATCAATGTGCCAACGGTATTTGTAAGCGGAGGTCCTATGCTTGCAGGACGTATCCACGGACACAAAACCAGTCTTTCCAGTATGTTTGAAGCAGTGGGCGCTTATGCGGCAGGAAATATTTCCGAGGATGAGCTGACAGAATACGAAAACAAAACCTGCCCTACCTGCGGATCCTGTTCCGGTATGTATACTGCAAACTCCATGAACTGTCTTACAGAGGTTCTGGGTATGGGGCTTGGCGGAAACGGAACGATTCCGGCCGTTTATTCTGAAAGGATCCGTCTTGCCAAACATGCAGGAATGCAGGTTATGGAAATGTACAGAAGAAATATCCGCCCAAGAGATATTATGACAGAGGAAACCATTCTCAACGCTCTGACTGTGGATATGGCTCTTGGCTGTTCCACAAACAGCATGCTTCATCTTCCGGCTATTGCCCATGAGATCGGCATGGATTTTGATATCAGCTTTGCGAACAGCATCAGTGAAAAAACTCCAAACCTCTGTCACCTTGCTCCGGCAGGACCTACTTATATGGAAGATTTAAACGCAGCAGGCGGCGTTTATGCAGTTATGAACGAGCTGGATAAAAAAGGACTTCTTCATACAGAGTGTATGACTGTCACAGGAAAGACTGTGGGAGAAAACATTAAAAACTGTGTAAACCTGAATTCTGAGGTAATACGCCCCATTGACAATCCATACAGCCAGACAGGAGGACTTGCAGTCCTGAAAGGAAACCTTGCTCCTGACGGAGGAGTGGTAAAACGTTCTGCGGTTGTGGAAGAGATGATGGTTCATGAAGGACCGGCCAGAGTGTTTGACTGTGAAGAGGATGCCATTGACGCCATCAAGGGCGGAAAAATTGTACCGGGAGACGTAGTTGTAATCCGTTACGAAGGCCCGAAAGGCGGACCGGGAATGAGAGAAATGCTGAATCCTACTTCCGCAATTGCAGGCATGGGACTTGGCTCTTCAGTGGCTCTTATTACGGACGGAAGGTTCAGCGGCGCATCCAGAGGAGCCTCCATCGGACATGTTTCTCCGGAAGCGGCAGTAGGAGGACCTATTGCTCTGATCGAAGAAGGAGATATCATCAGTATTGATATTCCGGCACTGAAACTGGAAGTAAAGGTTTCCGATGAGGAAATGCAGGCAAGAAAAGAGAGATGGCAGCCCAGAGAACCAAAAGTAACCACAGGATATCTGGCAAGATATGCGTCTATGGTAACCTCCGGAAACCGCGGAGCGATCCTTGAGGTACCGAAGATCCAGAAATAATGAAAAAAATGATCTGTTATAAAAAGAAGTCTGAAAAATATTTTACAGGTATCATAAAACAGCAACAGTTTTACAGGGGATCAATATAAGATTGAAGAGATATACCGGAAAATACAGAGGGAATAAGGAGGAGACGATATGCAGCTGACAGGCGCGGAAATTATCATAGAATGTCTGAAGGAACAGGGCGTGGATACCGTTTTTGGCTATCCGGGCGGGGCTATCCTGAACGTCTATGATGCACTTTATAAATACAGAGATGAGATCCATCATGTTCTGACCTCCCATGAGCAGGGAGCGGCTCATGCGGCAGACGGCTATGCACGTGCAACCGGAAAAGTAGGAGTGTGTATGGCAACTTCAGGACCGGGAGCCACAAACCTGGTAACCGGAATCGCCACTGCATATATGGATTCTGTTCCGGTAGTGGCGATCACTGCAAACGTAGGAAAACCTCTTCTGGGAAAAGATTCCTTCCAGGAAGTGGATATTGCAGGAATCGTTATGCCGATCACCAAGCACAGTTATATTGTAAAGGATATCACCAAGCTTGCGGACACCATACGAAAGGCTTTTTATATTGCAAAGAGCGGACGTCCGGGGCCGGTTCTGGTGGATGTGACAAAGGATGTGACAGGGGCGCTTTATGATTATTCTCCCCGCCGTCCGGCAACCGTAAACCGTGAGACAAGCGAGATCCACAGGGAGAATGTGGAACAGGCAGTAAACATGATCTGCAAGGCGCAGAAACCGTTTATTTTTGTTGGCGGCGGTTCTGTGATCTCCGGCGCATCGGAAGAAATCGCAGAGCTTTCTCACAGGATTCAGGCTCCGGTCTGCGACAGCCTTATGGGGAAAGGCGGATTCTCAGGAGAAGATCCATATTATACGGGAATGCTGGGAATGCATGGAACAAAAACCTCCAATCTGGGAGTCAGTCAGTGCGATCTTCTGATTGTTCTGGGAGCCCGGTTCAGTGACCGTGTAACCGGAAATGCAAAAACCTTTGCCAATAAAGCAAAGATTCTTCAGATAGATATTGACGCTGCGGAAATCAATAAAAACGTTCTGGTGGATGCTTATATAGAAGGCGACATCAAGGAAGTTTTAAGAAGGCTTCTGGAGGAAATTCCGGAGAAAAAGCATCCTCAGTGGATGGAACATATTCAGGAGATGAAGGCAAAATATCCTCTGAATTACGATCATACCCAGCTTACCGGACCGTATATCATTGAAAAACTTTATGAACTGACCGACGGAGATGCAATTATCACTACAGATGTGGGACAGCATCAGATGTGGGCGGCTCAGTATTATAAATACAAAGAACCGAGAACATTTTTAAGCTCCGGCGGCCTGGGAACCATGGGATTTGGTCTGGGGGCAGCTATCGGAGCAAAAATGGGAAGACCGGAAAAAACTGTGGTAAATATCGCAGGTGACGGATGTTTCCGGATGAACATGAATGAGATTGCAACAGCAGTGCGCTGTGGAAAACCACTTGTGCAGATCGTTCTGAACAACCATGTTCTGGGAATGGTGCGCCAGTGGCAGACTTTATTCTACGATCACAGATATTCGCATACTGTATTAAATGATGCAGTGGATTTTGTGAAGATCTCCGAGGGCATGGGGGCAAAGGCAATCCGTGTCACAAAAATGGAGGAAGTGGAATCTGCGCTTAAAGAAGCTCTGTCTTCTGATGGTCCGGTGGTTTTGGACTGTTGGATCGATCAGGATTTAAGTGTATTTCCAATGGTGCCTGCCGGGGCAAATATTGATGATGTCTTTGACGAGGAGGATATGAAAAATGAGCAGAGTGTATAACTTTTCCGCCGGACCGGCTGTACTGCCGGAACCGGTACTGAAAGAACTGGCAGAAGAAATGATGGATTATCAGGGCTGTGGCATGTCTGTGATGGAAATGAGTCACAGAAGCCCTGAATTTCAGAAAATCATTGATGAGGCGGAGCAGGATCTGAGAGATCTGATGAACATTCCGGACAACTATAAGGTGCTTTTTTTGCAGGGAGGGGCATCACAGCAGTTTGCAATGATTCCCATGAACCTGATGAAAAACGGGGTGGCAGATTATATTGTCACCGGACAGTGGGCCAAAAAAGCTTATCAGGAAGCGCAGAAGTACGGCAAGGTCAATAAGATCGCATCTTCTGAGGATAAGACCTTTTCCTATATTCCGGACTGCAGTGATCTGGATATCAGTCCTGATGCCGATTATGTGTACATCTGCGAAAACAATACCATTTACGGAACAAAATTTAAAACTCTTCCCAATACAAAGGGCAAAACTCTGGTGGCAGATGTTTCCTCCTGCTTCCTTTCCGAGCCTGTTGACGTAAGTAAATACGGAATCATTTACGGCGGAGTCCAGAAAAATATCGGACCTGCGGGAATGGTGATTGTGATCATTCGTGAAGATCTGATCACTGAGGATGTCCTTCCGGGTACACCTACCATGCTCACCTACAAGACTCACGCAGACGCAGGATCCCTTTATAATACTCCAAACGCTTACTGCATCTATGTGTGCGGAAAGGTATTTAAGTGGCTGAAGTCCATGGGCGGACTTGAGGAGATGAAACGAAGAAACGAAGAAAAAGCAAAGATCCTTTATGATTTCCTGGATGAAAGTAAGCTGTTTAAAGGAACGGTGGAGCCGGAATCCCGCTCACTGATGAATGTTCCGTTTGTTACAGGAGATAAAGAGCTGGATGCGAAATTTGTAAAAGAAGCAAAGGCAGCAGGCTTTGTAAATCTGAAAGGTCACAGAACCGTGGGCGGCATGCGCGCCAGCATTTACAACGCAATGCCGAAAGAGGGAGTGGAAGCCCTTGTTGCTTTTATGAAAAAATTTGAGGAGGAGAATGCGTAATGTTTCAGTATCACTGCCTGAATCCCATTGCCGAAAGAGGCCTGAACATGTTCAGTGAGGATTACACAAAAACAGAAAATATCAATGAAGCGGACGCTGTTCTTGTAAGAAGCGCCAGGATGCATGATATGGAGCTTGGCGATTCTGTAAAGGCTATTGCCCGCGCCGGCGCCGGTGTAAATAATATTCCTGTTGATGCCTGCGCGGAACAGGGAATCGTTGTTTTTAACACTCCGGGGGCCAATGCCAACGGTGTAAAGGAGCTGGTAATTGCAGGAATGCTCCTTGCCTCCCGCGACATTGTGGGCGGCATTGAGTGGGTAGCCGGTCAGAAGGACAAGGAAAACATTGATAAGCTTGCGGAGAAGCAGAAAAAACAGTTTGCAGGCTGCGAGATCAGCGGCAAAAAGCTTGGAATCATCGGCCTGGGAGCCATTGGAGCCATGGTTGCCAATTCTGCTACTCATCTGGGAATGGAGGTTTACGGCTATGATCCGTATATTTCCATTGACGCTGCATGGAATCTTTCCAGAACCATCAAACACAGCAAATCCCTTGATGAGATCTACAGCCAGTGCGATTACATTACCATTCATGTGCCGCTTCTTGACAGCACACGCAAAATGATCAACAAAGAAGCCTTTGACAAAATGAAAGACGGAGTGGTTCTTTTAAACTTTGCCAGAGATCTTCTTGTTGATGAAGAAGCGCTGATTAATGCACTGGAAAGCGGAAAAGTGAAAAAATATGTGACAGATTTTGCAAATCCTCTTGTGGCAGGCCGGGAAGGGATACTGGTAACTCCTCATCTGGGAGCTTCCACAGAGGAATCAGAAGAAAACTGTGCAGAAATGGCAGTAAAAGAGCTTCGGAATTTCCTTGAAAACGGAAACATTAAAAATTCTGTGAATTTCCCCAACTGCGACATGGGAATCTGTGTGGCAGTGGGACGTATTGCTATCTGTCATAAAAATATCCCCAATATGATCAGCCAGTTTACCAAGATCCTTGGCGGAGAGGGCGTGAATATTGCGGATATGACAAATAAGAGTAAGGGCGAGTATGCCTATACTCTTATTGATCTGGAGAGCACAGTTTCAAGAGAGGCGCTTGAAGAACTTCGTGCCGTAGAGGGAGTATCCAAGGTTCGTGTGGTAAAATAAAATTGATTTGCAGAAAAGGGTCTTACTGAAAAAGTGGGGCCTTTTTTTGATCAGATTTAAAAAACAAGCTGTACCAGGACCATGTATAGAATTGTCCCTCCGGCAATGGACAGCAGCATCTGCCGTTTCCACAGGTGGAGAAACACCACTGCAAGAATGGACAGAAATTCAGGGATACCATGGCTGCCGGTAAAAATGCTTACGTTTTTCAGACAGTAGACCACAAGCAGTCCAAACACAGCCGGAGGGAGAACCTTTCCCAGATATTGAATGTATTTGGGAGTGGCTTTTCCTGCCGGGAAAAGAAGAAAGGGCAGAAAACGTGTCAGGACAGTCCCAAGCATTACCATTGCAATGGTAATGATCTGTTCTGTAAGAGTCATTGGTTTTCACCTCCTCTGGTCAGAGGCGTCCGGAGAAAGGTCAGCATGGCAAGGAGCATCAGCATGGCGGGAATGATGAAACGGTCCGGACCGAAAATAATCAGGCAGATAAGAGAAAGCAAAAGCCCAAGAACAGAACAGGTATGGCTCTTTTCTTTCATCCATTGTTCCATAAAGATTACTACAAACATGGCTGTCATGACAAAATCCAGTCCCTCTGTACTGAAGTGAATCAGAAAACCGAAGATGCCTCCCAGAGTGGCGCCGGTTACCCAGTAAATGTGATTATACAGGGTTACAAAAAACATGAACCAGCTTCGATCCACATCTTCAGGGATTTCTGCGGCATAGTTTATGGAAAAACTTTCATCGCACATACCGAAGATCAGATAGAATTTTTTCAGACCGGCTCCCTGGTATTTTTCCAGCATGGAAATATCGTAAAAAAGATGACGGGCGTTAATCATCAGAGCCATGGCCAGTGCCTGAACAGGATGGAAGGCGCCCAGAAGAAGATTTACGGTAACAAATTCAATGGATCCGGCAAAAATTGTCAGGCTCATGAGCATGGGATACCAGAAGCTGAATCCTGAAGCATTCATGTAAATACCATAGGTCATGCCCAGAAACAAAAAACCTGTCAGAATAGGTATGGTGTGAGGAAAGGCACACCGGGCTGCTTTTTTTATGGTGTGCCTTTCTCTGGAAGATTTATTCATAATCTGTTCCACGGAAAAATTACTGTCTGGATGCGATAAATTCCAGAACTTCTTCTCTGGACGGCATAACGCGAAGCGCGCCTTTTCTGGTGGTGATCAGAGAAGCGGCTGCGTTGGCAAAGGTCAGAAGCTCTTTTAAGTTTTCTGCAGTCAGATCCTCCAGACCATGCTCCAGAACATAGTTGAGAGCGCTTGCGCAGAAAGTATCTCCGGCGCCGGTAGTTTCAATGGTGTTTTCCTGAAGGAAAGGAGCAGCCTCCACTCTGAGATCCTTGTAATAAGCGCGGCTTCCGTCTTTTCCCATAGTGATAAGCACCAGAGGAATGTTGTATTTTTCGCGGATCAGGGCAGCGCCTTTGTCGTAATCAGTGGTTCCGAAAAGAAATTCTACTTCATTGTCAGAAATTTTCAGTACATCGCATTTTCCCATTCCGTATTCGATCTCTCTGCGTGCATCGTCCAGAGAATTCCACAGAGGAGGGCGGAGATTCGGATCAAAAGTAATGATACAGCCGGCCTCTTTTGCCAGTTCAATGGCATGACGGGTCGCTTCTCTGACACCTTCATGGGTGGAAGAAAGAGTACCGAAATGGAAAATACGGGAATCTTCAATCAGTTCTTTCTGAACCTCTTCCTTTGTGAGCATCATATCTGCGCCGGGATCACGATAAAAAGAAAAATCTCTGTCCCCGTCCGGATAAGTATGGACAAAAGCAAGCGTAGTATGATGCTTATGGTCCATGATCAGGTTGCGTGTATCAATTCCAACTTCCTCTACAGCCTTTTTTAACTGATTTCCGAACATATCGTTTCCGACTTTGCCAATAAAGGCTGTTTTTTTGCCAAGCTTCTGCAGCATGGCAAGGACATTGCAGGGAGCGCCGCCCGGATTTGCCTCCATCAGAGGATTCCCCTGAGCGCTGTCGCCGTTTTCGGTAAAATCGATCAGCAGTTCACCAAGTGCTGTTACATCGTATTTTCTGTTTTTCATAATAAACCTCCTTAAGTATCTTGTGATCCACACAGACTCCTGAGCTGGCAGGAACAGACCGGCAATCTGTATGTTTTCGCTATTATCAATTTAGCGTAGGGAATCAATTTTGTCAAACAAAATTCGGACAAATCTTTATTTTTTACAGTAAAAATGGTAAAATAACAATATTACAGATTCTTTTGCAGGGGAGAATCCATTTGTTTTAGATAATGGAGAGCCCTTTTTGCCGGAGGAATCAGTCAGGAGGTTGGAGAAGATGAACGGAAAAGCGTATGACTATATGGACTGGCCAGGAATTGAAGCGATCATATACGGGGAGGAAGTATCTCCAAAAGATATTATGGCTCCAAGGCTCACTCCGGACGGGATACTGCTGCAGGGCTTTTTCCCGGAGGCAGAAAAGGCCGAGGCGGTGATAGAGAAAAAGGCATATTCTATGGAAAAGGAAGATGAGGCAGGATATTTTGCAGTTCTTGTGCCCGGAAGAAAAATTCCTTCCTATTCTTTCCGTGTAACAAAAAACGGAGAAACAAAGGAGTTTGAAGACCCTTATGCCTTTTCTGGACAGATGACAGAGGAAGAGGAAAAGGCTTTTTGTGCAGGAGTATATTATCATGCCTATGAAAAAATGGGCGCCCATGTGATGACCATAGACGGAACAGAAGGAACCAGCTTTGCCGTGTGGGCTCCAAATGCGGTAAGCGTAAGCGTTGTGGGAGATTTTAACGGCTGGGACGGCAGAGGTCATCTGATGCACAGACGGCCCATGTCCGGTATTTTTGAACTTTTTATTCCAGGAGTAAAAAAAGGAGATCTTTATAAGTATGAGATCAGAATCCGGGGAGGTCAGAAGGTTCTGAAAGCGGATCCCTATGGAACCTGCACAGAGGCTTTTCCCGCCACAGCATCCATAGTGGACAAAGCTGCCGGAGACATTACCTGGACAGATGATTTCTGGATGGCGGAGCGTAAAAAATATGCGGACAGGAATCAGCCGGTATCTATTTACGAAACGGACCTGACTCAATGGAAAAACGGGGAAGAACTTGTTTCCTTTGTAAAAAAACTGGGCTATACCCATGTGGAGCTTTATCCGGTTATGGGATACCTGGACGAAGAGGCAGGGCCTTATTCTACATTCTCTTACTATGCACCTGACCGTAGATATGGCGTGCCGGAGGATTTTGCCCGTCTGGTCAATGAACTCCATAAAGAAAATATCGGTGTGATACTGGACTGGACTCCGGCTCATTTTCCGCGTCATGGAGAAGGACTGGAGCGCTTTGACGGAACACCTCTTTATGAGATTCCGGATCCGGCAATGGCAGTCCATCCTATGTGGGGAACCCTTCTTTATAATTATGAAAGTCCAATGGTAAAGGAGTTCCTGATCGCCAATGCGTTTTACTGGACAGAGGTGTACCATGTGGACGGATTCCGTGTGGATGATGTGGATTCCATGCTTTATCTGGACTATGGAAGAGAGGGCGAAAGCTGGCGTCCAAATCTTTACGGAACCAACGAAAACATGGCGGCAGTAGAATTTCTGAAGCATCTGAATTCAGTTATGAAGAAAAAGCACCCCGGTGTTCTTATGATCGCTCAGGAGGACGGACTGTGGCCGGAGCTTACAGATGATGTGGAAAACGATCATATTGGTTTTGACTATAAATGGAACAATAACTGGACCAGTGATTTTATTCATTATCTGGAGCTGGATCCCGTTCAGCGTCAGTATGACCATGATCAGCTTACTTTGTCCATGCTCTATGCTTACTGCGAGCATTATGTACTGACACTGGGAACAAGAAGTGCCGGGGAGATCAGTGAATTTATGGATAAGCTTCCGGGCGATGAGAAACAGAAGCTTGCCCAGATAAGAGCTGCCTATACGTATCAGATGCTTCATCCGGGAATTAAAATGACTTCTCCGGGTAAAGAGCTTTCCCGGGAAATGGAAACATTTTTCCATGATCTGAATGAGCTTTACTGTTCTCATCCCGCGCTGTGGCAGAAAGACCATGAATATGAAGGTTTTGAATGGATCCAGCTGATGAAGTATGAAGAAAATGTACTGACCTTTATGAGGAAAACAGAAAAACCGGAAGAAACCCTTGTAGCGGTGGTGAATTTTGCGGCAGTACCCTATGAAAACTACCAGATTGGCGTTCCTTTTAAGGGTAAATACAAAGAAATCTTTAACAGCGACCGAAAAGAATACGGAGGTATGGGTGCCGGAAATCCAAGGGCAAAATCCAGTAAGGCAGAGGAATGTGATGAGAGAGAAAATTCTCTGAAGATACGGATTCCGGCTTTTGGAGCCGTAGTGCTGTCCTGTACACTGGCAGAAAAAGCAGAAAAGAAGCCGCTGAAAAAGCCGGCTGCCCGTAAAAGATCAACAGCAAAAAAAACATCCAAAAAGCCTGCGGCCTGAAAAAAGAAGGTGGCGAAAAATTTGGACTTTCAAGATTGTAGCCCCTGTTTTCTGATGATATAATAAAAAAGGCAAGGAGACCACTTTCATGTTAAAAATGATGATCCGCATGGATGATGATAAGATAACGACAGAGAAAAAATACCATTTGGACGGTATTTACAGTACAATCAATAACACATTCCTTACAGTGGGACTTTCTCGTATTGAGGATGGTTCTGGTGCGTTAGTATATCGTGATTGTGGACGGGCAAGGGATTTCAGCCTGTTTGGGAAAATAGTCAACACTTTGAAAAGGCAGACTTGGTTTATGGATAATGTAGCCGTTTGGCGTTTATATGACAGTGATGATTCCGACAGCTCCGAAAATTTTAATGAAGAAGATCTGCTGACCCATTACAGAGAAAAACATGCTATGAGGGCTTGATCTTTTGGAGAGAAAATATTTTAAGGCACTGAATTTTTGACAGAATTATTAAAACCATCAGAAGACATTGTAATCGACGATTCACTTCTGATTGCTCCATCCGAGGAACCAACAGAATAAGGATACATATCAGGCAGGACATGAAAAATGTCCTGCTTTTTGGGCTCTATGTCAAGTTTTGGGGTGGGATTCTTAGGAATCTCGCCCCGTTACTGCGTTTGGAGCCTTTTTTACATTTTTAAGTTCTATACTTATATTTGGGCATGAAAAA
>OLQH01000665.1_pt1 | contig 34898 bp, 40 predicted proteins | sample 1672671 | NCBI WGS metagenome assembly OLQH01 (sample SAMEA3136712, study PRJEB25190) | human gut metagenome
GAAAGTAAAAAAGAGCGGAAATTCGGGCTTCAAAGAGTTTCCGAGACCGCTCTGAATGATGATGGGAGGAACTTGTATGGAACTGACATTGCAGCATTTAAGCAAGCAATACGGCATCAAAAAAGCCGTTGACAATATAAGCATTGTTCTAAAGCCGGGTGTTTATGGCCTGCTTGGTGCAAACGGAGCTGGCAAAACAACTTTAATGAGAATGATATGTGGGGTGTTAAAACCTACTTCCGGCAGCATCCGCTTAAATGGAAAGACAATGCAGGAATTGGGAGAACAATATTATTCCCATTTAGGTTATATGCCGCAGGACTTTGGCTTTTATCCAGACTTTACAGCTCGTGAGTTTATGCACTACATGGCGGTGGTAAAGGGCCTTAACGCCAGAGAAGCTAAGAGAAAAACAGATAAGCTGCTGGATATGGCAAACCTGCATAATGTGGCGGATAAGAAAATCAAATCCATACTCCGGCAGTCACAGACCGGATCCTGACGCTCTCCACCTGCAGCTACGAGTTTAACAATGCCAGGTTTGTATTGCTGGGCGTATTAAAGCCGGAAGAGCAACGGATTCAAAGGATAACAGAATAATTGATTCAATCGGGGGAATGCTATTATGAAAAAATGCGTTCCCCCAATTATTCTTAATGAAATTATTCTCATCATATTATCCAGTGCATATCAAGAACGCAGACATTTATGTTACCGGCAGCAATTCCGAATGCCTTCTCCGACTTAATCACGAAATTCAGGAGGAGAGATAATGTAATTCGGATCAATGTTTAAATTTCGGCCGGGTTATGATAAATAAAGAGAGGAAACTATGTGGCAATTAACTTTTTTTGCGTTTTTAATATCTTTTTGTATATTTGCAGGAGTCATGGTGCGTGAGCCCAGATCATTATGGAGTGGACTGACATTCTTTTTCATGTTGATATGTCTCTCAATTGCCCTGTTTTTTATTCTATATAGATATTCTGCGTGGCTGGCTTCACATGATGTGGTAATCGGGATCCTGATTTTCCTATTTGCTTTGGCCGTAGGCTGCATACTTGTGTTCCCGATCACTTTGACTGCGGTGTTTTTCATAGAAGGTATAAAGGTCGCCAGGCATGAAGGAATGAAGCCATCTAACTTATTGTCGTTGCTGTTCTCTGTCTTGCTATTTGTGTATTTGACCGTCTGGCCAATGATTGGAAACCTAAACAAGAATACATTAGGAACGATTATTTATATAATTATTGGTTTCTCAGCAGTGTATTTATTATCCTTAATGGCCATGTATTCACTCTCTGCTGTCCTAAATCTTATTCACTTCAAAAAGAAAAGGAATGCAGATTATATTGTTGTTCTGGGATGTGGAGTGATTGGAAAGCGGGTCACACCGTTGCTTGCAGCCCGAATTGAAAGAGGAATGGAGTTGCTGAAGTGGAATCCAAACGCGGTACTAATTATGTCCGGTGGACAAGGCCCTGGCGAAGCCGTTCCAGAAAGCGAGGCTATGGCTGCGTATGCGGTAGAGAAAGGCGTGGATCCAGAAAGGATTATAAAGGAACAAGAATCAGTATCAACGAAAGAAAACCTGTTGTTTTCAAGGAAGCTGATGGAGAAAAAAAGCCCTAAAATTATCATCGTTACAACGGCGTATCATGTGTTCAGAGCATTGATTCTGGCAAAGCAGCAGAGAATAAAATGTGTGGGTTTTGGGGCAAAGACAAAATGGTATTTTACGTTGAATGCGTTAATCCGTGAATTTATTGGGTATTTGAGTTTAACACGGAAGCGGCACGCTCTTGTGATTGGTATAGTGGCAGTGCTCGTTGTATTGGTCAAAGGTATTGGATGATTAAGAGCGGGGATAAGGCTGCGGTTACATGTATCCCGGAAATTCTATTCCTACAAAATTGTAGACTTTCAGTAATATTGCAGTAAGGTAACTATGGCATACTTTCTGTATGAAAATATGGGAAAGAGGCGCTTATGAACTGCAAACACAGAAAAAATTGATATTGCTGGATGAGGAGGAACTTTATGATAGAGATGCCGGAAATGAATACAGAGCTGCAAATGGTAAATGCACATATAGATCGTTTATGCCAGTCAAACAGTGAGTCCATGCAGAAATTACTGGATTGGGTGTTGAGTGCAAGAGGCAAGCAGATCCGTCCGCTTTTGACACTTATATGTGCAAGGCTGAATGGAAAATCTGTTGACGTGACTGAGATAGCGGCAATCATTGAAATGTGCCATACTGCGTCCCTGATCCACGATGATATAATTGACGAAGCGGATACCCGCAGGGGACAGCTTTCTGTTCAAAAGAAATTTGGCAGGGAAATGGCGGTATATGCTGGGGATTTTATGATTTTCGCCGCAATCAGCCGAACCGGAATAAGGAAGAAGCACTATTACAGTTCGATATTTGAGCAATTGGAAAGAATGTGTGATGGAGAGGTTAGCCAATTTGAGCATCGTTTTGATATAGAAATCTCAGAGGAAAAGTATATTGAAAACATTATAGGAAAGACTTCGGCAATGTTTTGTATAGCCTGTGAAGCCGGTGCATATGAAGGAAAATGTAGTGATAATGAGATATCAGCAATCAAACGATATGCTGAAAACTTTGGCCTGATTTTTTAATTGAGAGACGACTTGATGGATTTTCTGCCTACAGGAGATTTGCCAGGGAAGATCGTACATAATGATTTTTGGAACGGATATTATACGCTTCCGGCTATCCATACATTTTCTGATTGCAGGTATGGAGTCGAAGCCAAGGAGGGACTGGATGTGTTTAAAGATTCTACTGCCAGGCAAAAACTATTGGAACTGGTTGAAACGGTTCGACTAAATGCCCATAAAATCGTATCGGATTATTTATCTGATTTTCCATAAAACATTATAGGAATAATAGGACAGCGAAAAAGCTTCGTGGCGAATTAACAAATCAAGGAGGACCCGTTATGTTGCGCAAATTAATTTCTGCATTGCTACTTCTGGCGGTAATGATGACATGCCTTACGGGATGTGGTACGGATTTAATCCGTGGAATCATTAAGGAGTATGAAGATAATAAAGATGGTATTATAAATGAGTTTCGTGAACTGAAGGATGGTATGCTCAATGAATTCAATGACTGGATAGATTCGATAACTCAATACACTGAAGGTGACTTATTCACTAAATATTGAATCCGGTAAGGCTGCTCTTTATTGGCTCGAAAGTGCAGATGGGCACATTCTTTTAGGGGATAAAGAGCAGCATATGATTGCGGAAGTAACTGCTGAGGATGTTTATAGATTTACTTTTGATGCCGGATATAACTTTATTGTTCTCAAAGGCGATGATTTTACTGGGAATTTATCACTTGTAGTTGAATGATATGTCACGGATCTCGTTATATACATAAGGAACGAATAGAGTTGGTAGCAGGCATCTGGTAACAGGTGAGTCTATCAACTCTTTTGTGCTGTTGAGGATATAGTTGTGGTAATATGCCATTATGGGTAAAATAAGCTGTGGCATACTGTTGCCCGATAAGTGCATTGGTAATAGGACATAGAGCTGGTTTTAAAGAAATTTAACAGTCTATAAAAAGGATGGTAAAAATGAATGAAACGAATATTTTTAGTTGAGGATGACCTGAGTTTAATCAATGGATTATCCTTTGCCATAAAAAAGCAGGGGTATATGCTGGATGTTGCCCGAACTTTCCGTGAGGCAGATCAGATATGGGCAGAAGGAAAATATGATCTGGTGGTTTTGGATGTGTCATTGCCGGATGGCTCCGGATTTGATCTATGCAGAAGAATACGCCAGACATCAAAAGTACCGATTATGTTCCTGACTGCGGCGGATGAGGAAACGGATGTAATCATGGGGCTCGATATGGGCGGCGATGACTATATCACGAAGCCATTCAAACTGGCAATTTTTATGTCGCGGGTCAATGCTCTGCTTCGGAGGAGTGATAATTTCAGTGAGGCAGATGCCGAACTGAATTCCAATGGAATTTCGGTTCATCTCCTGAAGAGCGAGGTCTATAAGAACAACCAGCAGATTGAATTGACAGCCAGTGAATATAAGTTGCTGTGCTTGTTTATGGAAAATCCAGACAGGGTACTTTCGCAGGAGCAGATTTTAAGCAGGCTGTGGGATTGTGATGAAAACTATATTGATAACAATTCTCTTTCCGTATATATACGCAGACTGCGGAAAAAGATTGAAGACGATCCTGGGAACCCAACCCGTATTATAACGGTCCGGCGTTTGGGCTATAAATGGAACACGGATTGTTGAGGTGCCAAATGAGGATATTTGCAAATCATAAAATCAAAGCCTTATTTAATAAAATTTTGATATGTATGCTGGTTCTTACCTTATTATCTGTGGCCTTCCTGGTTCTGAAACCGGAAAATGCAGCGCTTTATATATTGTTATCTTCTCTGGGCATGGGAATTATTATATTGGCTGTCTGTTATGGATATTTTAAAAAGCAGAACGAAATCATGGAAAATGCCGTGGAGCAAATTACGGACTATATCACTGGCAGCCGTGAGACTCGGATTGCATGTGATGAAGAAGGAGAATTGTACAGACTGTTCCATGAGGTGAATTCTCTGGCGGCCATCTTGAATGCGAGTGCAGAAAATGAGAGAAAATCAAAGCTTTTTTTGAAAAATACCATATCGGATATCTCTCATCAATTGAAAACGCCCCTTGCGGCGTTAAATATTTATAATGGGCTCCTAAAGGAAGAGGTGGAGGAGCTGCCAGAGCTTCGAGAACTCATACTGCTGTCGGAGAAGGAACTTGACCGGATTGAAATGCTGGTGCAGAATTTACTAAAGATTACGAAGCTGGACGCTGGCTCCATTGTGTTTGAGAAGGCTTTTGAAAATGTGGCGGATATGATGGGAGAGGTGGAGCTGCATTTTGCATACCGTGCGAAGCAGGAAGAAAAGGAACTGGTTTTGTCAGGGGAAGAACAAATCTTATTGCTTTGTGACCGCGATTGGATGATAGAGGCGGTAGAAAATATTGTAAAGAATGCCTTTGACCATACAGGCAGCGGGGATTTCATCCGAATCGAGTGGAAGCAGTCTGTATCCATGATTCAGATTGTTATAAAAGACAACGGAAGCGGAATCCACCAGGAGGATCTGCATCATATCTTTAAGCGGTTTTACCGGAGCCGGTTTTCCAAAGACAAGCAGGGAGTAGGCCTTGGGCTTCCGCTTACAAAAATGATCGTTGAGGCACATAAAGGGACAATAGAAGTACACAGCGAATTGGGGATGGGCACTACATTTGTCCTGAACTTCTTAATTCCTACAAAATTGTAGGCCTACTGTAAGAGGGCTGTAGGGTTTTGATGCTATCCTTTTACTACGGTGAGGCATACGAAAGACAAAACAGTGTGCTGATCCGAAATATTTTGAAAGGGGTTCTTACCTATGAATTTATTAGAAGTCAATCATATATGTAAGACTTATGGCAGCGGTGAAACCGCTGTAAATGCACTGAAAGATGTCAGCTTTTCTGTTCCGAAAGGAGAATATGTAGCGATTGTCGGCGAATCCGGCTCCGGTAAAAGTACCCTTTTAAATATGCTGGGGGCACTTGACACGCCTACATCCGGCAAGGTACGGATTGATGGCAAGGATATTTTTACGATGAAAGAAAAGGAGCTGACAGTTTTCCGCCGCCGGAATATCGGTTTTATTTTTCAGGGATTCAATCTGATTCCGGAGCTGACGGTTGAGCAGAATATGATTTTCCCGGTGCTGCTGGACTATCAGAAACCAAATAAAAAATATTTGGAGGAACTGCTTGAGGTGCTGAATCTGATAGGACGCAGAAACCATCTGCCAAACCAGTTATCTGGCGGCCAGCAGCAGAGAGTGGCCATCGGCCGTGCGCTTATCACACGTCCGTCCTTGATCCTTGCAGACGAACCGACCGGAAATTTGGATTCTCAAAACAGCAGTGAGGTCATTGCGCTTCTGAAAGAAGCTTCCAAGATGTATGAGCAGACCATTATCATGATCACGCATAATAACAGTATTGCACAGACCGCAGACCGGGTATTGCAGGTAATGGATGGTGTGCTAACGGATCTGGGGAGGTGTCGTGAATGAGAAGTTATCTTAGCCTTATACCAATCTCCGCAAAGGTCCGCAGACGGCAGAACCGTATGACGCTTCTATGTATTATCTTTGCTGTGTTCATGGTTACGGCAGTATTTAGTATGGCAGAGATGGGCGCCAGAATGGAACAGGCAAGGCTATTGGAGAAACATGGCAGCCTGTCCTTTCAGGAGTTGTTCAGCAGTGAGATGGGGCAATCACTGATCCTGATAGCGGGAGTGTTATTCTTTCTGATTTTGATTGCAGGCGTATTGATGATTTCGAGCAGCATGAACAGCATTGTGGCTCAGAGAACAAAGTTCTTTGGAATGATGCGCTGTATCGGAATGAGCAGAGAACAAATTATTCGCTTTGTGAGACTGGAAGCTTTGAATTGGTGTAAAACAGCGGTTCCCATTGGTTTAGGACTTGGAATTGTCACTACCTGGGGACTGTGCGCAGCTTTGCGGTTTCTTGTTGGCGAAGAATTTTCCGAGATTCCTCTTTTCAGGGTCAGCATCATTGGGATTGTCAGCGGTATTATCGTTGGGGTTGTGACAGTATTATTTGCGGCGAGTTCTCCATCTAAACGAGCTGCAAAGGTGTCTCCTATTACAGCGGTTTCAGGCAATTCTGAAAATGGCAAAAAGGTACATCGTTCCGTAAACACCCGGATTTCAAAAATTGAGACTGCGCTGGGGATTCACCATGCGGCTTCCGTGAAGAAAAACCTGATCCTGATGACGGGCTCCTTTGCCCTCAGCATTATCCTGTTTTTAAGCTTTTCCGTTCTGATTGATTTTGTCAATCATTTGATGCCCCAATCCGCCGCAGCAGCTGATATAAGTATTTCAAGCAGTGATGGCGTTAATTCCATCAACAACAGTTTGGCGGACACGATCAGCAGCATGGAAGGCGTAAAACAAGTCTATGGCCGAAGGAGTGCCTTTGATATCCCCGCAGGATTAAATGGTGACACGACGCTTTCTGGCACAATTGACGTGATTTCTTTCGATGATTTCGATCTGGAGTGTCTGGAAAAAGACGGTATGCTGCAGCGGGGCAGCAATTTGTCAGAGGTTTATGGGAGTAGCCATTATGCCCTTGCAACATGGGATCAAAGCTGTTCCTGGGAAATTGGAGATAAAATTCTGGTCGGGGATGAAGAACTTGAAATTACCGGATTGCTAAAACATGATTTATTTAGCAGTGATGGTCTTACAGGTGGAAAGATGACCCTCATAACCTCCGGTGAAACCTTTGCTCGTTTGACGGGTGAAACCGACTATTCACTTCTCATGGTACAGATGGAGCGTGATGCAACGGATACAAATGTCCAGGCGATTTCTGACACAGTAGGAAATACTTATCGTTTTAACGATAAGCGCGATGAGCAGACAGGCGGAACATATCTGGCATTTGTTGCCTGTGTCTACGGCTTTCTGGCAATTATTACATTAGTTACGGTGCTGAACATTGTCAACAGTATTTCCATGAGCGTATCGGCAAGGATGAAGCAATATGGGGCAATGCGTGCTGTGGGAATGGATGAACGCCAGATTTCAAAGATGATTACTGCAGAAGCATTTACTTATGCTTTTTGGGGATGTGTAGTCGGGTGCGGGATTGGATTGCCTTTTAGCAAGCTGCTATACGATTTCCTCATTACAGAGCATTTCAGTTATGCAGTGTGGAGTTTCCCGGTATCTCTGGTGGCAATCATCATTTTGTTTGTTGTGCTTGCGGCAGTTTTGGCAGTGCACGCTCCAACCAAAAGGATACGCAATATGGAAATCGCAGAAACGATAAACGACTTGTAAAAGAGCGATAGGGGAGATGTCTTTTGTTTAAATGGCATCCCCCTTGACCGCAGATGGTTACGGCGTGAGACCGTTTACGGTATGGGTTATCAATGGTCAGGAGGCGAGGCAAAATGAAGCTCAAAGACCTTTCAGTAAAGCGGCTGTTTTGCTGGATAGCAGCAGGGCTGTTTCTGTCTATGGCGGCAATTAGTGTAACGGTATTCTTTATTGTCACGCTGAATCACCGTTTGAATGTGCTGGGCTTTCTGGATCTTTCCGCCTATGGGGAGGAGTACAGATATTCGGGCAATGCCGGCCTGGCGGATCTGGTGGCTGCTCTTCAGTGGATTCATGAGAATATTGCGGCCTTTGGCGGGGATCCGGATAATGTGATGCTGTTCGGGCAATCCGGCGGAGGAAGCAAAGTAGTCAGCATGCTGCAGTCGCCCAGGGCGGCAGGGCTTTTCCACCGGGCCTGCCTGCAGAGCGGAGGCATGCGCCCGGGAACTGAAATGACGAGATCTCTTTCCCGCCGGCTTGCCTCTTACATCCTGGAATATCTGAAAATTTCCCCGGAGCATGTGAAAGAGCTGGAGAGCATTCATTATGACGAGCTGGCCTGTGCGGCGGATTATGCCGCCGGGCGGCTCTCCCGGGAAGAGGGGAGGCCTGTGATGTACGGTCCTTTTGCGGATCAGGATTTTTATTCCGGACATCCCCTGGAACACGGATTTATTGAGGATACCAGGGATGTTCCCGTACTGTGCGGTTCTGTGTTCGGGGAATTTTTAAATAATTATGCCTCTCCTGTAGGTACAGGAAGCAAAAATTCCTGGACGGAGGAATATAAGTACGAATTGCTTTGCACAGAATATGGGGACAGGACGGAGAAAATAATAGAAGCCTTCCGGAAGGCGTATTCGGATAAAAATACCGCTGACATTCTGTTCATGGATACGGATATGAGGCGGAATGCCCTGGCTTTTGCCAGGCAGCGGGCGGAATTTTCGCAGGCAGGTGTTTATAACTTCCTGTTTACCCTGGAATCCCCCTTTAACGGAGGCACGGTTCCCTGGCATAATGCGGAAATTCCCTATGTATTCCATAATGCGGAATACCTGGAGCCCTCTTTCCTTCCGGGGATTACGCCTGCGGTGCAGGATATTGTCAGCGGAGCCTGGGTGAATTTCGCAAAGACAGGCAGTCCGAACGGCAGCGGTGTCCCGCAGTGGGATGCCTTTGGAGGAGAAGAAAACCGGACCATGGTTTTTGACCGGGAATGCAGGCTGGAGACAGATCACGATAAGGAGCTGCTGGAACTGTGTCCTGCACGTAAGGTTGATTTTTCAAAGCTGATGGGATCCAAGAAATAAGAAATGAGGCTATTATGTTTATTAAGAAATTGACAAAACAGGTCATATGTAATCCGGAGGAACCGGTGGTTTGTACGCCGAACGGGAAGCTGCGCGGATTAATTGTGGACGGCACCTATGTTTTCAGGGGAATAAAATATTGCGAGGCCAGAAGGTTTCACCTGCCGGAGCCGGCAAAGTCCTGGGAAGGTGTGAAAGAGGCCATTATTTACGGGCCGGTATGCCCTGAGATCCAGACGGTGCAGCCAAGTGATAATTATACGGTGCCGCATGTTTTTTATCCCCAGGATGAGGACTGCCAGTATCTGAACATCTGGACGCAGTCGCCGGATGCGGGGAGGAAGAGGCCGGTTCTTGTATGGCTCCACGGCGGCGGCTTCGCAACGGGGTCAGGGATTGAACATTTCGCATATGACGGAGAAAATATGAGCCGTTTCGGGGATGTGGTGGTGGTCACATTGAACCACCGGCTGAACGTATTGGGATTTCTGGACCTTTCTGCATATGGAGAGGAATACAGGTATTCCGCAAACGCAGGCATGGCGGACATCGTAGAAGCGCTGCGCTGGGTGCAGAAAAATATCGAAGCCTTTGGCGGAGATCCGGGGAACGTTACTATTTTCGGGCAGTCAGGAGGCGGCGGGAAGGTCGCGGCTCTTCTGCAGATGCCGTCGGCAGCCGGACTGTTCCACCGGGCTGTAATACAAAGCGGGATAATCCGGGCGCATTCCGGCAAGGCAGAAGGCCCGGATATGGCGCGGCTGCTGTTGGATAAACTGGGAATTACACCGGAACGGATCCGGGAAATAGAAGAGGTGCCCTATTACCGTTTCCAGCAGATCATTTCCGGCCTGGGGCCTCAGGCCTTTATGGATTTTGGACCCAAAAGGGATAATGACCTTTATATGGGGAGTATCTTTGAGGCGGGGATATGTGAGCATGCGAAAAAGGTGCCGGTGATTGTAGGGAATGTACTGGGCGAGTTCTGCCAGAATTTTGCCGCAACCTGTGATGACGGCCGCAAAAACAGCTGGACGGAAGAAAAAGCGGAAGCGCTGATCCGGGAAAAACTGGGAGAAGCTGCAGAGGAAGCCATGAAGTTATTCAGAAAGGCATATCCCGGGAACCGGATACAGGATCTGCTTTTTATGGACCGGATATTCCGGCCGGGTACCTTTGACTATCTGAAAATACGAGCCGGGGCCGGTCTGGAAAATACCTATGGTTATATGTTTCAGCTGGAACAGCCGGTATACGGGGGAACCCTTCCCTGGCATAACGCGGAAATCCCCTATGTATTCTATAACGCGGATTATATAGAGCCTTCCTACATTCCGGGAATTACGGAGCTGGTGCAGACAATCGTGTGCGGCTGCTGGTGCAGTTTTGCCAGGACCGGCAGACCGGAAGCGGCTGGGGCGCCTGAATGGCTGCCCTATACGCAGAAGCAGCATGCAATGATGTATTTTGATAAGGAATGTGAGGTAAAATCTGCGGATGCGGAAGAGGAACTGGCGGAATTTTTGGCGAATCATCCGTTTATGATGACACAGCAGGATCGCAGCGTGGAGGCGAAGCTATTTGGCGGAGGACCGCGGGTATAGCTGAAAGAAATGCGCCGGGCTGGGAAAACGACAGAAAATGTTTTAACTAACCTTTCAGGCAGGTCTGCGTGTTGGCTGCGCAGGCTTGCTTGTCTGCATGCTGCCGGATTTTTGTCATGCTAAAAAATATAAATTTAGCAAAAAAATGCATCTGACCGATTGCCATCGTATCTGAAAAAGTATATGATAAAAGAGAGCAATTAAAAAAGACAGGAATTTGCCGGTAAAAACACGGCACCATAAAATGCAGAAGAACAATACCGCAGGGCAACCTGCATAAAGCCGGGGGGAGATTGCATGGACAAATTAAAAGAACGTGTAAAAATCAAAAATATATGGACGAAGAACAGAATTGCCGTTCCTCCAATGGTCTGTTTTCACTGGTCGGATGACAGCGGCTGTGTAACGGATAAAAACCTGCAGCATTACCGGGATATGGCAGCAGGGGGAGCCGGTCTGATTATCGCCGAGGCCACGGCGGTAACAAAGCGGGGCAGGCTTCATGAAACACAGCTTGGGCTGTGGGAAGATAAACAGACCGAAGGATGGAAGCGGCTGGCGGATGCCGTGCATCAGTATGATGTGCCCTTTTTTGTGCAGTTACATCACGCAGGAGTGTCGGGAATCGAGAAAAATGCCGACTGCCCCAGTGATTACAGTTTCAGGGACAGCAATGGGGAGCTGCGGGCAAGAGGCTGCGAGATGTCTCCGGAGCGTGTGCGGGAAGTGATTGATGATTTTGTGCAGGCAGCGCGGCGGGCCAAACAGGCGGGCCTGGATGGGATTGAGCTGCACGGCTGCCACAGCTATCTTATCTGCCAGTTTTTTAACCGTAATATCAATCACAGGGAAGATATCTACGGACAACGCCGGGAAAAATTCGCGCTGGATATACTGGAAGGAATCAGGGAAAGCTGCGGGGAAGACTTCGTGGCAGGAATACGGCTTGGGGCCTTTGAACCAGCTTTGGAGGATGGGATAGAACATGCGCTTTCCCTGGCGGGAAAAGCTGATTTCCTGGATATATCATATGGTTTCGGCGGGGAAAGCATTTCCCTGCGACCGGAAGGGTATCCTTTTTCAGAAGCCATCTATGGAGCCCAGGAAATCAAGAAACGTCTGCCGGATATGCCGGTTTTCGGCGTAGATGGCATTACGGATGGGGAAATGGCGGAAAAAGCCATTCTGCAGGCGGGAGTGGATATGATCGATGTGGGAAGGGGCTTTTTAGTAAATCCCAATTTCGGAAATGATGTCCTGGAAGGAAGAAGCTGCGGAAAATGTCTGCATTGCCGGCCGGCCTGTAAGTGGAGCCCGTTTCTGAATGACGGGACGGTGGTGTGCCCGGGAAGAAATTTGTTTTTACGGAATCAAAAGCAGTAGCCTGGACATCCGGCGGTTGGCATATTATGGACATGTTGTAAAAATAATGAGTAACTGTGAGGGGTACTGAACAGTTACAATAAAGAAATGTAAATGGAGCTGAAGCAAATGCCGAAAAATACAAGAGGTGTGCAGGTAAAACAAATAGCGGAGCACCTGGGGCTGTCCTCCGGGACGGTGTCCATTGTCCTGAACGGACGGGGAGATGAACTGAGAATATCCAGGGAAACCCAGAAAATTGTTATGGACACTGCCAGGGAGATGAATTATCAGCCAGGCAAAAACCAGAAAAAGAATCAGAAGACAGTTCGCAAAAGCGATGGCTTCCGTATTGGTGTGTTCTGGAACCTGCATTACATGGGGGGCCTTTTGGGCCAGTTCTATTCCGGATTTCAGGAGACGGTAAAGCAGTATCAGATAAAAGTGGAAATCGTTCTTCAGCCCTTTGAATATGATCATCTGAATGCTTTTGAGGATGCATTTTCCGGAAGGCAGTACGATGGAATTATCATAGGCGGCCTGTCGGAAAAGGACAGCGATTATCTGAGAGAGAACCTGTTTGAGATGCCGATTGTATTGATTAACCAGACATTGGAAAATTACAGCAGCGTTTATGTTGATGACTATCAGACCGGAAGACAGTGTGCGGAACTTTTTTACAAAAACGGGCATGAGCGTGCGGGAATTGTGTTCTCTGAAAACCGCAGCGCCGCCAGTGTTCTGCGGTATAATGGTTTTGCGGAGGAGTGCAGGAAATGCGGCATACAGCTAAAGGATGAATGGAAAGTATCAGGACCTGGAAACGGAATTGGCGGCTATGAAGCGGTAAAACAAATGCTGCAGTGCGCAGAATTGCCAACTGCCCTTTTTGTACAGACAAGCAGGATGAACAGCGGCATTCTTGCGGCGCTCCGTGATGGAAATATTGCGGTTCCGGGACAGATGGAAATAATCGCCTATGGGGACGGAGATTTCAGCCAGTATCTTTACCCCACCGTAACAGTGCTCCATGTGTCGGTTTCGGAGATGGCGGCGAATGCCATGCATCTGCTGCTGACAATTCTGCAGAATGATCTTCATATCACCCTTTCCAAGCTGCATGTGACGAAATTGATTTATGGAGAAAGTTTTCAGAAAAAAACAGAACGGCAGGATCCGTAAACTGCTGTATCGTAAGATGTGAATGAAGCCGAAGGGGCGGAGCGCCCCTGAAAATGTTCCCGTATCAAGCGGCGGACTATCTGAAGATAGCGTCGCTTTTTATATAAACCGATGCTAAACTTTAGCAAAATTATTTGTAGAAACATCAATTATATTGGCCGTCAAAGTCAGGAGGGAAATACCACTGCCTGCCAGAGGGTAAATTTCTAAAGAAATTGTATTTTTCTCCGCAAAACAAGGAGAAATAGGACATGGAAGACAAAAACAGTAACAATATGTTGAAAAAAGCAATAGCGGAAGAGAGGCTGAAAGCGGTTCCCTTTTTTGAAGATGCACCCTGCTATCCGGTGGAAGAGCTGGTCCGGATGTGGCGTTTGGGACGGCAGCTTGAAGCGGAAACAGACAATAAAAACTGTATGGCACAGCTTCGGGAATTTTGCATACTCAGGGATTCTCTTCAGAAAAAAGAAAATGCACCGCAAAGGATTTATCTGTGGCCGGATGGCAGGATGCCGGTTATGACGGAATACGAGGATAATTCAGAATGCAGATATAACCATAATCCGGACTTCAGGCCGTATCTCTATGAAATGCTGCTGCCGGAGGGCAAGGAGTCAAAGGGCGCTGTTGTAGTTTGTGCCGGCGGGGATCATGGAGATTGTGTCCTGAGTGAAGGATACCAGACCTGCCTGGATTTCAATGAGATGGGGTATCACAGTTTTCTTCTGCTGAACCGTACTAACAGGCGTCCCTGGACAGGGCAGGAGTGCGGTGGGGATGTTGCAAGGGCAATCCGCATGATCAGGGCATCTGCCGGGCGCTATGGAATCAGGGAAAACCAGGTGGCCTTTGCGGGCTTTTCCAACGGCGGCCTGACCGGGGAGGCCTGTATCCGGTATTATTCCGGAACACAGAGAACGGCGGATCATTTTCCGGATTACATGGAAGATGAACTGGACAGATACTATGGGGCGCCGGACGCTTTTCTGTGTATTTATGGTCCGCGTTATAAGGGGGCTGCATTTGATTATACAAATGTGGTGTATCCTCCCGTCTTTTTTGCAGTGGGAAGGGAAGATTTGGCGCTGGATAACCTGAACGCGGTTCTTCCGGATCTGCTGGCCCATGGCGTGGAAACGGAGGTACATACTTTTGCCGGCGTACCCCACGGGCAGGGCGGAATCACTATAGTGGGAGAGAAAACGTATCCTAATTTCCAACTGTGGCTGCAGCTGGCGGATGTGTTTCTGCAGAATGTATTTCAAAGGCAGGGGCAAAAGTAAAACGAAGTAAAAGGACAGAGAAAGGATAGAAGGAATGCAATTAAACAGCAAGCTGAAATTATATTTGGGAACATCGGAATTTTATAAAAGGGTGGGAATCATAGCTGTTCCCATTGCCCTGCAGAGCCTGATTTCCATAGGGGTCAATATGATGGATACCGTAATGCTGGGGGCGTTGGGGGAGGTGGCGTTGTCGGCCTCGTCCCTGGCCAACCAGTTCATTAACATCTACCACGTATGCTGTATGGGAATCGGCATGGGGGCTTCGGTTATGGTGGCCAGGTTCTGGGGGATGCGGGATTCCCAATCGCTGAAACAGTCCATTACCATCATGCTCCGATTGTGCATTGTATTCGGTCTGCTGTTTATGGCGGCTACGATTCTGGCGCCAGGGGCATTGATGCGGATTTACACGCCGGATCCGGACATTATCAGGGAAGGAATCCGGTATTTTAACTGGTCCGTACCCACCTATCTTTTGCTGGGGCTGTCGCTTACCTGTACGATTGTGCTAAGAAGCGTGGGGCAGGCAAAAATACCGCTCATCTGTTCCAGCGTCAGTTTTATGGCGAATCTGTTTTTTAACTGGGTTTTTATTTTCGGCAACCTGGGGGCGCCGCGCATGGAGGTAGCCGGGGCGGCGCTGGGAACCCTCCTGGCAAGGATAATCGAGTTTACCGCAATCGCCGTGTATTTTTTCCTGCGGGATAAAAATATTGGCTATCGGGTAAAGGATCTGTTGATGGACTGCCATGGGCTGGTGCCGGAATATCTGAAAATCTGCATACCGGTATTGATAAGCGATTCCCTTCTGGCGCTGGGAAACAGCGCGATTGCCATGATAATGGGAAGAATCGGCGCGGCCTTTGTGTCGGCCAATTCCATCACTGCCGTCACCCAGCAGATGACTACGGTACTGACGCAGGGGATCAGCCAGGCGGGCTGTATCATCACGGGGCATACCCTGGGAGAAGGAAAAAGAGAGCAGGCGCAGCGGGAAGGCTACACCTTCCTGATTTTCGGCGCGTTGCTGGGAGCAGCGGCCTGCCTGGTAATCCTGGCAATCAGCGGGCCTGTCATCGGCATGTATCAAATCCAGGAGGAAACCCGTCAGATTGCGCAGCAGCTTATGGATTCAGTGGCTATTATCCTGATTTTCACCTCCGCCAACTCCATACTCACAAAAGGAGTGCTCCGCGGCGGCGGGGATACCAGATTCCTGATGTTTGCCGATATCCTGTTCCTCTGGCTGGCAAGCGTGCCCCTGGGGATTCTGGCGGGCCTGGTATGGAAGCTGCCTGCGTTCTGGATTTATTTTTTCATGAAAATTGATCAGATTATAAAATGTGTCTGGTGCGTTTGGCGGCTGCGAAGCGGGAAGTGGATTAAGGTGATTAAAAAGGCTGAGGCGTAGCAAAAGTTGTTATAAGGTATTATTGCAAAAAACGTTAAAAGGGAACAGAAAAATGAGAACAAGTATGTTAAAATAGGGAAAAGAAAAGGAGGATTTTACATATGGATATCAGTATTAAAAGAGACGGCCTGTGCCTGAGAGGAAGGGTTGAAAGACCGGACAAGGCAGACAAATGCCCGGCGGCCATTCTTTTCCATGGCTTTACAGGAGATCTGGGCTATGAAAAGGAAGGTTTTAATCAGGAGTTGGCCGGACTTTTGAATGAAGCCGGAATTGCTATGGTACGATTTGATTTTAACGGGCATGGTAAGAGCGATGGCAGTTTTACGGATATGAATGTCCTGAATGAAATTGAGGATGCCATAGCAATTCTTGAATATGTGAGGAAGCTGGATTTCGTGACGGAAATCTATGTAATCGGACACTCTCAGGGAGGTGTGGTTGCAGGCATGCTGGCCGGTTATTATCCGGATGTGATACATAAACTGGTCCTGCTGGCTCCGGCGGCTACGCTGAAGGATGATGCGCAGAAGGGTGTCTGCATGGATGCGGTTTATGATACGCAGCATATTCCGGATACGGTATGTGTGGGCGGCGAACATGTAGTGGGCGGCCATTATTTCCGGATAGCAAAGCTGCTTCCGATTTATGAAGTGACCGGTAATTACCAGGGACCTGCGTTGGTAATTCATGGCATCCATGATGCGGTGGTTGATGCATCTGCAGCCGTCCGGTATCATGAATGTCTGGAAAACTGCAGGCTGGAGCTGATGGAAGGGATTGATCATGGGCTTCAGGGGGATGAGTATGCGCAGATGGTTAAAGCTGTAGTTAATTTTCTGTGTACAGAATAATTATCAGGATAGTTTATATTAACTGATGCGCTTAAAGGAAGGCTGAAAGAATACGCCATATCCTGTTACAGCTACGGCTGCTGTCAGCCGCTGCCTTGCCGGATTGGCGCCCGGCCTTCCAACAGGATTGTGGGTTCCTGGCACCCTGCATCACTCTGCAAACACCAAATAATTACAATATGACATCATGTGGCAAGATGCCCGGATTCAAAGACAGGCGCATCTGCCCTCTCAGGAATCCGGCCGCGGTGTGCCTGACGTACCTTCGCCCTGTATTCGGCGAGCAAAGCCGGGAGCTCACCCCATTCCTCCAAATGGGCATTGGAGGTAAGCTTTTCTTCCTGCAGATGGGCCTGGATTACAAGATTATAGTATAACTGGGTATCCACATGCTCAGAATGGCATACTTTTGTCAGCAATTCTGTTATGCCCTTATACTTTTTCATCAGCTGCCTGGTTGCCATGGCACGCGTATAAGGAAAGAGCAGGCAGTTGATTACATATGCGACGGCAATCCCCGCCACTATATATCCGATACGGATAAGAAAAATATTTCCAACCGCCTGAAAATCAAAAGCGCTCATAAACACCGCGCCGCCCAGCGCGCCGATAGTAGAGCATGCAAAGGTTTCCGTATAATCCGTAAAATAAAAAGAAAGATAACCGGATAACATCATAACTGCAGTGCGTCCTGCGGAGGAAGGGATAAATGTGTAAATAACGACTGATAGCAGTCCTCCAATCACTGTAGCAAGGAATCTTTTTTTCATTTTCACGGGAACATCATCCGCGTAGGGAAGTGATACGGATGCCAGAGTAAACAAAAGCCATTTTCCATGCGGAAGTGCAAGAAGCTGCACCAATAATGTGGCGCAGGATAAAAGCAGTGCGATCCGCAGCGCATAGACTGCCCTCACCGGACTTAAATCCAGCGCTGCCTGGAGCCGTACTTTAAGTGAAAGAGCTGTTTTTCTGTAGTGTGTCCGGCTCTGGGGATCAGTCATATGAAGAAGGCGGTCCCGGATATAAACAAAGCTGTTATAAAGAAGCCGGGCAGTCTTATCATCTTTTAATTCATAAAACAAAGAAGTCTCCAGAGAAGGGAGAACATGGCCTTCCTGCTGAAGAAAAATACGCATCTGGTTCAGCAGCCTGACAATTTCTGAAAGAAATATTTTATCCTGCCCGGATAATGTTTCAGGAAACTCCTGTATCAGGATCATCAGATGCTCTAGTCCGCGTCCTGCGTCTATCATGGAAAAACCGGCATCGGAAACACATAAGGTTTTTTTCCTCCGCTCATAGACTGTCCGGCTTAAACGGCATAATTTGTGCCGCATGGCGGAAAGCTCCGGCTTCTGCGGATTTCCGGCTGTCCGCTGCGATATATACTGACAAATATCATCAATCATTTCTGTTAAGACATCCCTGGCAGTTTCCTGCACACGTTTTCTTCCCATAACCCATTGATAGAGCATAATTGATACGGCGCCAGCGAGCATTCCGAGTATTCTCATGGGAAGCTGCCCGGCGTGTACAGGCGAAATAAAAATGAGGAACAGGTATGACAGAATATAAGGAAAATATATGTGATTGGAATATTCATAAGTAAAAGCATATAGAATCAACAGCAGCGTAAAAAAATTAATAAGAAAGGAAAATAAGGCGGGGAGGGTGGTGACCAGAAAGGCAGCGATACCCATCCATACCAATACTGCTGACTGGAGGAACAGATGCTTTACCGGAGTGGCCGTAAGGTCACGTACCATTGATGCAGACATCATAATAGTGAAAATGACAGCTACTATAGAGTTTTCAGGCCCGAATATCAGGGGGAAAAATATTTACATAGGCAATAATAAAAATGAAACTCAAAGTACTGTGGCGGAAATTGCTTCGAATTTTTTCTGAGATTCCTGACAGTTTCATAATTACAGCATCTCCTTTATAATGGGTTTATTTATGGAAGTGTGATTGACTTTTCGTCTTTTTAAAAGTAGAATAGAGAAAAATTGTAACATTTCTAAAAAAGTCATATTTTGTTTACTAATTTCTTAGAATATCACTATGGAATTCTTTTGTCAACATGGAGCGAGGAGAATGGAAACGGAGTAGAGGGAATGGAAACAGAAAAAACTGCGGAAAAATTTGTACAGAATCTGCTTTTGGTCATGCCGGTTTGGAATTCCAAACTGGTCCGGCCGTTTAAAGACAGCCTGAATGGAGAAATGAGCCTGGAAACCTATTATTGCCTGGAAACCTTAAAGTCTCTGGGAGTGGTTACGATGACAGAACTGGCGCAGCATTTGAAGGTTCCCAAGCAGCAGGTGACGAAACTGGTTGATAATCTGTATCAATACCAGTTTGTAGAACGGGCACATGTGGAAGGTGACCGGAGAAGGATATCAATTCGCCTGACTGCGAAAGCGGTTGACTATCTTGATGAGTATTACCTTAAGAATACGGCATTTATCCGGATGCTGGAAGAAAAGCTTACGGAGGAAGAGCTTCTAAGCCTTAACGATGCTATGCTGACGCTGAAACAAATCTTGCCCGAGCTGAAGTAGAAAGAGTACGGGAAGGTGAAAGAAACAGTGAAAAAATTGCGCTGGTAAAAACCAATTTGCTTGTATGCACCGTAATTATTCTGGGCTTTGCAGTCGCCTCGCTGATTAGCTATCACTCCAATCAGGGGTTATTTAAGCAGGAAACGGAAAATGTATCCAATCTGACTGCCGAGGGTAGGGTCCTTTTCCCGGACAATCCGGAAAATGAATAGTATTTCAGCCGGCTGGATTCAAATCAGGAGTATTAAAAACATCTGGGATACCGTCCAGGAGCAGGCCAAAACGGCTGAAACCAGGCAAAGGTCCAAAGCACAGAAGGAACGGTAATTGCACATTTGTCATTGCACTGCGGGACAGGTATAGTATAATAAAAATCGCAGTGAGGAGTGATGATGAATGGACGATAACTACTGTTTGCTTCCAGAGCGTATATCTGAACAGTTTTCCGAAATTGACAGCGATATTGTGATGGATCTATCCGATGCCAACCCGGAATATGCCGCCCTGAAAAGGCAGATGAAGGAGCTGCTTCACTAATATCCTTTTATAGACGGTCTGCAGGAAAGCGATGGAGAATTTCATTGTTCAGCCGAGGAACATGAGATTTTGAAAAAATTCATCCGGCTGTATATGCAGGCCGACAATATGGAACGGGAGCACATCTACTTCCGGGGGCAGGCAGACGCGTTTGCCTATCTGAAAAAGATCGGCGCTTTCAAAACAGAATAATGGATCAAGACGGTGTAGAGCAATCTGCACCGTTTTTACATAGTATCTGCATATATTACAAAGAAAAATATGCAGAAAAACTGCCCATGGGATTGATTATCTGCATATAAAATGGTAATATTATATGCAGATATGAATGGAGGATGTGCCATGAAAAGATTTGATTATTCTTTTTTGAACAACGGATTACTCCCGGCGAATCTGGTCAATCTAACTTCCAGTATTGCTTCGTTAAAAACAATGGCGGGAGTTCGCAAGGATGAATACGCACAGATTTTTACTGAACTGGAATCCATTGCTAAGGTACAATCAGTTAAAAGCTCGAATGCCATAGAAGGTATCGTAACCAGTGATGAGCGTATCCATGCCATCGTCAACCAAAACAGCGCCCCCTTAAACCACAATGAGGCGGAGATTGCCGGGTATAGGGATGCGCTGAATACGATCCATTTGAGTTATGAGCACATTGACTTCCGTCAGAGTGATATTCTTAGGCTTCACGAGATGATGATGTCCATTGCGGGATATGAATATGGCGGCCAGTATAAAACCGATGACAATGTGATTCTGGAAGTAGACGCCCATGGTCAACAACGGGTTCGTTTCCGGCCAACACCTGCAGCAGAAATACACCAGGCGATGGAACAACTGGAATTAGCCTATATGGCGGCCAGAGGCAACGCCAATATCAACCAGCTTCTGCTTATCCCCTGTGTGATCCTGGATTTTCTTTGTATCCATCCGTTTCGAGATGGAAATGGGAGAATGTCGCGGCTGCTTTCCCTGCTTTTACTTTATAAAAATGGATATGATGCAGGAAAGTATGTTTCTTTTGAGGAACAGATCAACAACTATAAAGCCTACTACTATGAGGCCTTACGGCAATCTTCCGAAGGCTGGGCCGAAAACGAAAACAGCTATTTCCCATTTATAGAGAATTTCCTTTCTACGCTTTATATGTGCTATAAGGAACTTGATAAACGCTTTGCTGTTGTCCACGGAAAGAAAATCACAAAGAAAGCCCGCGTGGAAGCCACTGTATTGAATAGCCTTACTCCAATTTCCAAAGGCGATATTTGCCAGATACTTCCCGATGTCAGCCCAACCACAGTAGAAGCTGTGTTGGGAGCTATGGTGAGAAATGGCAGCATTAAGCGGATCGGACAGGGGCGGAATACGCGGTATATTAAAGCATAGAGGCAAACAATATTTTGAATTTAGGTGAATACTGTGAATATGATTTCAATTAAAGAAATTATGCATTTAGTAGGATTGAAACAAGAGGGCGAATACTGGGATTTCAAAAAAGAGTGATATAAAAATAAACCCGACTTATTACACGATATTATATGTATGGCAAACAATCTTTCTAATCATGATGGGCTTATTGTCATTGGTATTGATGAAGAAACCGATTATTCTATTTGCGATGTTACAAACGACCCCAACAGAAGAAAAACGCAGGACATCGTTGCATTTTTGAGAGAGAAAAAATTTGCTGGAGGTATTCGTCCAACGGTATATGTGCAGCCGCTTTCTTTTAGGAAAAGTGAAATAGATGTTATTGTTATTAAGAATGATCGTAACACTCCTTATTATTTAACAGAACAATATCAAGGTGTATTTGCCAACAATATTTATGCTCGGATAATGGATACCAACACTCCTAAAAACTCGTCAGCCGATATAAATATAGTCGAAAGACTTTGGAAAAAACGATTTGGCATTGACGCAGCCGCTTTTGACCGTGCATTGTTGTTTTTACAAACTCCTTGTGATTGGGTGGATTCTGATGACGGTAAAAAGTTTTATAAATATGCTCCTGAATTTACAATAGAAGATATTTCTGCAGAAGAATATCGAAATGGTTACGAATTTTATTTGTTCAATCAATATGATTCTTATCCTCGGTGGTACGATATAAATATTTATCATCATCAAACTTTACCGGACCGATGGAATTTCTTTATACAAAGAGAGCTATCATAATTGGGATATTTCATATAATATTTTGTTAAAGATTCAATCGAATATATAGTTCATCTGTTTTATATTACTGATGGTATGGACGAGGAACGAATTGCACTACAAAGATTTTTTGAATGTGTACTTGTTTTTGAATCTGAATTTGAAAGGATGAAATTCAATGATTTTGTCATATACAATGTTGACGTATTCAGCGATCGACTGCCCCATTTTCCTGATTTAGAGGATTATAATATGGACGCATTCAAAAAAGACTACTTACAATCTCAACTTTTGCAACAAATGTTAAAGGATTTCAGAAGTTAAAGGAGGCTATGTTTATGAGCGAATCATTTATTCCAGCATCGGAATTTGAAACAGCGAGTAACGCTGTCAATAATATTTTAGGACAGCCTGTTGAAGAAATAGAAATTACAGACATATTGCCCCCGCTTAACGATATAGCTGATTCAAATAAAGTGTTTAAGGGAAAACTTTCTGTTCTATTTGTAGATATGAGAAAATCCACCGATTTGACAGATGAATTGAAATCTAAAAAAATGGTGAAAGTTTATCGCTCATTTATTCGTATCGTTATTCAAGCGATTCGGTATTCGGGCGGATATACACGACAGTTTGCCGGTGACGGAATTATGGGAATCTTTCAGGATAGTAATGTGGATGATCAGATTATTTCTTCGTCTTATAAAGCCACAAAGGCAGCAAGATACATACATACATACTTTGATTGATTATTGCTTAAATCCTGCTTTGAAAAAATCAATGGATATTTGCATTGGCTGCGGTATCGGTATTTGTACTGGCACAATTATGGTTACAAAGGTCGGAATGCGCGGAAAAGAAAGTGACGAAACGGCCGAAAATGAAACAGGTATAGTTTGGGTTGGGTCAACAACAAATTACGCTAACCGCTATTGTGGTCTGGCACACCCTTGTGAAATATTTATTGATGAAAACACATATTCAGAAATTGAGGACTCAGAAGTATGGACTAAAACAAGCCGAACAAAGGGCAGTAAAATTTTTGAAGGATATACGGTCAGCGAATATTATCTGTCACTACCGGAAGAAATCACAACAGAAGCAGTTAAGGCAGATAAAGAGAATGATTTTGAAACTTCATTTATACAAGAAATTTTTGCTGAAACACAGGAAAAAACTCTGTTGCTCGTTGATGAGATCAGTAAAAAATCCGCAGAACTATCAGTTGCGTTAGAGAAAATCAAGCAACGGGAAAATCAAGTGATCGCCCGTGATAATGATTCTCGTAAGGAAAATATTAGATTGCAGCAATGGCAAAGTAGATTAAACTCCAAGCAGGCAGATGTTGATCGTAAAGAGCAAGAGAATAAAGAGAAAGAATATTCTTTACATATGAGTATTTTTTCACAGACATTCTGCAAGGATAATCTGATTAAGCTATATGGAAAGGATTATTGGCTTGAACTGATTCAAAAGATGTATGAATTAGGAGCAAAAATTGGTAAATCAAAACTTCAAGTTGAAATAGATTTAGACTGCTATCTCGTTGACATATATATGTGTTTTACTATGTATGAAGAAGCGTACAACATCTTATGTATCCAAGCTAAATATTCAAGTTGGTTGAATTTACGGGTGTTTGAAAATGTAGTAAGGGAATCTGGGCATTGGATAGCGATAAAAGAAATTCTTGAAAAACGAGTTTACGAGAAAAAAGATTATCGAGAATGTTTAGATAAATTGAAATCTATGGGTTATTGAGGTGAATATTATGGAGAGTAAAAGAACACAAGAAGAACTTACAGGTATTCTCGATAGAAATACGGCGTGGATAGAAAATTGTGATTCTAAGACATCAATTATATTGGCTGGATTTGGCGTTATAGTCGGTATTCTTCTCGCTACTGATTATGCGTCCAAATTTGTAAGCATATTTCGTTATATGATAAACAATGTTAGCTTTTGGTCTGTTGTTTATCTGATTTTTTCTGTTTTTGTAATATGTCTTATATTTGCTGGTTGTGTATGTTGGATTAATGTGTTATTCGCAAGAATAAATCTCAATGAGTTTTCTGATAGGGGTATTAAATCCGACTCACTTATTTTCTTTTCTTCAATAGCAAAATATAACACCTTATTGTCGTATAAGAAGCACTTAGAGAAATGTGAAATAGAGCAGTTAAACGATGATTTAATCTCTCAGATATATATCTGCTCAATAATTTGTGATAAGAAATTCAAATATTACAAGCGTGGACTACTTCTTACTTCAATAGGCTCATTACTCTTTGTGACGCTGTTTGTTATCGGACTAATCATTACATAAAAAAGAAAATTTTAAATAGCCGAGAGGTTTTCTTTTCAGAGCCCCTCGGCTTTTTTCCTACCTGAAAAGGACAGCCCCCTTTACATAGTCAGCTACCCCACGCGGGCAGCAAATTTATGGCTATGGAAAGGGGGCTGTATTTTTTATGTCATTTTACGACTCAGAAACCATCGAACGGGCGCGGCAGGTGGACTTGTTCACCTATCCGCAAACCTGCGAGCCGCAGGAACTGGTTCATGTTTCAGGGAATATCTACTGTACCAGAGAACATGACAGCCTGCGCATTTCCAACGGGAAATGGTGCTGGTTTTCCCGTTGGATAGGAGGTTACAGCGCGCTGGACTATCTCATCAAGGTCAAGGGGTGCTCTTTTTTGGAAGCTATGGAGGCCGTTACAAATGGAGCCGCTATTGCTCCGACTTCCCATGCGTTTATTTCCAGAGAAGAAACGCCGAGACACCTGCTGTTGCCACAGGCTGCCCCCGATAACCGGGCCATGCTGGATTATCTCAAAGGCCGTGGAATTTCCATGGAAGTGCTTGACTTCTGCGTTCAGACCGGGCGAATTTATGAGAGCCGGAACAAGGGCCATGGAAATGTGGTATTTATCGGCTTTGATAAAACCGGAAAAGCGCGGTTCGGCTGTCTGTGCGAGATTGGTGAAGCACGGTTCCATGGAGATTTAAGCGGCAGCGACAAGCACTATTCCTTTGCCCTGCCCGCCTGCATGGAGAACCCGGCAGTTCATCTGTGTGAGTGCGCCATTGATGTCATGTCATACGCCACCCTCTGCGAGCTGGACGGGATTGATTGGAGGCGGAACAATCTGCTGTCTTTGGCCGGGGTGTACCAGCCGAAGAAAAAGATGGAGGAAAGCAAGCTGCCGGTGGCGCTTACCCGATTTTTGGAGGATCACCCTCATGTAAAAACGGTCTATCTTCATCTGGACAACGATACGGCTGGCCGATTGGCGGCAAAGGCAATCATGACGGTGATCCCCAAGGAGTACGAGGTCAAAAACCGCCCGTCGCCCAGGGGAAAGGATGTGAACGACTATCTGTGCCACCGGCTGGGGATTCCCATCCGTGGCGCGAAAGGAAAGGAGCAAGAACGATGAAAGAATACGATGTTACCATTCAAGAGACGCTGGAAATGACGGTTTCTGTGGAGGCGGAAAGCCGCGAGGAGGCCCGCCAGATGGTGGCCGACCGCTGGAAGAACGGTGAATATATCCTGGACGCGGACAGCTTCAAAGAAGTGGAGTTTTATCCCAAGGGCCGCAGCCGCGACCGGGGCGAGCGATGAATTGTTTTTTCGGGCGTTCGGTATTCCCCTAAGAAAAGCAGACTTTCCCGTGAAGCGTATCTGCGCCACCTGATAAACGGCGTAGTTTCCCAGAACGCACCGCCCCCGGATTACTTTGATTTTATGCGTGAGCTGCACAGCGTGGGAAACAACCACAACCAGATCGCTCAGAAAGCCCATGTGCTGGGCGTTATGGATGAACGCCGCTACGATGAGGAAATGCGGAAGTTCGACCAGCTTGTCCGGGACATCACAAAGGCTGTGATCCTGCCAAAGTCTATGGAGTAAAGCTATGGCTACAACATCCATCTGGCGGGTGAATGGCTGGCTGGGCAAGGTGCTCATCTATATCGAAAATCCGGACAAGACGGAAAACCCTGCTGTTTATGAGAAACAGGACATGGATGACAAATCGGTCCAGGGTCTTTCCGATGTGATCGAGTATGCCGTCCAGCAGAAGAAAACGGGAAAGGTTACGGTGGATGATGAGGAACTGCCCGTTATGCAGCAATTTGTTTCCGGGGTGAATTGCAGCCCAACCACCGCCCGCGACGAGATGGTGGCTGTAAAAAAGCGGTTTGGCAAGGAGGAAGGCACGGTAGCCTATCACGGCTACCAGAGCTTTGCGCCCGGTGAGGCTACTCCGGAAATGGCCCATGAGATTGGGCTGAAGCTGGCAAAGGCGCTGTGGGGCGAAAAATACCAGGTGCTGGTTGCCGCCCATTTAGATAAAGCCCACCACCTGCACAATCATTTTGTAGTGAACACGGTTTCGTTCTTGGACGGGATCAAGTATCACCGCACCGAAAAGGATTACTTCGATATGCAGAAGGAATCGGACCGTCTGTGCCGGGAATACGGCCTTTCCGTCATTGAACATCCCCAACGCGGAAAATCTAAGCACTACGGGGAATGGCGGGCCGAACAGGAGGGCCGCCCCACCTATCTCTCCCTTATCAAAGCCGATGTGGATACTGCCATCCGCCAATCTATGACGGAACGGCAGTTTTTTTATCGCTTGCGGCAGATGGGATACGACATCAAGGTGGGCAAGGACATCACAGTTCGTCCATTCGATTACCCCCGTGGACGCAAACTCATGCGAAACTTTGGCGAGGACTATTCTCTGGAAAATATCCGCAAACGGATTCTGGCCCAGAGCCGCCCGCAGCGGGAATTCAGGCCGGAGCCAAAACGGTGCAGACTTCATGGGGATTGGAAACAAGCCAAAAAGGTAACGGGTTTTCGCGCCCTTTACTTTCACTACTGTTATCTGTTAGGAGTGTTCCCACAAAAGCAGAACCGCCCGCCCAGGCGGGTATCTCATACTTGCCGGGAAGATTTGATCCGGGCGAAAGAGTTGACCGATGAGGCGCGGCTTCTTTCCCGCCGCCGTATCGATACCATGGAGCAGCTTACAGCGTATCAATCTGAGGCGGACTCCCAGCTTGCCAGCGCCGCAGAGCAGCGAAAAAGCCTCTATCGAAAACTGCGTACCAAGGCGGTGCTTGCCGATCCAGACCGGCAGGAACAAATACGGGCGGAGATCGAGGCTCTTTCCGCGCAGATCAAGGCCCTGCGCCGGGAAATAAAACTGTGCAGGGACATCGCGGCGCGTTCCCTCTCCCTCAAAGAGAAGATACGGGCTGCACGGGAGGAACATCAGGATAAAAATGCGGAGAGAAACCGCCGGGAAGAACCGTTAAAAGGAAGGAGATGATTTGGCATGTATAACTCAGGCGAGGCAGCGGAGCAGATCGTGCGAATGAGTTTGGAGGGGACGGAATTTGCCCTGAAGATCACGGGCGCGGCTGCCAAGAATCTGGCCGCAGCCCTTTACACGATTTTGAAAGACCAGAAAAAGACCAAGGGGAAGGCGCGCATTGAAACCATGCTGCGGGAAAAGCGCCCGATGACGGTCTATACCATCAAGAAAGAAGACGCCCCGGAGTTTGCCAGACAAGCGAAAGGATATGGGATTCTCTATGCGCCCATTCCTGTTAAAAAGCATGATGATACCATCGACATTCTGGTATTCGAGGATGACGCGGCGAGAGCCAACCGTATCGTAGAGAAATTCAATCTCACAGTGGTGGACACCGCTTCGATCAGAGAGGATATTGAGAAGTCCCGTGAACAGCGCGGCAGTGAGCCAGCCGCTCCGGAACAGACCACCCCGGAAAAGAGCGAGGATGATAAACTTCTCGATGAGTTGATGGAGAAGCCGTCCCAAAAGGAAAAGGCACAGCCGGAAAACCCGGCAGCGGAGAAAAGCGCCCCTTTTGCTCCAGCGGAGGAAAAATCCCATCCGTCCGCGCCTATCTCAGAGAACAGCAGCAGATCCGAAAGGGGTACTTCTGATGGGGCGCAGAAGCCTTCTGTGCGCCAGGAGCTTCGTGATATTCAGGCCCAGAGGAAGAAAGAGGCGGAGGCTGCAAAGGTGGAAGAAGCTGTGCCCAGGAAGAAGCCTGCGCAGAAAACCACGCAGCACCAGCCGCCCAAGCCCAAAAAGAAACCCAAATCGAAAGAGAGGTAGTCTGTGAACAGCAGCCGCAGAAAGAGGCGGCACCGCAGAAGCAGGAAAGCCAAAAAGAGCGCCCCAAGCGCCAGTGGTGGCAGGTCCGCGAGGAAAAGCAAAGAAAAGAAGCCTATGCTACGCTGGATCGGGTATTTCATGAGTTTTCAGAGGGTCATGGTAATATGCAGGCATATCTGGATACGCAGAGCAGGTTCCCTTTCCACTCGGCGCGCAATGCGATCCTGATTGGAGAGCAGTTCCCATCCGCCCAGCGCGTGGGCGGCTATAAGGAGTGGGCTTCCCAGGGCATTGAGATTCTGGAGGAGGAAAAGCGCCTGCCAATCATCATTCTGGAACCGGGCAAGGCATACCGCCGCGAGGATGGCAGTGTGGGACAGAACTTCTATGCCAAGGAAGTGTTTGATATTCCCCAGACCACAGCGCGGGATGAGGCCCAGCCCCAGGTGAGCTATGATGACCGCCTGCTTCTAAAAGCGCTTATCAGTAATTCCCCGGTTCCCATCCGGGCGGTGGAGGAACTGCCCGTCCAGGGGCGCGGAGCCGTATTCGATCAGGAGCAGAACGCTGTCCTGGTGAAAAAAGGCATGGACGCGCCGGATATTTTCCGCTGTGTTTCTTTGGAGCTTGCCAATGTGCAGCTTTCCAGAAACAATGCCGGATATTCCCGTGAGACAGACGGGTATAAAGCCTATGCCGTCAGCTATATGCTCTGCCAGAGATACGGCGTTGACACAGGCGGCTACAACATTTCCCGGCTGGACAGCGTATTTCAGGGCAAAGACCCCAGGGAGGATGTCCCGGCAGCCCTTACGGATATGCACAATGCCTTTAAGGAGATCAACGGACGCATGGCCAGAAATATGGGGCTTACCCGTGCCGGCAAACAGAAACGGTGAAGGAGGTTTGAATGATGGAAAGACAGGATAAGGTTGTCCTCACCCTGGACAGTTACGAGCACGGCATTATGATCCGCGCCCTCAATGAACTGCGCAACGATATGCTGGAGGAACAGCGCGACCCCGGAGGACAGTGTAAAAACTGTCCTTATTTTTATTGCCGCTTACGGGCTGGGCATTGGCATTTATCTCTCATCCAGGCGCAACTACCGCAGGGGCGAGGAACACGGTTCCGCCGAATGGGGCGATCCGCGAGCCGTGAACAAGAAATACCGGGATAAAAACCCGTTTCAGAACCGCATTTTTACCCAGCATGTCCGCATGGGGCTGGACGGACGAAAACACCGCAGGACGCTCAATACTCTGGTCTGCGGCGGCAGCGGCGCAGGAAAAAGCCGCTTTTATGCAAAGGTCAATCTCTGCCAGGCGAACACCTCGTTTTTCATCCTGGATTGCAAAGGAGAGCTGCTCCGCGATTGCGGTGGCCTGCTGGAACGGCAGGGTTATGAGATCAAAGTGGTCGATCTTCTGAATATGAACAAAAGCCACTGCTATAACCCCTTTGCCTATCTGAAGAACGACAACGATGTGCAGAAGATGGTAACAAACCTGTTCAAAGCCACCACTCCCAAAGGGAGCCAATCAAACGACCCCTTCTGGGATACGGCGGCGTCCATGCTTCTCATGGCGCTGGTGTTCTATCTTCACTATGAGGCACCGGAGGACGAGAAAAATTTCCCGATGGTGATGGAAATGCTGCGGGCGGGTGAAGTGCGGGAGGATGATGATTCCTACCAATCCCCGCTGGACGATCTGTTTGAACGGCTGGAGAAATTCAATCTTTCGTCGGTGGCAGCTCTTACCGCTACCGATGAACTGGAGCTGGCCAGCCTGGGAGAAAAGAAAGTGGCCCTCTTTGCCCTTATCCCGGACAATGACGGCAGCTTTAACTTCCTGGTGAGCCTTTTGTATGCCAGCACCTTTAAGGAATTGTTTTATTCCGCCGACCGTGTGCATGGCGGCAGCCTGCCCGTGCCGGTGCATTTTTTGATGGACGAGTTTGCGAATGTCAGTTTGAACGATGATTTTGACAAGCTGCTGGCAACCATGCGTTCCCGTAATATTTCCGTATCCATCATCATCCAGAATATCGCGCAGTTAAAGGCGCTGTATGAAAAGCAGTGGGAATCCATCATGGGCAACTGCGATGAGTTTCTCTATTTGGGAGGCAACGAATCGTCCACCCACAAGCTCATCTCGGAAAGTTATCTGGGCAAAAGCACCTTATGGCTGGACACCTACGGCAAGAGTGCCGGGCATTCCGGCAGCTATTCCACCAACAACCAGATCACGGGCCGGGAGCTGCTGACCCCGGACGAGGTGCGTATGCTGGACAACCGCCTGGCCCTGCTTTTTATCAGGGGCGAGCCGCCGCTGATGGATGAGAAATATGAACTGTTAAAGCACCCCAATGTAAAATACACCACCGACGGCGGCGCACCGGCCTACGCACACGGCGGTACAGAAAACGCGGTGGCGGGCATGACCATTGGCCGCCTTGCGCCGGGAGAGCTTGCAAAGCTCCAAGAGCCGGATACGACCTGTGAACTTCTGTCCGATGAGGACATGGAGAAAATCTTTCAATTCAAGGAGGAAAAGCAAAATGAAGCTGTTTAAGAAGGAAACCAAGAAGAACAAGGAAACCCACAGCTTGCCCATGGGCAAAAAGAGCCGGAGAATTTTTGTTGTTTACGCGGCGATGGTGCTCACCTTGTGCTGCGGCGCTACCACGGCTTTTGCCGCCGGGGACCCTCTCACGGTTATCAACAACCTGTCTGAATTTATTTTCGGGCTGATCCGGGCTGGCGGTATGATCCTGCTGGGCTTTGGTATCGTGCAGATTGGTTTGTCCCTCAAGTCACACGATCCCAGCCAGCGCGCTAACGGCTTTCTGACGCTGGCCGGAGGTGTTGTCATCACCTTTGCCAAGGAGATTTTGACCCTGATTACCGGCTGATTATTCCGGTGGAAAGGAGCCTGCTATGAATCTGAAATGCGAGTGCTATATCCACTCTTTGAAGCAGGGGGAGAAAAATGTGCTGGGAGAAGCCGCTATCCTCAAGCGCCTGGGGGATAACGACTACCTGGCCGAGTACAATGGTGTGAAATGCCACGCGATGTTCAACCCCTTTGTAGGGCGCAATTTTGTGGACGATGTGTACGGCATTGTCCACAGTTCGCCGGAGCGCGGTGAAAGGTAAAGTAAAATACGGCAGTACGGGGGCGGGCCGATGTGGTCCGTCCCTGGTTATGCCGGAAAGAGAGGAGGCAGCCATTTGAAAAAATATCAAATCATTTATGCAGACCCACCCTGGCAATAAAATCTATTCAAAAAAAAGGGCAAGGACGCAGTGCGGAAAGCCACTACCTGACAATGGCTCTGGAGGACATCAAACGCCTTCCAGTGCGGCAACTGGCTTCTTCAGACTGTGCCCTCTTTTTGTGGACGACGGTTCCCCTGTTACAGGATTGTTTCTCTGTCATGGAAGCCTGGGGCTTTATCTATAAAACTGTGGCCTTTGTGTGGATCAAGAAAAATAAGAAAGCCGATTCCCTCTTTTGGGGCATGGGGTACTGGACAAGGGCGAATGCGGAGCTTTGTATGCTGGCCACCGTCGGGCGGCCAAAACGCCGTTCCGCCAGTGTCCACCAGGTCATACTAAGCTCTATTGAGGAACACAGCAAAAAGTCGGATGTGGTGAGGGAACGAATCGTGGAGCTTTTAGGCGACCTTCCCTGCGTGGAGCTGTTTGCACGGAAAAAAACAGAAGGCTGGGACGCATGGGGAAATGAAATAGAGAGCGATTTTTCTATGCCGCCCGGCTTCGGGGGAATGGGAGGTGAGCGTTTTGTCCGATAACTGGGTTGTACAAAATCTGCAAAACGCCCTCGACACCTGGAACAAATATCTTTCGGAAATCTGGCAGCTTATCACACAAAGCCCGGAACAGTTTAAGGGCGGTTCCATCTGGAGCGTGATCGTCAATATTCATGACGCGGTGCGGGCTATTGGCCTGGTGCTTCTGGTGCTCTTTTTTGTGGTGGGTGTGATGAAAACCTGCGGCAGCTTTGCAGAGGTAAAAAAGCCGGAGCATGCCTTAAAGCTGTTCATCCGGTTTGCCATCGCCAAGGGGGTTGTAACCTATGGACTGGAACTGATGATCGCTCTGTTTAATATTGTGCAGGGCCTTGTCTCCACCATTATGAACGCCGCAGGGTTTGGGACCGCACAGCAGACGGTTCTCCCCCAGGAGATCGTTACGGCGGTGGAGGATTGCGGTTTCTTTGAGAGTATCCCCCTCTGGGCGGTAACGCTCATTGGCGGGCTGATCGTTACTGTGTTATCGTTTATTATGATTATGACCGTCTACGGGCGCTTTTTTAAGATTTATTTATATACGGCCATCGCGCCGGTGCCTTTCTCCACTTTTGCGGGAGAACCCACCCAGAATGTGGGCAAGAGCTTTATCAAAAGCTATGCCGCCGTCTGTCTGGAGGGAGCCATTATTGTGCTGGCCTGTATCATCTTTTCCCTGTTTGCTCCTTCACCGCCTGCCATTGATCCCAATGCAGCGGCGGTTACGCAGGTGTGGAGCTATGTGGGGGAACTGGTATTCAATATGCTTATTCTCGTGGGCGCGGTAAAAATGGCCGACCGCGTGGTGCGCGAGATGATGGGATTATAAATAAGGAGGAAACCGAATGAGTTATCAAGTTTATGTGCTGCATTTGATTGACGGAACTACCATCCAAATGGCCGAAGATTACGACCTGCCTGTGGAAAAAGGAATCGTGGGCCAGTTCTCCAAGGCGGCGCAGGACGATGTTTTGACCGTAGGCGATCCGATTCTGGGTTTCACCTATATCCCGAAACGAAACATCGTTTATATGAAAACCGGTGATGTGATTGTGAGGTGAACTTATGGAAGTCAAGATCAACCGCGAAATCCGCAACTACACCGAATCTATGTTTTTCGGCTTGAGTATGCGGCAGTTTATATTTTCTATTCTGGCCTGCGGCGTTGCCGTGGGCCTTTATTTTCTCCTGCGCCCCTACTTTGGCGTGGAGACTCTTTCCTGGATGTGTATTCTGGGTGCGGCCCCTTTTGCCATGCTGGGGTTCATCACCTACCACGGCATGACGGCGGAACAGTTTATCTGGGCATGGCTGCGCTCGGAAATACTGGAACCCAAGGAATTCCGGTTTGAAGATAGAAACTACTACTATGCGGCTTTGAAAGATGTGATCGAGGGGCTGCAAACCGGGCGACCTGCCAAGAGACAGCCCAAAGGACCGAAACATCTCCACAAGCGGAAGGAGGAAAAACATGATTAAAACATTGAAAAACCTGTCCAAGCAGGAGAAAGAGCGATATACTGTTCCGAAAAAAGTGCAGGATGTGATCCCCGTCCGCCGTATCTGGCAGGACGGCATTTTTTTGAGTGGGAACAAGTTTTCCATTTCGGATATTAACTATCTGGTAGCCAGCCGGGAGGATAAAGAGAGTATGTTCCTCACTTATTCGGAACTGCTCAATTCGCTGGATTCCGGCGCGGTGACGAAAATCACCATCAATAACCGCCGCATGAACAAGGCGAACTTTGAACAATCCATCCTCATGCCGATGGAGGAGGACTTCCGGGACGAGTACCGCAGGGAATACAATCAAATGCTGCTGGACAAGGCCACCGGAGCCCAGGTGCTCTATGGCATTACCGGAGGGGACGGCGAGATCGTTACCATCGCGCTTTCCCAGGTGGGGAATGTCGGCGGCGAACCGTACTGGAGCTGGTATGGCTTTGGCAGCCGTATGGAATGGGGCGCCTACTTTGTGAGCTGGTGCGCGGATCAATGCGGCTATATTGAAGCTGAGGTTATCCCGAAATTTGCAGGCTGCGTGCAGGGTTCCCAATGGTTCAAGGACCGGGGGCAATGGCAGGATCGTAATTTTGAACCGTCTGCAGGGCAGATAATCTTCTTTGATTGGGAGGGTGATGGTGTAACCGACCATGTGGGAATTGTAGAGTGTGTGGAAAACGGAACGGTTTACACCGTTGAGGGCAATTCCGGTGACGCTTGCAGGCAAAACAGTTATTCCATCGGCAGCAGCGTCATTTACGGTTACGGCTGCCCGGCTTATTAACTCTCTCAAAAAAGAAACCCAGCCACATATGCGGCTGGGTACATAACGAAAAAGACAATCGCATATTTTCGTTTTTATTGTTTTTCGTATATAATAGATTGCGTATATAAGAAAAGTATGAAAATAAAAAAACCTGAATTAGGACATTTCTGCAACATTTCAGCTTTAAGATAAGAGGTGCAGACGAAAAAGGAGAGGAAGTGAGTGCATGAGAAAAATATTGATTGTGGAGGACGATACCCTCCTGAACCGGACTCTGGGATATAACCTGGCGTCTGATGGCTATGAAATCACAGCGGCCTATAACCACAAGGACGCTGTTTCCCATTTGAAAGAAACCGAGTTTGATGTTG